>JADMIO010852322.1_pt1 | contig 61063 bp, 56 predicted proteins | sample 8958161 | NCBI WGS metagenome assembly JADMIO01 (sample SAMN16585339, study PRJNA669376) | soil metagenome | isolation source: Crop rotation soil | place: USA: Cullars Rotation, Alabama | collected 2011
CGCGACAACTTGTCCACGTGGAATTCTAAGCTTAGGATCCCAATGTGCTGGAAAGCGGTGCCTGGATATTTGTCCGCACTATGCAGTCGCTCGAAAGGCACGAAGAGCTTTTCGGCGTACTGCTCGTCAAATCCCACGCCGTTATCCTCCACAAAGTACGTTCGGAGCCCATCCTGCATGCGGGCGCCTACAAATATCCGTGCGTCGGGCTTCTCCTTTGTGAATTTCCACGCGTTCTCCATGAGGTTTGTGAGGGCAACCCGCAGCAATGAAGGATCCCCGGAGACCTGGATGCCGGTGGGCACCTCGAGCACGTCCTGCCCTTCCTCATTCTTGTCCAATCCCATCTCGCTGCCGATCGTCTTTACGAGGGCGCTGAGGTCCACCCTTTGCCAGCTCATTTCGCGTCGGCCCAGCCTCGAATACTGAAGAAGATCGTCGATGATGTGGGACATTCGCTTCGCGGCAGCGGCGGCGCGCTTCAACTCGGTTTCTCCGTCGACGCCGATTTTGTCGCCATAGTCCTCCATGACGATCATGCACGCGCTCATTACGCTGCGGAGGGGGGCGCGAAGATCGTGTGACACGGAATAGGCGAACGATTCCAACTCTCGGTTGAGGGACTGGAGCTGCTCGGTGCGCTCCTCGATCTTACGCTCGATGGTTCGGTACAGCCTCGCGTTGTCGACTGCCATTCCGGCACGGTGGGCGAGCTCCATCGCCAGGTCCAGATCCGACTGTTGGTATCGGCCCCGCTGCGCGGAAACAAAGGTAATGGCCCCGACGATTTCGCCCCGGGCGGCCATCGGGACGATCATGACGCTTCCGACGTCGAGCTTACGGAGGATCTCCAGGTGCTCCTCGTCCCGAGCGGCGCGGGCCAGCACTTCTTCGGTGACGGAAGGATAGAAAGCCGGCTTGCCGGTCTTGAGCACACCAGGCAGACCCGTATCCGACTCCATATCAGCCGAGTACCGCTGATTAACCTCGAGAGCCCAGCGGACGAGTTCCGGGTCGACGTGGGCGACGGCTGCACGCTTTACCTCTCCCTCTTCCCATAGATGTACGGCGCACCAGTCAGCGAGGTTGGGGACGAGCACGTTGGCCAGATTCGAGAGAGTGGACTCGTAGTCGAGCGACTCCGCAAGGGTATTGCTTGCGATATTGAGGAACCTCTGGGCTTCTTCTGCTTGCCAGCGATCGGAGATGTCGAGAACCACCCCGATCGTTTCCGAGTCATCTCCCTCGAGGCGGGCCGCGAACGCGGCAACGGGAACACGGCTTCCATCACTGCGCTCGTACTCCTTTTCATAGAGTTCGGAGGCACCTCGCTTATTAAGCTGGTCGATTGCCTTCCGGTCAGCTTCCCGATACTCGGGAGGGGTGACGGTGTCCCAATTTGCCCGACCCTTCGCAATGTCGTTTGAGGACATCCCCGTGATGCGCAAGTATTCGTCGTTCGCTTCTTGAAGGGTTCCATTCAGATTGCCGAAGGCGATGCCAATGATGTTCGAATCCATCAGCGTCTTTAGTCGAACCTCGGCAAGGCTACGAGTCCTCTGCTCGTCCTCAACTCGTTTGCGCCATCGGAACTGATCGATCGCGAGGGCGAATTGGCGGGCCACTTCAGCAAATAGCTCGTGCCGACTCGGGCCGGATGGATCGAGATCGGTGACGTGCAGGGAGCCAAGATTCTGCCCCTGAGAAACCAACTGCACCTCGATATCGCCGTCACCAGGGACCGGGATCGGGGGTGGCGCGGAATTCCCCGGCTGGGAGGAATCCGTCAAATGCAGCGTGATGCGACAGCCCAAGGCATTCTGGAGCAGCTCGATCGCAGAGTCGAGGGCAGCGTCGATATCGTCGCCAGAAGTCAGCCGGTGGCCTGCTTCCGACAAGATCCTCAGGTCACTGTAACTGGAGCGTTGTCCGGCTTCTTCGTCGTGCTCGATCAATATGTAATTTCGGGCGTTTCCACCCGTCTCTCCCGAAGCTATTCTAGCTTGAAAGACCTGACAGCCCGGCGTATTTGCCCCGGGCTGCCAATTGTGACTACGCCAGGTGCGTCAGATGACCTCTACGCGGTTGGCGGGGGACACCAGCGCTCCGGCATGGCTCCATCCGCTGTGAATCGCGTCTTTGAAACGATCCCAGGTACCCGGGTTGCTGGTCTCCCAAAGCGTTCGGGCCTGCGGCTCGGCGGTTACCCAATCCATGCCCTTGTATTCGGCCTTGGTGGCGAACTGGTGGCCGAAGTGGTAGGCCGGGCGGAAGGTCTCGTAATCTCCCGCGATGGAAGGGTAGTTCGTCAGGAAGTGATTCCGGAAATAGGATTCGTCATCCGTATTCGGGGTCACGACGCCGGTTGCGATGGCAGGAGGGGCGGGGGGAATGGGGTCGAGGCTTGCGGTGGGGATGACCTGGGGGGTCAAGCCGAGCCTTCCTCGCTCCGCTTCGATCTCCGCCTGCGTGTAGGCGGGCGCCTTCGGATCGTACGTCGTGAATCCGCTGTTCCTTAGAAGCTGGGCGCGCTCTTCGATATTGGCGGCTCCGCAATTCAGCAGGATCGCCTCTGCTCGCTGGACCTCGGTGGCAGGGACGGCGATTGTGAGCAGAATGCTGCCCCGGCGCACGCTCTCGGCGTAGATCTCCGCATGCTCTTGGGGGATCCCAAGGCCGACGAGAGCGCCTAGCAGTCCGCCCGAGACCATTCCGAGGCCGGCACCGGTCACCATGCCGGCGATGGGTCCGGCGGCAATGATTCCGACGGGACCGCCAACAAGCGTTGTAGCTCCCACGAGGAGACCGATCAGCCCACCCACCACAAGACCGGAGGCGGCGCCGGTGACCGCGCCGGAACTGGCCAGGTTTCCGGACTCATCGACGGTTTCCTTGACGAACTTTCCGCCCGGATCGGACGTGACCAAGCTGATTTGCGAGTTGTCGAAACCAGCGGCGATGAGATCCTGAACGGCGCGATGCGCCTGATCCTCACTATCGAAAAGACCTACTACGTTTGATGCCATTTTTTTGTGAATTCTCCCAGTTGGCTCGAATCGCCCGGAGGCTGGATGTCGGCCAGTTACTATGACAAGTCTGTTGAGGGTGGGTGTTCCGCGCTTTACAGAAGCTTCGCGTTCGGAGAGGACCACTGGTACCTGCTCCATCCGGACTTGACGGCTCCTCGATAATGCGCCCAATTCCCCCTATCCTCTCGTTCCCACTTTTCACGGATCAAAGGCTCCACGTCGGCCCACGAGTCGCCCAGGTGACGAGCGGATTTGGCTTCATCGAAACCGAACTTGTATGCCGGGGCGAACTGCTCGAATGGCCCCTGAGACTCTCCATAATGGTCCTTATAGTCGAGTCGAAAGACGGAATCGTAGTCGCTGGCGTCGTCGGCAGCTTCCACTTCGTGGCGCCCCATGGGGACGGCAGCATCGCCGCGTAGGGGATCTGCCCGAACATAACTCGAGCCGGAAGAGTTGAGCATGGCCTCCATGTCGGAGACCCGATGGTCGTCCACCTCTACGGCTACCAAGGCGCCACCGGCTTTGAGAATCCCGGTGTACGTTTGAAGGTGCTCCTTCGGGATCATGAGACCCGCAATCTGATCAGGAATTACTCCCGCTATCACCGAGGTGAGAAAGTCGATGGATTCGTCGATGCCGAGATAGTGAATGCAGCTTGGATCTATGCCGCTTTCCTCGAGATTCCGACCGGCGGCTCTGGCCTCTTCAGAACTCGCATACCGAGCAACGATCGTCCGGGACATTCATGCTTTGACTCGACCCGCCTACCGACCGTTCCAAGAGCGGCTAGCCGCGCCCGGCTTCCCAGCGAACCTTCTGCAGCATCCCCATCAGACCCGCACTCTTGCCCATCGATAACTCGTTGCCAAAAATCGTATAAACCAGGTCGTCGGGAACCTGAGCCACTTGCGCGTTCGGAACTCCAGACAGTCCTTGATCCAAGATCCGAGCGAGTGCCATCGCGGAAACTCCCTGGGGGTTGTCGACCGCAAAGGAGTATCGCCGAGTGCCATCGGAAAGGGCGTCGGAGGTTACGTACACCTCACTCTCGCAGGCGGGCACCCGATGCTCCGCATCTCGAGGAACCTCCGCGGCGGGACTGCCCTTGAACTCGTCTGCGAGGGAGAGGAGGGCTTCAATTCGCTCCTGTCGGTCTGGAAAGAGAAGCAGATCGTCGACGATTTCTTGGAGGCGGCCGGGCAGCATCTAACCTCTATTTTGAAGCAATGAGCGCCGGGCCAAAGGAACCATAATTGGTTCACATGCTCGAAGTGTTCCCCAACCCGGCGCCCAGCCGAAACTATCTAATCAAACACACTTGCCCCGAGTTCACGAGTGTCTGTCCCAAAACGAGCCAGCCAGACTTCGCCACCATCGACCTCGAATACATTCCAGAAGCTTCGTGCGTCGAGCTAAAGTCGCTCAAGTTGTATTACTACGGGTTTCGCGACAAGGGGATCTATTTCGAAGCCGTGATCAATCAGATCCTGGATGACCTGGCGGCGGCGACGAACCCGAGGTGGATGCGAGTCACTGGGCACTTCAATGTGCGAGGTGGTATCACTTCGATGATAACTGCTGAGACAGGTCCCCAACCCCTATGAACGTATACGAGCTCACCTTCCGCTGCCCGGACATCAAGACTCAGGAGGACGCAGAGATCTTGCGCGAAACCCTCGCGGATGGCCCGGGCGTCGGAATGATCGAGGTCGACTGGAGAACCAAGATCGTACAGGTGGTGACCTCCAATCAGGACGCGGGACGGGACGTGCTGAAGCGCTTGATCGATGCCGGCTATCGGCCGGAAGATTAGGTGGCGACCCTTACCGGTCTGGACGTTCTCGTTCAAAAGGACTTCGCGCCCCTGCTTGGAAGAAGGGTGGGCCTGGTTTGCAACCAGGCGTCGATCAGCCGAACTCTGGAGTACGCCTTCGACGTGCTGGCCCCCCACAACCTCACCACGATCTTCGGTCCCCAACATGGCCTATTCGGTCAAACCCAGGACAACATGATCGAGTGGGAGCCTACGGATAAAGTGGGCGGGCCCCGCCTTTTCAGCCTGTATGGTGATCACCGGCAACCAACGGTCGACATGTTGTCCGAGGTCGACCTACTCGTTTTCGATCTTCAAGATGTAGGCGCCCGGTACTACACATTCATCTGGACGATGTTCTTGTGCATGAGGGCATGCGAGTCCGAGGGAATCCCCTTTATGGTCCTGGACAGGCCCAACCCCATTGGTGGGAGCCGGGTCGAAGGCACCCTATTGGAGCCAGGCTTTGAGAGTTTCGTTGGACTGGCTCCGCTCCCGATTCGCCACGGACTGACGATCGGAGAAGTCGCCCTGCATTTTCAACATGCACACTTTCCACTATTGGATCTGACCGTGGAACGGATGTGGGGGTACCGACGGGACGCCTATTTCGAAGACACGGGAGCGCCGTGGGCCATGCCGTCTCCAAACATGCCATCGCCGCAGACAGCAGTGGTGTACCCAGGAGGCTGCCTGTTGGAGGCGACCAATCTGAGCGAAGGCAGGGGGACGACGCGGCCCTTCGAAATCTTCGGGGCGCCCTGGCTCGACAGCCGGTCGTTCAGCGCAGCGTTGAATGACAGGCGGCTCCCCGGATGCGCGTTTCGAGCCCTCGACTTCATGCCGACCTTTAACAAGCACGCCGGACGGGTGTGTGGCGGCAGCTTTCTCCATGTGACCGAAAGGGCGTCATTCGAGCCCGTGTTGGTTTACGTCGCCATCATGCAGGAAGCGATTCGTCAGGGGCCGGATTCGTTTGAGTGGAAGCAACCTCCCTACGAATACGAGTACAAGAAACTTCCGATCGATATTCTTGCCGGCAACGAATGGCTTCGCGAGGCGATCGAGTCGGTAGCGGACCTGGGGACGATTCAGGACCGGATGGCGAGCGAATGCCAAAGCTTCGATGGGACGCGGGAGGCGGCCCTACTTTACTGACACTCCCGCTGTGACACACTCGAACATCGATGGCTTATCGCGACTTCCAGCACTTCTTGCAGGTTCTCGAGTCCCGGGGAGAACTCAAACGGGTAGGCGTTCCGGTCAGCCCCTATCTGGAGATAACGGAAATCGCGGACCGGGTCATGAAGAGCGACGGTCCGGCGCTTCTCTTCGAAAACGTGGTGGGCCCGCCCCACCGACTGGGAACACCGCATCCGCGAAGCGCAATCCAGGGTGAGCCCAGCATCCATTCCATTCCGGAAGGGTCTCAGGGATTTGCGCAGTCGGTGGCGATCAATACGATGGGCTCGCGCAAGCGGATGTCACTAGCCCTGGGGGTTGAAGATTTCGAGGAGCATGCGGATCGGATTGCGAACCTCCTGAAGCCGGAAATGCCGGCGTCGAAGCTGCACGCGGCCCGAAAGGGATGGGAGATTTTAAAGGAACTGAAGGGAGTTCCCCCGAAGGCAGTTTCCCAAGCCCTCTGCCAGGAGGTCGTATTCGAGGGAGAAGAGGTGGACCTTACCAAACTGCCGATCCTCACATGTTGGCCAGAGGACGGCGGACCCTTCATCACCCTGCCCCTGGTGTTTACCAACGACCCCACCACAGGCAAGCGGAACGTGGGGATGTACCGTGTGCAAGTCTTCGATCGGAACACGTGCGGCATGCATTGGCAGATGCACAAAACCGGAATGCGGCAGATGGAAGATGCGGGGCGCGCCGGGCGTCGACTGGAGCTTTGCGTCGCTCTTGGCGGCGATCCGGCAATCACGTTTTCGGCAATCTCCCCGCTTCCGCCAGGCATCGATGAAATGCTATTTGCGGGCTTCTTGCGGCGAGAGGGCGTTCCGATGGTTCGTGCCAAGACGGTGGACATCCAAGTGCCTGCCGACGCGGAGATTGTAATCGAGGGGTGGGTGGATCCCGGCGAGCGAAGGCTGGAGGGCCCATTTGGAGACCATACGGGCTATTACTCGCTGGCGGAGGATTTTCCGGTTCTTCACGTAACGGCCGTGACCATGCGGCGAGATGCCGTCTATCCTGCCACGATCGTCGGCCGTCCACCGATGGAGGACGGATGGATGGGCAAGGCAGTGGAGCGGATCTTCCTGCCCCTGATCCGGATGAGCGTTCCCGAGATCGTCGACATGAACCTGCCCGTGGAAGCGACCTTTCACAACATGGCGTTCGTCTCGATCCGCAAGAAGTATCCGGGGCATGCATTCAAGGCGATGAATGCCATTTGGGGCCTTGGTGGACTCTCGTTTACAAAGATGGTTTTCGTGTTCGACGAGGATTGCGACGTGCAGAATTTGGGGGAAGTGCTGTTCCGGATCGGGGCGAACTGCGACCCAATGAGGGATACCCTGCTGACGAAGGGTCCCGTGGACCAACTGGATCACGCGAGCGTACAGGAAGGGTTTGGCGGCAAGATGGGCTTCGACTGCACCCACAAGATGCCGGGCGAAAACGGCTTCAATCGCCCATATCCCAAATTAATCGAGATGTCAAGCGACGTGAAGTCGCGAATAGACGCGCTGTGGCCGAATCTGGGACTCTAACCTTTCAATTTAGGCAAGCATTGCCGATAATGTACAGAACTTGGTCAAAGACAAAAAGATGCCCCCCGGAAAGCGCCGCATCGGCGACATGCTCATCGCCCGCGGGCTGATCAACGCAGAACAGCTCGAAGAGGCCCTGGATCTCCAGCGGCTGACGCCAGGGCCCCTGGGGTCGATTCTGGCTCAGTTGGGATATATCGATGAGGGCGCGCTGCTGGGAGCCTTGTCTGACGAATTCGGGGTTCGGCCCTGGGACCTGCGGCTGAGGCCGCCCGACGTCGTGGCCGCCAACGTTCTTCCTCCCGACATCGCGCGATCCTATAGTGTTCTGCCGGTTTCAATGAATGGGGACACCCTCTTGCTGGCGATGACTTCTCCCGACGACGTCGACGCGCTGGACATGGTGCGCTATTCGACCCGCATGAAGGTTGAGCCGGTGGTGGTGGTCCGGCAAAGGCTGCTTCAGGCGGTTCGTGACGTGTATGGCGATCCCGGAAAGCCCGCGGTCCGCACTCCCGTAACGGCGCCGATCCCCGATACGGCCCCCCGCAAGCCGGTCATCTCGACGGGGGACCCGCAGAAGAGTTCGGCTTCGGTGGTCGACGTGGTGAACCAGTTGCTGATCGAGTCGCTTAGAAGCGGCGCCACTTCTTTGCACATCGAACCGCACCGTGACCGGGTGGAGCTTCGCTACCGGATCGACGGCCGCATGAAGATTCTGAGAGATCTCCCGGTCGGTCTCATTCATGCGATTGCGATTCGCCTCAAGTTGATGGCGGAAATCGACATCAGTGACACTCACGAGGCCGTTAGCGGCAAGATCGTCGTGCCACAGGGAGACGGTCTCGCGCACTTGCATTTCAGTATGGTGCCGTCGGTGGACGGTCCCCGCATGGTGATTCACCTGCCCGGACGGCCGAGCCGATTGATGGGGCTGGAGGAGTTGGGCTTCGCCAACCGCGACCTGGGGCTTCTACGGATGTTCGCGAAGCGGCCGAACGGACTGGTGATCGTAACGGGCCCTCCGGGCAGCGGCAAATCGACAACGCTGTGTGCCTGCCTCGACAGCATTCGCGATCCCTCGCTCAATGTCATCTCCTGCGACACGAGATTCGTCTGTGACATCCACAACGTGAGCATCGCGAGTTTGGACGTGCCAGCGCCATCGGAAGTCGAAAACTGGATTTCGGCAATCCTGACCCAAGAACCGGACGTGCTCATGCCAGGTGAAATCAACGAGCCGGCGCTCGCAAAACTCTCGGTGCAGGCGGCGCTTTCGGGACGGCTGGTTTTTGCGGGAATGAGAGGAACCGACGCGCCGAACGCGATCGCGCTCCTGCAGGAATTGGGGGCGGACCCGAAGTCGATCGCCTCCTGCCTGATCGCGCTCACGAGTCAGCGACTGATCAGAACGCTTTGCCGCAAGTGCCGTTCAAGGCGACCCATCACCGATCTCGAAAAGCAGATATTCGAGTTGAACGGAATTCCGGCCCCAGCGGAGCTGCCGGAACCGATCGGATGCCTGGAATGCACCCATTCGGGTTATTCGGGCCGCCGGGCGATCCACGAGGTGCTGCCTATCTCGCCCGACCTGTCCTCGCTCATCGCGCGGGGATCGACGGCGGTCGAGATCCGGCACGCGGCGGCGGAGGAAGGCTATATTTCTCTTCAGCGCCGAGCACTCGAACTGGTCCTCGAAGATGGAACCTCAATGGAGGAGGCACGGCGAACGGTCGCACTCGACCCGCCCTTTGCCGCGTTCACGGGATAGGTAACCAAGACTGCCGGGCTAGTAATCTTGCCCGGCGGGACGGCCGCCTGCTACATAGTCGATTCACGGTAAGAACTCAGTTATGCGATTAGCCAAGCAAAAATTAGGGGACTTCTTGATCTCGCTTGGCATGATCACGAAGCCCCAACTTGACGAGGCGCTGGAAGCGCAGCGCCTGATTCCCATGCCACTGGGCGCGATTCTCGTGAACATGGGCTTCGTTTCGGAAGACCTGATGCTCGGGGTCATGGCACAGGACTACGGCGTGAATCCGTGGTCGCTGGATGAATTGCCGCCAACGGCCGACGCACTGAGTCGGCTGGACGGAGAAGTGTGCCGGAAGTATCTGGTGGTGCCGGTGGCCGTGGAGGGAGAGGTACTGACCCTGGCGATGGCCAATCCGGACGACGTGGAGGCGGTCGAGGTGGCAAGATATGCCACCCGTATGAAGGTCGAGCCGGTCTTGGCAACCCGGTTCCGCATCTTGCAGGCGGTCGAAAAGTATTACGGAACGACGCGCGACACCCGAAGCGTGGACGAGCTGGTGGACACGGCGATCCGCGAGATCGAACCGGAGACGCCGAGCCTCAATACCAACACTCTCCTGGCGGAAGCGGAGTCCGCGCCGGTTGTCAGCATCGTCAACCAGACGATTCAGGACGGGGTGAGAGCGGGCGCGTCGGACATCCACCTGGAACCACGGCGCGGACGCATGGAGATTCGATTCCGCGTTGACGGCCAATTGCGCAAGGTGCGCGACGTTCCGCGGAGTCTTCAGCCGATGATCATTGCGCGATTGAAGATCATGTCCGATATGGACGTGGTGGAAACGCGGCTTCCCCAGGACGGTCGAATCGCGGTCAGCGTGGACGGCAGGGCGATCGACTTGCGGCTTTCGATGGCGCCGAGCCAGCACGGCCAGCGGATCGTCATGCGAATTCTGGACCGGTTCGTGGGGATGAGACGGCTGGAGGACATCGGATTCACCCCCGATAACTTGGAGAAATTCCGTGAAATCGCGCGGATGCCTCACGGCATTTTCCTGGTGACGGGTCCGACGGGCAGCGGCAAGACCACAACCCTTTACGCGCTTCTTTCCGAGCTGAAGGATGTGACGAACAACGTCATGACCTGCGAAGATCCGATCGAATATGAGCTGGACGGTATCAACCAGACTCAGATCAACGAGCGAATCGGTTTGACCTTTTCGAAACAGCTTCGGGCGATCTTGAGGCAAGACCCCGACATTATCTTGGTCGGCGAGATTCGGGACGCAGACACCGCGGAAACGGCGATTCGCGCGGCGCTGACGGGCCACCTGGTGCTGAGCACCCTGCACGCGAACGACAGTATCGGCACGATTCCCCGGCTCTTGGACATGGGCGTCGAGTCGTTTCTGCTGGGCAACAGCCTCGTGGGCATCCTCTCACAACGGCTTTTGAGGCTGCTCTGCTCGAAGTGCAAGAAACCCCACCGCTTGACGGATTCCGAGAAATTTATCTGGGAGGCCTACGGCAGAACGCCGCCGGATCAGGTCTATCACAAGGTGGGCTGTCACTTCTGCGGCGGAATGGGTTTCAAAGGTCGAAGCGCCGTCCACGAGTTGCTCGCCATCGAGGGACCGATTGGGGCGATGATCGCCGCCCGCGAGTCGCAGGAGCTTATTCGAGTGGAGGCGATGAAACGAGGCTTCCGGCCAATCCAGCATCACGCGCTCGACCTCATCGACGAGGGGCTTACATCGATTGAAGAGGCGTCGAGGGTTGTTCACCTGCAGCAACAGGCGAAGACGGTGGTTCGCTCGATGATGCCGTAGCTATCGGCCGTTCTGGGTAGTGCGAAGTGCGTCCTTCAGCATGCTCCGAAACTGCAAGACGTCTTCGACCTCCTGCCGACTGGGGGTACGAATGCCAGGGCCGGGAACGAAGTCGCTCATCGCACCAGTTCCGTCATGGTCGTCGTCGAGTCCAAGGAGGTGTCCCAACTCGTGTGTCATGACCCGAGTGACCTCATCCTCGCTCATGAGCTGTCCAAGCGAGGTGGAGCGAATGGAAACGGTTCCGTCGGTTCGGGCGGTAGCGGTCGATCCCTTCCAGAAGAAGTGCCGTTCTGCCTGAATGAGTCCCTGGGCGTGATCCGCATCGTCGATCCGGTCTACAAATCGAACGAGGATGTCCGGCTTTTGATCTCCCTTGACGAGCCGAAAGGGCGACTCATCCATTTGGGCGTTCCAGATATCGACCGCATTGCGAATTCCATCCTGAAACTCGAAGTCCTTGGGGGGCAAGGTGCTCTTGTCGATTCCGATCGTGACCGTTCCCAGAAGCAGTCCCTTGATCATGGCGGCCGCCTTGACCCGGTTTCCCTCCGACACCGCCGCGTGGTAAGTCGCCATAGCATCGTGGTTGATGAGCGAAATCCCATTCGCATTCGCGATCGCGGCCGTCGCGGCGATCGCGGGCAACAGGAGAAATCGCGGGAGGCGGAACATCTGTCTTGCTACGATTCGGATGGAAGGGCGCTATCGTGGATGGCGCAAATGTCAAAGTTCTGTGCGCGTTTTCGCAAGAACCGCGACACCCGACCACGGCTTGTCGGCTCGGTATAATCTTTCTTTACGCGGGTGTAGCTTAGTGGTAAAGTTCCAGCCTTCCAAGCTGGCCATGCGGGTTCGATTCCCGCCACCCGCTCTTCCTCAACTCAGACGGCGGCGCCAAATGAGCTTGGCCTCGCGAGCTTCATTTCCGAAAGCGTCTTCCTCGACGGACTCCAGTTCGCATCCGGTAGCCTGGTAGAACTTGCAGGCAACCAAGTTTGTATCTTGAGTTTCCACGATCAGGTCTCGGCAGCCATTCCTTAGGGCCCAATTGGTCGCCTCCGCGAAGATAGCGCTTCCAAAACCAAGTCCACGAAATCTCGGGTCGATCCGAATATCGATCAGGACGGCAAGGTCGCGGCGACCGCGCATCATATCGAAGCCGGGGGAATCTCTGCCCACGATCGCACCGCCGATCCTCGTCTCCTCCTCTAACGCCGAGAGAATCGCCCATTTGCTGGTGTCGAAGTGCGCTGGTAAGTCGGCGGGCGTTTCATAGCGGTCGTAGTCCTTGAGCCATGGCTCCACCGAAACGGATTCGATGACGGATCCTTTCGAAACGATCAACGGTGGGAGAAGAACACGTGATTTGACCTCGAACGCAATTGAGACTGAGAGATAGGCCGAAATCTCTGCCATCGATTCCTCCCGAATCTGCATGCCCTCAATGATAGCGACTTGGCAATCCGGACCGTGAACGGTACAATCAGTTCGAGCGCGGGCGTAACTCAGTGGTAGAGTTCTTGCTTCCCAAGCAAGCTGTCGCGAGTTCGAATCTCGTCGCCCGCTCCATCGAAACTTTATCTGCGGCCCGGCGTAGTACACTGTGACAGTCAATATGGGGGCGAACGGGTTCGACAGAGCCGGTTCGGCTTTCGGTTGCGAGCCGTGGATTCTCGTTGGCCACGTAAAAAACGAGAGAAAAAGCAAAAGCGAACAACAACTTCGCCTACGCGGCCTAATACCCGCGTGGTCCGCCTTTCCCCGAGCCGGTAGGGGGAGTTCCGGGCCTAACAAAATCCGGACCGCCTGGTGAGCTTCTGTTCGTAGCCGATCCAGGTTAAAGAAATCGAACTGGACGATTGCTCAGGCGGCCCCGGCAGAGAGCAGCGTCGAGAAAAAGTACAGGGGAGACGCTCGTGGTAGTTGAAGGTACGGCGGTTTTGGAAGGGAGTTCAATTCTCCCCGCCTCCACCAAAACTTCAGGTTGAAGGGGAAGCCCGTCGGGCTTACCCTTCGTATCATTTCCAGATACTTTTCAGGGGCCAGAGATGTATCGAGCGCAGCATCACTTCCCCACCCTCGGACTTCAGCGATAGCCCCTCTGCCTTGGGCTGAATGAAGCGTGTAGAAGAAAGCTCGCCGTGGTTCACGAACGTCTCGATCGAGGCGCGGTCGATCAGGACTTCCACATAGCGAATTGGAAGCTGGGAGTGGGCAGGGGAGTGTCCGGATTCGAGGGTTTGGGAGGTCAATTTGACAGGTACGCCGCGCACGGTCAAGGTCAGCGTCGCGCCCTTGGGAATCTCGACTTCGGCCCGGATGTGGAAGGCATCGCCGGTGGAAGCGAGCGACAGGGTCTCGCCCTCTTTCAAGGATCGGCTGTCAAACGACTGCTCGTCTCCGTGAAGGCCGGCAATCGCCTCGATGGGCTGTCGGAATACGCGGAGGCCGGCGGGTGTGGAGCGCAGTTTGAGTTCGCAGGGGAAGCTGATCTGCTGGCTGAATGGCATGTCGGGGAATTCGGAACCCCTCATCCAGGCAACCTGGATTCGCCGTCCGTCCCCAGTTTCCACGTTGTGCCAGGTTTGAGTGGCATAGAAATTTGGCCCGACGTCGCAAGGAAACCTTCCGACCTCCTCCTTGAATTCGCGTCCGTCGAAAGTGCCAATCGAGTAATTCCCGTCACCCTGGATCAGGACCCACTTCTTGCGTGATGCGTCACCTTCGATGGGCAACTCGAAGAAGTCTGGGCACTCGAAGCTGTTGGGGATGGGATGATGCTCGTCGTGCCAGTCGAGCAGGTTCTTGGAGGTGAAGATGTGATACCGGCTGTCGCCGTAGAGGATCATCACCCAGTGCTTGCCCGGCTCATACCAAAAGACCTTTGGATCTCGCTCGGGGAACACCAGAAATGGGTTCCTGTCATAGGCGGTCCAGGTGCGGCCGTGGTCCAGACTGTAGTGAAGGCACTGGCTTCGGTTGTCGTTCCGCGACCAAAACGCGATCATGGCGGGTTGAGATTTGTCTCTCGCGAGACCGGAAGTGTTCTGATAGTCGATCACGCATGTCCCGGATTGAACTCCGCTGTCCTGGTGCTCTTCCCAGAATGCGGGCTCTAACTCCTTCCAGTGAACGAGGTCTTTGCCCACGGCATGCAGCCAGCAACGATTCCACCGTTGGGCGAACAAGTGGTATTCGCCATCGTAGAAGATCAACCCGTTCAGATCGTTGATCCACCCTTCCTGCCGCATGCCCGGGTTCAGGGTTTCGTTGTCCCAATATCGGGCGGTGAAGTGAAAGAGAGGGCGCAGAGGCTCCTGGTAGAGGGGCTTCTTCACCATCGGTAGCCTCTCGGGCCTGTCGGTCTGCATGAGTCGATCCACATTGATATGCCCCCAGTCTCCGCTTTCCTGGTCGACGATTTCTACCCTGGCCGCACGTCCAACAAACGAGCGGACGTCCCAACTGTCGGGCGAGAGCCAGTCGCTGCGCCTTCCGGTGGCACTCGCGACCACCCTTCCATCCACGATCAGGTTCAAGCAGGTCCGCTTGGGGTAGTTCCCTCCGCCGACCCGAAACGCGATGTAGGATCGAACGATTTTGAATTCTCGAGAGAGGAGGCTGCCGGTGGGGACGTCTCCATCCATTTCGGAGGTGATCACGGCACCGGAATCGTTTCGGATTTCGAGCCTGCGAATGAGATCGCCCTGCGCGATGTGCTGCCTGAAAGCGGTCCCGTGTTTCGTCCAGCCTGCAATGGGCCTATCTTCGGGCACAGGGAACGGCCCCAGCAAAAACATGCCACGAGTATGAAGGTTTGCTCTGGGGAACCGTTGCGTCAAAATGGGGCCATCGAGCCGAAGACCACCGCACCCACGATCGCCGAGATTCTCGAGGCGCTTAGCCTCGCCCTCGATATTACGGAGGGTGCGCCCCGTGGCCACGCGGCGCGAACGGCCCTCATTGCGGGAAAGATCGCAGACCGGATGGGCCTTAGCCCAGGCGAGAAGGACTCGCTGTTCTATGCCGCACTTCTCAAGGACGCGGGCTGCTCGACGAACTCGGCACGCATCTATCAGGTGTTCGGCGGGGACGACCTGCTTGCCAAGCGGAACGTCAAGTTCGTGGACTGGAGCGATCCCAAGAAGTCCATCGGCTACGCGATTCGGAACGCCGACCCGGGGGCTTCCGTTCTCAAGCGGGCGAAGCGGATCATCGGGATGATCGGACCTCCTGGCCAGGTGATGGACGAGGTCACCGCGGCGCGCTGCTTTCGCGGCGCCGATATTGCCACGCAACTTGGGTTCGACGAAATGGCGTCCAAGGCAATTCGCCACCTGGACGAACACTGGGACGGCAAGGGCTCGCCAAGCCACCTGTCGGGACAGGCCATTCCACTGCTTGCCCGCATTCTCTGCCTTGCCCAGACTCTGGAGCTGTTTGCGGCCGAGTTCGGCCCGCTCGAAGGGTGCGAGATGGTCCGGCAGCGCACGGGCCGCTGGTTTGATCCGGAGGTTGCGGGGGCGGCGGTTTCAATGCAGGACGAGGATGCATTCTGGTCCTTCCATCGAAGACACTTCGAAGGCGAAGATGTGCATGTAGAGCCGCCGGCATCGGTCGGAGCGGCAACCGACGCAGATGTGGATCAAGTCTGCGAGGCATTCGCGAGCATCGTCGACGCGAAGTCGACATTCACCGCCGAGCACTCTTCGCGGGTTATGGACTATTCAATGTGGCTGGGGGAGTCTTTCGGCTTCGATGGCGAACGGCTGACTACCCTCCGACGAGCAGCCCTTCTTCACGACATCGGAAAGCTGGGTGTTCCAAATTCGATTCTGGACAAGCCGGGCAAGTTGGATGAGGCCGAATTCGCACGAGTTCGGCTGCATCCTCGTTTCTCGTTCGACATCCTTTCCCGGGTGAAGGGGTTCGCTCGCATTGCGGAGATAGCAGCCAACCACCATGAGCGTCTGGATGGGAAAGGCTATTGGCGCAATCTGTCGGCGGATCAACTGGACACGGACATGCGCGTGGTTGCGGCCGCAGACGTTTATGATGCGTTGACCGCCAACCGTCCGTATCGAGACGCTCTTTCTCACGAGGAGGCGATTCTTCTCATGGAGAAGGATGTCGGAAAGGCTTTGGACCCCGATTGCGTGGCATCGCTAGCTGCAAACCAACCCCGACGCGACCGAGGACAGACAAGCGCATCGGACTTCAGGTAACAATTGGTGCGGTGGCAACACGGGCACGCGGGAGACGAGACGGGTTTGGATCGGTACTCGGCATCCTCGTGTTCTTGGGGGGCGTCGGCCTGCTCCTCATTACGTTCAAGCTTGCCTACGAAATGTTTTCCGTTCCCCCCGACCAGGCGCTGGCCCTTCAAAAGGGCAAGGCGTTGGAAGTCGCGACAGTGGTTCCTACCCTCACGGGCCTCCTGATCAAGGTGCTGTTACTGGTGGTGATGGCGTTGGTAAGCTCCCTGATCGGCAATCGTGGGGTGCACCTTTATACGGAGTCCCGGGGGCTCCCGGTCACGGAAACAACCGTCGTCACCGAAAAGGAGTAGGGCCGGCCCTCTCCATGGGCCGTGCGAACCTGCCACAATTCTCCTTTGAATGAAGGTCCTCGTTATCGGTTCTGGCCCGATCGTCATCGGGCAGGCAGCCGAGTTCGATTATGCGGGCACTCAAGCTTGTAAGAGCCTGAGAGAAGAGGGCCATCAAGTGGTCCTCATCAACAGCAACCCGGCCACGATCATGACGGACCCGGGCGTCAGCGATGCCCTTTACATCGAACCGCTGACGGTCGAGTTCTGTGAGCGAGTGATCGCGCGTGAAAAACCTGACGCGCTTCTGCCGACACTTGGCGGGCAGACGGGCCTCAATCTGGCAACGCAGCTTAGCGACGAGGGGATTCTCGAGAAATACAACGTGCGGGTGATCGGGACGCCGCTGAGCGCGATCAAGAAGGCAGAGGACCGCGAGAGCTTTCGCAGCCTAATGCGCGAAATCAAAGAGCCTGTCCCCGAGAGCTGGATCATTCAGAACGAGGAAGAGCTTCAGGCGGTCCTCGACGTGGTGCCGTATCCGTGCATCATCCGACCTGCCTACACCCTGGGTGGCACCGGCGGGGGCATCGCGGAAACCCGGGAGGAGCTTTGGGAAACCGGCCGCAAAGGACTCAAGCTGTCGATGCGCAGCCAGATCATGGTGGAGCGCTCCCTGCTGGGCTGGAAAGAAGTCGAGTACGAGGTGATGCGAGACGGGGCAGGAAACTGCATCACGGTGTGCAACATGGAGAACTTCGACCCGATGGGGGTGCACACGGGGGACTCGATCGTCATCGCGCCGAGCCAGACGTTGAGCGATCTCGAGTACCACATGCTTCGAACGGCCTCCTTGAAGATCATTCAGGCCCTGGGCATCGAGGGCGGATGCAACGTGCAACTGGCAGTGAACCCCGAGAGCTTCGATTACTACATCATCGAAGTAAATCCGCGAGTCTCACGCTCATCCGCGTTGGCTTCCAAGGCGACCGGATACCCGATCGCGCGGGTCGCAGCGAAGATCGCCTCCGGTAAGACTCTGGATCAGATCGACAACCAGGTGACCGGCACTACGAAGGCTTGCTTCGAGCCAGCGCTCGACTATTGCGTGGTGAAGGTCCCACGATGGCCATTCGACAAATTCGCGAGCGGAGATCGCAGCCTATTCACCCAAATGAAAGCGACGGGCGAGGTGATGGCGATCGATCGATCCTTCGAAGCGGCTTTTATGAAAGCCCTTCGAGGCCTGGAAATTCGCCAGAAAGACCTCCGCCACGCGAAATTCCAGGGAAGTGCCGCCTACGGCGTCTATAGCGAAGGGGAAGCGGAATCGGAGGGGCAAGAGCCGGCGATCAACGCCCCCTCGATGCCCGAGGCGAACGAGGCCCGATGGAGGGACAAGGCGGAGATCTACTTCCTGACGCTGCACTTGAAGGATGCGATCGACGAGCACGTGATGGACGAATCGCGGAGCGAAAACGAAAGGCTTCAGGGTCTTCTGAACCAGGGATCCATCGGAGAGTCGGAGCGGATGGAGTACACACGCCTGCTGGAGCAATGGTTCGACCGTTATCTGGATGCAGGCGAGGGCAGCGCGTTGTTCCTTAGCGACGAGGCGGCGCGGGTCGTGGACGATACGTTGCAGCAGCACGACACGGTGCGCTATCGGCTTCATGCCTGGTCGGTCATGCCCAACCACGTTCACGCCGTTTTGGAGCCGTTGAACAACTTTCGCCTTGCGGACATCCTGCAGGCATGGCGCCAAAATACGGCGAAGAAGATCGATGCCGTCTGGGAGCCGGAGTTCTACAGCCACCGAATCCGACACCAGGAGGATTACGAGCGTTACAAGAGCGACGTTATCAAGGACGCAGAAGCCGCCGGCCTAACGGCCTGGCCTTGGAACGGGCCACTCAAGAAGGAGTTGTCCAAGCGAACCTACGATGCCGCAAATCGGGAATATGTCGAGCCGATGCCGGATGAAGAGCTTCGGGAGGCGATAAGGAAACCCACGGACGAGCGACTGTGGGCCATAGCAGAAGGTCTCCGCCGTGGCTGGAGCCTCTCCGAGGTCAATCGCCTCTCTCGGGTCGACAAGTGGTTTCTCAAGAAGCTTCGGGACCTTCTGGAGATCGAGAAGGAGCTTATCGACCTCCGTAACGATCCGGAGGCCGACCTGGTGGGGATCATCGAGCGAGCCTTCCTGATGGGATACCCCTCGCCTTCAGTCGCCTCGATGTTGGAACTGTCCAAGGAAAAGCTACTGTTGGCGCGCAGCCTCGTTCGAAGCCGCCGTGACCTCAAGCGGAAGATCGACCAGATGATGGCCTCTCGCGAGGAGATTGGAATCGAAGCCGAGTCTTCCGGTCCCGACCCTAAGGCGATTTTGGGGCAGTTGGAACAGAACGTGCGAGACATGACTGCGACCGACTGGGACCTGAAGCTGGCGATCGAGATAGAGGGACAGAAGGTCAAACCGGTTTTCAAGATGGTCGATACCTGCGCGGGGGAATTTGAGTCGAGAACGCCGTATTACTACGGCACCTTCGAACAGGAAGACGATGCTCCGCAAACCTTGGCCAGTGGTGCATCGGCCCTGTAAAGTTCTAATCTAAACGGAAAGCACCATGAGTCCGATCGAGGTAGAAGATCTGCATGTTCGCTATCCTTCCGGGAAGGGCGGATGGTTGGAAGCAGTCAAGGGTCTGAGCTTCTCGGTCGCGCCGGGAGAGATCGTGGGCTTTCTGGGACCCAACGGAGCCGGCAAGTCCTCGACCCTGAAGGCGATCATGGGATTCGTGACCCCATTATCGGGCAAGTGCCAGGTCTTCGGTGCGCCGGTCGGGACCGTCGAGTCGAGAAGGCAGATCGGCTATCTGCCCGAAGTGGCGCTTTACTACCCTTATCTCACCCCCCTCGAAACTCTGACCCTTTACGGACAGCTACAGGGGCTCTCCGGCGCATCGCTCAAGAAGGAAGCGAACGATCTGCTGGAATCAGTGGGGGTGGCTGCGTCAGCGAGAAAGCAGAATCGAACTTTGAGCAAGGGGATGCTGCAGAGAGTGGGCATCGCTCAGTCATTGCTCGGAGATCCCAGGCTACTGGTCTTGGATGAAGTCACGAGCGGATTAGACCCGGTGGGACGACAGGAGCTCCGCAAGATCCTGAAAGCCCGCAGAGAGCAAGGCGTGACGCTCTTCTTCTCGAGCCACGAGCTTGCGGAGGTGGACATGCTATGCGACCGAATTCTCCTGATCAACTTAGGGAAGCTGGTTGAGGAGCGAGAGATGACGGAACTGAAAGATCACCTTCGTCAGTTCCTGCTGACCTATACGGGAGACGTCTCCATGACAGGACTGACGGAGAATTGGAGGGAGAGCGCACCGGGGCACCGGACGGCGCAGTTCACGAAGAAAGCGCACCTGGTTGAAGCCATCCAGCGCGTGGTGAATGCCAAAGGGCACGTGCTCGATGTGGTTGCCCAGGAAGGCTCACTGGAGGATTATTTCATCGAGGCGATTGGAGGAGTGCGTTGAGGTTCGCCATCTGGTTGGCTCTGGCGAAGGGCGTGATCTTGGAATCCATTCGCCGGAAAGACCTTTGGGTGGTGGCGATCTTGGGGTTCCTGATCCTGGTCACTGCGCGGGCGCTCAGCTTCTTCGGCGTTCAGGACCTCGAGGTGTTCATCAAGGATCTGGCAGTGACGGTGCTGGGCCTGTTCTCGACGATCATGGCGGTTCTCATCTCGACCCGAATCTTGCCGGAGGAGATCAAGAACAAAACGCTCTATCCGCTACTTGCGCGACCCGTCTCCAGGCTGGATCTGTTGTTGGGAAAACTCCTCGGCGCGATCTTGGTGAGCTGGATCTCGTTTGGCCTGCTTGCGCTGATGACCTCGATCGCTCTGCTCTCGTTCGGCGTTTCCTTTGAAGCCGTGATGTTGCAGTATGTGCTGCTGAAGATGATGGGGCTGGCGCTTATCTGCAGTGTCGGCGTTGCGATCAGCACATTCATGACCCCTTCCGGCGCGGCGACGATGACCCTGATCTTGGCGTTTGCGTCTTCGATGATCAGCCGGGCCCTGTTCATGGCGGGAGCGGGACAGCCGTCCATGGCATGGCTTTACAACTTGCTCACCGCGATATTCCCACAACCCCACCTTTTCGACATCGGCAGAAGGGTGGTGTATAAGGGCTGGGCGCCCGTGCCCGCTTGGGTCATCGGAGACCTCTCGCTATACCTGGTGCTCTACGGGGCTGCGATGGTCGCCGTCGGGTGGCTCAAGTTCCGCAGGCAGGCGCTGTAAATGAGAGTTCTTGTTGGCGCACTGGTGATCGTAGCGGGCATTGCCTCGGGGTGGAACGTGACCCGTGTGTCCTCAGAAATCAGTCCAGTGGTTCGGGAGGCAGGCTTGGAGGCAGGAGAGGAGTCCGCAGGGGCATCTCTCTTGGGTCAAGTGAAAACATCGGGGGCAGGATGGCTCTATGGCCAGACCGACCTCTATCTGCACAACGGGGTGGAGCTTCGCCCGATCACCCCGGAAGAGGTTCGAGCGGGACAGAAAGGGGTTGGGATCAAGAGGGGCGAGAAGCAGATTATGGGTGACGAGTCGCATCTGGTGACGGCGGTTCCGAGCGCGGATCGCGACTTTCGAGGGGTTTTTGGCGACATCGAGCGAGAGACCTCCGCCTACAAGGACATGACCCACCACAGCCACAACTCGCCCGTGGCAACGCTTCCCCTGTTCCGATTGATGACTTGGATCGACCCCCAGTTCATCACCGGCTGGTCGACGGGAGGGACCATTCTGGAGAGCGACGGCAGCAACATCGGAGTCCGCAAGGCGCTTGAGTTCCTGAAAGAGGGGCTGTACAACAATCCGGATTCCATCGATCTCTTGACCCAGGTCGGATCCATCGTCGCGTTCAGGCTAAAGAACACGGCAGAGGGCGTCGACTGGCTCGAAAAAGCCCGCAAGGTCGGGTATGCCGAACGCGCGCATCTGGATGAGACGGACCGTACCAGCTTGGAACAAACCTACAGCTGGCTAGCCATCTGCTACGCGACACTGAAGGACCGGGCGAAACTCAAGGATGCGGTTTCGGAAGGACTCACCATTTTCAAGGACAACAAAGTGCTGCTGCACTACGCCCTCGAACTTGGACTACCGGTCGAAATTCCGGAGAACGGCTAGCGATATATTGCTGATTTATGCTGGAGAGCAAACCCTTGCTCCGTTCAGGGTGTAAACGGTTGACGTGCGCTCGCTGCTGATATTAGCCTCGCTTTCGATTTCCCCTTTCTGTTTGGCCCAGACCACCAAAATGGCGGTGGAATTCAATGGGACGAAGTCGGGTAGCCATAGCTTCACCCGAAACCCAGACGGAACCTTCTCTTCGAACTCCAAGCTCGAGCTGGGAACGGTCACGATTGTCGGGGAAATCTCCGGGAAGTTCGACGGCACCCGGCTGGTGGAATTAACCAACGAGCTGACCACCCCCGGGGGCAAGGGAAAAGTGGTGCTCAAGGATGGAAAGCTGACCGTTTCCCAGGGCACCACCAGCCGCTCGGTCGACATGCCATACAAGGGCGACCACTACTTTGCCAATTTCTATCCGGAATTGCTCGCGGGGACGCTGCGGGCGGTCGACTTCTCGAAGAAGCAGTCCCAGACGGTGGAGAGCTTCATCGTCGATGGCGGCTCTGTGATCAGCCTCAAGATCCTGCCCGAACAAGAGAAGACGACGAAGGCGGGGATTGCGAGACTCTACCGTTTGACGGTCACCGGCATCGACGTCGAGTACGCAACAGATTCGAACGGAAACGTGGTGTCGATGGATGTGCCCGCGCAAAAGATTCGAATGGTGCAGGAAGGCTGGGAGTCTCTCTACATCGACCCGCTTGCGGCATATCCGGAGTTGAGCCAACCGACCCACAAAGTCGTTTCCGAGCCTTCGCAGAACATGAAGATGCGCGACGGAGTGACGCTCGTCGGCGACGTTTATCGACCGGCTGAGCCCGGAAAGTATCCGGTGGTGCTCACGCGGACCCCGTACGGTCGCGGCGCGGCCGGCGTCGACGGACAGTTCTATGCTTCAAGAGGCTATGTGTTCGTATCGCAGGACTGTCGCGGTCGTGGATCGAGCGGGGGTGAGTGGGATCCGTTCGTAAACGAGGCGAAGGATGGCGCGGACACGATCGGCTGGATTGCCAAGCAGCCATGGTGTGACGGCAATGTCGGCATGATCGGCGGGAGCTATGGGGGATTGGTCCAGTGGGCGGCAGCCACTGAGAAGCCGGCTGCCTTGAAGTGTATCGTGCCTCAGGTGTCTCCCCCCGACGCCATGTACAACATCCCCTACGACTTCGGGGTGTTCTTCCTTTACGGCGATGTTTGGTGGGGAAAGATCGTGATGGGTAAGGACGCGGACATGTCGAACCTCAGGACGCCGATGGAGAATCTTGCGGCCCTGAAGACCCTTCCGCTTTCAAAAGTCGATGATGCCCTTTTCGGACACAGCGTTCCTTTTTACGACAAGTGGCTCGAGCGAGACGGTTCGGCGAAATGGCCAGGTTATAACTATCAGTCGACTCTTGGGAAGGTGGAGATCCCCGCTCTGCACATCAGCGGATGGTGGGATGGAGACGGGATCGGCACGAAGTTGAATTGGGAGGCCATGAGGGCAGCCGGGCGAAAGAATCAATGGCTAATTTACGGACCCTGGACTCACGCCTTCAACACCACATCCAGGCTCGGCGACATCGACTACGGACCGACGGCCATTCTCGAACTCGACTCTCTGTATCTTCGCTGGTTCGACACTTGGCTCAAAGGCAAGAGCGTGGGTCTGGAGAGGGTGCCTCACGTGCAGGCGTTCGTGACCGGCGCCAACAAGTGGATCAAGCAAGAGGACTGGCCCTCGGCAACGTCGACGGAGAAGAAACTATTTCTGGCGGCGGATGCACCCGCAAACGGCCGCACGAGCCGTGGCCAACTGCTTGACCAGCCGGCCGCGTCCCAGGAGCCGGACCGATACTCGTTCAACCCGGCCAACGATGAAATTCCGGAGGGACTCGGCGACAACGACGTGGATAACGCGAGTACGGTCGCCAAATTCGGCAAGGAATCGAACGAGTCGCTCCTATACAAGACGGCGCCACTCCCCAAGGCTATGGCCATCGGAGGTCCGATCTCTCTGCACCTGACATTCTCTACGACCGCACGAGATACCGACCTCTACGGGACCTTGGTCGACATTGATGAGAAGGGCGTGATGAGGGTCATCGGCAGGGGCGGCAAGATTCGGGGCTCCTATCTGGGCGGCTTCGACAAACCTCGCCCTCTAACCCCGGGAAAGATCTACACGGCCGACATCCAGTTCTGGGACGTCGCGCATGAGTTCGCGAAAGGTCATCGCTTGGGGGTGTTCATCGTGGGAAGTGAATTCCCCGTGTATGCCAGAAACCTTGGCACCGGCGAACCGATCAAGGACGCCACCAGGATGGTCGTTCAAAGCCAGACGGTATATCACGATGCGGCCCACCCGAGCTTCCTGAAGTTCCGCGTTCTCTGGTAGTCCGAGCGGACTCAGCCAGATCGGCGAAGGAGGATCAGAAGGGAGGGGGCGCCGATGATTGCGGTCACGATGCCCACCGGCAATTCCATGCCCGGGGTGCCGGTGATCGCGCTCATGGCTCGCTGTGCCACGAGGTCAGCGAGGAGCGTGATCAGGGCGCCGATCAGGCCGGAACCAGCCAGCGACCAACGCCAGTCGACCCCGAGCAAGCGGCGAGAGATGTGGGGGGCAACGAGGCCAATGAAGCCGATGATTCCGGAAGCGCCGACTGCGGCCGCGGTCATTGCGGTACCGGTCGTGAGCACGACCCAACGAAGACGCGGCACGTTGACTCCAAGCCGGGAGGCCGTTTCCTCTCCAATTGCGAAAGCGTTGAGTTTTCTGGACTGGAGGATCATGAGGGTGGACCCCGAGATCCAGACGATCGCAAGCACCAGATTCTGAGGCCAGAAGGCGTTTGCAAAACTGCCTAGAAGCCAGTTGAGGACGCGGTTGGTATCCTCACCCGCGCCTAGAAGCACGAGCGAAGTGATGGATGCGAGGAGCGATCCAACGGCAACCCCCGCAAGCAGGAGGGATGTCACGTCTATCACTCCTCGGCGTCGGGCGAGGGAGAAAACAAGAAACAGGGAGGCCATTCCGGTGATGAACCCGCACCCGATGATCCCAATGCCGCCCCATGCTCCGGCAAACCCCAGCACGAGGGCGGTCACTCCCCCGACCGCGGAGCCGGATGAAACCCCGACAATGTAGGGATCGGCGAGCCCGTTCCTCAGTTGGGCCTGAAACGCAGAGCCGACCACTCCCAGAATGCCACCCACAATGAGCGCCTGAACCGCGCGGGGCATCCTGATATCCCACACGATGCTGTTTATTCGATCGGGGTCGGCCAGGGGCCCCCGGAGGACCTCGGCGGCGACATCCCATGGCCGGAACCATACGTAGCTTCCGACGCCGACATAGATCAGGAAGACCAGGATAAGCAGAATGGCGAGGGTGATGAGCATGGCAGAAGGTCCCTTTCCGACGCTTCTTGCCTCTGCCATGCCAGCGAGTATAGCGTCGGTATACTTCCTCTGGTGAACACCCTGAGCCTGTCCGCCCGTGCGGAGCTCCTGAAGCCTTCCCCGACGCTAAGCATCACCGCGAAAGCCAATCAGATGAAGGCGGACGGTTTCGACGTGATCTCGTTTGCGGCGGGGGAACCTGATTTCAACACACCCCAGCCAATCTGCGACGCGGCGATCTCGGCACTTCAGGCAGGATTCACAAAGTACACTCCAAGTTCCGGGATCAAGGAGCTCAAAGAAGCGATCTCGTCGAAACTCCTTCGTGAAAACGGCTTGGCGGCATCGCCCGATCAGATCGTGGTGAGCGTGGGGGCGAAGCACAGCCTTTTCAACTCGCTGCAAGTGCTACTGGATCCCGGCGATGAAGTTCTGCTCATTGCGCCGTACTGGATGACTTACGCCGAGCAAATTCGGTTGGCCGGGGGCGTGCCGGTAGTGGTTCATGCATCGCCGGATACGGGATTCGTGCCCACCTACGATCAGTTGAAGGAGGCCGTCACAGGTCGAACGCGAGCGATCGTTCTGAACTCGCCAAGCAACCCCACGGGAGCGGTGCTTCCCAGGGAGACGTTGAAGGAGATTGCGGCCCTGGCGCTCCGTCACGGATTCTGGATCATCGCGGACGAGATCTACGAGCGGCTCGTTTATGGAGTCGACCATGTGTCGATCGCAACCCTTGGGAAAGAGGTTGCGGAGCAAACGATCACGATCGGAGGGTGCTCGAAGAGCTACGCCATGACAGGATGGAGGATCGGATTTGCGGCCGCCCCGACGCCGGTGGCGAAGGCGATGTCGAATTTCCAGGACCAGGTGACCAGCAACCCCACCTCGTTCGCGCAAAAGGGCGCCGTCGTGGCTTTCAATTTGCCGTCCGAGGCCGTCGAACAAATGCGATTTGAGTTCGAGGCCCGCCGAGATTTGATCGTTGGTCTGCTCGGGCAGATTCCCGACTTGAAAATTCCGGAGCCAAAGGGCGCGTTCTACGTCTTTCCGGATATGAGCGCCTACGACGGCGATGATCTCGCCCTTTCCGCCTACCTGCTCGAGGAAGCCATGGTTGCCACGGTGCCGGGTTCCGTGTTCGAGGGTCCCGGACACATCCGGCTCAGCTACGCGGCGAGCCGGCACGACATCGAAAGGGGGGTTGCGCGAATCGCAGAGGCGCTCGGCAAGCGCTCAAAATGATTCCGCGCCAGGTCCCGCTCAAGAGCGAGGCGATGTTTCGGCAGGCGATGCGGCATCGCAGCGCAACGGCGAATTCGGTTGCCGAAAGCTACGAACGGCTGGAGTTCTTCGGAGATTCCGTGCTCGGGCTCGTGATCGCCCAATACCTCTTCGAGCACCATCCGGATTGGGATCAGGGAATGCTTTCGAAAGCCAAGTCGAGCGTTGTGCAGGAGGCACCCCTGGCCGAAGTGGCGCTCAAGCTGGGATTCGACAAGTGCATCGAACTCAGCCCCGGTGAAGAATCGACGGGAGGCAGCCAGCGCCCTTCCATCCTGGCGGATGTCCTGGAGGCGGTGATCGGGGCGGTCTACCTCGAATCCGGACTAGAGGTGGCCCGGTGGTTCGTCCTGGAGCAACTGCATCCCTATCTGATGATCGTGAGCAGCGGCGACGTGAATCCAAACGACTTCAAGTCCAAGCTCCAAGAGGTAGCCCAAGCGATCTGGCGGAAGTCTCCCACCTATCGGATCGTGCGGGAGAGCGGATTCGCCCACGAGCGGCGATTTCACGTTCAGGTGCTCTTCGACGATCAGGCGATCGGCGAGGGACACGGCAGGAGCAAGAAGGAAGCTGAGCAGGACGCCGCACGCGACGCCCTGGAAGTGATCGAACGTGCCCGGCGGCTTCGCGAGCACGAAGTCGTGGATCCGTTCGCCTAGTCTTCTTCGCGCGCTTCCTTTTGGAGCTTGGCGTACTCCTCCGGGCTCAGCGGAGGCTTGGCGTGCGGGTCGGTGCCCTTGTCGGGCGCGTCCGGGGTTTCGCCGTCTCCCTTAGAATCCGAGAATCCATCAACGACGCCTTCTTGATCGGTGGGTCTTTCTAGTTCTGACATGTCATCTCCTTGATTATCGAGTGCAGATTACTTGGACTGGCACCGTGCGGCGATGCGTTCCAGGCGCGGTACGAACGGGGAGTATCAAAATCGTAATTCGGGATGTCATCATCACGGCCCCGAGAAGGGGTTGTGACGTGATGACATTGGCGCGATAGCCCCGTTTCATGGTTGCTTCATTGTCAATGGCGTCGGGGGGTGATTTTGTCAACTGCCTTTCCGCTGTGCGCGGGGCACCCTACCCCACTTGCGCTGAAGCGTCGTATAACGGCCGCGAAGGTCTGCGTCGATGCAAACTCGGGAAGCTCAAACAGTGCGTCGACGAGGGCAGACCTTCAGGCGTCCTACGAGTCTTAGCGTTTTCGGGGCGCATTCGGGGGCAGGACAATCTCTTTGTCCGGACCCGGACCTGTTCATCTTCGGGGCGTCGAGCCCCTTCGATGAACGCCCACCCACCACCCGGTTTTGGGGATGCCAGCCGGCTGACCTCACCGCCCGCGAGCAAGTGTTCTAGCTTGGGCACGTGAGCCCGGCCCGGTTCCCCCCTATGGGTCGGGCCGGGCGGCTGAGACGTGATGACGTTGGCGCAGGGAATCTGTTAAGTTCCTTCCTCCCCGTCCCCTCCAGGGTTTGGGCGGGAGGGATTTTGATTGAGTCTTGAGTCTTGAGTCTTGAGTCTTGAGTCCCGCGCTTTTTCGGATGTCATCATCACTGCCCCGAGAAGGGGTTGTGACGTGATGACATTGGCGCGGTGACTCCGTTTCGCTGTTCTCTCGTTGTTAGTGGCGTTGGGAAGCGGTTTTGTCAATCAACGTTCGCTCTCTGACGCAAAAAAGGGGGACCGAGCATTCATGCTCGGTCCCCTTCAGGACTCAACCTGGAGATTAAGCCGCGACGGCTTCTTCGGTTTGGACCGCGTACACGGAAACTCGACGTCGGTTCTTGGGGCCTTCGAATTTGACCTGGCCGTCGACTTTGGAGTAGATGGTGAAATCGTTGCCGAGGCCGACGTTGACACCGGGGTGAAACTTGGTGCCGCACTGCCTAATGATGATGCTGCCAGGCTTGACGACTTGGCCGCCGGAGGCTTTTACGCCCCGATACTTCGGCTTGCTGTCTCGCCCGTTTCTGGATGAACCTTGTCCCTTCTTATGTGCCATTGTGCTTTTTAGCTCCCCGCCACGACTTCGGTCACGCGAACATGGGTCTGCGGCTGGCGGTGGCCCCATCGCTTTCGCTCGTTCTTCTTGGGCTTGTAGTTGAAGGCGTTGATCTTCTTGGACTTGGTTTGCCGGACGATCTCTCCCCGCACCAAGGCTCCCTTGACAAACGGCGCTCCGACCGTCGTGTTCTCTCCGTCTACAAATAGAACGACTTCGCCAAGCTCCACGGAGGCGCCGAGATCACCCTCCAACTTTTCGAGGATGAGGATATCGTCCTTGGCAGCCTTGAACTGCTTGCCACCGGTCTTCACAATCGCATACATAGAATCAGCCCATGCGCAGTGACGCGCAAGGGGAAATGATGGCACATGCCAGGCCCCCGAGTCAAGGAGGAGTCGACTCTGCCAGCGGGAACAACCCAGAGCTTGGTGGATCTCTCCGGGTAACGTCAATTCGATGAAGCCCCCGATTTCCCTTCAGCTTTACACCCTTCGCGAGGAAATGGCCAACGGCAACCACCTTCCCATTCTGCAGCGAATTGCCGACATCGGCTACACGGGCGTAGAGGGCAGCGGCTATGGCATGACTCCCGCCGAGTTCCGGAACGTGGTCAACGATCTGGGCATGGTGGTCAGCTCGTGCTGGGGCTCGCCGGATGAGATCGATAGCCACATCGAGACGGCCGAGGCGCTGGGGACGGATCATCTGGTGGCAGGTTTCTGGGTTCAGGACATGGACAGCGTGGACGCCATCAAGCGGACGGCCGATCGCATCAACGCGGTTCTCCCCGCAGTTCAGAAGGCGGGGATGACGTATTCGATTCATAACCACTGGATGGAATTCGAGCCGGTCGAGGGCGTGTTTCCGGTCGAGCGTTTCCTGCAGTTGTGTCCAGGGCTGACCCTGGAGCTCGACGTCTATTGGGCGGCGGCTCACGGCGCAAACGATCCCGTCGAGATGATGAAGCGATACGCGGACAGGACGGTCCTGATGCACATGAAGGATGGCCCATTTACGAAGGGGGAGCCCATGGTGGCGGTGGGTCAGGGCAGCCAAAACGTGGAGGCAATCATGGGAGCCACGAACCCAGAGGTCCTGAAATGGGTGATCGTCGAGCTTGACGCCTGTGCGGGAAACATGCTGGACGCGGTAGCCGACAGCTTCGACTACCTGGTCGGAAACGAATTCGTCCAGGGAAGCGACTGATGAAGGATCCGGTCTTCACGGACACGATGCAGATCGGGTTCGTCGTTCGCGACCTCGAGGCGACGGTCAAGAATTACGTCGAGAAGTACGGCATCGGTCCGTGGCAATTCTTCGACGTCAGCGGGGACATTGCCCCAGATCTGAGGCAGTTCGGGGAGCCGGTCCGAGGGGCGACCCGCAGCGCCACCGCCAAGGTAGGAAGCGTTTGGTGGGAACTCACGGAGCCTCTCGATAACGAGGGGATCTTTGCTCGGTATTTGGAGGAGCATGGCGAGGGAGTCCACCATATCGCAGTCAAGACGCCGAGCTTCGAGCGAGCGATCGAGATGCACCCGAAGCCGCTGCCGCTGAGTGGGTCATTCATGGATATCGACGTCGCGTACCTTCCGACGCAGCTCGAGCTTGGGGTGATTCTGGAGGTCTTCCAGGGTTTTCCGGAAGATGAGGATTCCTAGGCATTTGCCCGTTGGCGGAGCGCATGATCCACCAACACGAGGGCAACCATCGCTTCGACGATCGGAACGGCCCGGGGCAACACGCACGGATCATGTCGACCGCGCCCGGTGATGGTGGTGTTTTCGTGATCGGTGGTGACGGTTCTCTGCTCTTTTAGGATCGTGGCAGTAGGTTTGAAGGCCGCCCGGAGGAGGATCGGCATGCCGTTGGAGATGCCTCCCTGGATACCGCCGCTTCGGTTCGTGTAGGTGTGCACTTCCCTGCCCTCGTCCGCAAAGAACTCGTCGTTCACCTCGGAACCCTTGAAATCGGTCATGCCAAATCCGTCGCCGATCTCAAAGCCCTTGCAGGCGGGGATGGAGAGAAGTCCTTTGGCAAGGTCGGCCTCCAGCTTGTCGAAAACGGGATCGCCCCAACCGGAGGGCACGCCTCTGGCCACACAAGCCACAACGCCGCCTACGGAATCGCCCTCCTTTCTCACGGCCTCGATTCTTGCGAGCATGGCTTGGGCCATCCGTTCGTCGGGACATCGCACGGGGTTCGCATCGACCCACGCTCGGGTCACTTTCGAAGAGTCCACCGAGGCCGAGAGATCGTGTACCTTCTCGACCCAGGCGACCACCTCGACGCCGTAAGTCTCGAGCACTTTCATTGCGATCGCGCCGGCGGCAACGCGGCCGATCGTTTCACGTGCGGAGGCCCTGCCTCCGCCCGACCACGCACGGATCCCGAATTTCTGATCGTAGGCAAAGTCCGCGTGGGAGGGTCGGTATTTTGTTCTCAGCTCGTCGTAATCGCGCGATCGGGCGTCTTCGTTTCGCACCATCATCGCAATCGGGGTGCCGAGGCTGAGACCATCCTGGACGCCCGAAAGTATCTCGACGGTGTCGCTCTCTTTTCGCTGGGTGACGATCTTCGACTGTCCCGGCCGACGTCGGTCCAGGTCAGCCTGAATCGCGTCCAATGAAATCGGAAGCCGAGGGGGGCAGCCATCGACGACTACGCCGACGGCGGCCCCGTGCGACTCTCCCCAAGTTGTGACTCGAAACAAAGACCCGAAGGTGCTGCCCACGTGGGGATTATGGATCCACGTAGAGTCGTACCGTCACGTTCTCGCCTGTGCTGGTGGTGCCATACAAGTTGGCGAACGCTCGCTTCGAGACCACGTTTGCGTGGATCAGGACGGGAAGGTTGTTTGCCTGGGCGGGAATGTCGACAGAGGGCGGGCACTGAATGAGGCTGGGGGTATCCGTCACAAGATTGACCGTAATGCCCGAGGGGCCGGCCTTGCCATCCAGTTGGACCAGCACGGTGCCGTCGTGACCTCCGCTGTAGTGACCGTAAGCCACGAGGCGCAGGAGCTTGGCTCGATGAAGGGTCACATTCGAGGAGATCGACGCCCCGTTCCAAGTCGACGTAATGGTTTCGATGCTGTCCCCATCGACGCCGTCCGTGCTGTAGGGCAGGTTCTTCGAAGTGACGCCCGCCGCCAAGGTGGTGCTGTCGGCCATATGGAGGTTCGGCGAAGTCGAAAGGCTCAGGGTGACCGGGTTCGGAGCACCGGCGGCCATGCGGAATTTGACGGTATTGCTCTTGCCTCCAATCAAGTCGGAGATAGTGAAGCTTTGCACCTGGCGAACGGGAAGCTGAAGCACACCCATCTCGCCGTCGGTGCACGCATAGGCGGCTTTAAAGGCAGGGCCTTCGCCAATTTTTACGTCTGCGACAGCAAATGGAACGGGGATCTCCAACTCCCATGTCTCCCCGGTTTCACGAAGATAGAAGAAGAAGTGCGCGAACCACTTGCCAGCCGCGTTCTTACGATTGGCGCACGCCAGGCTCCAGCCTGTGGACGAGGAATCGCCAACCCATCCGCCGAAGGTGCCACCCGGAAGCTGGTCGATGGTAAATGTCTTCGAATCGAAGGCGATGATGCCGCCGGCGGCATGCCAGAAGGTGAAGCGGGCAAAGTTGTCTTCCACGGCATTGCTTCGGCTAAATGTCCAGAATGCCTGCTGCTCGGGCTCCGAGGGACCGAAATCCACCAGTCCGGTCGGGGCGGTTGCAGTCCATTGCCACGGCGAATAGTTGGATGACAGAACGAGATCGGTATCACGGAGACCGACGAGGCCGGTAGGAACGCAAATCCAGTCCTTTACGGTCGCGTCCTGCTGGTGGCCGCCCGAAGTGGTGACGATTCCGTTCTCAGCAGGATTGATTCCGAGGAACATGGGACCATCGGCGGCAAGTGCCAAGCCGCCTCGGTTGCTTAGAGACGAGGTTTGGGCACCCCCGATCACACTTCGGTATGCATCCATGGAATATCCGAAGGCACCCCCCGGCTGGGTGAAGAAGAGCCATTGTCGAGTGGGCGAACTGGTGACCGCCAAGCTGCGCGCGCGAGGAGTCGCGGGCGATTGGGTGTGGATACGGAAGATCGTGTTGCCGGTCAACGAATCCAGGAGTTGGCAGACGGGAGCACGGTTATTGACTTTTGCGAACACGGGCGCGAAGCCCCCGTTCGGGTAGAGCGACCCGGGACGGGTGTCGGGAGCAAACGAGTACAGGTGATCCAGCGTGCCCGCGCCGGATCCGCGCGCCCATTGCAGAATAGCGCTGGACCGGGTCGAGTCCAGAACGTACTGTCGGAGTTGGCAACCGCCGAGACTTGGATCTACGCCAACGACGGCAAACCGTCCATCGACAGGCGAAGAGGCTACCATGACCTTGTTCGTCTGGAAATAGGTCGGCATGGTGTTGACGAGCGAGCAATCGGCGGTGGAATACAGAGCGATGTAATTCTCTTGGCCCATGATCACCACGCTTCCCGAACGATCGACAGCGGCGCAAAGCGGTTCAATGGTTCCGGTGACCATTTGGCTGCCCCGATAGGCGAATGTGTTCACGTCGAACACGGTGAGCCGGGCGACGTGGCCGTCATGCTCAATGGTGGCCACGGGAGATCCGACGTTCTCATTCATGGCCATCGTGTAATCGACTCCCTGATAGTAGTAGGAGCCAAGCTGAGTGCCCCCCACCGTATAGAGGTTTGTGCCGATCAACAACCGACTATCGTTAGACGGCGCGCCCATGAACTGCATCGAATAGCGTGCCGGCGTGATGTCGGGCACATTGAACTGGCTAAAGAGGTTTCCGCTGGCCGCGTTATAGACTCGCACCGCACCGGCGGCGAACACGGCCAGGTACTTGCCGTGCGGGGACACCGCGAAGGTGCCGGTGGCATTGGGATCGGGGCTGAAGTTCCCGGGCAAATTCGATCCATCGGCGGCGGACAGCTTCTTGATGACGCTGGTCGAGTAGAAGACCACCGAGGAGTCCGCGCTTAGGTGAGCGTCGCCAAGATTGGGGATCGTGCGGCTCCAGAGAAGTTTGCCTCCCGACGCCTGCCAGAGCGTCAGAACCGTTCCGGACTTGAGCAAGATCAGACTTCCATCCGTGGAGTAGCTGACGGCATCGATCGACTTGATCTTAGGGGAGAACCAATCCTGCGAGGGTGGGATCTGCGCCAGCGCGGCGACGGTTCCGAGGCAGCAAGCCGCCAGAAGTCCGGCTCGGAAAATGGATCTGAAATTCATAGTTGTCCTGCGAGCGGACGGGTGCTTTCGCCCCCGCACTACTGCAACATAAAGTAGGATACACGGGCAAAAACCGAATCCAAACCCGGCTGGTCGACACGCTTGAGACCCCGTCGAGAATGGGCCAAAAGGCCCGGCTATTTCAGGAACCGGGTCAGCCAAGAACGGATCTCTTTGAGACGATGGAGCCGAAGATCGGTGGGCCCGCTGCGGGACATCCCGTGGGAGGTCGACTTTGGATAGCGGACGAACCGGGACTCTACCCCTTGCTGCTGCAAAGCGGTGAAGACCTGTTCACTTTGCTCGATGTTGCAGCGCAGATCTCCTTCGGAATGAATGACGAGGGTCGGGGTGGCGACGTTTTCAAAGTAGGCGATGGGCGACTGTCGCCATAGCTCCTTGATTTCGTCCAACGATCCCCACGCGGTGCCCTTGAAGTACCCGTTCTTGTTGAACGGGAAGTCCGAGTTACCCGCCATCGAGACCATGTTGGAGACGCACCGGTCCGTGATCGCACATCGGAAGTCGTTTGTGTGGCCGATGACCCAGTTCGTCATATAGCCCCCATAGGAACCACCCATGACCGCCATCTGACCGGGATGGATGTAGGGCTGATGCTGCATCCAGCGAGTGATGGTCTGGATATCTTCCCAGTCTTTGTTGCCCCAGTCGCCCCGGATGGCGGCGCAAAAGGCCTCTCCGTAGCCCTTCGATCCCCTCGGATTGGTGTACACAACGACATACCCTTCCGCGGCCAGCATCTGGAACTCGTGGAAGAATGCCCAACCGTATTGGGCATGGGGACCCCCGTGAATCTCGAGCACCGCGGCGTACCTTCGTGGCTCCAGGTAATCAATCGGCTTCATGACCCAGGCGTGCACTTGAACTCCATCGGTGCTTTCAAGCCAGTGCTCCTCCGGCTCGCTCAGCCTGATCTCATCGTGGAACGGCTTGTTAATCGCGGTGAGAAGCCGGGGGACAAGCCTGCCCGTGCCCAATTCCGGCTCGATGACCGAAATCTCGGGGAGCATCGTGGCATGGCCGAACGTCGCGGCGACGCGCCGGCCATCGCCGCTCAGGTTGCCGATGCCAAGGCTGTGGCGACCCTCGGTCAGGATTTTCACCCCGCCCTGGGTGGATACGAACCCGAGCTGGGTCTCGCCATGGTGACCGACCTGCACGTACACCCCGCTGCTGTCGGGCGCCCAGAGAATTGTCGCCGCATAGCCGGATTCCTTGGTGTCGCTGAGGGTACCGACGGCCATGTCGTAATCCTGGTCTCCGGTTAGGTTCTTGGGGCTGCCTCCGCCGGAGGGAACCAGATAGATCTTTGTGTTCCGGGTTCCCCATGGGTCCTCTTCGTCGACGTCGCCGGCATATGCGATCATGCTGCCGTCGGGAGACCACCGCGGCTCAGACTTTCCTCCTTTCGGGAGTCCTTCGAGGAGCCAGGCCTGACCTTGCATGTCGACGCGCCAAATCTGGTCGTTGGGAGGGTCGACGAAGGGGTTCTTACATGCGGTGTGGATGACCGCCAACTCCTGAGAATTCGGCGACCAGTCGAAGCTGAAGATGCCGTCGTGCGAGGCCGCGTAGAGCATTCGGTGCTCACCGGAATCGACATCACAAACATAGAGATGATGCCGCTGGCCCGCGAAGTACCCGTCACCATCCAGGCGGTACCAGATGTGGTCGATCTCGATGGGGGGCTCGGAGAGTCCCTTCTCTTCCCGGTCCTTCTTGGCCTTCTCGGTGGACGTTGGAACCGCTGCGCGGAAGCTGAAAGCGAGTTTGGTCCCGTCGGGCGACCATTTGAACTCACCGATGGCACCCTCTTCGAGATTCGTCAGCTTGCGCGCTTCTCCTCCCGAGGTAGGTATCAGGTGAATCTGCGGTGCTATGCCTTCTCTCTTTGCGACGAACGCGATCGTGCCGCCATCGGGGGACCATCGGCCGTGGCCGGCGCCCTGCTCGCCCTGCGTCCACTGAACCAGACTGCCCTCCATGTCGACGGTGTACAGGTTCGTGATCGCCTTGTTCTTGTCGTTGACCTTCTTATGGCTGAACAGGATGCGCTCCCCGTCGGGGCTGATCTGAGGGTCTCCTACGAAGATGATGCGCAGGAGGTCGTCGGCGCACATTGGACGCTTGGGCATGGCTACCAATTATAGTTCGCAGCCCTCAATGTCCCTTGAATTTGGCAGGCCTTGGGGGCAAAGACAGTTTTGATCTGACTGTCATCCTGATCGTGGCCACTCTCTTTATCCGATCGAGATCGCCATGACAGGCGGCTGAAGCTGGAGTTTCGCGCGAAGTTGCGAACGGTCGGAATTTGCCAGGAGAAACGGCTTGCACAAGGAATTCTGATAGCTCCCCGCCAAGCCTTTAGCTTTCCGAATGATAAGCTTGTGCCTAGGACTGGGTTGAATCAGCGAAGCGCTCAGAAAAGGCAGAAACTTAGGGATTGCTACCCCGACTTCGCATGATCGCGACAACGATTAAATATATGGATGACTGCTTACGAGATTCAGACATCAAGACCCATCACCTCTTTGCTCTAATAGGGGAGCCCGTAAAAAACATCGACCCGGCCCGCCAAGCTGGTGCGGTGATCAAAGCGATCCGGGACGCTCTCTTGAGCGATTACGGCGAAAGAGCCGACGACATTGCTTTTCACTTGTCAGATTGGAGTTCCGATGCCGCGTTCATCACCGCTCTTCATCTCTGGCCGGAGCAATTTACCGCCGACGAGATTCGTCAGGGAGTGGAGGCGATTATCATACACGCGCCAAATCACTTGGCCGCGGCAGCGGCTCTCGGAGGCTATCCCGTGCAGGACGTCTTCGGGCTGGGGCTGAAGATATCAGCGAATGGAGACTAGATCTTCTTCCCAGCAGAATAGCTTCTGCCAAGGGCCGCTTGACCCAGAACGGTAAACTCGTGTCTAGGATTTATGCTCGACAAACTTCGGGAAATTGAAGCGCGATTCGATTCCGTTGAAGCCAGCTTCAACGATCCCGCGGTTGTAACCAATCCGGTCGAGATGCAGCGACTGGGCAAGCTTCGGTCCGATCTCGAGCCGATCGTGACGACGATCAAAGAGTATCGGAAGACTCTGGACGAGCATGACCAGGCGCAGAGCCTGCTCGAAGATCCGGAAATGCGCGAGATGGCATTCGCGGAAATGGAGTCCGCCCGGATTCAGATCGCACAGCTTGAAGAAAAGCTCAAGTTGATGCTTGTGCCTAAAGACCCATACGACGACAAACCCGTGATCGTGGAGATTCGGCCTGCGGCGGGCGGAGACGAGGCGGGCCTGTTCGCGAATGAGCTGTTCCGGATGTACCTTCGATACGCGGAGCGTCGACGCTGGAAGACGGAAGTGATCGACCATGAGGAGAGCGGCATCGGGGGGATCGACAAGGTGGTTTTCAAGGTCGACGCCATCGGCGCCTACTCCCAACTGAAGTTCGAAAGCGGTGTCCACCGCGTTCAGCGAGTGCCCGCCACGGAAAGCCAGGGACGGATTCACACTTCGACGGTGACGGTTGCGGTCCTTCCGGAAGCGGAAGAAGTTGAGCTTCAAATCGACCCTAAAGACCTCGAGATCAGCACCTTTTGCTCCTCATCGGCGGGTGGGCAGCACATGCAGAAGAATGAGACCGCCATACGCATCATTCACAAGCCGACCGGGCTGGTGAGCACCTGCCAGGACGAGCGCAGCCAGGCCCAAAACAAATTGAAGGCGATGGCGGTCCTCCGGTCCAAGCTGCTGCAAATGAAGGAGGAAGAGCAGCACAACGAAATAGCCGGCCTTCGGAAAGGGCAAGTCGGGTCGGGAGAACGCAGCGAAAAGATTCGGACCTATAACTTTCCCGAGAGCCGGATTACGGACCACCGCATCAAGCTGACGGTTCACAATCTCGCGGCCTTTTTGGAAGGGGATATCCAGCCGATGATCGACGCCCTTCTTCAGGACGATCAAGCTAGGAAGCTTGCGGAAGACGAGAGCCTCGCGGCCTAGTCGGCGAGCAAAACCACTTGACCGATCAGCAGCGTCCGGTGGAGTTTTCGCCGGTAGCACATGGTGATCAAGACGTCCTCGCCCGTCCTCAAGCGAACTTTAACAGACGTCGAGGAGTGACCGGATTCGTATCCTCCAACGGCGCTCGCCATGAACATCTCGGCGACCTTCGGATCGGCCTGGGCGAGGAATTCCTCTCGAGTTGGTGACTCGGAGCGGACCCCAAAGATCTGTCGACACCGATCATCGGGTAGGAAGGCTCCGTCAGGTTCCTCGGCGACGAACATTCCCGCGGCGACGAAGCGCGGGGAGGCAGGAGTTCCCTCGTGCTCGTCGATGGTGTAGCCCAGCACATTCACCGGCCGACCGATGTGATCGCGCAGGATGCGCACGAGGCAGATCGCGTTGTACTCCTTGCCCCCGTCGATGACGCGACGCTGAATGGAAGCAACGGTTTCCTTTCCCTCGATGAGCGTGAACAGGTGGTCGACAAAAGATGCAAAGTCGTCGGGGTGAATGTAGCGACTCGTGCGCTCGGGGTTCAGGTGCCGGGTGATACCCACCACAAGAACCTCGCTGTCGACACCGATGAGGTGTCCCCGTTCAAAAGTGATCTCCCAGCGTCGAAAGATGTTGAAAGCGGACGCTTCCGACATCTGCTCGTCTAGCCAGCTTCGGACGAGGCCGACACGGCTCTGCTCTCCGATCTTGCCGCGTATACGAGTCCAATAAGTGCGAATCGTATTCTTGCTGATCTGCAGTTCCTGGCTGATCTCTTTATCGAGCAAGCCTTTGGCCGCAAGGTCCAAGACCAGACTTTCCTGCCGGGATAGCGAATTGATATCGGGCATGGTTTACTTGATTGCCCTCAGCCCATTGTCGCACAGAAGTCAGGATTGCTCTGACTCTTGCATGGCCATGGCCTGAAATGCGGCGTGGCTCAACTCCATGGCGTGGACATATGCGAACGACATGGACAGCTCATCGTGCCGATCGCAGTGGATCGCGAGCATGTCGACGATCTGACGCACGCGCCTCTCCAGCATGAGCTTGTCGCAGAAGCCGGACGCCAACAGGCAATCAAGCTCAGCCATTCTCTTCTCGTTCACCAAGCCATGGTGACTTCCTGGCCGCCATCCCGGCTATCGCTATCGTGTGCGACACGCTAGCGATCGATGCTTCGGACGGTGACATGGAGGACAAGCTCGGTGTGGGGTGGAGCAAGGCTCCCGAGTCCGGAAGGAAGGTAGTCCGCGGGAAACCAAGCCGTGCGTTCGGTGCCGGCCATAACTCCTTCGAGGGCAGATTCGAGCAACGGCTCTTGAAAAGCTCCTCCCATTTCATAGGCGTATGGCAGCCCACGGATGGCGGAGTTCGCAAGAGAGCGTCCCAGGCCATCGGTCAGATCGAAATCGATGCTCACCCTTTGGCCGGGAGTGACGGGCTCTCCTTTACCGGCAATGCGATCGTAGGCGACGAACCCATCGCCTATCCGCAGGTCGATGGGATCGAAGAGAGCGAGCCCGGGCACCACGGTAAGGGCGGCCAACAGTGGGACGGTGATCATCGGTATATCCTCAAGACGATGCAACCGGGCGGAGTGAACGTGATTGGCAGCGCGAATATGGACCTCGTCGTCCGGACTGCCCGCTTTCCACAACCCGGCGAAACGCTGCTTGGCGCAGAGTTCTCCACTACTCCGGGGGGCAAGGGGGCAAATCAAGCTTGCGCCATCGGTCGACTCGGTGGGGCACCGAGATTCATTGGGAAGGTCGGTAAGGACCCGTTTGGGGATTCGCTTCGTGCTTCGCTCGAACAGAAGGGGGTGGATTGTACAAAGTTGATTCTCGACCCGGACCATCCGTCCGGGGTGGCCCTGATCACGGTGGACGGATCCGGCGAAAACATGATCCTCGTCGCGAGCGGCGCCAACATGACTCTCACGGAAGAGGAAGTCCGGTCCGCAACGAAGGACACTCAGCCAACGGTGACCCTGTGCCAATTGGAGATCCCACTCGAAGCGGTTTGGGCTGCGAGCGGCTGCGATAGCCCGTTCTTTGTTCTCAACCCGGCGCCTTCCCTGGATCTGCCCGAAGCGCTGCTAGAACGAGTGACCCTGCTTACGCCGAACCAGCACGAGGCAATGTCACTCACGGGGACATTCGCTGATTCGGATTCCGCGTGTCGCGAAGCGTGTGCCGCCCTTCACTTGCGAGGCGTGCGGGCCGTCGTGTTGACCTTGGGTGCGGGCGGGTGCTTTTGGTCCGATGGCCGCGCCCAGGGACATGTGCCGGCCTTCAAAGTAGAGTCGGTGGACACGACGGGAGCGGGGGATGCATTCAATGGCGCTCTCTGCCACTTTCTGGCAGAAGGAGTGGACCTTCAAGAGGCGCTCGTGCTAGCATCCGCAGCGGCTGCGGTCTGCGTAACCAGAGTCGGTGCGCAGGCTGCGATGCCTTCGCTTGGAGAGGTTCTCGCTCTTCGAAAGACGCATTCTTAGCTCGTCAATCTGCGAAGCTCCAACCGCCGCGAAACGAGGCCCGCAAGCGCGGGATCATTGAGTTTCTGCAACGCGGCAACGCCACGAGGAGTCGACACGAGTGCCTGGATGATCGCATCCGCGATATCGCCCTCGGTATCCGCGTTCACGGCCTCGAGGGCGACGATCAGCGATGGAACGATGGGTTCACGCGAAGTGGAGGCCCTGGCGGCAAATAGCCTCTCGCCGGGGTTGGCGAGAGCGCTCCGAAGCACTTGATCGGCCGCAGGCGTGTGGATGCCTTCCGCGACTTCCAACAATCGCTCCTTTGGCGCCGACGTATTCGCCAACGAACGGTCGCCTCCTATTTGGAGGGCGGTCACAGCGCTCTGCCTAAGCTGTTGGTGATCGTCCTCTACGAAAGTCCAAAGGAGTTTGATGGCCGTGGAAGAACCAATTCGTCCCAACCCGAGCGCGGCCTGTGCCCGTTGAGGGATGGCAGTCGAGCCGCTCTTGATCACTGCCTCCAACAAGGGTTCGGTCGACGGGTCCCCGATTCCCGCAATCGAGGCCAGGTATCCGTTCTTCTCGTCTCCCGTAGAGGACTGGTATAGGTTGACGATGGCGGGCACGGCCTCTCGGGCGCGAAGCTTCCCCAGGGCGTCTGCGGCCGCAACGCGCACGTCTTTGTCTTTATGACCGAGCATGGCCATTAAGGACGGCACGCTTGCCTTGCCCGCGGCAACGAGGTACGCCACTGCATTCGGCCTCGCATCGCCGTTGGTGAGCCTCTCTGCAACCATGGGCAGAGCGTCCGGCCCCGCCTCCTTGAGGGCGGATGACACTGCCAGTTGCTGAAAACTGCCAGGTAGGGCCAGTTGCTCGGCAACCTCTTTGGGATGCACGCGGGCTACGTGGGCCAGGGACTGGGTGAGTGCCGCCCTTGCGTCGGCATCGAAGCTGCCAAGACATTTGCCGATGAGTTTCGCGAGTTGCGGGTCATCGTAGCGACCAATGTTCTGCGACATCTTCAGCCTCTGGCTGGGCTTCAGATTCTTGAAGAAGACCGCGATGTCCGGCCTTTCGGCCGCATCCACAAAGAACTGCTCCTGGGCGGTGCCGGGAGAGCCGATTGCGAGGCTCACATCCCGATTGTTGGTAACAACGTTATAAACCGCGAGCGCCGCGCCCAACCCCGCCATGAAAAACAGGCTCCGAATCGTCCGCGAGATTCTGCTGACAGGCTTCGACGTCTTCTCGGGTTTGGCCATAGCTAATTCAACGCTCCAGCGTGAGTTCCTGAAACTCCTGATCGGCGGCGTTCAGCGATTTCATCTCGCTGAGAGCGGTGCGAAGCTCGCGCGATGCATCGGTCGGCAATCCCCGATGTCCCGCAAGTCGATTCGCGGTCCGTTCCGCTTCCGCAGAAGTCTGACGCATATCCTCGAGCAACTGAGCTACGGTGGCATCGCCGCTGGGCGCGCCCTGTCCTACGAGGGTGACGATTCGGGCCATCGCGACCTCCATGGCAACGCGGGTTTTTTCGCGCACTTCCGACCACGCCGAATCGCTACCTGCGGCCAGCCAACTGGGCGACCGGAGTGCGTTCCGACACTTCAGGTATTCGAACGCCGCCTGGTTGAGTTCCAACGCGGACGGCTCACCAAGAATTCCTTTGATGTTCCCCTGCCAACGAGCGGAGATCATCTTCCACAGAAAACCGCGCATCTCGGCGTTCGTCCGGGCCAGCGCCTTATCGGCCTGGGTTCGGCCCCTGACGGACCAAACGACGGCAGTGATGGTGGCGGCAGCCGCCACCGTAATCGGAATTGCGACCGAAATAATGGGATGGATATGGAAGGCTCCGGCAAGGACCCCTATCGACGCGCCGCACAGGCCCCAACTGGTGCCGATGATGGCTCCGCAGATTGCGCTCCTCGGGCTCGACGAGTATTGAGCTTGGGTGTCCAGCCACTCGTAAAGGCTTCTGAGATCGGGCTCGGTCTTCCCCCACCAAGAGTTGCCCGTCCAGTCCATATCAGGAATATACCGACGGAAGACACGGTGGGTTACCGCCAAGCTCAGTCGACGATGTCGACGTTGACGGAAGGCACGAGCCCGGCATCGGCGCCCATCTTCAGAAACAGGCGGATTGCCCGGATTCCCTCTTCCCCCATGTCGACCGTACGCTGGTTCACGTACATTCCAACGAATTCGTCGCTGGTCTCGGTATCCATACCCCGCGCAAACTGGAGGGCATAGTCCAGGGCTGCCTTTCTATTCTCGAGACCGGCGGTGATGCTTTCCCGCATGCATCGGCTCACTTCCCGGACAGCAGCGTCTCCCATGTTCTTTCGGACTACGTTGACCCCGAGGGGAAGCGGTAGTCCCGTCTTCTCCTTCCACCAAACGCCCATGTCCGCGATCAGATGCAGGCCATCTTTGGCGTAGGTGAGTTGACCCTCGTGGATGATGAGGCCGACGTCGAATTTTCCTTGTTGGACAGCGGGAATGATCTCGTCGAAAGGAACCACCTTGAATTGCGGGCGCACTCCCTTTCCGAAGCGGTCCTCGAAATACAGGTTGAGTGCGAGGAACGCCGATGTCTGCTTCCCGGGTACCGCAATCGTCGTTGCTTTGAGTTCCTCTGGCGTCAGCTCTTTCGTCGAGACGAGCATGGGGCCATAGTTGTCTCCAAACGACCCGCCATGCCGGAGAAGCGCGTACTTGTCCGCTACATAGGCAAAGGCGTGAACCGATACGGCGGTGGATTCCAGCTTGCCGTCCATCGCCCATTCATTCAGCGTCTGGATGTCCTTGAGAATGTGCTCGAAAATGTAAGGAGACTTTACGTGACCGCTCGCCAATCCCCAAAACATGAACGCATCGTCAGAGTCGGGAGAGTGGCCCAAATGAATGGTCTGCATCTGGGTAGAGATTACCGTTTGGACCCTCTCGGTCGCCGAGACTTGGGTAACGTCCAAAGCCATGGAGAGCGCCCCTCGCTTCCCGCTTACGGGTTTCGCAGACGAGATCAGCCCCGACCTCGACGTTCAAATCGCGACGCTAAAGAAGCTGTCGCTGACAGGGCTGGACCTGCGATCGGTGAACGGGGTCAATGTGCTCGACCTCGCTCTGGAAGACATAGAGCGAGTTCACGACAAGTGTCGCGAAAACGGCCTTGTGGTGCAGTGCATCGGTTCGCCGGTGAACAAGATCCAGTTCGACGTGCTGCTGCAGGGCCGGGAGCTTGAGCGCCTTCGGAAAGCGCTTACGGCCGCCTCGATCATCAATGTGAAGCGGGTGCGCATTTTCACTCCGGAAGTGCCGGAAGATCAACATGACGCAATGACCGGCAAGATGATCGAATGGATGGCGGAGCAGCGCAAGCTTGCGGAGAGCTATGGCATCACGCTGATCCATGAGAACGATGCGAGGTTCTGGGGCGCGTACCCGGCCAATGCAAAACGGCTGTTCGAAAAACTGGGAAGCGAGAACCTAAAGGCGTGCTTCGATTTCGCAAACACGGTTCTCCTGGGCTTTCGACCGATGGACGACTGGTTCCCCTGGCTGCTGCCGCATCTCGACACGCTCCACATCAAAGATGCCAAGGATGGGGTGGTGGTGGCGGCCGGCAAGGGAGACGCTCAGATCGAAGAGACAATGCGATGGCTGATCGATCAAGGGTGGCGGGGGCCGTTGACGATGGAGCCCCACCTGCAGGCGGCGGGACCGTATGGCGGCTTTACGGGTGACCAGTTATTCGGGGAGGCGGTGACCTCCTTCAGGGAAGTTCTCTCCCGAGCGGGAGGCGTCGCATGAGGCTCGGCGCGTGCTGCGGCCTCGACCAGGCACGAGCTGCTCTCGATGCAGGGTTCGATTACGTCGAGTTACCGGCATCCGGACTCCTGGCAAACGAAGAGGCTTACGGGCTTCTTAAACCCTATGCCACCAACCTGTTTTTTGCGGGCGGAATGAGATTGTGCGGGGAAGAAAAGACTCCGCATCGGGAGTACGCCGAGCACGTGATCTCGGGGGCCGCAGACGTAGATGTGAGGGTCATGGTGGTTGGAAGCGGAGCCGCGCGGCGTTCGGGCACCGGGGTGACGAGGGAGGAAGCGGAATCCGCATTCTTGAGGGTCTGCGAGGAGCTGTCGGAAATCGCGGAAGGGCACGGAATCGCAATCGCGCCGGAGTCTCTCAACCGATCAGAGACCGACGTCGGCAATGACCTGGCTGCATTGGCAACGGAGCTTCAGCTGTTGGGGGTCGGCTTCACGGCGGACTCGTATCACGTCATCTCGGAGTGGGTCTTCGATGGCAACGAGGGTCCCGTCACCCTCGACCACTGGCGCGAGCAAATTCCTCATCTCCCGGTTCATGTGCATATCGGAGATCGACCCAGGCTGTCTCCACAGCCGAATGACCCCGAGCTCATGGGCTTCGTGAAGCGGCTGAGCGAACTGGGCTACGATGGCGCGGTGAGTCTGGAATGCAAACTGCGTGACAATTGGACGTCCGCCCTGGCCGACCTGAAGAATCTGCTGAACTGAAATGCCTCTGATCGATCTGCCTCTTTCGGACCTCGAAAAGTACGAGGGTACAAATCCCCGGCCCAAAGATTTCGATTCGTTTTGGGACTCCGCACTATCGGAAATGCGCCGGGTCGACCCGGCGCTCAGCTTGCAGCCAAGTGAATTCCTGGCCAAAGCGGCAGACTGCTTCGACATGACGTTTACGGGCGTCGGAGGAGCGAGGATCCACTCGAAACTGCTGAAGCCAAAGGCACTGTCAGGAAAGGCACCAGCAGTTCTGATGTTCCACGGTTATAGCGGAAACAGCGGCGATTGGAACGACAAGCTGAACTGGATAGCGGATGGTTTCATCGTTGCCGCGATGGACTGCCGGGGGCAGGGCGGTTTGTCGGAAGACCTCGGGGGGGTTCGCGGAACAACCCAAAACGGCCACATCGTTCGCGGTCTCGACGATGCGCCGGAAAAGCTCCTCTTTCGACAGATCTTCCTGGACACCGCGCAACTCGCCGGTTTGGTGCTTGCGATGCCGGAGGTGGATGCCGAACGGGTGGTTTGCACCGGCGGCAGCCAAGGGGGCGGACTAACCCTGGCATGCGCGGCCTTGGAGCCCAGGATAAAACGAGCCGCGGCTTGGTATCCGTTCCTTTCGGACTACCGCCGAGTGTGGGACATGGATTTGGCCTCAGGGGCCTACGCGGAGCTCAAGTCATTTTTCCGGCTATTCGATCCTAGGCACGAGCGCGAGGAAGAGATCTTTCGTCGGCTCGGATACATCGACATCCAAAATCTCGCTTGCCGGATTCGCGGAGATGTGCTGATGGGGACAGGCTTGATGGACCAGATCACCCCACCGAGCACGCAATTCGCGGCGTTCAACAAGATAACGTCGAATAAAGAGGTCGTGATTTATCCGGATTTCGGCCACGAGGGGCTACCCGGCTTTGGCGACGTGGTCTACAGCTTTCTGACCGGCGTATAGATCGGCTGTTTTGCGAGCGCCTCCGACTGCTTGGATCGGCGATAGTGCAGGAATGCCATCAGGAGCAGGATGGGCACGATGAACGCGTCGTCCAGGTAGCCCACGATCGGGATGATGTCGGGAATCAGATCCAAGGGCGACGCGCCATACAGAAACGCGAGAATGAGCGGAGCAACCGTTCCCCAGGAGGTCTTGTTCTTCACACGCTATTCCACGGCTTGGAAGCAGGTGCCGTTGCGCCCATGGGTCCAATGCGGACGGTTGCCCTATAATGGTGTACATGACTCTTCGCCCCCTGGCCACCCTCCTTGGCCTGCTCGCGGCAGCTTGCGTGGTCGCCCAAACGCCTTTGCCGGCCGCCGACTTGGCGAAGCTCAGACTCTCGTTGCGCTCCATGGATGACATGAACCCCAATTCGGGTCAGTACGAGGTGGGAGGCACGGTTACCAACAACTCGGACTGGGAGATTGCGAGCATCGAGATGGAATTCATCGACAAGACCCACAAGCCGTGGTATCGCGCACGCTTCACAGCGAACTCCTTCAGCGACACCCGCATCGGGCTCAAGGGCAACCTGCTTCCGAAAGGTCGCGCGGAAGTGACGGGCGTCGTCGCGGTGCCGGGCGATGATAAGCATACGTATTGGGCCGAAATCGTGGGTGCGACCGGGTATCCAGGGCCAGATCCGAATGCGATGAAAGGCGGGCTTCTTGCCGAGATTACGCGTGGCAAGTTCAATGCACAACGCCTGAAGGATGCAAGTCCCGAGACCATCAGCGAGTCGGCGCTGGGATGCGATCTGCTGAGCCTGGCTGTACTCGGCGACAATGCGGAGCTTGCGGCCCAGCTTCTCAAGAACGGATCCGATCCAAACAGGGCCAACAGCGCCCAGCGATTACCCTTGGACCTGGCTGCGGTCGCCGATGCATCGAGAGTGATTCCGGTGCTGGTCAAAGGGGGCGCGAAGGTCGAGGGAGACGGAGGGGAGACGCCGCTGGAGGCAGCTTGCAAGGGGGGCTCAAGCCAAGCGGTTATCGCCTTGCTGAAGGCCGGAGCCAAGTTCGACATTCTGACCGACAAGCACACCACGCTGCTCCACTTTGCGGCAAAGAGCGAGTGCAGCTACGATGCCCTGGCTTCCCTCGTGCATGCAGGAATTCCGGTCAATTACAAGAACGACTTTGGCGACACTCCTCTGCACTATGCGGCGAACTATCTGAGCCCTAACCAAGTGGGCTACCTGGTTCGGCTGGGGGCGGACATCAAACTGGTCTCGAATACGGGCAAGGACGCTCTGCACATGGCGGCGGGAAAGAACAACGCCGGAGATACGGTGGTCGCGCTCCTCAAGTCAGGCGCGGATACGGAGACGATCGACAACGACGGTCGGACCGCACTCCACATCGCAACGCTTTACAAGCATCCGGAATCCATCGAGCCCCTCCTCAAAGGCGGGGCCGACATCGCCCATGGCGACAGCCACCAGAACACGGCGCTGCACCTGGCTTCGAAGAACAATTACGTGGAGATCGTCCAGTTGCTGGTCAAAGCAGGGGCTCCTCTGGAGGCTCGCAACCAGACGGGCGCGACCGCGCTCATTTACGCGGCGGCGGCGAATCGGATTCTAACCACCAAAGAGTTGATTGCACTCGGGGCCAATATCAACGCGGTGGACAACCATCAGTCCACTGCCCTTCACGAGGCGGTAAAGGGGAAAGGCCTTGCCGCGGTTAGGGCGCTGGTGAAGGCGGGGGCTTCGAAGACGGCTCGGGACGATCAAGGCCAGACTCCCGTCGACCTGGCAAGAACGGTCGGAGACGCCGACATTCTGAAAGCTCTGGGCGCCGGCTAACCGGCTATGTTGAGGGTCACCCGCTATACAGGCGACGGGCGTCGAGAATAGAATAATCAGCTAAGGCTCCTGCAATGTTTGTTCGAAAGCTTCTCCCTCTCCTATCTTCCTTGCTCGCTGTGTCCGCCTTTGGGCAGCAAGCGACCACTTATCAAATGAACCGGTCCCACGATGGGAACACCGCATTCGCGACGCCGTTGACGTTCCCACTCGTAAAGAAGTGGTCCGTTGCATTGCCGGATCAGCTTTCCTATCCGGTTATCGCGGAAGGGCGAGTGTTCGTGCTCAGCCGATCGATCAATCAGAACTACGGAACGTTCCTGTACGCACTGGACCCTGCCAATGGGAAGACCCTTTGGCGCAAGGCGATCGCAGGCACCTACTTCTGGTCGGCGATGGCGTACGGGGATTCGCGACTGTATGTCATCAACTTCGACGGCTTGATGAAGGCCCTCAATCCCGCAACGGGCGCCATTTTGTGGTCGCGTCAGATGAAAGGTCAGTACGCCTTTTCATCAGCACCGACCTTCTCGAACGGATACGTCTATGTGGGCGGAGCGGGCTCGGGAGGCACCATGTATTGCGTGAATGCCGCAACGGGCGCCACGGTCTGGATGAGCCCGGTAGAAAACGGGGACAACAGCTCCCCGGCGGTTTCTGACGGAGCCGTCTTTGCCAGTTACGCGGGAAATCAGGCTTTCGCCTTCAGCGCGGCTTCCGGAGCCCTCCTCTGGCACCACATGGGGCCGGTCGAGGGCGGGGGCGGCAAGACGACGGCGCTATCTTCGGTCGGGCTTTTCGTTCGGGACAGCTATGACGGCAACCGAATTTTGAAGCTTGGAAATGGAGCGATCGCGGGCAATTTCAACTCCGACACGATTCCTGCGATCTCGGGGGCGAGCCGATACACGCTTTATCATTCCGTGCTGGAGAGCCGATCTCTGAGCGCGGGCGTCCTGAATTGGTCGTTTCGCGGTGACGGCACCCTCGTCACGGCTCCAATCGTGGTGAACAACTTCGTCTATGTGGGTGGATCCAGCGGGGCACTGTATGCGCTGCGGCGAAGCGATGGCAGGATCGGCTGGCAGACAAACGTTGGCTACGGCATTTATGGACCGGACGAGCAAAACGTTTCCCAACCGCTGACCGGGCTTGCGGCAGGTGAGGGCCTCGTGGTGGTCCCCGCCGGCAGATACCTAATCGCCTACGGGAACTGAGCAACCGACAGTTTCTATTCGGTACCAGGAAGGATCTGGCGATCTTTCAGGATGTCTGCCCAGGGATCGGAATTCGTGGCGAGGTAGGCGGGCACAGAGTGCAGAGTGAAGTCGGTGGGATAGGTCGTTGCGACCTGATTCCACCGCAGCGGCATCGAGATAGGTGCTCCCGGGACCGCACGGACGGTGAAGGGCCCACTCAAGGTCTTGCCGCGAACGTTTTGGTTGTGATCGAAGAAGACTTTTTCGGGGCGTTTCTTTACGGACCACTCCATCGTTACGTGTTCCGGCATCGTTCTTTCGAGGTGGCGGCCGAGAGTTTCGCAGTAGGAGCGGACGACCTCATACTCGTAGGTGCGCTTGATGGGGACGTAGATGTGGAGACCCGCCTTTCCGGAGGTCTTCGGATAACTTCGTAGACCTATCGCATCGAGCATCTCCTTCACACCCTGAGCGACCTCTAGGACCATCTGCCACCCCGCACGGTTCAGGGCAGGCTCATCCTTCTCCTCCTCATGACCGGCTCGCACCATCGGGTCAAGGTCGATCACCATGAAGTCGGGATAGTTCAAAGCCGATTCGTCGAGCGCCTCCTCTGAGGAGCCGGTGTCCGATCCCGCATCCTCGGCTCCCCCGTCGCGGGTGATGCGTGAATACCAGGGGTGGATTTCCAAGGCGGACATCTGGGCCATCCAGACGAGCGTCTCGAGGTTGTTGATGAGAACGTAGTCGGTGGTGCGAGTGTTCGACGAGGAAAAGATGGGGACGACCTCGATGAAATCCGGGCGGCCCTTTTCCCAATGCTTTTGGAAAAAGCGTTCTCCGCCAAGTCCCTCGGGCAACCGCACAAAACTGATCGGGCGGTCGCGCAAGTGGCCTATGAGATGATCCGACATCTTTGCGTAATAGGCGACCAGATCCCGCTTGGTGACGGGAGCGAGATCGCCTTCGCCGGGCCAAAGCACTTTGTTCAGGCTGGACAGACGGATGGTGTGGCCGTTGACCACCACTTGAAGCTCCTGCTTCGGCTCGGTGAGCTGCTCCAGAACGGAATCTATCTCGCTGCCAGACTTGTCTTGCTTCACGGCTGTTTCGTTAGACTCCGGCTGGGCCGGGAGGGTCTCCATGTCGGGCCTCATCCTCAGGAATACGGGGAAGCGAAGACGGCCCTCCCTGGTGTAAGACATGAACTTCACCTCCACCCAGAGCCGAGGCTCTACCCACACGGGTTTGCCGTCCTTCAGCTCGATGGGCCCCTTGAACGGAGTCTTCTTTACAATCAACCCCTCGAGCTGATGCTTGACCTGCTCCAACATGGGGTCGCTGAACCCCCCACCAACGGTGCCGCAAAAGCGAAGTGATCCATCCTCTTCCCTCTTGGCCAGAATGAGCGCGCCGAAGGTGCTCTCTCGCATACCGGAGCCTTTCGTGAAGCCTGCGACGAGGAACTCATCGGTGTGATGGCCCTTGATTTTCACCCACTCGGAGGACCGTTTCCCGTCGGTGTAAGCGCTTGAGTTCTTCTTTGCGACGATTCCCTCGAAGCCAAGCTGGGTTGCGTGTTCGTAAAGAAGCTCGCCCTCCTCGGGATAGACATCCATGACCCGTACGGATGGCGATCGAGGGGCGAGTTCCTCCAGAAGTGCCCTGCGGTCGGTCAGTTTGCACTTCCGGAGATCCCACTGACCCAGGTAGATCAGATCGAACACGCAGAACTCGATGCGTGTCTGCTTGTCCAGATGAGCGATGTTTCGCTCTCCCTCGACCTGATACCGCTCCATGAGCCCTTGAAAGGTTGGTTTTCCTTCTTCGTCGAAGACCACGACCTCGGCATCGAGGATGCAGTCGGGCAGCTTCGAGAGTTCCTCGCATAGTGACGGAAACTTCCTTGTCGCGTCGTTATTGTTCCGAGAAAGGAGCTTGACGCGTCCGTCCTTTACGAATGCCAGGAGCCGGATTCCATCGAGCTTGAGCTCGAAGCTCCAATCCTTGTTGGTGAAGGGCCTTTCAACCTCCGTGAGCAGCATCGGAGTGAGCGTGCGGGGCATTGGAGCGAGAACTGCGCCCTTGGTCTTCGCCACCTTGTCGAAGAGGGTGGCGCCGCTCCGGCCAGCCTTGACGTCTTCAACCGTTCGGCCGGTGATGACGGACTTCTCCTCTTTCGTAATATCGAGTTCGGGGTCCTCGGTGCCGTCCTTGTGCTTGAGGAGCAGCCAGTCCTTGCCATTTGAAGTGCGCACCAATGCCCACGATCCCTTCATCTTCTTTCCGATAAAGGTGATCGACAGCTTGCCCTTCTTGATTCCATCGCGGATGCGCTTTTGGGCAAGGTCGCGGTCATCCCACAGGATCTCCCCCTTATCGTCCGGCGTGTAGACGCCCTCATCCCAGACGATGACTTCCCCGCCGCCATATTCTCCCTTTGGAATCTGACCCTCGAAGGTGGCATAGCCGAGAGGGTGGTCCTCAACCATCACGGCAAGGTGCTTGTCGGCGGGATTGTAGGAAGGCCCCTTGGGGACCGCCCAAGACTTGAGGGTGCCGTCGCACTCGAGTCGCAGATCGTAATGGAGGCGGCGGGCGGCGTGCTTTTGGATCACGAAGCGAAGCGGACCAGAGCCCTCGGGAGCATCGAATGACGAGGGCTCGGGGGTTTGCTCGAAGTGTCGCTTGGCGGCGTAATCCTTGAGCATCGTCCTCCGGAAGCGCAGCGACTAGCTGGCCTTCTTCTTCTTCGCGTTTTCGAGGCTCTGCTTGAGGGCATCCATCAGATCGATGACCCTAGTCTGTTCGGCGACGGGCGCGTCGATCAGTTCCTTGCCCTGGACCTTCGCTTCGATACGCTCCATCAAGGCCTGACGATATTCGTCGTGGTAGCGTTCCGGCTCGAACTCCTCGCTGAGAAGCTCAACGAGACTCTCCGCCATCTTCAACTCTCGCGAGTCGACCTTGATATCATCCAGCCCCTCAACCTCCGGCTTTCGGATCTCGTCGGGATAGTAGAGGGTTTCGAGCACAACCGTCCCACTTCCCGGTCGGAGCAGACAGAGGTTCTCTTTGCTCCTCATCGCGATCTTTGCCACCGCCGCGACCTTTTTCTCCTCGAGGGTCGTCATCAGGAGCTTAAACGGCTTGCGACCTGTTTCTTCGGGCTTCAAATAATAGCTGGCGTCGAAGTACAGCGGGTCGACTTCATGGGAGTTCACGAACGAGGTGACTTCGATCGTGTGCTTGCTGGCAACGGGCAGGGCCTCGAAGTCGTCCTCGGTCAGGAGTGCATATCGGCCTTTGCTGTACTCGTAGCCTTTGACCAGTTCCTCGTTCTCTACGACACGGTCACAGACAGGGCAGAATTTCTGCTGTTTGATTCGGGACCCGCAGACCTCGTGAATCTGATTGAACCGAAGGTCCTTCTCCTGCACCGCGGAATAGAGGCCGACGGGGATGCTGACCATCCCGAAGGTGATGACGCCGTTCCAAATTGCTCTGGCCATGATGTTCGCTCATGGTCAGTTTAGCCGCTCGGGTCCTGAAACGCGGCTGTGAACCGGTCAGGACCTTCGCGTCCTTACTCGGCTCGCTGAATCTTCTTTCCGTCCAGATACACGATGTCTTTCGTGATTTGCGCAAGGACATCAACGGGCACGTAGACGACGTCCTCTTTCTCGACCGCGGCCTGGCTAAGAGTGATCGGCCGGCCATTGATCTTCGCCCTGGTGGAAGTCAACTCCATTTGCAGGTAGTTGTCTTCGCTTTCGACGATTACTCGGCCGCCGTGCATGTCCTCCCGAGAGACCCGGAGGCCCATTTGGGACGCCGCCTTCGTCAAAGGCACCATGATGACCTCGCCAACTCGATATGGCTTGGCTTCATCGGCCCAGGCGAGATCGCGGCTGCCACAACTGATCACAGGGATTGGACGGAACACGGGATCGGACTGCCGGGAAGTGTCGTTTTGAGTCGCTACGGGCGGGATGTTCGTCGTCTCGGGGCGGCGGTCGTCGGGCGTTCGGTCATCTGGGATCTGCTCGTTTCGGTTCCCCCGATCGCCGTTGTTATGGTTGTATCGGTCTCCGGCATTTCGCCATGGAGCGGTCGCATCGCCCCGATCGTCGCCGTCCCTTGAATTGCCCGCGTATCCCTGATCCGTCCAGTCGAAGCTGACCTCGTTGCGAACAAGGGCTCCCATCTTCTGACCGCGTTGAAGAACGGTGTTCTGGTCGTTCTTGTTGCCGCTCTCGGCAATGATGATGCCGGCGACGGTGCCAAGTACGATGCCTTCGAACTGCTTGTGGAAGACCGAACCGAGGATGAAGCCGCCTATCGCGCCTCCAAGCACCGTGTTCTCCTTCTTTCGATAATCCACCTTGGCGACGATCCGACCTTGTTGGTCGCGGGTCAAACTCTTGTCGCTCAGGGAGATCGGCACGCCATCGAACTCGGTGCGATAGCCGTCGGGCATCACGATCTCTCGAAATCGAAGGTCCATCATGGCGGGTTGGCCGCTCCGGGCCTCGCGGACATCGAGAACTTCGCCCACAAGCTGGGTGCCGCGAGGTAGATCGCGGTCGGCCTCGACATGCGCCCCGAAGCGGTCTCCTCGATGAGTGCTGCGAATCGACAGCGTGTCATCGATGACGATCTGAAGGACGGTGTCTCTTCGAAGCGTCACATAGGAGGCGCTGGCAAGGGAAGGCAAAGAGACAGCGGCCGTCAAAGAAACGGCTGCAAGCAGGTTGCGGTGCATAGTCAACATTCGATATCCAAAGACCCGCTGAATGGACGCTCGAGGGACACGGAGGTTACAGCGAGTTTTGGCGCCTGCGTGCGGTGATCCAGACATCTTTCCCCAACCGTTTCGATCGTTTCACTTCGAACATTGCTGCGGAGTCGATGTTTAGGACCTGAAAACCTTCGACCCAACTAGGACCGGCTCCCAAAACTTTCGGTGCGATGAAGAGTTCCAGGCCGTCCACCAAGCCCGCCTCCAGGAATCGGCCAATCGTGATCGCACCACCCTCAATGAGAGCTCCGGTGACCCCACGACGGCACAGATCGTGGGCCAGCGTCGGGAGGTCGATCTGCCCAGTAATGTGCAATGTTTCAGCCTGGTCGTCGAACACTCGGCAGCTCGCTGACAGCTTGGCAGCGGGGTCCAAGACCACTCGCAAGACCTCGTTCGGGTGTCCGGGAACGCGTGCCGTCAACTCTGGATCATCCGCTTCCACGGTCTTGCGTCCCACGATCACGGCGCCAAGCTCGGCCCTCAGACGTCTGCCCTCAGCCCGAGACCGGCTGGAAGTAATCCACTTGCTTTCGCCGTTGCGAAGTGCCGTCCGACCGTCTAAGGAGATGCCGGCTTTGGCGATGAACAGAGGACGCCTATTCTCGATTGAGAAGAAGAACTGCTCATTGGCAGCCCTCGCATCGTTCGCCAATAGGCCGCCTTGCACGGGGATGCCGGCGGCCGCCAAGGCATCTTCTCCCCCTGCGGCTTTGGGGTTGGGATCCTTGCACGCATACACGACCTTTGCTACGCCTGCGCGAATCAGCGATTGACTACATGCGGGCGTTCGCCCCACGTGATTGCAGGGCTCGAGGGTTACATAAGCGATCGCGCCCCGCGCCGCCTCTCCCGCTTGTGCAAGCGCCTCCGCTTCCGCGTGGGGTCCTCCTGCAAAGCGGTGGTAGCCCTCGCCGACGATCTCACCGGCTCGCACGAGAACGCAGCCAACGTGGGGGTTCGGCGCGGGAAGGCCCCGTTTGCTAAGGGCGATCGCACGCCGCATATGCGCGGCGTCTGGGTCAGTTGCCTGGCTCATCAGGTCCCTGCTTTTGGTCCGCGAGTGAGGCTTCAATGAGTTCGCGCATGTTGTCCATTTGCGCAAGCCGATATTCCGCGGCCGCACGGCGACTGATGGCGATGGCGGCCACTCCCGCCCCTATGAGGCAGAAAACGATGATCCCGATCCAGCCAAACATCTGAATCGCGAACTGCTTCTTCGCCACCGTCGAAGCTCCCGCGAGCGGACGAGTCGCAAGGACGGCCGGCATGCGAAGAAAGAGGCAGAGGCATACGAGCATGCAAAGACCAGTGAAGAGCTTGAGCTGGGTCGTGCTTAGGCGCATAGCTGCACCAGTTCCCGGGTCGATGCCTCCAGGTCGCGAGCACGCGCGAGGTGACTGCCAACGACGAACACATTTGCTCCCGCACGTCGCGCTACCGGAAGGGTCGTGGGGTCGATTCCGCCGTCGACCTCGATGTCTGCGTCGGGTCTCAGAGATCGTAAGGCCGTTACCTTGTCGAGCGCCTCAGAAATGAACTTCTGTCCTCCCCAGCCGGGATTCACAGTCATTACCAGGACGAGGTCCACTTCCGCAAGAACCGGCTCCGCGATCTGCCAAGGAGTGCCGGGATTGATTGCGATGCCGGGCGAAACACCCATGTCGCGAAGCTGCTGCGCCAGCCGATGGGCGTGCCGGGTTGCTTCCGCATGGAAGATCACTCTTTCGCATCCGGCGGACTTGAACGGCTCGAATTGCCGTTCGGGATCGTCGACCATGAGGTGCGCCTCGAAGAGAGCTTTGGAAGCAGATCTCAGGTTCCGCGCGTATTGGTCACCGAATGTAATCGGAGGCACAAACTGGCCATCCATCACATCCAGATGAAGGATAGGCGCACCCGCACTTGACAATGTTTCGACCTTGCCGCGCAGGTCGGTGAGATCGAAGGACAGGATGGAAGGGGCCAGCCGACAGGTCATTTGTTTTGTGAATCCGCCTTCTTGGTCACCCGGGTTATTTCCTCACCATCGTAGTAGATGATAAACGTAGCTTCCTTGCCCTTGCCAACCTCGGAGAGCTCGATATGGTCTCCGGGGTTCTTGACCTCTTCGAAGATCTGCTTGGTACCACTTTCATCCTCCATCTCGATCTTCACGGTTTTTGGCTCAGTGATGTCATCGAGACCCACACGCAAAGTGTAAAGGTAGCCCTTGTCGGTCGGCAGGGGAGTAGCGGTATCTCCCTGCCCTGCACTTAGCACGAGCCTCACCCGCGATTCCCGCTCCACTTTGGTCTTTGCAGGGGGCATCGACTTCACCACGTTGCCAACTTCGATGCTGCCGTCCTGGGCTTTGATCATGTCTGCATCCAACTCCAGATTCAGACTGTTCAGCACCGTCTTGGCCTTGTCTACGGTCATTCCGCGGAGATCAGGGACCGAGACAAACTTGCTTCCGGAACTGAGGGTGACGGCCAAGCGTGCACCCTCGCGAACTTTCTCCCCTGGTGCGGGACGAACGGCGCTAACATGATCCAACTCTACTTTGTCGTTTGGAATGCGCGCGTCAATTCTCAACTCCAACTTGCTTCCGGCAAGGGTGCTTCTGGCTTCGTCCAGAGTCAAACCGACGATGTTTGGCACGGCGATCAGCTTCGGACGATTCAAATTGAACAGCATCCACACGCCAATGAGGCTGAGAACGACAGCAGCTAGAAAGACGATCGTCATCGTCATCCAAACGGGGACATCGCGCTCGCTACGCGATTTGCGGGTTTCCTTTGCGTACTCCTCGTCCGTCCTGATTGCCGACATGCGGGGGGCCACCGGCTGCGCGCCTTTGACCACCTTCACCGCGTCTGCGGGTCGGTCAGCGTTCTTTATCGGCCAAGTGAGGGACCTTCCGAACCTGAGGGCATCTTGAAGGAGGCGAAGGTGCGCGAGCAACTCGCTTGCGGAGGCGTATCGCTCATTTGGATTCTTGGCCATCGCCTTCTTCACGATTTCGTCCAGGACGGCCGGGACCGACGGATTCACGCTGCGGACGCTGGGCACGGGACTGGAAGCATGTTGGAGGGCAATCGCGACCGGTGTGTCGCCATAGTACGGAAGCCGGCCACTCAACAGATCGAAGAGAATGACGCCCAGCGCATAGACGTCTGACGTGGGTGCGGGCATAGCCCCCGTGCTCACCTCCGGCGCCAGGTAGGGCGCCATGCCCGGCAAGACCATTGCACCGGCAGTCGGACTCACGCCGTACGCTTCCCACACTCCGGTGAGTTGAAGTTTGACGTCTCCATTCGCCAGCACGGCCACGTTCTGCGGAACGAGGTCGCCATGAGCGAGTAGGTTTCGATGCAGGGGCTCCAATGCCTGGCAGATGCTGATCGCCGTACCCACCGAGACGGGGATCGAGAAGGGCGCCAGTTTGCGGATGCGGTCGGCCAAGCTGGGTGAACGGGTCAATTCGCTGAGAAGGAATAGATTCGACTCGTCAGAGTCCACTTCCTGAATCGATTCGATGAAGGGGCTCCGGACGACGCCGTATCGCTTGGCGGCATCGGTGAGTGCTTCCTGAAATCCGGGCTGCCGATTGAAAGGCGGCTTGACGATGCGTATGCAGAGGTCCTTACCGCTCGTTCTATCGCGGGCGGAGTAGGAGGCGAAAATGGGACCGTCCTGGAGCAGCCCGGTGAGCTCGTACCGACTCTGGAGGACGGTCCCGATCAGGATTTCGAGTCCTCCTTGGCAGGTATCAGGCCAAGAACAATCGCGCCGATGAACAGCAACAGGCTGAGCAGTTTGATGGGCGGCTGATCCACGGTTGCAGCATATTGAGTAGCGCTGCCATCGAAAGCGGCTCTTTGGCTGGCCACGTAACCAAGAGTCAAGAGAGCCAAGACCGTCGCCCCAAAGCCGATTCTAAGCTTGTTCATCTTTCCTCGATCGCTGCTCTCACGTACGACTCGGCGACATCGGGATAGAGTTTACATTCGCCGATGTCGCCCAGCAGGCTGAATGCAAGCTTCCCTGCGCTCGTCTTCTTGTCTCCCCCCATGGCTAAGATCAACGACTCGGCGCTCAAACCGTTTGGAATTTCGACGGGCAGGCCCTGACCCAACAGCTTGCTTCGCACATGGGCGGCAACTCCGATCTGAGATACCCCCAAGATTTCACCGAGACGGGCTTCGATTACCATACCGATACTGATCGCCTCCCCATGGAGCACTGTCCCATAACCGGTTAGACGTTCGATGGCGTGCCCTACGGTGTGGCCAAAGTTTAGAGTTGCTCGCTGCCCATTTGTTTCGAATTCATCCTTCGCGACGATTTCGGCCTTTATCGAGATGCAGTCGTGGATCACCAGGGCCAAATCCGTGCCGCTCTCCAGCCTCGGCTCGAGATCCGGTTTCGCGATGAAGGCATACTTCCAGACCTCCGCCATCCCGTTGTCCATTTGCCGCTTCGGCAATGTTTGAAGCAGACCGGGATCGATGGTGACGGAGACGGGGGGGTGGAACGCACCGACTAGGTTCTTTCCTTGCGGAAGGTCTACTGCAACTTTGCCGCCCACCGAGGAATCCACTTGGGCGAGCAGGGTGGTGGGGATCTGAATGTGGTCGATGCCCCGCATGTAGGTCGACGCCACGAACCCGGCAAGGTCGCCGATGACTCCGCCGCCGAGGGCAACGACCGTGGACTTTCTCGATGCGCCCGCTTCGGCGAGCCAGGATGCGCACTGTTCGAGCGAGCCAAGCGACTTTGTGATCTCGCCGGGCGGCAATACGAGGGTGGGAGTCGCTGGCCACGGGACCGAGAGAAATCTGCGGACGTTCTCATCCGTGATGATAAAGGAGTCGGGAGGAAAGTCAGCGATGGCTTCCGATACCGAGCGAAAGTGGACGGGATAGGCTCCGTTGCGGTGGGTGACGCTTATCATGAGCGTTCTAACTCCGCAAGGTTGGCGAGAAGGCGGGAGGGGGCATCTTCCAATGCGATGCCGTCGACATTGACGATGTATTCCGCCTGCCGATAGAGTGGTTGGCGCTGTTCGAGCAGGGATCGAACGCGGTCTTGCCAGTTCTCGGTCTCCAAGAGGGGCCTTCGCTTCTTGCTCCGCTCCAGACGCTCGATAAGGGTTTCGGCGCTGGCCTCGAGGTAGATGGTGTGGCCGAGGCGCCCCAGTTCGAACCAGTTCTGGGGACGAGTAACGATTCCGCCTCCAGTCGCGAGGACTATCGGCGCGGGCTCCAGGCCCTTGAGGATGCTGGTTTCGTGACCGCGAAAGGCTTCTTCCCCGTAGACCTCGAATATCTGTGCCACGGGTCGTCCAAAGCGATTCTGGAGCAGTAGATCGGTATCCACGAATTCCCTTCCGGCGAGGCCGGCGAGGGACCTTCCCACCGTGGATTTGCCGGCACCCATCATCCCGATCAGTATCCAGCAACGGTCCATAAGCTCAAAGGGGCGACAGGATATTGTATCCTGTCGCCCCTTGAAGGTCTAACTGAGCGGGAGGGTCTAGGGTCCGCCGAGCGCCGAGCCCGTGTCCTCGTCCACCACGCTGGGAGTGACGAAGATCAAGAGCTCGCTGTTGCTCTTTCTTCGGGTGCTGGACCGGAAGAACTGGCCGATGATCGGCAGTTCGCTAAGGACCGGCACCTTGTTGGTAGCGCTGTCTTCATTCTTCTGGGTCAAACCGCCGAGGACGATGGTCTCGCCGTTCCGGACACGGGCAACCACTTGGATTCCCTGGGTCACCTGGTTCGGAATCTGCTCTCCGTTGGGGCCCGTGGACACGCCAACGAAGTTGGAGATGTTCGGGTTCAAAAAGACAGTGATGGTGTTGTCATCGTTGATTCGGGGCGCGACCGTCAAGAACGTGAACGCGGTAAGGGGGAACGGGTTGGTCTGGGTGATGACCGTTCCGTTCGAAACTACCGTGGAGTTGATGAAGATCGTGGTCGTGATGTTGCTGGTGATCGACGCCGGCTGATTGTTGAGCGTTCTCAAAATCGGGGCGCTGACAACCTTGCCGTCGGACTCGGCCAAGGAGGCTCGGAGTCGGGCAGTGAGGTTTCCAGTTGCATAGCTGAGGAAGACAGGATCTCCGGACCGCACGAATGCACCCGGGCGAGTGCCCAGGATCACGGTGCCTCTCTGATAGAGGAATTCCGCACCGAAGGACTTGTCCAGGCCTTGCGTAGTCGTAATGAACTCGACCTTGATCTGGACCTGCCGCGGAGCGACATCAAACATGTTGATGTAGGTCTGCAACTGGTTGATGTCGTCTTCGTTTCCTCGCACCACGAGGCTGTTGTCGGTCGGATCGTAGCTGATGTAGTCGATGCTGTCGCCAACGAGACCTTGGCCCGCAGTGAGGTTGACGTTTCCGCCGCCGTTCTGCCCGCCGCCTAGTCCGTTGCCGCCATTGCCCTGACCACCGCCGAAGCCGCCACCGCCCTGGCCGCCGCCAAAGCCTCCGCCACCCCGTCCGCCGCCGCCGATCTGGGGCGAGGACTCACCTGGCAGCTGCACCTGATTGCCGGACTCCATGCCGGCCAGGGGCGTGCTCTGGTTGGGAGCATTCACGGGGGAGAACGTCTGCGACGTCGCCTGAGAATTGAACACGTTCAAGCTCGGCCCATAGGGAGTTTGCTGTTGGGGAGCAGTGACGCTCATAAAGCGCTTGAGCTCTTGAAATCCCCGCGTCGAGTCGAATGGCAACCGATACATGATCGCGTTGTAGACATCCTTGGCATCTGCTTTGAGAACGCGGATCTTCTTCATCACCTTTGGTTGAATGACCTTGGCGACCGGAACTTCCGGCACGATCGGCTTCGACTGACTGATGATGTAGACACCGTTCTCATCGCGCCGGAAAAAAGCTCCGGCGGACGTGCAGATGTACTTGACGGCTTCTTCGGGCGTAACGCCCTCGAGCTTCAACGTGATCTTGTTGTACGGCTTCGAGCTAGGCTCGACCACAAACTGGATTCCCGTTCTTTGGAACAGGATGTTCGTTGCCGCCATCATGTCCGCATCCTTCAAGTTGAGATCAACTCGAACATCGGAACCCTGCTGTGCGAACGCGCCTGATACCGGTGCGACGACCACACCGCCTAACACCGTTACCAGCGCCAATTTTGCCCAGCTAAAACACATATCCTTCCTCCTGACCCTCATTCCTTCTTAAGTGGCGTCTCCCTTATCCGCCAAATCCTCCGCCACCGCGACCGCCGCCACCGAAGCCGCCGCCGCCCATGCCACCGCCGCCGAAGCCGCCGCCACCAAAGCCGCCGCCGCCGCGGTTTCCACCGCCAAAGCCGCCGCCACCCTGGTTACCGCCAAAGCCGCCG
>JADMIO010690253.1_pt1 | contig 61062 bp, 58 predicted proteins | sample 8958161 | NCBI WGS metagenome assembly JADMIO01 (sample SAMN16585339, study PRJNA669376) | soil metagenome | isolation source: Crop rotation soil | place: USA: Cullars Rotation, Alabama | collected 2011
CGACAACTTGTCCACGTGGAATTCTAAGCTTAGGATCCCAATGTGCTGGAAAGATCTGCAAAGTAATACTATAATTGAAACAGATGCTCCCACCGATAACCAGGGAAAAGGAGAAAGATTTTCACCATCAGACCTGTTGGCTACATCGCTGGGTACCTGTATGCTCACCATTATGGGAATAAAAGCAAGGGACATGAATATTTCGCTTGATGGCACGGAGGTCAGTATTCAAAAACATATGAAATCGGAGCCAAGGCGTGTTGGCGGTATCAGTGTGCAGTTCAATTTCCCACCATCCCTGGAGCTTGATGAAAGAGCAAAAACAATTTTGGAAAAAGCCGCATTAACCTGTCCGGTAGCAAAAAGTATCCATCCTGATATTGAAATGAATGTTGACTTCGGATGGTAGCTATCAACGTTAAGGTTGCTCCGTTGGTATTAAGAGTTGCCACGCAGTAATTTAACGCCCACTGCGCAATCAAGGCATTTCTTTTTATTGCAGTAATTATTCCTGAGATGAATAAGCGCCTGGCTTTCCAAAGCGTTACCGTTTGCTACATTATATTTCTTCCATTCGTTTGTAATAGCATTCTGTTCAGGGGTTAACGCCATCAGCCAGTTTAATGCTTTATCGCTCCATATGTTTTCATTTTTGTTGATGGAATAAGCAAATAAAACAGGCACTACCGCATTAATAATTATATGTCGGATGAATGCTTTGCCTAAAGCTTTTAGCTGATAAGCTGCTTCATCATTTAAGGTATAATGATAATTCCAGAAATCATTTGCCGTAATATCGAACCACTTAAAAATCTCATTAACGTTTTTTGCTGATCTTATTTTTGAAAATAAATGGCTCGAGGTATGCATCAGCATTGCTAATTGAGCCAACCGCAATGTTGGAAAATTTGACGGACGCATTCTTAAAAATGCCGGTTGTTTATTTACAGTTTTTAAACTGTATTTTTTCGAGAGGAACCGGTATTCTTTTTGAAGCATGATAGCGTAAGCATCTTCAAAATCTTCATCCAGTAAACCGGCTCCTCCAAGTAATAAAGATTCTAACTGGTGAATTTGATTTTTATGTTTTGATAGCAGGTTTATAGTAATGGTTTTGGCAACTGCCTCAAATACTACTGCATTTACTTTCATTCCAAAACTCCGGCAAAGACTTATCCAGAAAACTTCTTCCCAGTTATTCGTACATTCATTAAGCCATTGCATTATTATAGTAGCCTTTTCGTACAGCCGTTCTGCAATTAATCTCTCTTTCCAGCTTAACCATGCAATTTCATTTAAAACCGGTAATGCAATCGCGCAGGCAATTGTGTCTGCTGTTTGCATGAGATGTTGAAAACGCTGCAGGGTTAATTTTGAAACTATTGTCTGCATTTCCAGTGCGGCAATCGGCTCATGATTTTTATCATGAATAACTTCATCATTCAGCCATACAACGTGTAAAATAATATTGTCGTAATTTTTATCTGATGCATGTTTGTGATGGTGCCAGTGCGATGCATTTACATGCAACTCAATATTGCCGACCCAAATAGTATCGTTGATTTTTATGCGCGCCCCGGAAAAATCAGGGCCTGAATCCCGGTTTAAATTCCCGGGATGAATTATTTGCAAAGGCTTTCCATCTGTTGTATGCAAAGATGATTGGTTGAAATACCTGAATTGCCAGATAAACTGCAGCAGCCGTTCGTTCATGAGTTTAGAATTGAATGAACAAGTTACTGAAATCAGTTCAAATTTACCCGATCAAAACTTATTTATTTCCTGCAGCACCCTGCTTACCGGCAAACCCATTACATTATAAAAATCGCCCCTGATTGATTTGATACCGGCAACTCCTATCCATTCCTGGATGGCATAGGCTCCGGCTTTGTCGTAGGGTTTGTATTTATCGATATAAAAGAATATTTGTTCATCCTTGAGATGATGAAAGGTGACTTCTGTTGTATCCGCAAAACTTATTTCTTTTTCCCGTTGCAATAGAACAACACCAGTAATTACTGAATGTGTCTGGCCTGATAATGATTGCAAAATGCTTATTGCATGCTCACGATTGCCTGGTTTTGTAATTACTTCATTGTTTAAAACTACAATGGTATCTGCAGCAAGGATGATTGAATCACTATTCAATTTTTGTTGTACAGCCTTTGCTTTATTGCGGGCGATAAAAACGGGTATTTCTTCAACCGGTAAATTTCCAGGATAAGTTTCAGCTGCTGCGCTAACCTCTATGTCAAATTTTATTTCAGCCCATTCAAGCAATTGTTTTCTGCGCGGAGATTGGGAGGCAAGAATTATTTTTTGCATGGCAGATCAACTATAAATGCGGAAAAATATCATTGAAAGAATGCCGGTAAGCATTATAAATTTTACCATACTGCTAAGCCTGTGAAACTGCTCCGGCGTCTTTGCCGCAAATAATTGCTGAAAGACTCTCAGCGACGGTGTGATGATCAATATCAAACAATATATAACAGCTATCCACCAACGTAATTGCAATATATAAATTTCGAGCAACCCTAATGTTAGTATAAGTATGGTTAGCCAGATCGCTACATAAATTTTAGAGGCGTTAAACCCCCAAACTATAGGCATCGTTTTACATCCGTATTTCCTGTCACCTTCAATATCTTCCATATCTTTTATGGCTTCACGGATCAAAGAAATTACAAATGCAAAACCAGTATATAAGAAAGTTACACGCACAATTTTGGTAACGTTAACATAGGCAGGATTAAAAAAGAATCGCGCTTCACACCAGGTTACTACAAGAACCGTCCAGGCAGTTAAAAGAGAAATAATAACATTGCCCGACAATAATTTTTTCTTTAATGAAATTGAATAAATAAACAAAAGCAGTACGCATATTAAATTTGAAAAGCCAAGCAGTGTCACGTGTGTTGCAAAATCGAGATAAAATCCTATTGCTATACCAATTATACTTAAAATAAGATGCCATGCGATCGTCCAGCGGCGCTTGATTATTTTTTGAACAATCAGCCTGTCAGGCTTGTTAATGCGGTCAATATTCAGATCGAAATAATCATTAATGATATAGCCTGCCGCAGCAATAAACACAGAAGAAAGGATCAATAAAAAAAAATGTCCCGGATTGAGGCTTGGCTTCTTGCCTGCTTCGCCCAATAGGGGCTGCAGCACGCAATACATAAACAGTAATTGAGTTAAGGCGATAAAAGCCAGGTTAGGCCATCTTATTAAACGGAAAAAGGCGGTAATTAATTTCAGAAAAAAACTTTGGCTGCAAAATAAGTAAGAAAGCGTTTATAATTTGTTTAAGTAGAAGGGATGTGTGTATCTGCACTCCATTTACCCTGAAGTTTCAACACTTTTTCAATCACATCGCGCACACAGCCTTCACCACCTTTAAGTGGTGATATGTATTTGGAAATAGTTTTTACCTCCGAAACTGCATCAGCAGGACAGCAGGCAAGGCCACAATACTGCATTACTTCCAGGTCTGGAATATCATCCCCCATGTATAACATCTCTTCTTTTTGAAGGTTGAATTGACTGCTGAGCGATTTCAGTTTTTCGATCTTATTTTCAACTTTCATGTATACGTTTTCAATTCCTAATTTTAAAAGTCTTTCCTGTACCTGGGGTGAATTACCTCCTGAAATAACAATTATCATATATCCTTTTTTCACTGCGAGTTGCAGTGCATATCCATCTTTCACATGCATTTTTCTCAGCATCAGCCCGTTATCCATCACGAGCAGGTCGCCGTCGGTTAGAACCCCATCAATATCAAAAACAAAGGCGCTAATATCTTTAAAACTTTTAAGCATTTACAACATTTGGCCAAAACTAATTATGTAAAACCTGTAAACAGTAAATAGTGTAGAGAAAAAATTTTCTAAAAAAGAAACTAACATTTGTTCGGATTGTAAAAAAACTATATTTTGCATCGCTATTTGACGTTTTTTAAAGTCAATCGGTTGCTTGCTCATAACAACCCCGTCGGTTCCCCGGCGGGATTTTTTGTATTTAGCGGGATATCACATGAAGTTTTTTTCACAGTTCTAATATATCAAGTTTAATTTTATAGGCTGCCTGGTAAACCCTCATCTTTTAAAACCACATCTATGAGGCGTTTATTTACATTACTACTGCTGGTATCAGTAAATAGTTTTGCGCAGGTTCCCGACAATTGCAAAAGCATACAGGATATTGCTTTGATGGAACGAATGGCTCATCGAAGGATTATCAATGCTGCAACTGCAGCGCTTGCTTCAACTAATTTCGATGTAAAATACTACCGCTGCGAGTGGGAAATAGATCCTGCTGTACGTTACATCAAAGGAAAAGTAACGGTTTATTATGCCATTACTTCTTCAGCCAGTTTCATAGCTTTCGATTTGATGAATGATTTGATCACCGACAGCGTTAAGCAGCGCGGTTCATTCCTCACCAAATCTCAATCGAACAATACACTCACGATTAATTTCCCCGCTGTTGTAAATGCTGGTACGCTGGATTGTGTAAGTATTTTTTACCACGATGTACCGCCCAATACCGGGTTTGGTTCCTTTATTCAGTCTACACACGCCGGCACGCCGGTTATGTGGAGCTTAAGTGAACCTTATGGAAGCCGTGATTGGTGGCCATGCAAAAATGGGCTGGACGACAAAGCAGATTCGATAGATGTTTTTATTACCAGCCCGATTGCATATAAAGCTGCAAGCAATGGCCTTTTACAAAGTCAAACCCCTGTTGCAGGTGGAAAATTGCTTACTCACTGGAAACACGTTACCCGATCGCTACTTATCTTATTTGTTTTGCTGTAACCAATTACGCGGTATTTAACAGGTCGGTGAATTTAACCAGTGGCACCTTGCCTATGCAAACTTTTTGTTATCCAGAAGATTCCACAAGTTTTAGTAACGGCACAGCCAATGTGTTAAATGCCATGCAACTGTTCGATGCCACTTTCGCTCCTTACCCTTTTATGAACGAAAAATACGGTCATGTTCAGTTTGGCTGGGTGGCGGAATGGAACATCAAACCTCCACTTTCGTGGTGAATATCGGAGAAAGTTTATGCGCCCATGAACTGGGGCATCAATGGTTTGGGGATAAAATTACCTGTGGCACCTGGAAGGATATATGGCTCAATGAGGGATTTGCCACTCATCTCGCCAGCATGTATATGGAACAAAAATATCCTTCGTCTGCGATCAGCACAAGAAAAAGCGAAATAAGCACCATCACTTCCCAGCCCGGTGGTTCCGTGCTGGTTGATGACACTACCAGTGTGGACCGCATATTTGATTCGAGGCTGAGTTATACCAAGGGAAGTCATTTACTGTATATGCTACGATGGATACTCGGTGACAATGTTTTCTTTACAGCATTACGGAACTATCAAACGGATCCTGCCATAATGTACGGCTTTGCCACTACTGCCGACCTGAAAAGGAACCTGGAACAAACCAGCGGGCAGGACTTAACCTATTTTTTTAACGACTGGTATAGCGGCCAGGGTTATCCTACCTACAACGTACAGTGGTCAAATGCCGGTTCAGGAAATGTGTGGATCAAAATGAACCAGACTACTTCCCATTCTTCTGTACCTTTTTTTGAATTGCCCGTTGCCTTACAATTTAAAAATGCAACACAGCAGGCAACCGTAATGGTTAACAATATAAGCAATGGTGAAATATTTTTTAAATCAATCGGCTTTGTTCCCACTGACGTTGTTATAGATCCTGATGGCTGGCTGATCACCAGGAATAATGCCGCGACACAACTTCCTGCCTGCTGTACGGTTACCGGGCTTGTATCTTCTGCTATTACAACCACAACTGCAACTGTGAGCTGGTCTGCATTAAGCGGCGCCAGTAATTATACGGTCGACTATAAGCTGAATTCTTCAGGAACATGGATCAACGCTGTTACAGACACCACCTCACTTTCAGTAAATCTTGGCGGTTTAACCCAGGGTTCATTATACGACTGGAGAGTAAGGGCTAATTGCACCTTCGAGCCCGGCACCTATGCCCAGGCCCAGTTTACCACGAATGCAACCTCAACCTGTGGTACGGTTACAGGTTTAGCTTCATCGGCCATCACTTCTTCAGGTGCAACCGTAAAATGGTCTGCTTTAAGCGGCGCAAATAATTATACGGTCGATTGTAAGCTCGCATCATCAGGAACATGGATCAATGCAGCTTCAACTACCATCTCACTTTCTGTAAACCTCGGTGGGTTAACAGCAGCTTCATTGTATGATTGGAGGGTAAGGGCTAACTGTACCGGTGCAACCGGCGCCTATGCGCAGGCCCAGTTTACAGCAATAGCAGTTTGCCCGGGTCCGTACGATGTTTCCACCAACGGAACAGCGGGTGGTGCAGCCACAGTACCATTGAATACCGATATTAAAGGCAAGATCACTCCAAGGGGTGATATTGACCATTACAGGTTTGTGATCACAACGGGTGGCACCGCAACGATCACACTTACCACGCTGCCGGCTAATTATGACATGGGTTTATACAGCAGCAACGGTACAACGCAGCTGGCTATTTCCCAAAAGAGTGGAACGGCCAGCGAAACGATTACCCGCACGTATACCGCCGGTACATATTTCATTCGTGTTATGGCCACAACAACACCGCCAACAATGCTAATAACTGCTATACTTTAAGAATTGCAACAGGAACAGCCAGCATCACTGCAATAATTAAAATAACGTGAGTTTTGGATGTTAGGAGTTAGTTATCAACAAAATAAGGTGTTATGTAGATAAAAAGTTCTTTGAAAAAGAAGGCAGGGGTTTTAAAATTAAGTTACTAAACTAGCCCATGCCATGATAATCAATGAACTTAAAGTTATTCAGATTTTTTGTGAACTGGATGACTTTGTAAATGCATGTGAGCAATTCGTGGATGCCAAATTAATAGGCAACAAGCCCACATGCTGTAAATGCACCAAGGCCTCACTGCTTCTGAGATGATCTGTATTGAATTGTTTTGTATCATTTAAGCGGTTACAAGTGTTTTCAATATTATTATCAACAGGCTGTGGAGCTGGGTGCTTTGAACAATTATTTTCCGCATGCACCCAGTTACAACAGGTTTGTGCAGTTGAAGCCGCGCATATTGCCCCTGATGATTTTTTACCTGAATTGTTGCCGTGTGTGGATTATATTATGCTGATTCAACCAGTATTGCTGTTTACCATAACGGGCGTATTCACAGTAATAAGGTATTTGTGGGCAAAGCCATGCGTGGCAAGACTTCTACGGGATGGTTCTATGGCTTTAAACTTATTCCTTGTTGTCAATGCCTTTGGTGAAATTGTAAAAGTGATCTTCCCTGGTGCCAATGTCGCAGACCATAATATCCATCAACTGTTGAAATTGTTTGACAAACTACAGGGATGGGCCTTTACAGACAAAGCGTTTATCAGTCAAGCGGCACTTGAACAATTATTGCAAAAAGGATTACATCTCATAACAGGTATTCGAACCAATATGAAAAACAAACTCATGAATTTGACAAAAAAAATATTACTCAAAAAAAGAGGCATGATAGAATCAATAAATGATATTCTCAAATCAGTTTGTGATGCAGAGCACACAAGACACCGCAGCCCAATCAATGCTCTGCTGAATGTTTTTGCAGGAATTTGTGCTTATACTTTTTTGGAAAGATTGCCCAGCATTTTTAACCATTAACACCCAAAACTCACGTTATTTAACAAAAATAAAGCGAGTGATGGCACTGTTTTAAGCCAGGATAATATAACAGATGATTTTAATAATGATGGCAATCCCGACCTTGCACTTTGCGGAAATGATTTTGGGAACGAGGTTACCAATGGAAGATATGATGCTATGAACGGGCTTGGTTTACTCGGTGATGGTAAGGGAAATTTTATACCCCAGACCATTGTGCAAAGCGGGATTTTTATTTCCGGCAGCATTGGATAAAAATAGCCGTTGGAATCAGTTAAACTTGAAGAGGCTGTAAGCGGGCGCCATTTCACATTATCCCATTCACTCGTAACATGAAACAAGTGAAGAAAAAATAGAAGCTTTATAAACATGCTGAATAAACTTGAAGCCGGCAAAACCTATTTGTTTTGTGGATCATCCTGCTGTTAACTCACCGAAACTTCAGGCAATTCATCATATAGGTTATGAAAATGTAGCTATAGACAGGCAGGGCGTTGTCGACTTGTTTACCAGCGAAAAAGTTAAGCTGCTATTCAGCAAAAAGGCATACAACTTATAAGTAATACCAATTATATTTCATAAATAGTCTAATATTTATTATCTTTGTTTCTATGGCAAGGGCAAAAAATATTCTTGTAAAACAAAGCAGTAAGGAACTCAAGCAACTGCTCAAAGAGCAACGCAAGCCTTCAATGCGCCACCGCATTCTCATGCTTCATCAAATCAAGCAAAGTGATGTAGCATTATCCAAAAATGAGTTAGCGGATTTGGTTGGAGTCAATCCCAACAGTATACAAAAATGGCGCAAGCTGTATGAGGCCAAAGGGATTGAAGGGTTGTTAGAGCAAAACCGGGGAGGCAAACGACGTGAAGTAATTACACCGGTTGCACATGTTGCTATTGAAAAGAGGCTGAAAAATCCTTCAGACGCATTTGTAAGTTTTGAAGAACTGCGCAGATGGGTAGATGAACATTTTATACCCGGCATTAAGTATGTAACGCTGAATGCATATGTAAAGAAACATTTCGGTGCAAAATTAAAGGTAGCCCGCAAAAGCCATGTGCAAAAGGATCTTAAGGCAGTAGATGCCTTTAAAAAAAACGAAAGACCTTTTCGAAGAGCTCATAAAAGATAAACGCAATGTATATAATTCATTCAATGTATATTTTGAAGATGAGAGCCGCTTTGGATTGTTTACCCGTAATGGCAGGGCACTAACAGCAAAAGGAATAAAACCGGTTTGCCCCTATTACCACAAATTTGAAAACCTCTACCTGTTCGGCGCTTTCTCACCAGTTAATGGAAGTAGCCTGCTGCTGGAAATGCCCTACTGCAACACGAATACTTTCCAGGTGTTTCTGAACCATTTATCTGGACTGGATAAACAGGAATTTAAAATAGTAGTGCTTGATAATGGCGCTTTTCATAAAGCAAAAAGATTAACTGTTCCGCAAAAATATCGGTTTAATCTTTCTTCCTTCTTACAGCCCTGAATTAAATCCCGTTGAACAAATACAGGGCATCAACTTTTTTTATCAACTTATCAGACTATATTTGATTTGTAAATGGTATAACCGGGAGCTTTTGAGCAACAGGTAATAACGACAATTATGCTTTTCCCGGGAAACTAATGCATTCTTTTAATTCCTTTTCAGTATAGAAAATGTTGTATTGCTTTTGAACATCTTCGGGCACGCCATTCCATTGATTTGGTGTATTGCCTACATACCCGATATCTTTCCAGCCAATAGCTGTGGAATAAAAACCGGTAGCTGTAAGGTTGCGCATTAAATTAAAGAAAGAAACACCATAACGCATTTCAGGCTTTGCCTTTTCCGGGTAAGCGATCTGGTCAACAACTTCAATTTGCTGCTGCGCAGAACAATCCTTAAATGCCTTCTCGTAATGATTGAGGCAATACATATCCAGCCATCTTAAACCGCCTCGTAAAGGCGTTTGAAAATTGGGTTCATCTTTCGCGATAAATTCAATGAAGTCTGCAACCTTTGCGTCGCTCGCGCTACCGCTGACTTCGTCTTTAGGGATGATGATATCTGCGAGCACTGTGACTGTGGCCAATTCTTCGGGTGTAAAAAATTTTTGCCCTTTGAGGGCATCATCATGCGTTTTTTCTTCGGGCATGCGGTCTATAGTAGGTTCTGCTGGTGTTGCCGGAGCTTCTTTTTTTTCTGTTTTGCAGGCATCGATCAACACGCCTGTAGTAACTGCGCCTACGCCTAATGTTTTTAGATATTTACGTCTGTCCATATAAACCCCTCCGTCTCTCCGCCTGGGGCAGAGAGGGTTTTGATTCAATTTCAGGATATAATTGAACCGGTGATAAAATTTGATTGTAAAAGATCTCAAGTTTATATCAGCCTCTTAAATTCCTCTTTAGAGATGATTTAGAGGGATTGCTTTTTCATCTGGTCAACAATATAATCACTTGTTCTCCACGATAGTGCTAAAATGGTATGCGTGATATTTTTGTCCGCCTGTGAAACAAACGGTCCGCCATCAACACAAAAAACATTTTTTGAATCATGCGCCTGGCACCAACTGTTCAAAGCAGATTTTTTAGCATCGCTACCCATACGCACGGTTCCCGCTTCATGGATAATAACTCCAGGATCATGCAGTCCATAGTCGTCTTCAGGCCCGTCGTCGCCATAGGTGATCACAGCACCCATCGTCGTAAGAATTTCCCTGAAGGTTTCTTTCATATGCTTTGCCTGCTTTACCTCATACTCAGAATTTTTAACATTGAACCGCAGCACTGGAATGCCATACTTGTCAACAGTATTCGGATCTATTTCACAATAATTACTCTCAAGGGCAAGCGCTTCACCACGACCGGCCATTCCAACAGAGGCCCCATAAAAGTACCGATAGTCTTCTTTTAAAGACTTACCATAACCGCCTGCTTCTTTCTTTTTACCACGTACCGCATACTTCCCATTTATGTCCTGAATACTCCAGCCAAAACCATAAGCAGGCTGGTCCATACCACCACCATATTCTATATGATACCCTCTCGGGAAATCTAATTTTTTATTGTCAAGCCACCAGGGCGTGTAAACGTGCATACCGCCAACGCCGTCTTCATTATACCGTTTACGGTCAACAAGGTGGGGAAGAAAACCACCCATATCTGCACCAGTGGAATCGTGTAAATATTTTCCAACTACATTACTCGAATTGGCCAGGCCATTGGAATGTCTTGCAGATTTAGAATTCAGCAACAACCTTGCGCTTTCACAGGCGCTTGCACCAAGAATAACGGTTCTTCCTTCAACCACATACTCCTGCATATCTTCTTTATTGATATAAGAAACACCGGTTGCCAAACCTTCTTTATTGGTTAATACTTCGCGTGCCATGCAGTTGGTAAGCAGGTCAACATTTCCTGTTTTCAAAGCCGGTATAACCAAAACCGAAGAAGAAGAAAAATCCGCATAGACCTTACAACTTCTTCCGCATTGTGCGCAATAAAAACAGGCTCCACGCTCATCATTTATTTTTTTGGTTAGAATAGACAGGCGGGAAGGAATAACCGGGATACCCAGCGATGTGCCTGCTTTCTTTATCAACATTTCATGGAGGCGAGGTTTTGGCGGAGGAAGAAAAACACCATCGGGATCGTTGGGTAACCCTTCATTTGTTCCAAATACGCCGATCAGCTCCTCAACTCTGTCGTAGTAAGGTTTCAAATCCTCATAACCTATGGGCCAGTTATCACCCAGGCCATCAATATCACGTCTTTTAAAATCTTTTGGGCCAAAACGCAAGGTAATCCTGCCCCAGTGGTTTGTTCTTCCGCCAAGCATTCTTGCACGCCACCACTCCCATTTGGTATCGCCAACATGCGTGTAAGGTTCACCATCAATTTGCCACGCCCAGTAGCAACCATCAAAATCTCCGAAAGGGCGGTATTTGGTGCCTCTTCCTCTTCGCGGAGATGCCCATGGTGGTTGCAATTGCAGCGAATTTTTTGCAGGATCATACATAGGCCCTGCTTCGATCAGGCAAACTTTTAGTCCAGCTTTTGCCAATGCATAGGTTGCCATTCCTCCACCTGCGCCTGATCCAATAATAACGGCGTCGTACTTTTTAGGACTTTTCTTTATTTGCAGTGTTCCCATTAGTTACAGTTGGATTTCGTTAGAGCAGCTAAAATAAGTATAAACCAAATTAATCTGTTAGCTTTTTTTATTTTCGTTTCCTTAAAGCAATGAATAATATAGCGATTGATATTGGCACAAGCAACTGCAAGGTTGTTATTACAGATTCCAAAGCAAAAGTTGTAAAAACATTCCAGGCGCCAACAAAACCTATCGAGCCACAGCAAGGCTGGAATGAACAACGTCCGGATGAAATATTAAAAGCTATTTTGAAGCTGCTACAACAAGCGATTGCTGCTTGTGATGAAAAAGCTATTGCCTGTATAGTATTCAGCTCAGCTATGCACAGCTTTATCGCTGTTGATGAAAACGGCAACCCTTTAATGAATATGCTAACATGGGCCGATCTTCGAAGTGCTTCCTATGCACAGGAATTAGCAAAAAAGCCGATAGCAAAAAAAATATATGCAACGACCGGTGTACCCGTTCATGCCATGTCGCCTTTGTGTAAACTGCTTTGGCTAAGGCATCAGCGAAAAGATATTTTTTCAAAAGCGCACAAATTCATTTCAATTAAAGAATATATTTTTTATAAGCTGTTTGGAAAATATATTATTGATCATTCAATAGCGGCAGCAACCGGATTATTTGATGAAAAAAATCTATGCTGGTATGATGAAGCATTGAAGGTTGCTGGTGTTACAACGCAGCATCTCTCCGAATTATTTCCCGTTGAACATTTCGAAACGACGCTTCTTCCTGATATTAAAAAGAAATTAAAATTAAAAACAGAAATTCCCTTTGTATTAGGTGCAAGCGATGGGGCACTGGCTAATTTGGGCAGTGGTATTATTGACGCAGCTGATGCGGCCGTAACGGTGGGTACAAGTGGTGCAGTGCGCATAACATCTCCCAGATATCTAATTGATAAAAAACAAAGGTTATTCTGCTATTACATAACTGATGGCATGTATATAACGGGTGGGGCGATTAACAATGGTGGCATAGCTTTGCAGTGGCTTGTTGAAAAAATTTTTGAAGATGATTTTAGAAATGAGAAAAAATTATCTGCATTATTAAAACGCACTGCTAAAATAAAGCCCGGCGCCGACGGGTTAATTTTCCTGCCGTATATTTTAGGTGAACGAGCCCCATTATGGGATGAACATGCCAAAGGTTGCTTTATAGGTTTAACGGCTATGCATACCAAAGCCCATTTAACGAAAGCAGTTTTAGAAGGGATTTGCTTCTCGCTTGTTGATGTAATGCGGGCGCTGGAAGAAACAAGTAGAGATATAAAAAATATCTCTTTAAGCGGAGGCATTATAAAATCCGGTTTATGGATTCAATTGCTCGCAGACATTTCAGGCAAACAAATAGTGGTGAATGAAGCCGCAGATGCATCTGCCCTGGGTGCTGTATTTATTGGTATGAAAGCACTGGGATCGGTCAAAAAGATAAGCGAAGCAAAGATGTTTGCAAAGAAGGTAAAAACAATACACCCAAATCCCGGCCGGTATAACACCTATAAAAAATATTTTGAAATTTATCGCAGCCAGTATGCAAAGCTGAAGGATAGTTTTGGTAAGCTATCAGCAATCAGTGATGAGTAAAAAGATGAGGGATGAGGGATCAGTGATGAATTCCACTGCTCATTACTCATTCTTCAGTACTTATTGAAAGTGATGGGTGAAAGATTGGAATTAGTGATCAGTAACGAGTTAGCACGACTCATCACTCATTATTCATTACTCATTGTGTCAGCGGCGATGGGCAATAAATGACGAGTGATCAGTAATGAGTTTTTGCGACTCATCACTCCCTATTTTTGCAAAAAAATTCTGAATGAATCTTATCGAAGAATTGCGTTGGCGCGGAATGATCCAGGATATAACGCCTGGCACGGAAGAACAATTGAATAAAGAACAGACCTCTGCCTATATTGGTTTTGACCCTACGGCCGACAGTTTGCATATTGGTAGCCTTGTGCCTATTTTATTATTGGTACATTTTCAAAAAGCCGGGCATAAGCCTTTTGCCTTAGTTGGTGGCGCAACGGGTATGGTAGGCGACCCCACGGGTAAAAGTGAAGAACGCAGTTTACTGAGCGAGGAAGTTTTAATGCATAACCAGTCCTGTATCCAGAAGCAACTTGAAAGATTTTTGGATTTTGATGAATCAGAGCCTAATGCCGCAGTTATGGTGAATAATGACGAATGGTTTAAACAAATGCACTTCCTCGATTTCATACGGGATGTGGGCAAACATATCACGGTGAATTATATGATGGCAAAAGACAGTGTGAAGAAAAGAATTGAAGGTGAAACGGGTATCAGCTTTACTGAATTCACTTACCAGTTAATCCAGGGGTATGATTTTTACTGGCTTTATAAACACTACAACTGCAAATTGCAGATGGGTGGCAGCGATCAGTGGGGAAACATAACAACCGGTACTGAATTAATTCGCCGTAAGGCGGGCGGCGAGGCATTTGCTTTTACCTGTCCATTGCTTACAAAATCTGATGGCGGCAAATTTGGCAAAACAGAAAAGGGAAATGTATGGCTCGATGCCGACAAAACTTCCCCATATCATTTTTATCAATTCTGGTTAAATGCCGGGGATGATGACGCAAAAAAATGGATCAAAATATTCACCTTTTTGTCAAAAAATGAAATTGAGGCTCTTACACAACAGCAGATAGAAAATGCGGCTAATCGCCCATTGCAGAAGGCGCTCGCCAAAGAAGTTACACTGTTGGTGCATGGTGAGGAAGGCTTAAAACATGCACTCGAAACAACCGATAAGTTATTTGCAAACCAATCGGCACTGGCAGAAAGTTTAAGCAAAGAAGACCTGCAAAGCATGGAAGGTGTGGTGAAAATAGCCTACGATCGAAATAGACTAAATGCAGGTATTGATATAGTCTCCTTTCTTGCTGAAAGCAATATCTTTCCCAGCAAAGGCGAGGCAAGGAAAATGGTACAAAATGGAGGCATAAGCATCAACCGAAAAAAAATTGCGCCGGATTTTGTTGTTTCCGCATCCCTGCTGCTGCATGATAAGTACCTGCTGGTGCAGAAAGGGAAAAAAAATTACTACCTGTTGAAAGTAAATTGATGCAAAAAATTTATTGCATTCCCGGGCTGGGAGCGGATGAAAATGTTTTCGGGTTTCTTGACCTTTCTTTTGTGAAACCGGTATTCATAAAATGGACTACCCCTTTAAGAAATGAAACCCTGGAAGCATATGCCCTGCGTTTACGTGACGAATTTATTCCCGAGGACGACCCTGTCATTTTTGGCTTGTCCCTGGGCGGTATGATTGCCGTTGAAATGGCAAAATCCCTTCCTTTGGCCAAAGTAATTATTATTTCAAGTGCCAAAACAAAAAAAGAAATCCCTTTTCGGTGGAAAATATTTCAACATATACCTCTTTATAAGATCTTACCGCTTTGGGCTATTAAAGGGTCTTTGCCAGTTCAGTTCTATTTTATTGGCGCCCAATCAAATGCAGGTAAAGCATACGTAAAGGAAATGCTCGAAAAAGTGGAAAAGGATTTTTACAGGTGGGCCGTCGCAGCTATCCTTACCTGGCAAAACAGAACTATTCCATTAAATGTTAAACATATCCATGGCACGCACGATAGGATGTTGCCATTTAAAGGTGTAAGCCCGCATATTTCGATAGCGAAGGGCGGTCATTTGATGATCATTGAAAAGGCTGAAGAAGTTTCTGATTTGTTAAAGCGAATAATTTGCACGGAATGCTGAAAGAAAAGAAACTGAAAAATTAATTCCGATAAAGTAAATTTGCAGCCTTTAAGTTACCCACAACACATAAGTTGTTGAGTTATAGACTAAAAACCTAATCTACCAATTTTGAAGGTTTTGAAAATAGCTCGATTTAGTTATGCGGAATACAATAATTTAAATTTTATATCGTTCTTTAAAGTTCTAAAGATTAATTTTTTCATAATGATTAGGCTGCTTAAAATTTCAATGTACAGCATTTTTCTTATGAGCGTTTTGGTTTCCTGCAAAAAACTGGGAAGCAAAAATAGCTGGAAAAAGAAAGATGGACAAAGTGATGTGACCGGCTGGCACTACAACGATAAGGACCAAGGTGGTTATTACGTTGCAAAACCCAAAGACATCAAAACGGGTCCAGGGCTTGTATTTGTGCAAGGTGGTACATTCACCATGGGTGCTACCCAGGAAGATGTGATGGGAGACTGGAACAATATACCCCGTCGTATCACCATCAATTCTTTTTTTATAGATAAAACAGAAGTTGCCAACGTGCACTACCGTGAATATATTCACTGGATAGAAAATGTTTTTTCAGATCCTCAATACCAGGCTGTTGTGGATGGTGCAAAACCAGATACACTTGTTTGGCGTAGCCAGTTGGCCTACAATGAGCCTTATGTGGAATACTATTTCCGTCATCCCTCTTATAATTATTATCCTGTAGTTGGTATTACCTGGCGGCAGGCACATGATTTTTGTATCTGGCGTACAGACAGGGTTAATGAGCTGGCTTTAATTTCTTCGGGATACCAGAATAAAAATCTTATCAAGCAGGAAATGAACGGAGGTGGGCAGGATAATTTTAATACAAAATCTTACCTGATGGGTGAATATGAGGGTGTGCCAGGCAAACCTAAAAAGAATAACCCTTTAAAAGATGCCCAGGGCAGGCCGAGAACGAAAGTTTCATTTGAAGATGGAATTTTATTCGCCGACTACAGGTTACCTACTGAGGCTGAATGGGAATATGCGGCTCTCGGTCTTGTAAGCGAAAACCCGGCTCCCCGTAAAAACGAAAAGAAAAGAGGGGAAGAACTTATTGCAAACAAACAGGTTTATGCCTGGAAAAATGATGGCTATGATAACCTTCGTGCGACCAAAAAAGGTGCAATGCAGGGTGCAATGCTCGCAAACTTTAAACGTAGCAATGGAGATTATATGGGTACCGCCGGGGGCTTGAACGACCGTTCAGCGATTCCTTCTGCAGTTGTATCATTTTACCCCAATGGTTTTGGTATATATAATATGAGTGGTAATGTTAGCGAATGGGTTTCGGATGTTTACAGGCCAACTACTGGTTTGGAAGAAAGCGATATTAACCCTTACCGTGGTAATATTTTTATGCAGATCGATAAGAGCGGAGGTGAAGGTAATATGAGGGATAGCCTGGGAAGAATTAAAATGATCCCTGAAAATGATTCAGCCCTGGCTAACCGCCGTAATTACCAGCGTTCCTATGCTATTGATTATCTCGATGGCGACTCTGCAAGCCGGGTTAGCTACGGATATGGCCTTACTACGTTGATCAGCGATCAAAGCAGGGTTATAAAAGGCGGAAGCTGGCTGGATATGCCATATTGGTTAAGCCCGGGCACACGCCGCTTTTATGAAGAATACGAAAGCAGCTCAACTATCGGATTCCGCTGTGCTATGACGCATTATGGCGCTCCGGAGGGGATGTCAAGTAAAATTAAAACAGGTAATTACTTCCCAAAAAGAAGACAAAAAAGATAGGAAAGGTGAAAAAAACGAAAAAGCCATTTGCATTTGCAGGTGGCTTTTTTATTTGTAGAATTTATGCATGACTGGCGGCACAGGATTAAACCCTGAAAAGATCGCTGGCGATTCCATCGGCGAATAATTTCCCCTTTTTCGTCAGCACCAGCGAATCATCTTTTCTTTCCATTAAATGTTGCCTGATAAATTTTTGTGCATCCTGTAGTATCGATGACAGAATTTTATCTTCCGTTAATTTTTTTAAGCGCTCTATCTTAATACCGTCATTTGTCCTTAAAGCTGTCATTATATATTCGTTCAGCTTTTGGGTTGCTGTTAACTCCTCTATCTCAAAAGGTACAATATTATCGCCTATGCTTTGTATATACAACGGGTTATTTGAAACATTCCATTGCCTTGAACTTCCGTTAAACGAATGCGCCGAAGGACCCAGGCCAAGGTAAGGCTTACCCTGCCAATAACTGCTATTATGCCTGCTTCTGAAGCCCGGCTGGGCAAAGTTGGAAATTTCATAATGCTCGTAACCATTCTTTTCTGCCCAATCCATTAAAATTTCGAACTGTGTACTTTGTTGCCCTGCGTCGATATCTTCTTTTCTGTTTAAGGCTATTATCTTTTGCAAGGCCGTATTAGGCTCAACTGTGAGGGCATAGCAGGAAAGATGAGGCACCTTCAATTGTAAAGCTGTTTCAAGGTTCTTTACCCAGTTTCCATTTGTAAGATGTGGTGTTCCGTAAATAAGGTCAATTGTGATATTTTCAAAACCAGATTGCATGGCAAGTTCAATGCTCTTAAAAGCCTGTGTTGCATTATGCGCCCTGTTCATCCACTGCAGGTCGCTGTCAAAAAAACTCTGTATACCAATGCTTAAACGGTTTATGCCTGCCTCTTTCCAGGCTAATAATTGCGCTTCATTAATATCATCTGGATTTGCTTCAAGAGTAACTTCTGCGTCTTTATTTATCGTGAAAACGCCATATAACTTTTTAATGATGTTTAGTAATTCATCTCTGTTAAGCAAGGAAGGTGTTCCTCCTCCTAAATAAATGGTCGCTATATCCTCGTTAAGATAATTCCTTCTCAGGTCAGCTTCACGGCAAATAGCATCAACCATTTGCGGGAGTAGGTTTTGAGAAACTGAAAAATGAAAATTACAGTAATGACAGGCTTTCCTGCAAAATGGAATATGAATATAAATGCCTGCCATTAAATAATGTTTAATTTGTTTTGGATAATAATGGCACAGGTTATAGTGAAGTTACGCCCACATCACAGCCAAACTGGAGAAGATAACCATTGTTATCATATACTGCAAACTCGCGCATACCGTAATCAAAGTTTTCTATAGGATAACAAACCTCAAGTTTGTCTTTAACCGAATCCCATAACTCATCTACGGCATCTGTTCTAAAATAAAAGGAACCTGTAAAATGGGGCTTATCAAAAGCAATATGAGCATTGGGTTTCGACAGCATTATTTCAACATCACCATTTGACAGCCAGGCCCAGCCACCAGATTCATTGTGATTAATGCACGCAAAATCAAAATGCGTTGTATAGAAATCAATGGTTGAGCTTATGTCTTCCGTATATAAAATTGGTGACAGTGAATTCAGTTTCATACACCGGTATAATTTTGCGGCGTAATTTTTTTCAATTCTTTTTTTACGGAAGTACTAACCTTAAGTTCATCGATAAATTTATGAATTGAAGATTTATCGATAGTTGAATTTCCACGTGTTAAGGCTTTTAATGCCTCATATGGATTCGGGTAATTTTCTCTTCGTAAAATAGTTTGAATAGCTTCTGCAACCACTGCCCAATTATCTTCAAGGTCAGCACGCAGTTTCGCCTGGTTCAATACAATTTTGTTTAAGCCCTTTTCAATTGAAAGTACTGCAATAAACGTATGCGCGATAGGTACACCAAGATTTCTCAATACCGTTGAATCGGTCAGGTCCCTTTGAAGACGGCTTACGGGGAGCTTGGAAGCAAAATGCTCCAGCAAAGCATTCGCAACACCAAGATTACCTTCCGCATTTTCAAAATCGATCGGGTTTACTTTGTGCGGCATGGCAGATGAGCCAACTTCATTTTTTTTGACTTTTTGCCTGAAGTATTCCATGCTGATATACATCCACAGATCGCGACACAGGTCGACCAGGATATTATTAATACGCCTGATAGCGTCAGAATGGGCAGCAAGGTAATCGTAGTGTTCTATCTGTGTTGTGTACTGCAATCGTTGCAGGCCGAGCGTTTTAATAAATTCATCGCCAAAGTTTTTCCAGTCTTTTTTTGGAAAAGCAATATTGTGTGCATTGAAATTGCCCGTAGCACCACCGAATTTTGCGGTAAAAGGAATCCCGGCAAACAGTTTTAACTGGTTCTCGATGCGTTCAACAAAAACCATGAACTCTTTTCCAAGTTTGGTGGGGGAAGCAGGTTGCCCGTGTGTATGTGCCAGCATCGCGACACCTTTCCATTTTTCAGCAAGCCCTTTTAATTTTTCCACCAGGCCTGCAACAGTCGGCAGATATGCCTTCTCCAGGCAATCTTTCCAGCTTAAAGGGATTGCTGTATTATTTATGTCCTGTGACGTAAGCCCGAAATGAACCCATTCTTTTTCTGCACCGATATTCGCCTTATCCATTCCCTCTTTTAAAAAATATTCAACAGCCTTTACATCATGATTTGTGATGGCTTCAATTTCTTTTATTCGTGCAGCATCATTCAAATTGAAATTTTCTGCAATGGCTATCAGCTTGTCCTTTGCCTTTTCAGAAAGGTTAAAAAACCTTTTATCAGCAAGGAAAATAAAATACCGCACTTCCACAAGCACACGGTATTTCATCAACCCATATTCTGAAAAATATTCAGCAAATTGTGCAACCTGTTTGCGGTAACGCCCATCTACTGGGGAAATAGCCGTAAGATTATTTAATTCCATTTTACAAGTTCATGGTTCGCATTCATGAATTCATGGCCCGATGATTTTACTATGAACCGTACGCCATGAACTATAAACTAATTTCTTTTCTTTGCACGCAAAATTAATTTAAACAATTGAAGAAGATAAAAGTTGGGGCAGTTAGTTATCTTAATACAAAACCCTTATTATACGGCATTGAGCGCTCAAAGGAATTAATGCAGCAAATCGAACTTATAAAAGACTATCCTTCAGGCATAGCAAAACAACTGCTCGATGATGAGATTGATGTTGGCCTGGTACCGGTAGCCGTGATCCCATACCTTAAAGAATATTATATAGTTTCTGATTATTGTATCGGTGCCGAAGGAGATGTGGCATCTGTTTGTTTGTTCAGCGATGTGGAATTAGATAAGGTTGAAAAAATTTTGCTTGATCATCAAAGCAAGACATCTGTGGCACTATGTAAAGTGCTGCTTAAAAATTACTGGAAAAAAAATATTTTGCTTGAAGATGCCAAATTGAATTCCGCTGACCAGGTAAAGGAAACAACGGCGGCCGTATTAATAGGCGACCGCGCTTTAAGACAGCGAAAAAAATCAAAATATATATATGATCTTGCCGGTGAATGGAGAGCAATGACAAACCTGCCTTTTGTTTTTGCTGCATGGATTTCGAATAAAAAAATGCCGGGAGATTTTATAGAATTATTCAACCAAAAAAATGCGGAGGGTGTGAATAATATTAATGCCGTTCTGGAAACTGTTTCCTGCGATGATTATGACCTTCATACTTATTATACGGCGAATATTTCTTACGCGCTTTCTGTTGACAAACTGGAGGGTATGAAATTGTTTTTAACCCTGATGCAACAACTGTGATGTACTTATATTTAAAATAATAGACTCCTTATGCATTTTAAAAACCTGCTTTTTCTGTTCGGTGTGGTTATTTGTTTGAATGTTTCTGCTCAAACAAAAAATACACCCGATAGTTTAAGGCAGCTTGTTTTGGCGGCAAGGTATCATTCCGGATTTATGTTTGCACATAGCATTTATGTACAAAATGTAAAGGGAGCACATCCTAATGGTTTTGAACTTGAATATTCGCATATTCGTACCGATGCAGCAACCCGCTTAAAATATAACTGCTACCCCCGTATCGGCTTTAGCTTTACTTACGTTGATTATAACAGGAATTTTCTTGGCAGATCTTATGCATTGTCCTATTTTCTTGAACCGACTTACAGGATTGGAAATAGTTTGAAATTAAACCTGCGCGCCAGTGGCGGGCTTGCGTACTTTACAAATCCGTATGATTCAAGTAAAAACCCGGTAAACCAAAGCTACAGTACGCACTTTAATAGTTTTTTACAATTGGGTTTTGGGCTTTCTTACCCACTCAGCAATCACGTGGCAGTGTATGCAATGGCTAATTTTTTTCATAATTCAAATGCCGGATTTAAAGAACCAAATGCCGGCGTCAATTATATAAATGCTTCAATAGGTTTGCAATATTATAAGTATTCAACACGCTTTCCTGTTTATAAGTTTGCAAAGGATACTTCGTGGAAACATCAGCCCATGCATGTTGACGTGTCGCTATTTTACTCACCTAAAAGCGGTTATAACCCCGATTCGTCAGCAGCCAGGAAATTTGTGCTTGGAACTTCGGTATCAATGGCAAAACAGGTAAGCAGTATTGATGCGATTACCGCTGCCGCAGAAATTTATTATGACGATGCCTTACGAAATATTAAAGAAACTTTTGTTTATGATACTTCATCCAATATACTGGTAGGGTTACTGATCGGTCACCAGTTCTTATTGAACAGGTTTATCTTTAGCCAGGAGATCGGCTTTTATGTTTTCAAGGAAACTGAATTGTATAATACCATGTACCGTGATCTTTTCCATACTGTTTACCATCGCTGGGGATTAAGTTATAACATAAAAAGACGATGGTCTGTGGGCATAAACCTCTTGGCACATAAACAAGTTGCAGATTTTATTGATGGAAGAGTTATCTACCGGTTAAGGTGATCTTTGGGGGACTTATAGGCCTTCTGCTATTTTTCCAAGTTCTTTCATTGCTTCACCACTTTCACCGTATTCAACCACGCGTGCCACTTCCTTGCCATTCTTCATTATAATAAATGTAGGCACATCAACAAGATGAAACATTTTTTCAAGGTTGTCAAAGGTTTTCTTATCATGATCGACGCCTATCAGCGAAATATTACTGTCGGCATATCCGGCTGCATCCGCAAGCCTGTAAAATTCAGGTAAGAGGTTTTGCGTGTCGGGGCACCAGGTACCGGCAAAGACAAGCACCTGGAAATCGCTGGCATGTGTCTTAAAAGCATTGACAGCCCTGGCATCAGGCTTGCCCATGTTATAATTTTTTTTAAACCAGGTGAATGCTGTATCATTTTCTATATCGGCGCGTGTAATTAAACCGTTCAGCACTTTTCTTTGCTTGCCATCATAACTTACGTGGTACGCGTGAAATGGTATTGAAGATTTGCTAACACTGTTCTGTGCTTTGCAGGAGATAAGGCTGATGAAAACTATAAATATCCAAACCGATTTTTTCATGCGCCTAAATTAGCGCGCAATTCCAAAAGAAAAGCACGGAATTTTGTTAAGCTTTCTACCAATTGCACCTGCATAGCCGCTTTTTTCTTGTTGTCTTTCAGGTATTGCTTGGCACCTTCAACGGAATATTTCTGCTGGCGCAGCAGGTAATAAATGATGCGCAGGTTCTTAATATCTTCCGGCCTGAACAGGCGATCGCCTTTCTTGTTTTTGCGTGGCTTCAAAATATCAAATTCATTTTCCCAGAATCTTAATAAAGATGGCTTCATGTTAAACCATTCCGCAACTTCACTTATTGAATAATATTGTTTTTGAAACAACACCTCATCTTCCGGAACTTCAAGTAAAGCCACATCAAGATTAATTTCTTTTAAAGATTTCCTGCCACGCTTTACAGGTTCTTCCGCATTCTTTGAGAAGGGTTTTATAAGTTGAACCGGTTTTTCTTCAGGCTCCTTTTCAACGATAGGCTCAACAATTTCCTCTTTGATTTCAGGCGGTAGCCTTTTCGGCCTGATAACTGCTATTTTATCGTTGTTTGTATTAAACAGGTCTAACTGCTGCATACCGTAAAGCTACAAATATTTAATAAGGGAATACAACCCATAAAAGCATGCCAAGAAACTAATACCTGGTCTTTCTCTTGTGCATCATTGTCATCAGAGCGCCCAAACATGTATGTTTGCGAAAATTTTTTATTGCATTCAATTAAAAAAATTTGCGTTTGCGGAGCCGGAACCATGGGCAGTGGGATTGCACAGGTTGCGGCTCAAAATGGGTTTTCCGTAATCCAGTTTGATGTCAATAAAGCAATGTTATCAAAAAGTAAGGCATCAATTGAAAAGGCTTTACAAAAGCTCAAAGAAAAAGCCAGCATCAGCAACGAAGAAAAAGAAGAAATACTTCAGCGGATACTATTTACTCCTGTTATAAATGATTGCGTTGCAGATGTTGTGATTGAAGCGGTGATTGAAGATAGGGCTATAAAAGAACAGCTGTTTGATGAACTCTTTTTGATCAACGCTGGCGCTACGATCTTTGCCTCAAACACTTCATCTATTCCGATATATTCACTAAGCAATAATAAAAATTACGCCCCACGTTTTGCGGGTATGCATTTTTTTAATCCAGCCCCAATTATGAAACTGGTTGAAATAATCAGTACAGAGAAAACTTCCCCGGAGGTAATTGAGGCGCTCATCCGGCTTGCAAAACGGTTTGGTAAAACACCGGTTGTTTGTAATGATGCCCCGGGGTTTATCGTAAACCGGGTGGCCAGGAATTATTATCTTGAAGCGATGGTGTTGCTCGAAAAAGGAATTGCTGATATAGCAACAATTGATACAATCATGGAGGCAACAGGTTTCAAAATGGGGCCATTTAAACTCATGGATTTAATTGGTATGGATGTTAATTACGCTGTCAGCAATACTATATGGGAGGCTTTAGGCAAACCAGCGAGACTAAAGCCATCCATTATACAAAAGAGTAAAGTAGACGCAAATGAGCTTGGCAAAAAAACAGGAAAAGGTTTCTATAAATATTAAAGCCTGAATTCCTGATAAGATTAAGAATATGACAAAAGCCCAAACAAATTATTCCTCTCATAAAACTGTGTTTATAACCGGTGCAACCGGGTTGCTTGGCATTCACTTAATTAAACAATTAGCGAAACAGGATCTAAGTGTTAAAGCTTTATACCGTACGGATGTTCCGTTTGCTCATCCAAATATAGAGTGGATGAAAGGAGACATATTGGATATTGGTTTACTTGAGGAGATATTACAGGATATTGAGCAGGTTTATCACTGCGCCGGAAAAGTTTCATTTAATCCGAAGGATAGGATAACCCTGTTTAAAACCAATGCCGAGGGCACGGCAAATATTGTAAATGCCTGTTTAAATAACGGCGTCAAAAAATTGTTGCATGTAAGTTCAGTTTCTGCGTTGGGAAGGATAAGAAAAAATACAACCATTAATGAAACAATGCAATGGAGCGAGGAAACAAGTAACAGCGTTTATGGTGAAAGTAAATATTTGGCCGAACTTGAAGTTTGGCGAGGTGTTGCTGAAGGCCTGAATGCTGTTATAGTTAATCCCACGATTATTCTCGGTGCGGGTGACTGGAATGAAGGGTCTTCTGAAATTTTCAAAACTATTTATAAAGAATTTCCATACTACTCAGAAGGAGTAACCGGTTTTGTTGATGTGGAAGATGTTGTAAAAGCTATGATCGCATTAATGAATAGCAATATTTCTTCCGAACGTTTTATTATAAGTGCTGATAACCTTACCTACAAAGCCCTATTTGACATGATTGCCGGTGCATTCAACAAAAAACCTCCACATAAAAAAATCACTCCTTTTATGGCTTCAGCCGTATGGCGGTTTGAAGCAGTAAGAAGCCTGCTCACCGGTATATCTCCGTTTATTACGAAAGAAACGGCACGCACTGCCTTAGCAAAAGTTTACTTCGACAATAGTAAATTACTGCATTCAATTCCTTCATTTAGCTATACACCTTTGAAGATCAGCATCGAAAGAATCTGTAGCGAACTAAGAACGATCAATAATTTATGACCCTACATCCTGTAATAAAAATAGGGTGATGAGTGAAATGCCACTAATCAGTGCAACAAAGCATTTGAAATTGTTCAAAAGCTCAGGGGCACGTTTAATTTAATTCCAAAATTTCTGCCGGCATTAAAAACGCCCTGCCTGCCGGTAACATTATTTACCGCAGTATATTTTATGCGGCTAAGATGATTTTGATAAGCCACATCCCCTAAATTTTCACCAGTTAAGATCAGCGTGCAGATCGTTTTCCCTTTGCTTACAAAATCGGCGGAAATGTTTGCACCAACAAGCCAGTACCCGGGTGTTGGAGTTTCTGTATTATAACCAGTGAAGGCGTTATTTTGTTCAAAATTATAATCACTTTCTATGCCTGTTCTGATATTGCGTACAAAGTCTCCTTTACGTAAAAAATCAACAGCAACCGTGGTTAAAATACGTGCCGCGGGAATAAAAGGAATGTTATCAGAACCATCAATTGCTCGGGAAAATTTACCCCGTGTGCAGGAAAAAGTATTTTCAAAATGCAACCAGTCCAATGGATGGGGATGAATATCTAAACTTAGTTCAGCACCGTATAAATCAGCATCCTGTTGTGTAAACCTGAATGCCTGCAAGGCATCGCCGGTTTGTGCATCTGTTATAATGGAGTCACCTCCGAGGCTGTTTTGAAGATGTTCATAAAAAATAAAATTAGTAATGTGATTATAAAATACACTCGTATTTAAGGAAATATGTTCCGTTGTTAATTCAACACCAACATCTGCCTGTAAACTAACTTCAGATCTCAGATCCTTATCACCGATCTCATAGCGGCTAGTGCCTTCATGGGCGCCATTGCTTGCAAGTTCAGCAAAGTTTGGTGCGCGAAAACCTCTGGCAATATTTGCTTTTAATGCAAGCGATTTTGTTGCCTCGTAACTTATGCCCGCGCTACCTGAAATATTTGCAAAGCTCCTGGTGAAAGCCTTAAATTTCGGTTCACCATCCTCTTGCAAAGCTTTGCCTTCATCGTGTCTTGTATCATATCTTAAACCACCGCTTAACGTGAGTTTATTTTTTGAGTACTGTGAAAAAATAAAGCCACCGATATCAAACAAATCATAGTCAGGAATAATTGCTTCCTCAGCTTTATTCTGGTTGGTTTGGTACATACCTGTAACGCCAAATGTTGTACGCCAGTTATTAAAATACGGCAGATGCCAGCGCATTGCATAGCTAAGTGTTTGCAGGTTAAACCAGGCGCCAGGCACTGATGCCTCATCAGCATTTCCAAACTCCCTGCGTTGGTTTTGTTGGTAAGCTAATATGACATCAGCGTTATTATTCCCAATTCTAAAATTATTATCAGTAGTTATTTTAAAATGACTGATATGCTGAAATGGAATTCCAGGTGTTAGCTCTTTGAAATCATTATTGGTTGCAATAGCTTCTTCACCATTGGGTAATGCTTTTAAGAAAGCTCCGGTTGCACTATCTCTTTCCCCTTCGATGATTCCAATATGCTGATCAAAACTACTCACGAGCAAATGACTATAACCCCAGTTACCACGGTAACCGATCATCGCACCAAAATTTTTATTGTAAAATTTTGAATTAAAAACATAGCCATCGTATTTGTTTTTATAATCTGACGCACCTTTATAACTTCCATAGGCATTCCAGCTAAATCCGTTTTTTGTGCCACCTATATTCCCATAGAAGCCACGCAGGGAATTATTGGTTTGATACTCGCTTAGAAAATTGGCTTTGATCACTCCCTCCGGTGCCGGAACCTGGGATTGGATATTTATAACTCCTGCAATTGCATCGCTGCCATACATCATTGATGCAGGCCCTTTCAGAACTTCAATACGCTGTATGCCATAGTCGTCAATTTCGATTCCATGTTCATCGCCCCACTGTTGTCCTTCCTGCCGAACATCGTCATTAATGGTTAACACACGATTGTAACCCAACCCACGGATAAACGGTTTTGAAATGGCCGGTCCTGTGCTTACGGCATTAACCCCAGGTATTAATTTTGCAATTGCATCAATCGCATTTGTTGATGATCTTTCTATAAAATCCTGTCGCCTGACAATAGTTACGGGTTGCGGGTTTTGTTTAATTCTTGTGGCTGATGAAACCCCTGTAACTGTTACAGCTTCACGTTCAACCGCCGTCTGCTGCAAGCTGAAATCCTGTTGCGTTTCAGTTCTTATGGTAATTGCTTGTGCGTTTGAAGAATACCCAACATAGGAAACTTCAACCAGATATTTTCCTGGTGGAATATTGTTGATCTTGTAACTGCCATCAGGTTTTGAGATAATCCCTTTATTAGCATCATGTATAAATACGGAAGCACCCGCTAATGGATATCCTGTTTTTACATCGGTTATTGTTCCTGAAAGCGAAGAATTTATCCTGCTACTGCTTTTCGGTGATAAGGTAGTATCGCTTTGTGCCAAACTGCGCATAGCTATAAAGCAGTATAAAACTGTATAGAAAATTTTTTTGTAAGCAATGTTCTGTAAGTAACTCATTATTAAAAATTAAAAGATGACGTTAGTCGCTCAATTTTTATAACTCAGAAATTCTTGTACCATTGAAGAAATGGTTAAATGATAAAGGCAGGAGGACCTCTTACAGAATATACTTCAGGGGAATGATTTACTAAACCGGTATTAGAATAATAGTTATTAATAGTAATCCAAACAGACGCTGAAATATGTGTAGTAAATTTTTCGCTGTCACAGTCTTTTGCAATTTGGAAATCGCAGATGACACAGGAAAAACCGGCTTTCAGGGCTGCGGTACTTTTACCAGCAAAATCTTTTACAGGTGTGAAATAAAATTCATGGTTATGAAAGGCTTTCAGTGCATGCGTAAAAGCAAACAGCACTAACAAAAAAACAGCGCTTGCTTTTTTTAAACGTGCCACATGCAAAAAATTCATAAGGCAAAGCTAACAATTTACTATTTGCAACATTGTTGTAAAAAATTAAGATTAGTTAAAATTCCGGAACCTCATTTTTTATCGCTAAGCTGCCTTAGTTTTTCCCACATTTCAGGAATACGCTTAATCCAAATAAGTTCCTTCTTTTTTTCAGTAGCATTTATAGCCGGGGAGCCAAAATATGTTTGATTACTTTTAAGTGAAGCCGGAATGCCGCTTTGAGCATACACCACAGCATTCTCACCTATGGTTAATGTTTTGCTTACACCAACTTGCCCCCATAGAACCACACCATCTTCAATTGTACTGGCACCCGCAATACCTACCTGTGCAGCAAATAAACAATTACGGCCAACATTGGTGTCATGACCAATATGTACGAGATTATCTATTTTGGTCCCCTTCCCGATTCTTGTTGATGCAGTAACACCCCGGTCAATAGTACAGTTCGCTCCAATTTCCACATTGTCTTCAATAATTACATTGCCGCAGCTTTGCATTTTTTTATACCAAACTTCGCGGTTCTTTTTTGTGTTGTAATAAAATGCATCACTGCCTATAACTGTTCCTGATTGTATGATTACATTATTTCCGATTTCAGTATAGTCCATCAATACAACATTGGGATGAATGATGCAGTCGCTGCCAATCCTTACGTCTTTGCCAATAAAAACATTAGGCATAATAACAGTCCGATCACCAATAACCGCATTTTCGTTCTGCACTTTTTTTGTGGGATGAAATGGCCTGAAGTGATTTACGATTTTTAAATATGCCTCGAAAGGCGCTTCAGTAACCAGCAAGCTTTTCCCTTCAGGAATTGTTACATCCCTGGTATTAATAATAATATGTGTAGCAGCACTGTTTAAACATGTAGCATAATATTTAGGATGATCAACGAAACACAGGTCTCCTTCTTCCACCTGATGTATTTCGTTTATACCATAAGCCTGCGATGCAGTATTACCAATAGCTTCAGCCTTTATAAATGATGCGATCCATTGTATAGAAACAGGTTGTGGAAACTTCATGAATAAAAAATTTTAAGTATCAAAGTTAGGTTGTGTTTGTGTGATGAAGCACCGGTATAGATTTAATGCGTGGCTTTAAGCTCTGAAATATGTGTCCCCGATTTTTTAATTGGTATCATTTTAATGATGCAATTCACATCATCGAAAAAAATTGTGCATAAAATTGTTTGAATTTTTTTTTGTATGAGCGAAAAGTATTTCTAATATTGTGTCGGGAAATTTATTTTCCCACTTACTTACTAACCCATATATATACAAAGTCCCGCATCTGCGGGATTTTTTTTTGAAGTATGTTCCGTTATTTTATTGCATATAAACCATACAAAGTTCTATCACAGTTTACTTCTGCGCTTAACAAAAAAACACTTGCTGATTTTTTTTCTGTTCCCAAAAATGTATATCCTGTCGGTAGACTAGATGAAGACAGTGAAGGTTTATTGATATTGACCAACGATGCAAAACTTAATCACCGGTTACTGGATCCGCGCTTTGAACACGAAAGAGAATATTGGGTGCAGGTTGAAGGTGTAATAACCGATAGCGCTGTAACTGAACTACAGCAAGGATTACAGCTTAACATAAAGGGGGGTATAGAATATACAAAACCATGCATAGCAAATGTTTTTGATGCTGCGCCTTTGGTTGCGGAACGTGTTCCACCAATACGTTACCGTACATCAGGTGCTACTTCATGGATAAAAATAATTTTAAAGGAAGGTAAGAACAGGCAGGTAAGAAAAATGACAGCACAGGTTGGTTTTCCCACATTACGATTGATCCGTTATCGGATTGAAAAAATTGAACTGAATGATATGAACCCTGCTACTATGATAGAACTTTCGCAGCGATCGATCTATAAAAAGCTCTTTTATGAAACTCACTGAATTACATGATGGCGATTATTTTATCACTACCGATTCATCCAAACTTAATGTTAATATTATTCATCAGTATCTTACTGAAGAATCATATTGGGCTAAAGGAATTCCGAAACATGTTGTTGAAAAAGCAATAGCAAACTCTTTATGCTTTGGTTTATTTAATAAAGATGACCAGGTGGGCTTCGCAAGAGTTATTACCGACAAAGCAACCTTCGCATACCTGGCAGATGTTTTCATTTTGGAAGTACATCAGGGGAAGGGGCTAGGCAAATGGTTAATGCAAACAATCCAGGCACACCCGGAACTTCAAAACTTAAGAAGATGGCTATTAACTACGAAAGACGCGCATGGATTGTATGAACAATTTGGATGGATAGCGCCACCGCCCGATTATATATATCGTTTTATGATGCGCCATAACCCGGACGTATACAAGAAGCCCGAACATTGATCAACTTAGTAAACCACTTTTAGAACTGGCTTTACTTATTTTTTGAGTGCTTTAAGTTTTCGCCTTATCCTGAATTTAAGCAAGGTAAAAAAAGCAGGTTCTTTTGCTTTGGCGGCCATATAAAACCATTCGTTATTTCTACGCAAGTCGCCCTGGAGGTACTTTATTTTAAATTTATTTTTCCATGCTATATAGTTAAAGCTTAACTGGTCTCTTGTACTTAAATTTTCTACAAACCACCACCATTGTTCCATAATTCTTATAACTTCTTCTTCATTATGCTTTCTTACAAGTACGCCGCCTTTTATAAGGCCATTATTCTCAGGATAACCGTCGGCACGAAACATTTCGATTTGCTTTGTCATTATTACGGGATCATCTTTTGTATTACCATGCTTATCTCTTATCTGCAATAAGGCTTCGTATTCTTTATAAATACAGTTGCGGGCATCAAAAGTGGTTTGATTATGATCGAACACAAGCATCTTCCCATCCTGCAATTCCTGTTGTAACAATAGCGCAGGCGATTTGATCACGATAATAGCAGTATCAATGTAAACGCTATATTCATACTCTTTTAAAAAAAGATGTGGATGCAGTTTATAATAGCGGTTACTCCGCCGGGGATCGTTTTTAAACGGTGGTTCAACCAGCTTCACATTCCATCCTCTTGCTGAATGCTTCCTGTCCGAGAAGCAGATATAATCAACATCCCGGAATTTTTTTTGCGGTATTAATTTTACTGTTGGGCCAAATGCTGCTGTATAAACCACAACCCGTCCTTTCATTATATGTTATTTTAAAGAGTTATAGATGATGGAAGACAAACATAAGCCTGTAACCCGAAATACGGCCTTATTAAGTTAGAATAAAAATTATATCATGGTATAAACATGTATATAGTTAAGGTGAACAGCAAGATGCTTATAGATCTTTACCTGTCCAAAAGTTTTTCATCAAATAGTTTGAGAATACGTTTGTATTCATCCGTCCAGCTACTGGGTTCTGTAAAGCTATGATCTTCTACCGGGTAAATGGCAAGGTCCCAATTGCTTTTGCCCAGCTCAATCAAACGCTGCGATAAACGCACCGCATCCTGGAAGTGTACATTCACGTCAACCATGCCATGACAAATAAGCAAATGATTTTTTAAACCTTCCGCAAAATTTATTGGCGATGACCGTGCATAGGCAATGCTGTCTGTAAAAGGTTCATTGAGAATAGCCGCAGTATATTCATGATCGTAATGCGCCCAATCTGTTACCGGGCGCAAGGCCGCACCCGCTTTAAAAACATCAGGCTGTGTAAAAAGCGCCATCAGTGTCATGAAACCGCCATAACTTCCTCCATACATTCCTATGCGCGAAGAGTCTATTCCAAAATTCTGAACAACGTATCGTGCTGCATCCACTTCATCATCAAGGTCTTTGCCACCCATATAACGATAGATCCCAGTTCGCCAGTTGCGCCCATAGCCTGCACTGCCCCGGTAATCAATATCTAAAACTGTATACCCTTTATCAGCCAATAAATTATTAAACATCATTTCGCGGAAATAATAACTCCACCAGTAATCAACATTCTGCAGGTAACCCGCCCCATGCACAAAAATCACTGCCGCATTGTTTTTGGTTCCCTGCTTTGGCTCATATAAGCGGGCTTGTACATTAACGCCGTCTCTTGCTTTGAATGTAAAAATTTTTGTATCCCGCCATTGATATAGCATAAATGAATCGCTCATTGCTTTATTAGTAAGCTGCCGGGTTGTTGAATTAGCTTTGTCCTCCTGAAGGTATAACTCCCATGGTTTATTTTGATAAGAATAACGCCATGCAATGTATTTATCATCTGGTGATAAATACATCTCGTAACCTCCAACGAGTGTTGTCAATTTTGTTTTATCGCTGCCATCAATATTGATACGAAAAATATTTTGCCTTCCCGGATGTTCTTCATTGGTGATGATATAAAAATGCTTTTTGTCTTTGTTAAGAATTGCTTTTTGAATCTCATATTTACCACTGGTGATTGCGGTACGTTCACGCGTATTTACATTATAGCTGTATAGATGTGAAAACCCGGTTACTTCACTTTGAAAATAAAAGCTGCTATTTTTTATCCAGCCAATATTTGCCGGGTCAAGCCAGGCAATACCTGGGCCCGCAACCCACGCCTCATCGTGTTGATGATCTGCGAGACTAAGCTTGCCCGTTTCGGCATTTAACAACATTATCCAACGATCTTTATAATCCAATGAAAAAATATCGGCTATACATGCTGTTCCTTCATCGTTCCAAAAAACATTTTGTACAACAACCTTTCGTGGGGCTTTAACAGAATCTGCTAACCTGCCGGAATAATATTCTAAATACTCCGGTACATACTCCAGGAACGGAATCGAATCCATTGAAACATTTATAACAGTATCTTTTAGTTTATCAAATACATAAAAAAAATAATCGCCATCAGGTCTTCCCACCTTGCTTCGTGCCGGGATTTCTTCGGTGTACCCGGTTTCGGTGACATAAGATGGCACTTCGGTGTCTTTTACTGTATCATTTTTCTTATACAAACGATAAGTTATAAACCTGCCGTCGGGACTGATTTTTAAATTCTGAATATGATAGTTGCCGATATAAATAGTACGCAATTCTTTTTCTTCTTTATTGCTATCAAGGAATATTCTGCCGGCATCCGTTTTATCTTTTCTTTTTTTAATCACGGATGATGTTTTTAAGGCTTCATCGCTTAACCATTTCTGCTGAGGTAAATCTTCACCGGCAACAGGCGCCATACCCTTTTCAAAATGCGTTAGTTGCATAGTGTTCCCTGTGATTGAATTCCATGCAAAAAGGTCGTTATGCAACTGGTAAGTGATAAAATTATCATCTTTTAAAAAACCCGGATTCTGCTCTTCACCGGCAGTTTGGGTTATGCGCAATATTTTTTTAGTTGTTGTATTAAGCAGGTAAACGTCGTCGTTATAAATAAATGCAATTTTTGTTTTTAAATGATTATAGTTCCCATTGGCGACATCTGCAGCAAGCGCTGCCTCAAGATATGGGGCTTTTGAAATCTTATTTTCCTTCAACGAAAAATAATAAGATGAATCGCTGATATTTTTTTCCGGGTTCCATTTAAAATAAATTGACTCACTGTCATAGTTCCAGAATACACCGGATGGTGATGTACCTATCCATTTAGGATCTCGCATAATGTATTCAACGGTTAGTTGCGCGTTTGAAATAAATGGCAGGGCCAGCAAAATCAAAAAATACTTTTTCATTTCTTAACTATAATAGTTACAACAACAAATGAAAGATATTTTATAAAACAGCGCGATTAATTTCTATGAATACCTTAAAACGCAGAAAATTGCTCAAAAACGGAAAAGGAAGTAAGCTTTTAAATTTAAGCACAAACAATTCACATTTTTATCTTTCAGTGTTTTATACAATTATCAACCCGTGGGCATGTAAACAATTTGATTTAGGTTTGCTCTAACTGCGGAATAATGCGTTTTATCCCTATCTTGTCCGCAGAAATCTAAACATTCTACAGATGAAATTCATTGTTTCTTCTTCAGCATTATTGAAGCATTTACAGCAGATCAATGGTGTAATAAATACCAATACTGTATTGCCTATTCTCGAAGATTTTTTATTTGAAATTGAAGATAAAAAGTTAAGCGTGGTAGCCACAGATCTTGAAACGGTAATGAATGTACAGATGGATGTGGAAAGTAAAACGAACGGAAAGATCTGCATCCCGGCGCGCATTTTAATCGACTCACTTAAAAACATTTCCGATCAGCCACTTACTTTTAATATTGACAAAAATTTCCAGGTTGAAATCACCAGCGATAATGGTAAGTATAAGGTAATGGGTGAAAATCCTGATAATTTTCCGAAAGCACCTGTAGCTGACGATGCTAATAATTTTACCGTAACCAGCAGCGCATTACTAAACGGCATAAATAAAACGCTGTTTGCAGTAAGTAGCGATGACCTGCGACCTGCGATGACCGGAATATTTTTCGAACTCTCCAAAGGAGCCCTTCAATTTGTTGCCACCGATGCACACCGGCTTGTGCGGTACAAGAGAACAGATGTCACCAATACAAAAGCAGACAATTTTATTGTTCCTAGGAAACCTTTAAGCTTATTAAAAAATACGCTGCCCGATACTGATGCTGAACTATCAGTTAGCTATAACAATAATCATTTTTTTGTTACACATGGCGAAACAAGTTTAAGCTGCCGCTTAATAGATGCACGATTCCCGGATTATAAGGTAGTGATACCTGCTGATAATCCTTATAGGCTTACAGTTAAACGCACCGATTTTCAGAGTGCGCTGCGCCGCATAAATATATTCAGCAACAAAAGCACCAACCAGGTTGTACTTAGCATCAGCGGAAGTGAATTACAGCTTACTGCACAGGATGTTGATTTTAGCTCAGAGGGCACAGAGCGCATGAATTGCGAATATGATGGGGAAGATCTGCAGATTGCTTTTAACGCAAAGTTTTTGATCGAATTATTGAATGCTTCAGACAGTGATGACGTTGTTATAGAATTATCCACTCCTAATAAGGCCGGTATTCTAAAACCGACCGAGCAGTCAGAAAATGAAGACCTGCTGATGTTGGTAATGCCGTTAATGCTCAATACATAAACTATAAAACAAAATATTTTTTAAACATCAGTCATTTTCTGATTGATGTTTTTAGTTTACCTGGTTTGTCCCTGAAGATTCTGTGTTGGAGAAGATCAATTTTTTATAACACAAAAAAATTGCGAAAAATTATCATTTGCCGGTTTCATCTTTCGTATCTGTAAAAATCTCACTGGCATTTTTTTCTACTCCCTCTTGTTCAGGAATTTCCTCATTTACAGTTGTATCGATGCCGATGTGATGCGTTTGCACTAGCCGCCATCCCTTAAATCCGGCATAAAGCATTACAAAAAAACCAAACAAAGTTATCAGTACATGGGATTGTGCCAAAAGCTGCCCTGCACTTAACTCGGAATACATGATGGCAGCATTAGCTGTAAAAAAACCAACCGAGATTATGTTGGCCATCATATGTTTTAATCCTGTTGATTTTGCATCTGTTAGCTCAGGAATAGAAAGCCAGTCTACCAGGCCAGGTAAAACAGCAATTGTTGCTGTAACAACAGCAGCACAGTTTGCAATAAAAGCAACATGAAACCAAAAAGAATCTCCGTTAATTGCATAGACCATACAGCAAATCATAGTAGCCGTGTTAAATGCGATGGGAAAGGGCACAAGCATTGGGTGCAACGGGTGACCAAATATTTTTAGCTTGCTTTGCATATAATAGCCGCGAAAAAAATGTGCCATGTATTCACCCCCAAAAAAAAAGCCACGCGTTCCCCGCATGGCTTTGCCTGAAAATCAAATATTGATTATAAAGTCTTTAATACATCATTCATGCTTCTTACAGCATCAGCGCTTTTATTAAAAGCAGCTTGTTCTTCTTCATTCAGCTCAACCTCTACAATTTTTTCCCAGCCATTTTTTCCGATAACTACCGGTACACCCAGGCAAATGTCTTTCTGCCCGAATTCGCCATCAAGTGATACGCAGCAGGTGAATAGTTTTTTCTCGTCTCTCACAATAGCTTCTACCAGTGCGGCTCCCGCAGCGCCAGGTGCATACCATGCTGAGGTACCAATTAATTTTGTCAGCGTTGCACCCCCAACCATCGTGTCATTCACAATTTGCTTTTGCTGTTCAGCACTTAAAAACTTTGTAACCGGAACGCTGTTCCAGGTAGCCAACCGAATCAAAGGTATCATGGTTGTATCGCCATGGCCGCCAACAACAATTGCATTCAAATCTGCCGGGCTGCAACCAAGATGCTGGCTAAGCTGGTATTTAAACCTTGCACTGTCTAAAGTTCCGCCCATCCCGATTATCCTGTTCTTTGGCAGCTTGCTTGAAGTTAAAGCGAGGTAAGTCATGGTATCCATCGGATTGCTGATAACGATTATAATGGCATCGGGAGAATACTTTAAAATATTATCGGCCACGCCTTTAACAATTCCTGCGTTGGTGCCGATAAGTTCTTCTCTTGTCATGCCGGGTTTACGCGGTAACCCTGAAGTGATCACAACCACATCACTGTTCGCCGTTTTTGCATAATCGTTTGTGCTGCCGCTGATACGCGTATCAAAGCCGAGCAGGGCGGCTGTTTGCATCATATCCTGTGCTTTGCCTTCGGCAAGACCTTCTTTGATGTCGAGCAATACAACTTCACGCGCTAATTCTTTGCGCACGATGTTATCGGCACAGGTTGCTCCTACAGCACCGGCACCTACAACAGTAATTTTCATACAATTTTTTTATGGTGAAAAATTTAATTGGGGCTGCAAAGGTAATAAAGCAAAATGCATGTTAATGATTTCAGCCGATAAAGTTTGTCTTTCAGTTTGCCATATGCTATGCCGCAATGGTCATTGCCGCTTTCCATGTTAATAATCCACGCATTTCCTAAAGAGAATAAAAAATTTTCCACTTTCCGGATAGTTTTGCTGTTGAAATTTCTGAGCCCGGAAAATATCTTTTAGCTTTGCACGACCACTGAGAATTTTCTTCTCTCCGGTCAGCGGAAAAAATCAATAGAATTAAGGCGGATGAAAACAAAACACAGGGTTTTCTGTGGAGGTTTTCTTTTTTATTTTAATACGGCAGAATTTTAATTACGAGGTGCCGAAATATTCGGTTTAGGATCAGCCGCGTATGTTGGAGCAATGCAGCCTCATTCATTAATAATTGAACCCATTATAAAAATTCCATTTATGGCTAAATATATTTTTGTTACCGGTGGTGTAACCAGCAGTTTAGGTAAGGGTATTATTGCCGCATCGCTTGCAAAACTTTTACAGGCAAGAGGCTTTAGAGTAACAATACAAAAACTGGATCCCTATATTAATATTGACCCGGGCACGTTGAATCCTTATGAACATGGTGAATGCTATGTTACAGAAGATGGCGCTGAAACCGACCTGGATCTTGGCCATTATGAACGTTTCCTGAATATTTTTACCTCGCAGGCAAATAATGTAACGACAGGCAAAATCTATCAAACTGTTATTGACAGGGAACGTGCCGGCGATTTCCTGGGGAAAACAGTGCAGGTTGTGCCACATATTACAGATGAGATCAAGCGACGTATGGTGTTGCTGGGCAACGATGGTAATTATGATATAGTGGTAACGGAAATCGGTGGAACAGTTGGCGATATTGAAAGCCTGCCATTCATTGAAGCAGTGCGCCAGTTGCAATGGGAATTGCCTGAAGGCGATGTTTGCGTTATCCATCTAACGTTAATCCCATATTTACATGCAGCGAAAGAATTAAAAACAAAACCTACACAGCACAGTGTAAAAATGTTGAGTGAAACAGGTGTGCATCCTGACATTATTGTATGCAGAACAGAAAGATCGCTGACTAATGACCTGAAAAAGAAAATTGCATTATTCTGTAATGTGAAGCCTGAAGCAGTTATAGAAGCGATGGATGCCTCTACTATTTACGAGGTACCGTTGGCGATGTTACGGGAAAAACTGGATATCATCTGCCTGAGAAAATTAAATACAACATTAGTTCCTGAGGCTGATTTATCTAAATGGAAAAATTTTTTAGACAAGTTAAAATATCCCAAGAGCAAAGTAAGCATCGGCCTTATTGGAAAATACATGGAGTTACAGGATGCCTATAAATCAATACTGGAAAGCTTTATACATGCCGGCGCCATGAATGAAGTTAAAGTAGACGTAATGAATGTGCATAGCGAAAGCATCAATACAAGAAATATAAAAGAGAAATTAGAAGGGCTTGATGGGTTACTGGTTGCACCTGGATTTGGGCAGCGCGGTATTGAAGGAAAAATTATAGCAGTGCAATATGCCCGCGAAAAAGGTTTGCCATTTTTTGGGATTTGTCTTGGAATGCAGATGGCTGCAATTGAATTTGCCCGGAACGTTTTGGGTATACAAAATGCACATTCTACAGAAATGGACCAGGCAACACCGGATGCGGTAATTGATATGATGGAAGAGCAAAAGAAGATCAAGATGATTGGTGGCACCATGCGTCTTGGCACTTATCCCTGCGAACTAAAGACGGGTACATTAGCTCATCGCATTTACGGCAAAACGCTGATAAGCGAACGCCACCGCCACCGTTTTGAGTTCAATAATAAATATCTTGACCAATTTGAAGCAAATGGTATGATCGCGAGTGGTATAAATCCTGACACTGGTTTAGTTGAAATTTTTGAGGTAAAGGATCATCCGTTTTTTATTGGCGTTCAATATCACCCTGAACTAAAAAGCACAGTAGAAAAGCCCGCACCGTTGTTCGTTGAATTTGTAGCGGCTGCAAAAAACTATAATGAATCGAGGAGTGCTTATAAAAACCCTCTTTTACAAAGTGAAATGATCTAACCATTTTCAACTTGTCTCCTTTAGTGAAGACAGCTGAAAAATTATAGTTACTTTTTCTTTAAATGTAAATGCCCTTCTTTCGAAGAGCTTCTTAATTCCTGCTATAATTGGGAGCTTCCCTTGTTATTTCAATGTCATGGGCGTGGCTTTCACGCATACCTGCATTGGTAATTTTTACAAAAGTTGCCTGCTGTAAGTCAGTTATGGTTTTTGCACCACAATAACCCATTCCTGCACGTAAACCCCCGGTAAATTGGGCTACCACTTCGCTTAGGTAACCTTTATATGCAACACGGCCTTCTATACCTTCGGGTACGAATTTCTTAATATCGTCTTCAACATCCTGGAAATAGCGGTCACTGCTGCCCTGGGCCATGGCGGAAATGCTCCCCATTCCTCTATACTCTTTGAACTTCCTGCCTTCATAAATAATAGTTTCGCCAGGACTTTCTTCAGTGCCGGCAAATATGCTACCCATCATCACCGTATCTGCACCAGCGGCTAAAGCCTTTACCATGTCGCCTGTATAGCGGATACCGCCATCAGCAATTAAAGGAGTACCCGAAGATTTTAAAGCAGCCGCAGCTTCCAGGATGGCTGTTAGCTGCGGAACACCCGTACCGGCAACAATTCTGGTAGTACAGATGGAGCCCGGCCCAATGCCTACTTTTACCGCATCGGCACCAGCTTCAGCCAAAGCTTTTGCGCCCTCCGCCGTGCCAATATTCCCAGCAATTACCTGTAGTGTTTTAAAATTTTTCTTTAATGCTTTTAAGGCAGTAATAACTCCCTTGCTATGCCCGTGTGCACTGTCAAGTGTAACCACATCAACACCTACATTCAATAAGGCAGATGCCCTGTCATTTATATCTTTTGTAATGCCAAGAGCTGCTCCAACAAGTAATCTCCCAAATTCATCTTTTACTGCGTTGGGATAGTTGCGCAATTGCAGGATATCGCGGTAGGTGATCAACCCTGTTAGCTTGCCGGCCTTATTTACCACCGGCAATTTTTCAATCTTGTATTTATGAAGAATGGTTTCTGCCTTTTTAAGATCGGTCCCATCAGGCGCAGTGATAAGTTTTTCTTTTGTCATTACCTCGCTCACCTTCTTTTTTTTATCCGTTTCGAAGCGCAGGTCACGATTGGTAAGAATGCCAACCAAAATATTGTTTTTACCAACGATTGGGATACCGCCTATCCGATTTTCTTTCATCAATCTTAAAGCATCTCCTATTGTGGCATTTTCCAGCAACGTGATCGGGTCTATGATCAACCCGCTTTCACTGCGTTTAACTTTTCTTACCTGTTCGGCCTGCTTTTCAATTGTCATGTTTTTGTGCAGAATACCCAGGCCTCCTTCTCGTGCCAATGCAATGGCAAGACTGGCTTCGGTAACCGTATCCATAGCCGCAGACAGCATAGGACTATTCAGCGTTATTAATCTTGTAAGCTTTGAGGAAATATCTGTTTCACGTGGGAGAACCTGGCTATATGCCGGCATAAGTAAAACATCATCGAAGGTTAAACCTTCTCCAAAAAAACGCGCTTTCTGGGAAGCATTAATTATTGTTGCCATGTGCAAAGATATAGCTGCAGATAATTGACAGCAAATTTGTAATCACGGCTGTAAGTTAATACGGCTGTAAAAATCGCATGGCTGGTACATAATGCATAAATTATTACCTGAAAAATATTTTATATGTTTATAGTAATATAAATTCTCAGCATGAGGAAAATTTACACATTTTTATTGGGTTTAATATGCTTTGCTGCTGCCTGTAAAGATGCGGAAGTAGATCTTAGCAGCAGCGAAAAAGTAAATGCAGAAGATTTTCTTAAAGCTTTCGATGCAATAGATCTGCCCGTGATCATTTATGATACGGCATTAAAACATTTTGGAGATTCCACTATTATTAGCCAGGCTGTGTTTATGCAGTTCGTTAATGATTCTGCTTTACAGAAGTTTACAGGCAATGCCAACAACTATAATATTCATCCCGCAGGTATTATTCATAAAAAGGAAAGAGATTTTTTATTGGCAACATTTTCCTCACCACAGCAAACCAAACTTGGTGCATTTGTGCTTGATGATAAACATAAATTCCTCACCTCTTTCACTGTTTTAAACAGTGAGAAAAAAGACAACTATCAACACAGTGTTACTATCACCGAAGAGCCTACTTTCATTATAAAAAAGGAAAAAACCACACCCAACAATATAAGCTTATACAGCAGGACCGGCTTTGCTTACAGCACGTCATCCAATACGTTCACCAAAGTATTACATGACTCCAATGAAGACACCGCAAAAAATAATGAAATCATAAATCCTATCGATACCTTCCCTTCAACCAACAAATACAGCAGTGATTATATAGCTGATAAAAGAAATTTTATTTCGGTGCGTGATGGAAAGAATGCACTTACCTATACGTTCTTTATTCATTTTGAAAAAAATGACGGCAAATGCGTTGGAGAATTAAAAGGCATGATGAGTTTAACCGATGAAAAAAATGCTGTGTTTACAGAAAGTGGCGATCCCTGTGTAATAAATTTTAAGTTTACTTCCACCTCAATAATTATTAAAGAACAGGACAACTGTGGAAATCATCGTGGAATAACCTGCCCTTTTGATTTCACTTTCAAAAAGAAAAAACCGGAAAAAAGAAAATAAAAGCGTCATACCGTAAATGTTGAATCCGGCATTAAAAATGAATGTGTCTAAAATACATTTATTTTTTTAACATTATATTGCGGCGCTTTTATAAAAAACGATTAGCTATGGATTTCAAAAATTTTAAAGTTTCCTATACTACAGACGAACGGTATTCCAAAAAAATTGCATATTTCTCGATGGAATATGCTATACACCAGCCATTAAAGATTTACAGCGGTGGCCTGGGTTTTCTTTCAGGTTCTCATTTACGCAGTGCTTATGAGTTAAAACAAAATCTTATCGGCATTGGTATTTTATGGAAATATGGATATTATGACCAGGCTCGAAATCAGGATCAAACCCTGCAGGTAACCTGGATGGAAAAGATCTATAGTTTCCTGGAAGATACGGGTATCAAATTCCAGATAACCGTACACGATATGCCGGTATGGGTAAAGGCATATTATCTTAATCCGGAAACTTTTAATTCTGCTCCACTATTCTTATTAAGTACAGATCTTCCCGAGAACGACTACGTTTCGCAAACAATTTGTCATCGCCTATATGATGCAAATGTTTCAACCAAGGTCGCACAGTTTATGTTACTCGGCATCGGTGGAGCAAAACTGGTAGATGAATTAAATTTTAATCCTGATTTTTATCATCTTAACGAAGCGCATGGCATTTCTGCCGCGTTTTATTTGCTGAATAAATTTAAGAGCCTGGAAAAATTAAACCAGCATCTTGTATTTACAACGCATACGCCGGAAGAAGCCGGTAATGAAAAACATGATATTTATCTCTGCCAGAAAATGAGTTATTTCTGTGGTTTAAGCATTGATGAAGTAAGAAAGCTTACAGGTATAGAAGATAACCAGTTCAATCACTCCCTTGTGGCCTTACGCTTTGCGAAACTTGCTAATGGCGTTTCGCAGTTACATGGAAAGGTCGCACGCGAAATGTGGAGCCGTTTTAACGGCATTTGTCCAATCACCTCAATCACCAACGCACAAAACTGGAAATACTGGGCCGACAAACAATTGTATGCCTCAATGGATGAAAATAATGACTGGAGATTTGACGACAGGAAATGGTATTTAAAGAAACGCGCTTTCGAAATTGTAGCAGACCAGACAGGAAAAATTTTTAATCCCAGCGTTTTAACCATAGTTTGGGCAAGACGTTTTGCGGGTTATAAAAGAGCCGATTTTCTTGCCTATGATATGGAGCGTTTCAATGCCCTGATCAACAACAAAAAATACCCGGTTCAAATCATATGGGCAGGAAAACCATATCCTGTTGATTATCCTGCTATTACTCAGTTTAATAATCTTGTTCAGCTTAGCAAGCATTATAAAAATGTTGCTGTACTTATAGGTTATGAACTTGGTTTAAGCAAACGCTTAAAGCAGGCTGCTGATGTGTGGTTGAATAATCCCCGTGTACCACGCGAAGCATCTGGTACGAGTGGCATGACTGCTGCTATGAATGGCGCTGTGAATTTTTCAACCGATGATGGCTGGATACCTGAATTTATCAATAACGGTAATAATGGTTTTGTTGTGCCAATGGCTGATTACAAGAATATGACTGTACATGAGCAGGATGAATATGATCTGAATAAATTGTATGAAATACTTGAGGAACAGATTCTTCCTATTTATTACGAAAACCAGGATACCTGGAGGCAAATAAGAAAGAATGGCATGAGGGATGTACGTATCCAGTTCGACAGCAACCGGATGGCGCATGAGTATTATGAGAAGCTTTACAGGTAATTTTTTAAACTACCTGCTATTAATTACCAGTTCGTAAAATAAATCTTTGGGTTAAGCTATATTTGTTCACAAACATTCAGAATGAAGTCAGGATGCTTAACGTTTGTGCTCATTTGCCTGTTCTTACAAAACTTTGCACAATCCGAAAACAACGATATAAAAAGGCCTAAGCTTATTGTTGGTATTGTAGTTGACCAGATGCGATGGGATTACCTGTATAAATTCTATTCTCTATATAGTGAAACAGGTGGTTTTAAAAAAATGTTGAGCCAGGGTTTTAGCTGCGAAAATACACTTATACCTTATACACCTACGGTAACAGCGGCAGGCCATACGAGTATTTATACAGGCTCTGTTCCTGCAGTTAATGGGATCATTGGGAATATTTGGTATGACCAACTGAAAAATAAAATCGTTTATTGTGCAGACGATGATACAGCAAGAACCATAGGTGCAGATGATGCTTCAGGTAAGATGAGCCCGCGAAATCTTGCGGTTACGACTATTACAGATGAATTACGGCTCGCCACTGGTTTTTCCTCAAAGGTTATTGGTCTTTCATTAAAAGACAGGGGCGCGATATTTCCTGCAGGGCATCTGGCAAATGCCGCTTACTGGTATAATCCTGCTAACGGTAAATTTATTTCCAGTTCTTACTACATGAACGATCTGCCAGCCTGGATAAACAGTTTTAATAGCCGTAATCTTCCGGATTCATTGTTTAGTCTCAACTGGAACCTAAGCCTTTCCAGGGATGTTTATTTACAATATTGCGGGGCCGATGATCAGCCTTATGAACGCAGGCCATTTGGTGAAGATCAAAAGCAGTTTCCTTATACGCTAAGTGCATTCGCAAAAAATGATTACGGAAAGATCTCACTTACGCCGCACGGAAATACTTTACTGGAAGCACTTGCTGAAACAGCAATCCTTAATGAACGTCTGGGCAAGAATGCCAATACAGATTTTTTAACGGTAAGCTTTTCAGCCCCTGATTATATAGGTCACACATTTGGCTCCGAATCATGGGAACAACTGGATAACTATATAAAGCTTGATTCGCTGCTTGGCAAATTTTTGTCTTTTTTAGATGGGCAGGTGGGTACCGGGAACTATCTTGTTTTCCTGTCTGCCGACCACGGCGTTGCAACCAGCCCTGGGTTTGCAAAATTGCATCGTTTACCGGGCGGATCATTTAATGAAACGAGTTTCATGAATAGCATTAAACAATTGATGCTTGTGAAATACAAATCACCGGACATTATAAAGGGTTTGTATGAAGACCAGATCTTACTCAATCACCTGGTGATCGATTCGCTACAGGCAGATGAAAGTGAAATTACAGGATCAATCATAGCATTTTCAGAAAAGCGGCCCGAAATTGCAAGAGCATTTTCAATAAAGAATATCAGCAATACCACATTAACGCCGGTGCAAAAGCAGATGTACAGCAACACTTATTATCCGCAACGAAGCGGAGATATTCAATTGGTCTTAAAACCAGGATATATGGGTGGCGATGGGCTAGGTACGACGCATGGTTTATGGAACGCTTATGATGCACATATACCTTTATTATGGTATGGATGGAATATTAAAGCAGGCAAAACTAACCGTGAGGTATATATGAGTGATATTGCACCAACAGTTGCCGCTTTAATGCATATCCAAATGCCAAGCGGATGTGTTGGAAAAGTTATCCCCGAAATTCTTGGCCAATAATAAAGGCTCCTGCATTATCGCAGAAGCCTTAGCATAAATAAATTCTTTTAGGGTGCAACCAGCCTGAAACCGTTTCCGTGAATATTTACAATTTCAATTTCATCATCGTCTTTTAAATACTTACGTAGTTTCGCAATGTAAACATCCATGCTTCGACCGTTAAAATAGGTATCACTGCCCCATATTTTTTTCAATGCTCTCTCGCGGGGTAAGAGATCATTTTTATGTTCGGCAAGCATTTTCAGTAATTCATTTTCCTTTGGTGAAAGCGTTTGCGTTTTTCCGTCGTGTGCTAGCTCTCGCAGTTTTGGATTGAAATGATAACGCCCGAGATCAAACTCCACATTCTCACTTTCTTTATTCAGCTCTTCGTTGCGTTTAAGAATCGCCTTGATCTTCAAAAGCAAAACCTCACTGTCAAATGGCTTTGTAATGTAATCGTCAGCGCCAAGTTTATAACCCTGGATGATATCTTCTTTCATTGTTTTGGCACTTAAAAAGAACAGGGGAACATCGGGATCAATATCACGTATTTCTTCTGCCAATGTAAAGCCATCCATGTTAGGCATCATTACATCAAGCAGGCAAATGTCGAACTTCTCACGCTGAAATGCAGCCAGCCCAAGCCTTCCATCCCTTTCAAGGGTAACATCATAATCATTCAGTTCAAGATAGTTTTTCAGGACCATCCCAAGATTGGTATCGTCTTCGCACAATAAAATTTTATACTTTTTTCCTTCCATAAATTTTCGTTTTATAGTTTATATCAATTAAAATGCCTTAAAATGATTTTAATTGATTGATTAAAGATAAGAATGATTAAAAGAATTTTAATATATGAATTCAGTTTAACGGATGTTTATATTTTTACAGTTGAATAAATCAGACCTCATGATACTAGTGCAGGATAATAAGCTAAAGAAACTAATCATCATCGGCGACAGGGTGCTCATACGTCTTTCAAAACCAAATGAGCGTACATCAAGTGGCTTATATCTTCCACCGGGTGTCCAGGAAAAAGAGAAAGTACAACAAGGATATATCATTAAAACAGGCCCTGGCTATGCAATTCCGTTGCCAGTGGAAAATGAACCCTGGCAAACAGAAGAAGAACAGGTAAAATATATTCCGCTTCAGGCCAGGGAAGGCGATCTTGCTATATTCTTATTAAGCGGCGCAACAGAAGTTATGTATGAAGGCGAAAAGTATTTCATCGTTCCGCAAAGCGCTATTTTAATGCTCGAGCGCGATGAAGAATTGTAGTTACCGCCTGTCTCTGCTGTTTGAAAAAATGAGAATGTACTGAAGCAAGGTTGCAATGGAAGCCAGTGCTGCTACAACATATGTTAGTGCAGCCCATTTTAAAGCATCTTTTGCCTTGTCATGTTCCTGGGGCAAGGTTACATTGTCGGTTTCAAGCCAGTCAAGCGCACGGTTGCTTGCATCGTATTCAACAGGCAAGGTTACAACGGAAAAAATCGTTGTAAGCGCGAACAGGATTATACCTGCCAACAAAAGCCCGGGAAAAATATTGATCATCAAAATGCCCGCAAGTAAAACCCATTGCACTATGTTGCTGCTGAATTGTACAAATGGTATCAGGCGGCTTCTCAATATTAACCACGAATAAGCTGTGGCATGTTGTACTGCGTGACCACACTCATGAGCTGCGACTGCGGCTGAAGCAATACTGCGACCGTTAAAAACATCCGGACTTAAGTTAACCGTTTTTTTAAATGGATCATAATGATCTGATAAGTAACCGTTTACAGAAATAACCTGTACATCGTAAATACCGTTCCTACGCAGCATTTTTTCAGCTATCTCTTTGCCACTCAACCCCTTAGCTAAGGGTATTTGAGCATACCTGGTAAACTTACCTTTTAAGGCTGAAGAAACAAGAAAACTTATTGCTAAAAAAATAAGGGACACCAGTAATATCGAATTCATTAAAAATCTTTTCCAAAATGGGGGCAAATTTATAACCACTTCAAAACCAACGGAGAAAAAGTAGGATTTTGAAATAAAGTGGTGACATTTTGACGCTTTTCCGCTAAATTTGTACCAAAGCACGTCAAAATGCCTGCTGTTTCCCGTAAAAATGATTCCACGTTAGGATAAAAGTTTTCAACAACACAAAAAATTTATTTTGTTATGTAGCCCATTATTGTAATTTAGTGGCTGAATTTAATGGGTTAGTAAGTAAAAAGGGTCGGTTTAAATACCGGCCTTTTTTTTATGTTTATTATACCATCTCTCCATTCTACAACCTGAAAATAAAACCCTGAAACTATCTTTATGTAATGAGTAAAGTCAAAACAGCTTTTTTCTGCTCCAATTGCGGCTATGAAAGTGCTAAGTGGTTGGGCAAATGTCCATCGTGTAATCAGTGGAATACTTTTATTGAAGAAGTTGTAGAAAGAAATCAGAAAGAAAAAAATTTTTGGAAAGATATTCCAGGTGAACGACAAACATCAAAAGCAAAATTGCTTGATGCCGTTGAAAGCATCAAAGAAGAAAGGCTTGTTACCGCTGATGCTGAATTAAACCGTGCACTGGGTGGTGGTATTGTTGCAGGCAGCATTGTTTTGCTGGCAGGTGAGCCTGGCATTGGCAAAAGCACCTTGCTGTTGCAGGATGCATTACAACTCAATAACATTATAACGCTATATATAAGCGGTGAGGAAAGCGAGCAGCAAATTAAAATGAGGGCAAACAGGTTAAATATAAGCAATGAAAACTTTTATATACTTACTGAAACATCTACTTCGGTGATTTTTACCGAGATAAAGAAACTGCAGCCATCGTTAGTGATAGTTGATTCTATACAGACGCTGCAATCAGATAATATAGACGCCACACCGGGCAGCATTGCACAGGTAAGGGAATGTGCGGCATCACTTCAGCGTTTTGCAAAAGAAACGCATACCCCTGTTCTCATAATAGGGCATATAACAAAAGATGGAAGTATCGCCGGCCCAAAAATTTTAGAGCATATGGTTGATACTGTTTTACAATTTGAAGGTGATCAACACTATGCTTACAGGATACTGCGCACATTAAAAAACCGCTTTGGCAGTACATCAGAGTTGGGTATTTATGAGATGACGGGCACCGGCATGCGTACTGTGAGCAATCCTTCAGAGATACTAATCAATCAAAAAGAGGAAGTGCTTAGCGGGAGTGCGATTGCGGCCGGCATGGAAGGGCTAAGGCCTCTATTGATCGAAACACAGGCATTGGTTACCCAGAGTGTTTATGGAACACCACAACGTACAACAAGCGGACTGGATGCAAGAAGATTGCAATTGCTGTTAGCTGTATTGGAAAAGCGTGGTGGGTTTCATTTTGGAGTAAAAGATGTTTTTGTGAATATTGCAGGCGGCTTGCGCATAGAAGATCCTTCAACCGACCTTGCGATTATTTGCGCCCTGCTATCTTCATATGATGATACACCTCTTTCTCCAAATATCTGTTTTGCCGGTGAAGTTGGATTGAATGGCGAAATAAGGGCAGTAAACCGGATCGAACAGCGTATTGCAGAAGCAGAAAAACTTGGCTTTGAAAAGATCGTCATATCTCCTTATAATAAAAAAAGTTTAAATAAAATACGGCATAATATTGATATAATTGCAGCAGGTAAGGTAGAGGAGTTGTACCGTCTCTTATTTTAAATATTCAACAATGACACCCTTTAAAGACTATCTTGAAGATTTTCTCCATCTTCTTTTTCCGCATTTGTGTACAGGATGTGCCACCGATATATTGAATAGTAAAGACATTTTATGCGCTGAATGTTTAAACAATTTACCCGCAACGGGATTTTTGCCTTTAGCGGGAAACCCGGTAGAAAAGATTTTTTATGGACGAATAAACATTCAAAGTGCCGGCAGTGCATTTTATTTTAGCAAAGATTCGATAATGCAAAACGTCATTATTCAGCTTAAATACAGAGGCAAACATGAGGCAGGAAATTTCCTGGGTAAATTGCTTGGACACGAACTTAAAAGGAGTAAAAGATTCGAGGTTATTGATTTTATTATTCCATTACCGTTAAATGAGAAGAAACTTTTTAAGCGTGGTTATAACCAGTCTGCTGCTATTGTTGATGGCATAACTTCGGTATGGCACAAACCGGTTATGAATGATTGTGTGGAAAGAATTCTGTTCACTGAAACCCAAACACAGAAAGACCGTATTGAACGCTGGGAAACAATGGAAGGCGTTTTTACGGTGACGAAACCAACACAGCTTTCTAATAAACATCTTTTATTGGTTGATGACATCGTTACCACAGGAGCTACGCTTGAAGCCTGTGGCAACGCTATTCTTCAGGTACCCGGAGCAAAACTTAGCGTGGTTACAGTGGCTTATACCATTTAATTATTTAACGGGATGGGAAATCACAATAACGATAACTTTGTTTATCAGCATTAAAAACAATTTACATGAAAACATTTTTTTTATCATTAACCCTCTTGATTATGTCTTCGTTTCATCCGGCGGTAAAATCTATTTATGACTTTAAAATCCTGGCACTCGATGGCGGAACAATAGATTTTTCAAAATTTAAAGGTAAGAAAATACTTGTAGTGAATACGGCATCCATGTGTGGCTATACGCCGCAGTATGAAGGGCTTCAAAAATTATACGAAACACATAAAGATAAACTTGTAATCGTTGGTTTTCCTTCCGACAATTTTGGCGGGCAGGAATACCATGACAACGACTCCATCAGTGCTTTTTGCAAGAAAAACTTCGGTGTTACGTTCCCTTTAACGACAAGAGTTGATGTAAAGGGCCCGAACGCAACACCGGTTTTTAAATATTTGTGTGATAAAAAAGAGAATGGTGTTTTGGACGCGCAGATTTCCTGGAATTTTAATAAGTTCATTATAGATGAAAACGGAAACCTGCTCCAGCATTTTGACAGCAAGGTTACACCGGAAAGCACCGAACTTTTAAAATACATTGATCAATAAGGATCAATAATATTTAAATAGACGGGTTACTTTTTTGAGCTATAATAATTTTTAGGAAAATAAACCCTGAAATTTAACTGGAGATAACCCAGCTTATTTACTTCCGTGGCACCTTCATTGCCAGGCAAAATATTATTTAATCCATAATTATAAAAAAGAGCAATTTCTGCTGATTTGCTAAAATTTAATCCTGCGCCAAGGTGTAGAGCAAAGTTTGAATTAGACATGTCAAACCTGTATTCTTTTGAATTGTTCTTACCATATTTCATATTGTGAGAATCGACAGATTCTCTCACTTTTACCGGCGCACCGGTTACCGAATCCTGTGTATAATATGTTGAGCGCTGGGTCATTGTTCCGGCTGCTCCAACCTGAACAGTAAACCCGCCATACACCTTAAGACCAAGATTATTTGAAAGATCAAACTGGTAGGCAATTCCCGCCGGGAAACTTACGAATATGGGTTTATAAGAATATTCCGATTCAATACTTTTAAAGCCAATTGCTGTTGAATCTTTTCCAAAGCTCTCATAAGCCAGGTTTGCACCAAGGTATAAAAAATAACCAAAATGCGTGTGATATTCAACTCCGCCACCTATCTGCCCTCCAAAACCTCCCTTGCCTTCCTGTATGCCCCCACCTCTTGTAACGCGTAATTGAGAATAGTTTGCTCCTGCCTGGGCGAAATAACCAAACTGTGCCTTCGCAACTCCCGCAATAAAAACCCCAACTGCAAGTAACAAATACTTCATAGTATCTTTTTTGCAAATAAAAGGCATTTAAGATTGCTTTTATGCCTGTAAATAGAAATTTAACTGGTAGACATAACAGCGTTTCTGAAGCTTTTTTACAGCTTTAACATTTCCGAAATGCTTCGTAATTGAAAAAACTCTCTATATTTGAACTACTAAATTTTTCGTAGATAAATAAACTTATTCTTATGATCCAGACATTAAAGCCGTTTATCCTCCTGCTTACAGCTTCATTTGGTTTTGCCGGTTTGCATGCACAAAAATCAACCACCAACAAGCCCAATCCAACCGATCAGCGCATTATTATTCACAAGAAAGATTCTACAAAAGAAAAAATTACTGTTGTTATTGACGGCGACAACGTAACCGTTAATGGCAAACCCGTAGATGATTTTGTAAGTGATGACGTGGAAATCACAAAACACGATATAGATGATGTTCATTACAAATATTATATAGGCGACGACATGGCGGCAATTGCACCCATGCCTCCGCAGGCAAAGGCTTTCAACGAGGATATGATACGTAAAGTAAAAACAAACAAGGCCTTTTTTGGTGTAATGACTGAAAAAGTAAATGAAGGCGCAAGAATTACAGAAGTTACTGATGAAAGTGCTGCCGAGAAAGCCGGTTTTAAAGAAGATGATATTATTACAAAAATTGGCGAAACTAAGATTACAGGTCCCGACGACCTGTATAAAGCTATCGGTACATATAAACCAGGTGATAAAGTAACGATCGGATATTTAAGAGATGCGAAGCCATTAACCGCTGTTGTTACGCTTGGTAAATCTGAGCAGATGAAGGTTTATTCATGGAATACTCCTGATGCAGACTTTTATAAAAGAGGCCCCGAGTCTTTCAATTTCAACTTGGAATGGACCGACAAGCCGCGCCTTGGCATTGAAGCACAGGATACAGAAGATGGCAACGGCGTAAAAATCCTTGATGTAGATGACGACGAAGAAGATGCATCACCGGCTGCAAAGGCAGGATTAAAGGAAGATGACATTATAACCCAGGTAAATGGCAAGGCTGTTACTTCAACCGAAGCGTTACGCGAAAGCCTGAAAGACGTTAAAAAGGGTGATACCGTAAAAATCACCTACAAACGCAACAATCAAACTCAAACGGTTGACGTTAAGTTTCCCAAAGAATTAAAAACAATCGATCTCTGATACTTTCATTTTTCTCATGTGCAATAAAACCGCTGTTTTCCAATAGCGGTTTTTTATTTTTAAGATGACGTTTGAGGCTTAACTTAATCATCCTTAAAACAACCCAAAAATCAATTGTGATATTAGGATACGGAAATATTGGCCTGACCTGATACTTCCGGACACACATACCAAAGCAATCACCTCCTGGCAAAGAATAGTCAGTTTCGTATTAGCCCATCTTGAAAATATCAAGTCTTTAAAAGCTTTATGCCTTTCCCTAACTTTGGCCGCAGTCCTGTAAAAACATTCTACATGAAATACAAACTACTGGGAAGAAGCGGGCTAAAAGTATCGGAGCTTTGTTTAGGTACCATGGGTTTTGGAACAGAAGGAGGATGGGGAGCGGATAAAGAAACCAGTTTTGCAATTATTGAAAAGTTTGCTGAAGCAGGTGGCAATTTTTTAGACACAGCCAACATTTATAAACTCGGTACCAGCGAAAAAATAATAGGTGAATTTATCAACAACCGCGACCGTGATTATTTTGTATTTGCAACCAAATATACATTACTGGATAACAAAACAAACGTAAATGCCAGCGGTAATAACCGTAAAAACCTGATGCGCAGTGTTGAAGAAAGCCTGGCACGCCTGCGAACAGGCTTTATCGACGTACTGTATTTACATATCTGGGATGATCTTACACCAATTGATGAAATTTTACGTGGCCTGGATGACCTAATAAGACAGGGCAAAGTAAATTATGCGGCGATCAGCGATACCCCGGCATGGATGGTTGCCAAAGGAAATACATTGGCTGAATTAATGGGCTGGAGCCAGTTTATTGCCTTGCAGGTTGAATATAGTTTATTGCAGCGCACACCTGAACGCGAATTGATACCAATGGCAAAACATTATAGCATCACGCTTACACCCTGGGCTCCACTTGCAGGCGGAGCCTTAACCGGTAAATATTTGCGTGGCGAAAGAGGAAGGATCAAAGAAGAAAGTAACCGCCTGAATGAAAACAGCCGGCGCATAACCAAAGAAGTTGTAACGATAGCCGAAAAACTTGGTGTAGACCCGGCACATGTCGCGTTAAAATGGACCATGCAACAGCCACTTTCCGTAATCCCGATTGTTGGTACAACCGGGCTTGAACAGTTAGAACAGAATTTAAAAACGGTTGATGTGGTGATTCCTCAGGAAGATATGAAGCATCTTGATGAAGTAAGTGCCATAGATTTGGGTTTTCCTATGAAATTTTTTAAAGAGGAAGCTGTATTAATGAATACTTATGGCGGATTTTATGACCAGATCGAAAAGCGATGATACAATTAAAACCTGATTACGAAATGAGCTACAATGAATTTATTCTGTCTATTGAAAATGATGAATTACCTCATATTGCACCCTTATATCTCCAGGCTTTATGGTACGACGCTAAAAACAATTGGAGCAAAGCCCATTCACTGATAGATTCTCTCGACGATAAAAGTTCATGCTGGGTGCATGCTTATCTTCATCGCAAGGAAGGAGATATAGGAAATGCCGATTATTGGTACCGGCGTGCGCATAAACAGCGGCCTTCAGAAGGTTTACAGGAAGAATGGAAAAATATAGTGTTGCAGTTACTGCTTAAATCTTAAGAAAGGCAACTCTTTTAATTAAACCACAGTTTATTACATCAGGTTAAAAAATATTTTTTACTGGTTGGATGAACTTTTACATATTATTAAAGGTTGCATGGAAAATGATGCGAAAAGCCAGAAGGTACTCTATGAAAAGTACCTGCCTTATGCTTTACGCATCTCGTATCGTTATGTGCATTCTTTTGAGAATGCAGCACTGGCCGCCAATGATGCATTTGTAAAAATCTTCAGGAATTTTAGAAAGTTTGAGATAAGAGATCATACGCATATAGAAAGCATGCTGCTTGGATGGATAAAAAGAATCGTTATTAATGCTTCTATTGACTATATGAGCAGGGAAAACCTGGTTTCGTCTAACAGGATATTACCAGCTGAAAGCCGCGAAACTAATAATATCAATAACAGTGGTGAAAATCAACTTATCTACAAAGAACTGATTGCGCTTATAAGAAAGCTAAGTCCTGCGTACAAGGTTGTTTTTAACTTATATGTGATTGATGGATATACGCACCAGGAAATAGCCAATATGTTGGGCATTTCTGTAGGCACATCAAAGTCTAACCTTTCAAAAGCAAGAGCATTTCTTCAGAAATATTTAATTAAAGATGACAAAGGCAATATACTATGCTTTACATGAAAGAAGACGATATGGACGAAATGTTGCGTAAAGCTGCAGAAAACTATGAAGTCGATGCCAGTAAAGCTGCCGATTGGGAGGCTATCTATATTGCTTTGCATTCACCTGATGAGCCAGGGTCTTTAAAAGAAAAGAAAAGAAAGCGCCGGTTTGTGTTTTGGTGGCTCTTGCTTATACCCCTGGGATGGATAGCAAATACCGAATACAATAGATTCAATGCAAATAAAAAAACAGAAAATGCTTCGCCTGCTTCGGTTAAATCAAAAACAGGTGAATCCCGGCAACCCGCCAAAGGAGCTATGCTGCCGGAAAATAATCCGGATAAAACGGATGCTGTTAATGATAACAATAATCTAAACAGCGCTGAAAAAAATAATATTGTAAGGCAAGACGATGATCAAAAATTACCCATGCCTAAGAGATTAGATATCCCTGATCCTTTGTTACGACAATCAGCACCACTCAAAACTCAGCCCCAAATTCAGCAGGTACCGGGTAACGGAATCGACAATAATAAAGAAAGTAATCCCGGTGTGGCAAACGAGGACGCGGTAAGTACCGGCAAACAACCTACGAACTCACCTCTTTTAGGAAATGACACGGTATCGACACAGGATAATACTGCTGTGGCTTCAAAAACATCGATGAAAAAAGAAAAAAATACCAGGGGCTACTTCTATACCGGTTTTATTGCCGGGGCAGATCTGAGTTTCGTAAAATATCAAAGCATGGAGCCGATCGGCTATAATGTTGGTTTGCTGGCAGGATATAAGTTTAGTAAGTTCAGCATCGAATCGGGCTTATATTTTGTGAAAAAAAATTATTATACCGATGGTGAATATTTCGATAAAAGCGATATCCCCTATTTTGCTGAAGCAGAGATCTTATCAGTTAACGGCTATTGCCGCATGTTTGAGATCCCACTGAATATAAAATATGATGTAAGTGAAAAAAAGAAACATACGTGGTTTGTAACAGCCGGTGTTTCCTCCTTTATTATGAACAAAGAATTTTATAACTATGAGTATATAAAAAATGGCCAATGGCGCAATGGTAGCAGTTCCTACTATCACTCAACACAAAACTGGTTTTCTGTTTTAAACCTCAGCGCAGGATACCAGCTAAAAACCGGGGCAAAAACAAATCTGCGCATAGAGCCGTATTACAAAACATCATTTAACGGCATTGGTACTGGCAGCCTCTCCATATCGAGCATGGGGATCAATGCCGGCTTAACGAGGAAAATACCTTAAGGTAAAACAACCTTGGTTTCGTAATGTGCTTCCCCATGACCTGAATGTTCAACATCGCCATGCCACAACATCATGATCATTGTAAAAACAAATACCGTTACAAAAGCAATAAAAGCAATCAGTGTAAACTTCTTGGGATCATTTGGTGAATTATCAACAGACATATTATTTGGTTTGATAAGTTTATAGTTTCCAAAAATAATGAATCAATTAAATTTAGTGCTAATTTATGCCGGTATTGCATACTGCATCATGTTTATAATAATATCAGGATCAGGACAATTTTGAAGGTATTTATCTTTTTCACCATAACTGCAAACGCCGGGATAGTCTCCTTCGTTTAATTCGATATCGCTAATAATTTGAAAATGCAAATGCGGCGGCCAGTTCCCGTTCTCGGAAGGCACTCCGAAATGGGCAATCTCCTGTCCGCGCGTTACATATTCTCCAACCTGTATATTATTGATATCATCCAAAGAGATATGTCCGTATAAAGTATAAAAGGCGATTCCGTCAAGTTGATGCAGCAAAATTAAAGTTGCCCCATAATCGCCGAATCGGTTGTTAAAGGCGAAGCTATGAACCATGCCGCCCATAAATGCATAAACAGGCGTGCCGGCCTCTCCCCAGATATCGATACCTAAATGAAACCGTCTTGGCTCCGCGCCGGGAACATTATCAAATACTTTGCTGCGACTGTAAAAATTTCGGTATTCGCCGTACCCCCCAATACCGTATAAAGCGCCCGCATTATTTATTTTCTGCCTGATGTATGCGGCAAACTGGTCACCATCCTCCAAAGCCTTATTATTCAATTCTGTATTAGCAGCAGTGAAATTCAGTTGCAGCAGCTTGTTTTCTTTTGAATTAAAAGGTACTACAACATGAAATGTATTCTTGTATTTTTTCAACGAGGAAGCCAGCACCGAATTGTAAATCATGAAACAAAATTAGTAAAAGCCATAACCGGAAATGCAGGGTATAATGATTACAGGTAGCTCAAATTTGTTTTGGGCGTTAAAGCGGTTACGGTTTCATACATAAGGCGAATAGTATTTTCAATATCATCGCGATGCAGCATTTCAACAGTAGTGTGCATATAACGTAGTGGTATTGAAATTAACACCGAAGGGCACCCGTCATTGGCATAGGCAAAACTATCTGTATCTGTTCCGGTAGTTCTGCTAAGTGTACGCCACTGAACAGGGATATTTTTCTTTTCTGCGACGGCTTCTGTAAACGCCAGGAGTTTATTGTGAACTGCCGGCGCATAAGCAAGTGAAGGCCCCTTCCCACAAGCAATATCACCTTCAACAATTTTATTGATCATAGGTGTTGTTGTATCATGGGTTACATCTGTTACAATAGCAACATTTGGTTTTATCCTGCGTGCTATCATCTCGGCGCCACGCAAGCCTATTTCCTCCTGAACAGCATTTACAACATAGAGGCCAAATGGCAGTTTAATTTTATTTAGACTGATGAGTCGCGCAACCTCTGCAATCATAAATCCGCCGACACGGTTATCAAAAGCGCGACCGATAAGGTAATTATTTGACAACTCATCAAACCCATCCTGGTATGTAACAACAGCACCGATATGGATTCCAAGGGCTTCAACCTCTTTTTTATTACGTGCACCGGCATCAAGAAATAAGTTATCTGGCTTCGGCTGCGGTTCTTTTGGTTCGCTTCCTGCGTGGCGTGTATGTATAGCGGGCCATCCAAACACAGCCTTTACCGGGCCTTTTTTGCCATGAATGAGAACCCGCATGGCAGGCGCAATCTGGTGATCAACACCACCATTGCGTTTCAGGTAAATTAAACCCTGGTCGTTAATATAGTTTACAAACCAGCTAATTTCATCTGCATGCGCCTCAATTACAACTTTAAACGCTGCATCAGGATTTATAACACCAACCGCGGTGCCATAAGGATCAGTAAAAGTTGCATCAACAAAATCTTTAATATAAGTAAGCCACAGTTTCTGACCACTGCTCTCAAAACCTACCGGCGATGGCGTGTTGATATATTCCTTTAAAAAAGTTATTGAATCATTGATTATTGCTTTTTGCTGCTTTGTTTTTGATGTTTTTTTTGCCATGTAATGAAAATATGAAATTGAACCGAAAGATGTTCAAAGATATGTTGTTGCATTATGCAACGCAAGCAATGGATAGCCTATGACTGGTGGTTGCATAAAAAATTGTCTCAATATTTGTTGTGTTAAATTGCGAAGCAAATGCTGAAGCTTGTAAAATCAATCTTTTTTGGTAACTATTTTATAGGTTTGATTGCAATTGCATTATCTGCTGAAAGCTGTATACAGTTGCAGTTGCCATTAAACTCATTGGTTTATTACAGCATCCTCTTTTGCATCACCGTCTTTTATTATACTTATGCATATTTAGGACCGCTTGGTGCCGGCAAAACAACTAATCCCCGAAAAGCATGGTATGTAAAAAATCAGGAATTTATTATATGGAGCCAGCGCATTTTATTAATGATATCCATAACAGGCGGGTGTATTTTTATTTATAAAAACTTCGCAGGCATTGAAAATTTATCTTTTGGATACTGGCTTATAATTTTTATAATGCTATTTGCCGGGATATTTTATTATGGCCTGTTACCGCGCTCTTTTTTTAAGATCAACCTTCGTAATACAGGCTGGCTAAAGGCATTTACTATTGGTTTTGTTTGGGCCTGTTGCGCAAACCTGATGAGCTTTATTGTTGTACAAATTGAAAACGGCACGCATACTGCAGAAACAATTCTATTGCTTTGGTTGTTTGTAAAGAACTGGATGTTTTGTACCGTAAATGCGATAATTTTTGATATTAAGGATTACAATGATGATTCAAATAAACAACTAAAAACATTTGTGGTGCGCTTTGGAATAAGAAACACTATTTTTTTTATTTTAACCCCACTTATTATTATCGGGCTATTTTCCCTGGTTGCATTTACAACAAGCCGCAATACAGGTGGGATAACAATAGCGTTTAATCTTATTCCGTTTATTTTATTGCTGATGATTGCATGGAGTATGCAAAAACCGCATAAAATTTTATACTATTTAATTGTAATTGATGGATTAATTTTTTTAAAAGCATTGTGCGGAATTGCGGGAATGCAGTTCATAAACTAATCATTATGAAAAACGATTATAACAATATCGCTGTATATTATGATCGCCTCAGCCGGGTAGTATTTCAGCGATCTATTATAAAAGCACAACAGTATCTGGTTGAGTTTATAATGGATAACTATACAGTGCTCCTGGTAGGTGGTGGAACAGGCTGGATACTTGAAGAAATTTCAAAATTGCAAAAACAAAATATTGCGGTCGTGTACGTTGAGAAATCTGCCAGGATGATCGGGCTTTCCAAAAAAAGAAAGTTTAAAAACATCAACGTAGAATTTGTCAACGAAGGCATAGAAACCTATAAAACGGATGCATATTTTGATGCCATAATTACGCCTTTTTTGTTCGATAATTTTCTTGAAAAGAAAATCACATTTGTTTTTGAAAAACTGGATGCGTTGCTCAAACAAAGAGGCTTTTGGCTATACGCAGACTTCGTAAACGATACAGAAGATAAAAAAGCCTGGAAGAAATATCTTTTAAAAACAATGTATGTTTTCTTTAGCCTGGCAGCTAATATAGAAACTCAGAAATTGATTGATGTTAAACCTTATTTTTCAAAAAAGTATGAAATGATTTCTCAGCAATTTTATTACAGGCATTTCATTCAGGCCATCGCCTACAGGAAAGTGAGAGAATGAAAATTTATTGCTTCAGGAACACAAGTTCAGGAGATTGCACGGTATCACTTGTGTGATTTCCTTTATCACTCATCCAGAAGCGGAAATAGCTTGTATCAGTAAGGCTTGCACCAAGATTTGAACAGGCAAGCATATCTGCTCCAACTTGACTTGAAGGATAGCCATAAGTAAGCTCAAAATCCGCTTTTACATTTTTGGGCGGATTAAAATCAGGAATGCGAAAACTGTCAACACGCGATAAAGAAGGATTACAGGCAACTTTAGAAATGCGTTGAACCCAGATGGTATCTACAACATCCCCTTCCTTATCTGTGCATTGCAACTTAAAAGTAACAATAGATGGTTGAGGAAATACAGTTGCATTTACACTTTCAAATTTAAGCGTGGGTTTTGTATTATAGGTATCTTTCGAGCAGGTCATACATCCCAGTACCAATAAAAAAATAGCTAATAGTTTAATCTTCATTTCTTTGTAATAATTATCAAATTTAAACAAAAGCAAATAACTCTTAATTGTGGGGTTTCCATTTGTTAACAAAACTTTTCAGATCGCAGCCGATTTTCAATGGCGTGCAAAAGAGTTATTCCAATACCAGCATCAAAGCAATATTGTTTATAAGAAATGGTGTGATTGTCTCAACATACACGCAGAGAATGTCTGCTCAACTTTACAAATCCCGTTTTTACCTATTTCATTTTTTAAAACCCATAAAGTTCTTTGTGGTGATGAAAGTTATGAAGTGATGTTCGAAAGCAGCGGCACAACCCGATCTAACAAAAGCAGGCACTATATCTGGGATATCAATTTATACGTACAAAGTTTTATAAAAGGATTTGAAATTTTTTATGGGCATATAAAAGAATGGTGCATTATCGGTTTGTTGCCATCCTATCTCCAGCAACAAAATTCATCCCTTATAAAAATGATTGATGACCTGGTTAAACTAAGCTGCAATGATAACAGCGGGTTTTACCTGGATGAATTTGAACAGTTAAATAATCTTTTGAAACACCTGGAAAAACAAAAACAAAAAACTTTACTAATAGGCGTTACCTACGCCTTGCTTGATTTTGCTGAAAAATTCCCAATGCAACTTTCTTCAACAATAATTATGGAAACCGGCGGCATGAAAGGCCGCAGGAAAGAATTGACAAGGAATGAAGTGCATCATATTCTAAAAAAGCAATTCCAGGTGCATTCTGTTCATTCGGAGTATGGGATGACGGAGTTACTATCGCAGGCTTATTCAAAAGGCGGTGGTAGGTTTTATTGCCCGCCATGGATGAAAGTTTTGGTACGGAATGAAGACGACCCCTTACTCGTTAAAACAGCAGGCAAAGGCGCATTGAACATCGTTCTTTCCAGCACAGTGGGATCCGAAGCTTGGAATTCACGTGACTTGAAGTCGCGGC
>JADMIO011054744.1_pt1 | contig 61050 bp, 72 predicted proteins | sample 8958161 | NCBI WGS metagenome assembly JADMIO01 (sample SAMN16585339, study PRJNA669376) | soil metagenome | isolation source: Crop rotation soil | place: USA: Cullars Rotation, Alabama | collected 2011
CGCGACAACTTGTCCACGTGGAATTCTAAGCTTAGGATCCCAATGTGCTGGAAAGCGCGGCCTTCGTTGGCCAGCTCGTAGACCGGCAGGAAGGTCATAGAAGGCTGCACGCGGTCGAGGATGCCAACTTCCTGAAACATGCGCTGCACGTCGTCGTGCACGATGCCGACGCGCGGCAGGTTGTACAGCGTGCTATAGCGCTCGAGCACGCACACCTTGTGCCCGGCCCGCCCCAGCAGGATGGCCGCGAGCATGCCGGTGGGTCCGTAGCCAGCGATGATTACGTCGTACATCGGGGCGGACTATAGCAAAATGGAGCGTGGCTTCGACATCGCTAACGTCTCAGCGCTTCGCCCAGGGGATGACCTTCGACGAATACGTGACTTACGTAGGTTCGGCGCAAAACCTGACGCGTGAGCTCGATACCGGTCCTCGGGTCGACTACAGCGCTTACCTGCGGGCGACGTTCGAAGCACGGCGCCTGAACGACGCGCAGACGGACGCATTAACGTGGCTTGCCTGCATGCCGGGCGGGCCCGCGAAGATGCTGGTTGTTTCGGAAGAATGGTCATCTGACTGCAGACGCGATGTGCCTACGTTGGCGCGCATTGCAGAGGTCACGGGCATGGAGTTGCGTATCTTCACCCGTGACGGGCAGCGTTACGACGAGACGTCCGAGTTGATTGCAGACGTGATCGAGGCGTTTCGAAACCACAAGGACGGTCAGTCCTGGCTGTCGATACCGCTCTGCGTCTTCTACACCAGCGACCTCAACTACCTCTGGCACTACACGGAGTACCCGGCGATTTACCACAAGGACCGCCTGGTGCAGGAGCCCAGAGCACCCTTTTACGGCGATGAACCGCTGGCTGCTCTGATGGCGTCGCCCTTCTACGCGGTTTGGACGTCGGCGGCGGTCGACACGATAGTCAGCGGTCTGCATCGGCGACTCGTCACGGGCGAAGAGTAGCGCCGCACGCTCTCCGGCGCGGCCGCGCCGGAGAGCGTGCGGCGCCGATCGTGCAGGGACACGCCTCGTATAATCCAAAGACACGCGACCTAGATTCACCTGGAGGCTGCTTTATGCCGGGACCGCTTGCCGACGTTAAGGTTTTGGATTTGACGTGGGTGCTGTCTGGGCCTTACGCGGCGATGACCCTGTGCGACCTCGGGGCGGAGGTGATCAAGGTCGAACGGCCTCCCTTCGGCGATGTCGCGCGGACCACGGGACCGTTCATAGGCACGGACGAGAAGGAGAGCAGCTACTTCTTCAGCGTCAACCGTGGCAAGAAGAGCACGGTGCTCGACCTCAAGAAGCCGGAGGGCAAGGACCTCTTCCTACGCATGGTCGAGAAAGTCGACGTGGTCATGGAGAACTTCACGCCGGGCAGCATGGAGCGCCTGGGCCTGGGCTACGACGTGCTGTCGGTGCGCAACCCTCGCCTGATTTACGCCGCCACGTCCGGCTTCGGGCAGACGGGACCGGACCGCGATAAGCCAGCGCTGGACGTCGTCGTGCAAGGCATGGGCGGCATCATGAGCATCACCGGCGAGGAGGGCTCGGGCCATCCTGTACGCCCCGGCATCTCGCTGGGCGACATCGCCGCGGGGCTGTACACCGCGATCGGCATCCTGGCGGCGCTGCACGAACGTGAGAGTTCGGGCAAGGGCCAGTTCATCGACGTCTCGATGCTGGACTGCCAGGTTGCGATCCAGGAGAACGCGTTCTCACGCTACTCCGCCACGGGCCAGCCACCGAAGGCCATTGGCACGCGGCACCCGGCGACTACGCCGTTTCAGGCCTTCCCGACCAAGGACGGACACATCGTCATCGCCCTGGGCTTTGGGCTCGACAACATCTGGGACCAGTTCTGCATCTTGCTAGACGTGCCGGAGGCTGCCGCAGACCCGCGGTTCATGTACCCTGCTTCGCGCACTCGCAATCATGCCGCGCTGGAGCCCCTGCTTAACGAAGCGTTCAAGAAGCGAACGACGGCTGAATGGTTGCCTGAGCTCGAGGCGCTGAACATACCTTGCGGGCCCATGAACACGATCCCTGAGGTGACCGAGTACCCGCAGATCAAGCACCGCGGCATGCTGCAGGAGGTTGAAAGCGCCCGTGGCAACAAGCTGACGATCTCTAACCACCCGGTGAAGTTCTCCCGCAGCGACGCCGGCATCCGCGGCGGCCCGCCGACAATCGGCGCCGATACGCGTGACGTGCTCGCCGAGCTGTTGGGCCTAGACGAAGCGGCGGTAGACGCCGAGTTCGCCCGCGGCGCCGCCGTCGTACCGCAGGACCTGCCCGATGAACTGGTCAACGCTTAGCCATGCAGCAGCTGGGTCGCTATAGCGGCAGCGAGCAGTGGCGCAAGGCGCTCGACGTTGCAACCGAGCTCAAGGCCACCGCTGATGCGCTCAGTTTGGAGCCGGAGCAAGAGTGGCTGCGCTACGTCCTCGGCGAGGCGGCGGACGCCATCCGCGGCTCCGTCCTGTGGGCGGCCACGTCAACGCCGGTACCGCCCGCCGTGGACGCCGACTACCTGCGCCAGTACGTAGTGGCCGCAGACGCCACGCGCGGCGACGCGGTCGTGGCGTCGTATTTCCTCTCATTCGCCCGCAGCGAAGCCGCCATTGACGAGGCGACGTACGGGCGCCTGGGGCCGGCGCTGGACGCTATCGAAGCCGAGATGGGCGCGATCTCCCGGGAGCTAACGGGCCGTCTGGGTTTCGACCCGTACCAGGACCAGCCGGCGGGCTAAGGTCTCAACCCTGCGTCACCGGTTGAAGGCGGCTGAAACTGGGTCGCAGGCGGCCGTCCCTGAGGAACGGCCGTGCCGACAGTGAGGTCCAGGCTCAGCATCGATTGTGGTTGCCATACGGCAGTCTCATTGGCTGTCCGGCCTTCAATGCGGAACGTGATGCGATCGCCCGGCTTGCCACAGCCTGGGGTTATGGCCTCTGAATCAACCGAAATGTAGAAGACGTTTGCTGACCGGCCCGGAGGTAGCGCCATGGGTCCGCTGCATACCTTGCCGTTGATGAGCGCCTCGACCTGAACATAGAAGGTCCGCTCGGGAGTTATTTGCCCGGCCGGTGCACCGTCAATCGTTACGCTGCCAATGAAGCGCGTTTCGTTAAAGCCAACTGGAGAAATCTGAGCGGCCGCATCGCCGGTACTAACGGACAGGCCGACGAGCGCAAGACTGACGAAGGTCAGAAGAACGCGGAACATTATGGCTACAACCGAATATCGCCGAATGACGTGATCTCGCGCTGAACCGCCTCGGCGCCCATTGCTTCCGGTCCCGCTGGCAGCGTGTCGGCGTCGGCCAGGGCGCCGAAGTCCAGGCCGGTGAGCTCTTCGATTTTCTTGACCGAGGTCTGGTACTGCTTCACGTGCCCGAGGTCGTCGAAGCTCTCGCTGCCGCCGTTGCCGAGCTTGATGCTGCCGTCGGGTTGTTCTTCGATCTTTGAGGTCTGGTCTGCCAATAGCGCCGTCGCCTTGAGCTTGCCGTTCTCCACGCGCGCGACGATCTTCCAGAACTGCATCGGCACGTGCACGTCGCGGTACTTGGGGTCGTCAGAGCGGAAGACGGGGCCGGTGTAGACGTTGATTTTCTCGTTCTCCACCGTCGCATTGTCGAGCACATACTGCTCGATGCCCTGCCAGAACTCGGCGCTCTCGTTGAACTTGACCAGCTGCGGCGTGCAGTTAGTGAAGTGAAACGTGTCGGCCTCGGCGCGGCGGGCGCGGTCAACAGAGCCCCAGGACGGCTCCTGTCGCCGAGTCAGGTGCCCGCGATCGAAGGCGCGCTTGATCTTGCCTCCCGGGTCGGGGATGGTCAGCTTCTGGTGATCGTAGAGACGCTGGTTAGTCTGGAACTTAACGTCGATGCGCTTGTCGATGAACCAGATCTCGCCACCGCCGCTCTCAGCCGCCTCGGAACCGTCGAGAGACTCACGGCTGTTGTCGCTGTTGAAGCCGGCCTTGACGGCTCCGGTGCTGCGAATGAGCCACAGCCACGACCCACCATCGATGTTGGACGCGGTGTAGAAGGCCATGCGGTGCGTCTGGCTCATCTGCAGGCTGAAGTGCTCGTACTTGAGCACCGTGGCGTCGGCGCCGGCGGGTGGGTTGAGCAGCGGCACGAGGTCATGCTGCAGTTCGGCCTTGAGCTGCGGCAGGCCGACGTTGAAGCCGGGCAGGAAGGCCTCACTGTAGCCGCTGCGGTTGGCGAAGTTCTCGTCGATCGTGACTTTTTCGCCGCCGAACAGGTCGAAGGCCGGCATCGAACGAGCCGCCGGGATTGGTTGCTCCGCCGCCGGCCGTGCTTCAGCGACCGGCGCGGCAGGCTGATCGCCGACACGCACCGAGACCGTGATTGGGATCGTCCAGGTCGCCGTGCCGTCCTTGATTTCCGGCTGGGTTGAATCCACGGGCGTACCTCCCTGTCGGGCCGTTATCGGCCTGGCGTTTTCATCCAACGAAAGCGCTGCGTTGAGCAATGACTGCTGCGGGCCACTGAGACCGCTCGCGGCCTTGAGACCAGCGACGATGGCGCTGATGCGAATGCCTTCGTTGATTTCGCGGGTGCCCTTGCCAGGCATGTCACGATGCGGCTCGCCCCAATGGTGTAGAGCTACGACGCGAAACTCATCGTTGAACACGGGAGAACCGGACGAACCGGGGTTGGTGTCGGCCATGTAGTGCAGGACGTGTTCGAGGCGCCAGACAAGCTGGTTCTCGCGCAAGACGGCCTGCTTATAGTCGCCTTCCGGGTGCTCGATGATGTTCACGTACTCGCCGAGCATGTGCTTGTCGCCGGCGTCGCTCAGGGGCAGATGGCCGAACTCAGCGAGCTCACCGGTGCCGTAAACACGCGGACCGACCGCGACAACGGTGTAGTCGAGGTCGTCCTTGTCGTTGGTGAAGAAGAATTGCTCGGGCGCCAGGCGAAAGCGTGAAAGGGCACGCGGGTTGCGGCCAATATCGAGCTCGTAAAAGAACTCGATGAACGCCTCGGCAGCCTGGGCCGGCGTGGCGAAAACGTGGTTGTTGGTAATCAGCAAGCGGTCCGAAATCAGAAAACCAGTCGCCAGCGGGCGCAGGTCCCGCGTGACGATACGAGCGACGCTGTTCGCCGCAGCACGCGCGCGGTCGAGGAAAGCGATGCCGAGGAAGTCCGTGGTGGCGCCGACGATACGCTCGGCGCCAGAACCCTCCTCGCCTTCGAGCTTCATCTTCATCGAGCCGTGCTCGACCATGCGCTTGGCCGTGGTTTCGTCAACGCCGGTGACGGCCATGACGCGGGCGGTGGCACGCTCCGGGTCGTCGGCTTTCAACGGCTTGTCGCTGTCGGCGATGCTGATCGTGGTGAAGTAGTGGTCTTCGTTGTCGTAAAAGCGCTTGTGGGCGTTGCTCTTCAAACTGCTGGGCGGTTCTACCATTGCATTTCCTCGGTGAAACTCGACGCCGCTTTGACGAAATATTCGCGTGAGTAGTGCGCATTGTGACGCGGCCTCAGTTGCTTAGCAATGGAGCTGCGTAATCACCGTGTAAATTCGGCAGGATTGCGAGAAATGAAGAGGGCCGTCCCGGTTGGGACGGCCCTCTGTAATGGCGAAAACTACTTAGACGTCACGCTGGAAGCGGACGCCGCCCTTCGGCGTACCGCCCTGGATCTTCGTGACGTCGATGATCAGAGCGCAACCGACTTCACGCGTCTCGTGCTTCTGCTCGACGTCCTGGATGTTGTCCCAGACACGCTCGCAGATCTCCGGGTCCTCTTCGACGTGGCCGATGCCCTGGATCGAGAGGGTGCTGCGGGTCTTGCTGTCGCGGTACAGCAGGCCGATGGTCGGGTGCGTCTTCAGCGCGTTGACCATGCCGCCTTCCTTGTTGCGCAGCCAGATCGAAAGCTGCGTGGGGCTGTAGACCTGGACGCTGCCGCGCAGCGACATGTTGGGCTTGCCTTCTTCGTCCACGTAGCAGACGGTCATCGGCGTGTCGTTGCGCAGGGCGCCGTTGATCAGGCCGCGGGCCGAGTCCGGGATGACGTCCGTGACCTCGGGTCGGGGCTGCGGCACGATCTGCTGGTCGACGACGTTGATCAGGTTCTGGCTGTTGAAGCCGAACGTGAGGTGAACCTCGGCCGGCGCAGCGCCCATGGCCGGGAAGGTGGCGTCGATCTTGACCTTGTCACCCTCGAGGCGCGGCTCCGACCAGAAGCCCTTCACGTAGACGGGCGTGTTCGGCCATTCGCCGGTGATGCGGTAGAGGACGTCCTTCTTGCCCTCGAGCGTGGCTCCCTGGCGGCCCCAGACGGTAGCGCCGTTGAGCTTGACGTCGTCGGCGAGGTAGCGAGACGCGGCCTCGGTGGCGGGAACTTCGCCGGTGCGCATCGAAAGCAGGTAGGCCTCAGCGGCGCGGATACGTGGGTCCATGGTGTTTCTCCCCCTTCAGGAATCTCAGTGGTTGTGAGGGAAATTCTAAAGCGTCCGTCTCTTAGGTGACAGACCATCAGGTTCGCGAAGATTAGTTAACGCGACCGTTTTTCGTACTCGACTGAGTCGCTTTCTTCGACGTATTCTAGGCCTAGTTTGTGAACTAGCTAACACTTTGGGGAGTCATACGGGGGAGCACGCGATGGAAAAGAATTACTGGACGCGACTGACTGACACACGCATCGGCCGTCGCCGCCTGATGGCTACGGGCGCCGGGGCGAGCGCCGCGGCGCTTCTACTGGCGGCCTGCGGCGGTGGCAGCAGCGACTCAGGCGGCAAGCAGGCCGACAAGTCGAGCCTCGTCGCCAAGGCCGAAGACACGACGAAGCAGGCCAAGCGCGGCGGCGTGCTCAAGGACCGCACCTTCGGCGACCCGTCGTCGCTAGATGGGCTGGAGCCACAGAGCCCCTGGAACGCGATCGGGCCCATGGTCTACAGCGCCCTGGTGAAGTTCGAACCCGGCTACATGAAGCCGGCGGCCAACAAGGTGGTCCCGGACCTGGCCGAGTCGTGGGAGTTCGCGCCGGACGGCATGTCGATCGTCTTCAAGCTGCGGCCCAACCTCAAGTTCCACGACAAAGCGCCGGTCAACGGGCGCGCCGTGACCACGGACGACATTCTGTTTTCCTGGAACCGCTTCGCGACCAAGGGCAGCAACCGGTCGAGCACGGCCAACTCGGCCGACCCCAACGCGCCTGTGCTTTCGCTGGAGGCACCGGACTCTAAGACCATCGTCGCCAAGCTGAAGGAACCGCTGGTTTACGCCACCGGCTTGTTCGCCGGTTCGTCCGCGGGCGGCATCGCCATCCTGCCGAAGGAGGCGGACGGCGGCTTCGACCCGCGCGGCGACATGATCGGTACGGGGCCGTTCAGCCTGGCGAAGTACGAGCCCTCGGTGCGGTTCACGATGAAGCGCAACGCCAACTTCTGGGACCCGGACGCCGCGTTGGTCGACTCGGTTGAGGTGCCGATTGTCTCTGAATATGCGGCCTCGATCGCTCAGTTCAAGGCCGGCAACATTTACAGCTTCGGCGCCTATATCACGGGGCCCAACATCAAGGGCGAGGACGTGCTGCAGGTGAAGCAGGACGCACCGAAGGCGCTGATTTACCAGGGCGACTTCGGCGCGGGCCAGAGCGCCACTACGTCGCCTCTGTACCTCTCGTTCGGCTTCCTGCCGAAGTCGCCGTTCAACGACGAACGCGTGCGCCGCGCTGTGTCGATGTCACTCGACCGCGACCTGTACATCGATACGTTCTTCAACGTCTCGAAGTTCGAGCAGTCCGGTCTGCCGGTCGACACGCGGTGGAACTCGGCGATACCGGCGACGCGCGAGGGCTGGTGGATCGACCCCAAGGGAAAGGACTTCGGGCCCAACTCCGCTTACTTCCAGCACAACCTCGAAGAAGCGAAGAAGCTGATGGCGGCGGCCGGGCTGTCCGGCGGCATCCCGAACAACAAGTCGAGCTATGTGACGACGCAGCAGCTTCCCGACGTGGCAAAGCACGCGCAGATCCTCGACGGCATGACCAAGGACATTGGCATCAACTCCAGCGTCAACAGCCTGGCTTACCCGCAGGAATACGCGGGGGTGCGCGACGGCAAGGGCAAATACGACGGCTGGGGCTACAAATACACGCCTGGCGGCGCCGGTGGTCATGTGATTGGCGTGTTGTCCGCGGGTTACCTCACCAACGCGGGGCCGTACTTCTTCGGCTTCGACGCCGCTGGTAAGGGTGACCAGACCGGCGACCCCGAAATCGACGCCCTGATCGCCAAGGGCCGGACAACACGCGATGAGACGCAGCTCAAGTCGATCGTCGCCGACATCCAGAAGAAGCTCGCGGGTCACGTGTACGCCATACCGATGCCGGGAACGGCGACGACGTTCACGATGGCCTGGCCTGCCCTGGGCAACTTCGGCGTGTTCCGCGGCTCGGCGATTCCGAACTGGGGCCTGTGGGTAGACCAGACGAAGGCGCCGTTCGTTTAAGGGCGGTTTGCCCGAGGCGACGAAGCTGGGATACGATAGCAAGGCTACTTCGCGGCCCGGTGGTGTAGCGGCCTAACATGCCACCCTGTCACGGTGGAGATCGGGGGTTCGAATCCCCTCCGGGTCGCCAGAACCTAACTCAACGCCTCTCCAGTGGAGAGGCGTTACCTTTTGGCGTAACCTGGTCACTCGTCGAGAGTGTCGGCTTCCTGACGTACCAACCTGGTTCCCAAGACCAAGTGACGGCTGTGCCTTCAGGGGAGTACGGCCGGAATCACAGGGGCACACGCCTTCCTGGGGATCGTGGATAGAGGAATCGAGCTCTCAGTGGAGTCACAGGACGACGAAAGGCGTGTGTTAAAGGGATTCGGTGGGATCCTTCGTGGAACCCAAGTCCTGTATGAGCGCTCCGACGAAGGTGAATTTCACGTGATCGGCTCACCACAGGATCTTCACCTGGATAGAGTTGCCGGACGTCTGCTGTCTGTGTTGTCGAATGATTGGAAGACGCAGGCGGAAGTTACGCAGGAGTTGGATGCCCCGGTACCGAGCGGTGAACAGATTCGCAAGGCCTTAAGCACATTCTTGGATGAGGGCGAAGTTGAACGCGATCCCAAGGATAGGCGCCCTGGTTCTACACTCGTCGCGACTGTCCGCGTGATCTCCAATGCGCCCCTCCCATTAGGTTGGATGTGGTGCGCATGCGAACATTTTCTCTTCGAGAATCCTGTTTGAAATGTGATCGCTAAGAAAATCGACTCGCAAAGCGAGTTTCCATTTTGACCCGTCGCCCAAACAAAGCCGGCGGTGGGTTACAGCGGGTTACCGTGCGCCGAGAATCGCATCTACCACGTCATCTTCAGTTGGCAGCCTACGCTCGGACATTCCCAATTGGGCCTTACGTATGCCGATGATCACTCCGGCCTCATCGAAAAGGATGTGCTGTTTGGGCCCGCTGACAGCGCTCCAATCATGGATCAGAGAGCGCACTCGACTCTGATTGGGCGGATATACCCAGCTTCACGAAGTGGCATGACTAACTCGTCTGCTAAGTTGGGTAGCGATTTGCTTTCAGCGGCAAGATTGTGAAGTACCGCGCCACCAGCTCTCTTATGTAACGTTCAGGAACCTGCACTCTTGTCTTCGTTTCTAGGGCTCGCAGTGCCATTTCTATCCGAGATCCAGGTTGTCTTCGAGGAACTTCAGTCGTCGTCCCCCTGTCCAGCGAGACATATCCGTCCTTGAGCGGCACAGCGGCCTTGATGGCACTCAGTGCTACACGACCGTCTTCATCTTCGATCAACTCCACCAAGCGTAATGTGGCTCGTTTGGAGGCGAGGATCTGCAGGCTGAAGGTCTGTTCAATCATTCGGTCGCATTAGAGGTTGAGCTCACGCTGAAAGTCTGGGTGGGTGGTCCAGCGGAATACGGTCACGCGGTGGACACCAAGTTCATGCGCGATGTCATTAATACGTTTGCCTTCGACCAGCATGATTAGCGCACGGGTCATTTGCAGATTGAGCCCACGAGGCGAATCATCACACTCGGCTTCCGCAACGTCTGGAGTAAGCGGCCATGAGTCCAGGGCCGATTCTGTGGTCAAAGTCGACGGGCCAAGGGAAGGGTCTAAATAGGTCATGACTTGATAGCAGCTGGCCGTCTAAACGGGATAAAACCACGTTAGTCGTGGAGCTGCGTCAGGGCTAAGAAGGCCAAGCTTGGATCGATAGTCGGAAGAGCCGGCTTCGTATCGGATGGTTGCAAAGATTCTTTTGGTCAACCAAGATTCTTACCTCTTCTCCACGCCGTCATACGCATTCCGACTAGAATAGACTTCTACTAATATCCTGGAGACAGTCGCCGACGAACGACTTAACGGCAGCCAAATGGCATTAGAAGAACTGCGTTAGTTAGTTGGAGCGCCACGTGCTCGAACTTGTTCTCGTCAATGGAGTAAGACTCCGGCTAAGCCGAGCGGTTCGTGCAGCGATCGAGGGCACACTCTTGGTGTGCCGGGACGGGCGTGGCAGACTAGTGTTGGCGTTGCCTGCGTCGGGTGCCGAAGTTGCAGAGTGCGTTTTGGAGCCACAGCTTACCGAGTTACTGCACATTCCCTGACCGAGCTGACAGCGAGCAAGGGCTATCGAACAGCAATGGTGAAAACGGCATACTACGACCTAGCCCTGATGACTCAGGCCGTGCTTGGTAGCGCTTTAGAGACAAGGCTCTGCGAGACCCGCGACGATGTTTAGATTGGAGGGTCAATGCAATACGTCACGCAACCGAGGTGTCCGTGGCCTCGGCCATTACGACTGGCAACGGGAATGGCGACTTGTCACGAAATGGGTAGGTCGCAAGCGCTTACCTCAGACAACCGAAAGGTAGCTCTGCAAGGCGAGCCGCATTGACGCATCACGTCAACGGCAAGAGCGTTTGAATGGCGGTGGGGGCCCAGCCTTCCGTCGTGGTGACTGATGTCCGGGCTCTTAGGTTACATTGCGGCTTTAAAACGGCGACCGTCCGTCAAGCTGCCTTTCAATCCAGGCCTACTTCAGGCCGCCATCCCCAGTACTCGGCGGCCGAATGCAAATGGTGATGCCGCTAGGAGTGCATGGCCCCAGACGGGTGACGGCCGATGTCGTGGTATCCGGACCGCTCAGGGAGGCCAACCGGGACACGGGCTCTGCAGGTGTCTGGCATGTTATCTGGATCTTGGCCGAGCCAAAGTTTGCGCCCGCTGCGGCCGTAATCGTTGCGTAGCCGCTCGTCGTCAACGGGTCAGCCGTGAAGGTGAAGTTCATAGCACCTTTGACAGGCGTGCCCTGAAACGCGTTCGTGCCAGAAAACGAACCCGAATTGGTTGAGCCATTGTCACCGCCCGATGGCGAATTCGTCTTGGGCGTTGAGCTTGTCGTGCCCGAGTAGGAGGAAAGGGTCCCAGTGTCGGCCATAAACGAGACCTGAGTGTCGTCCGGCACTATCTGGTTGTTCTTGTCACGTACGGTGACTCCGACAAAGATGGACTTGCCGCAGCTTACGGATGGAGCCGACAGCGTGAACTGGATACTACCCGGGGCCGTGGTCGTTAGTCCCTGAGCTTCTGCATCAGTATCTTTGCAGTACTGCTGCACGGTGACTTTCCCAGGGTTCGAGGACTGGTCTCCAATCCAAGCGGTGACTGTAGTTGTTTTCATACCTGGAAGCACGGTAAGTATCGCGGTGTTGTCGATTGCGAGAGCAGTGCCGGGAGGGCCAACATCGAGCTTGCCAACGTCCGTTGCGAAGTGGTACCCAACGTTATTAATGATGTGTCCCGCGGCATCTCGCGCAGTGACTGTTATCACCGAGGTACCGCCACAGGACACGACGTTGGGCGTGGCCACTACCGCGAGCGCTTTGTACTGCTCGCCCGTGCAGTAGTTCTGGACCAGAACGGTGCCGGTAACGATTTGTGACGTAGCGACCGAGAAAGGGTCTGCCGGGTTGGCGGGCGTAACTGATAGCGTTGATGCTGTGACTGTCGCCGAAGCTGCGCCTGGGACGAGCTGAAGGATGACGCTGTTGGGCGTCGGACTCGTGAGCAACCCAGCCGTGGTCGAAAAAACAAAGCCGATGTCAGGTATGTTTGCACCGGCCTGGTTAATGGCATTTGCCCTGATTAAGGTTGTGCCTCCGCACTGAATAGCGTTAGGCGTTGCCGTCACATTTATCAGCAGATTGTTGTTGGTCGCGTTGGAGCAGTTTACTGACATTGTTTTTTCGTCAGCGAGAGTTCCTGTGACAGTTGGAGCCGACGCGCGAATCGTCACAACACCGACAAATCCGGATGTCGCTGTGAAGCTGGACGTTCCTTGGGCCGACCCCGTACCGCCGGAAACTTGGAAAGACAGCGGACTCATGAACCCAGACGTCACGGTAAGGCTGACGGTGGTCGGGTCTACAGGGGCATTGCCGGGTGTAAGAAGCGTCACGGTGACGGAGGTCGTACACAGTGTCGAGCCAGGAACACTCAACGTAAGGCTTGTTGGCTGCGCAGCAATCGCCCGATGTGCAGCTGATATCGATAGTGAGACAAGAGCCACAGCCAGGGCGATTACGGCCAGTCGGATGCTTCTTCTAAATACCATCACTGAGTCTTCCTTGTTAGCCGGATGGCGGGGGTTCGACCACAGTCGGAGACCTTCCGGTGACTTAAGGGGATGGTAGGGCTGACCCTACGCAGTCAGGAATCAGGGAAAACCCTGATGTGCGCGCCAGTAGCCCTACCGGGGCGAGCCGGGCCTTAAGACGGCCGCAATTCGCTCAGTTGGCTATCGCTTGACGATGCCTGGGGGAGGCAATGGTGTCGCGACGCTGCCCGGCTTGGGCGACGATTTGGGTTCCGATGCCTGGCTTGTAGTCACGGAGACCGCCGGGGTGGATGAGACCCCGGAGGGCGAGGACGGTCGTGGTGTCGCTACCCTCTTCGGCGTCGCTGGCGGAGCGGGCGCCTTTGTTGGCGAGCGCTTCGGGGTCGGATTCCTTGTGCTGATTGCTTCAGGCCGCAAGCTTCTGACTCCTGGCTTTGAGGGCGTTGAGCTAGCCGGGGGCACCACACCAGGCTTGTCGGCGTCGTCAGTGAATACGAGGTCCGGGACCTCCGGAAGATAACTCAGCGGATTTACCACTATGCCGTCGTGACGTAGCTCGAGGTGCAAGTGCGGCCCGGTCGAATACCCTGTATTGCCCGACATACCGAGGATTTGCTTCTTCTGAATGTAGTCGTCGGTGGCGACCTCGAGCCCTATCAGGTGGCCATAGAGGCTCTGGAAGCCGTTACCATGATCGAGAATTACGTAGAGACCGTACCCGCAACAGGTGCTGCCGCCCGCGTAGAGCACGTGACCGGCTCCAATCGCCTCGATGGCAGTGTCGGAGGGCACAGCAATATCAACTCCCTTTGGATGATTGGGTCCGTACCGGCTACTTATTGGGCCTCTCACCGGCCATTCGGGCTTGAATGAGGACGAGACGACTGCCTCATTGGCGTCGGCGGATGCGTCATCGTCTGGGATGCTTGTGGGGTTGAGGATGAGGACTTCCTGTCCTATTTCGGGTTCGGTAACAGCCGTCCCCTGTCCGTCTTTAACGACGCGGTCGGTGTCGACACCAAACATGTTGGCAATGCTCTCCAACGTGTCGTCTGGACGAACAATGTAAATCAGTCCGGCCGAAGACGGGATACGTAGCTTGGTGCCCGCAGGAATTTCGCTCGATTCCTGAACGACCTCAGGGGAATTACTATTTACCAGCCGTGTCGCGGCTGATAGGAAGCCGCCTTCCATCCCAAGCTCGGAGGCAATCGTCTCAGCCGTCGCTGGCTCCTGAACGGTGAAGACGCAGTAAGCCTCGACCTTTTGTTCGTGGCAGCTTAGGTAAGGATCCGAGCTTTCTGGCTTCGGTGAGGCACCGTGGAGATTGTCTGCCGAGGGCGCCGGTTTAGGGCTAGCCTGCGGAGTCTGCGTGGCTGGAATCTCCTTAGCTTGTATTGCCACCCCCCCGCCACAGGCCACGCAAGGGAATGCGAGGGCTAAAAGAGCCGCGAGGCCAACGCGTCGAAGACGTTTCGCCAGCACTACTTTATCCGTACAGCCTTGACGATTTGGCGGCGGTTGTAAGTTCGTGTCTTGGGGATGAAGTCGCCATCGCAAGTAATTACGGTAATGGACGCTTGTGATGTAGCGGATACAATCTGAGCCCAATTAGCGCTTAGAGGCACCGATTCATTCGACGCCACTTCATACCGGTAGTTTGAGCCTTTCACATGAATAATAATTCTGCGCCACGTTTGACACTACGAAGCTGCAACAATACGGGCATGGCGGTGGTAACATTCCGGCAGAGCACGGCTTCGAACCGGAATCCACGTGACCACCGAAGACGGCATTACCGCCTTTTCCCGATACGCCACCATAGCCTTTCATATCGCCGAAGTCATTAAGGACAATTTCGTCATCGCCGTCGGGTTCGGGCATTTGTCCCGACTTACTCACCTGCTTGTCGGACTAGCGCCGCATCCACGTCGATGTCTTTGATCGTCAGACGGTCCACGGCCCCTCTTGTTGGTGCAGGTTCGGTGCCGCCCTTCGATTGGCTGGATGTGGCGACCAGGCTGGGAGTGGTGGCCTGGTCAGTTAGCAAAAGCGCAGCAATCTCCGCGGCAACGTCAAGCCCGTTCGAAGTTAGCAACTCCTCGGACGGGACGGAGACGTCACTGGAAGGGGTGGTGAAGTCGCTAGAGGCGCCGTCTGGTCCCCGGTCAGCGTCTTGCAATAGCCCGTTCGTAAGAACCTCGAGCGGGGCCGCCTGTTGGTCCTGTTCGACCTGAACATTAGGATTCGAGGGCTGTTGCGTCGTCTGAGATCCTACGTCTGTTCCGAACAGCAAGACCACTACCAAGACCAAGGACAGAGTTAGGATTCTCATTTCGGCCAATCCGTGCCTGAGTCGAGAAAAGCTTCCTTGCCCCCACTCGAACGCGAAAGGAAAACTTGAGCAGTTAGACGATCCTCGATTAGTTTACTTTTGTTTCGATGGTGCAGGCACAAGGGATGCAGCCAGATGGAGGCAGGATCCCTGACGACGATCAGCATAGCACCGTCGGTGCCCGCAGTTTGCCGCTCGCGCCGTATTGTGAGTACCCAATGCGGCTCCCACGTCAGAAGAAATAGAGCCCCACCATTCGCCAAATGGATGCCCGGGCTCCATACCACCGCGCAGACGTGCCGACTAACCACGGAACTGCTGACTGGCGGCACCTATGGCGAGAAATTAATGATGGTATTTGTTGGTTGGCCGCGAAAATCGCAACTTACGACTCAGCTAGGCTGACCTCGCTTGCTCCGGCCGGAGGCTCTTTGCAGATGAAGCTCATGGCATCATCTAGATTATCGGCCATGGTAATCGCTTTCGATGAGCCAGGTAGCGCCACCGTCCACCACTCCGCTGTCTAAGCCGCACTTCCAGTCCTCCGTAGGTAAAGTTAAAGAGCGCCACTATGAATCATGCCGTGGTACCGCTACTTGCCGATCCGGCACAGCCTCGTTTCTCTTGAGGTGATGACCCGGCGGCCGAGCGGTCTGGGTCACATCGGCAGGCCTAGCTGGCATCGCGTTAAACATGCGGATGAGATTGCGCCAATAGGGAACAGCAGGACCATCGTCAAGTGTGTCTGTCGTGGGCAGCGGCCAGCGCGTATTCTACGGAAACGGTCCTGCCGTATGATGGGAACCCCGCTCGTGCTGAGCCTTTGACTCGTTGCCCGGCGCGTAACATGTTTCTATCTGGATGGCTAGTTGCAGGAGCGGCAAATGCATAAGCCCTTTCTTTTGATACTTGTTGTGCTTAGCTTGTTTGCAGGGCTTGGTTGGCCGAAGAACATCGAAGCGAGAGTCACGAGCCTATGGACCGAGCAGGTTTGCACCGGCGATGGCACAGTACAGGTGAACTTGCAATGGGGGCCGATTGACTACAGCGTCTACGCCCAGTGGCTCGACCTCGCCTGGCTGGACAATGCCAGCCGACCGAAGCAGCTAACCTCGAATACCCTTGTTGGTCCGGTGAACCACTTGGACTGGCCAGGCTTGCAGCCTGCCTCCACCTACTACGTTCGTGTGGCCCAGCGCTCGATAAACGACGTCGTCTCGCTTAGTACGGTTTTTGTTGTCGAGACAGCGAAATGTGCTTCAACGGTGCCCGGAGACATCGTTAACTTGCCAGGAACTGGTGAGCCCGCAGTCAGTTCAAACACCGGATCAACGAAGGCAAAAGACGATGGCGATAAAGATGACTCTGGAAATGCAGACGAGGGAAACGACGATGAGGAAGTTGCCTCGTCATCTTCTTCGTCGGCGCCGAAAAATCAACCGACCATTGGCGGACGGTAGCGGGACCTGAGCGCCTGACTCTGAGGTTGCGTGGATGGAGGTGATATCAGATCCATTGTGCGAGGTGCCACCAATGTCGAGTTGGCTACTAATGAAACGCATTTACCAGCGTTCAGGCTGCGCCAGCGGGAGAAGATAAGGTCCCGCAGTGTCGCAGTCTCCTGGTGTGCAATCGAGGAACGCGGGTGATCTGACGACTTCGTTCGTGTACTAGCTGCTTTCGGAAGTACTCTGATGCGCCGATAAGTACCTAGGATGCTTCCGCAACTCCGGGCCTGCTTCTTCTTTTTGACTACTGCGACGCTGGTGAGCAGTCTCGCCTGTCGACCGGCACCAATTTCCACCGATGCGACACCGGAGCAACTCCAGATTGGGCGCCCAGCGGTGACCGCAACACCCATTCCACAGACGCTCCCTCCCGACGTCGATCAGGCTATGGTGACTCGTGTCGAGGCCGCCGATACCCTCCGAGTCTCAAGTCCCTATCGTGGCCAGATGTCTGTAAAGCTACTGGGAGTCGAGTTGCCGGAATCGATGACACCGGGCAAGCCGATAGCGTGCTTTGGTGCGGAGGCTTTTGCAAACACCAAGAACCAGCTTGAGGGGAAAATCGTCTACCTGGAAAAAGATCCCTCAATTACAGACGACCCAGACTATCCATTGCGGTATATCTTTTGGGATGACGGCCGTATGGTAAATGAATATCTAGTCCGTTCCGGTTATGCGACCGAGGCAACTACCTCCCCTGACCTGAAATACGAAGCCCAGTTAAGACAGGCTCAGGACGATGCTCAGACGGCACGGCGCGGAATGTGGGCCAAATGCGCTGTCACGCTGACTCCGACGCCAACACCCAGCCCTACCCCGTCTCCTATCCCAGAACCTACGGCGACGCCAAAGCCACCGCCCACACCCACACCAAGAAGGCGCCCCTAAATGCACCTTATTATGTCCAAGTAAACCTTGGATTTCGGACCCGATTTGCCACGTGTAGGCCTGATCACAAGTCGCTTTCTTGCCAAACTCAGACCCTCGACGCGCGCAGAAAGATATTGCCTGTGTCAGACTAAGGCCGGTGCCACTCGTCTCATCTGCCGTGGGGCCCGCCCGACAGCGAATGCCCTCACGGCGGGCGAGTGGTACCATTTTGCCATTCGGCGTACTCTGCCACTCCAAGCGATGCCATATCCCTGTGACGGAATTAACCGAATGTACCCTTGGAGCTTCGAAGAGAATGGCCTTGCGCCGCCATTGTCTTACCGGCGGCAGAAGGCCGGCCAGAAGATGCTTGCTCTTAAACGAATTCACATTAAGAATGTCGCACCAGCAGCGGCAACGGAACTGCCGAGCGTACATATGATGCTCTTCCGGCTCACTGGCAAATCGGTGAGCCACTCATTGTGCTGGAGTATCCCGCCTTCGACTGGAAAACGCGCAGATGAAGTTTCCCGCCTTTAGCGCTTTCTGCGGTCACTTATTGTCGGTATGCGCTTTCGTCGGAGTCGGTATCTTGCAAGCGGGAAGCGTTTCGATGCGGCCGGGTACGAATAGTCTAGTCGGGTGGCGCCCGACAATCTCCAAGACCGACGACGCCCTTACCACTAACGGCACCCGACCAGTTCTCGGTTAACTTGGGCATCTGTGCGCCTGTCCCGACCAGAAATAGTTCCACGTCACTGGCGTAAAAGACAACGGAAGTGCTAGGTGTCATCCCAACTGTGGCCTACTGCCTGTGAGTTGAGTTAATAAGCTGCCGCGTGAGCTCTGTTAACATCAAGCTGAACACCTCAATCGGTTCCCGCGGAGTACGGTAGATCGATGAATGTCTACGCTAAGGTCTTGAGTCCAACAGGCCTGCTGGGTGGTGTTACAGCTGCCTGGGTACAGTACCCTCCGAGGCAGCAACGACAGATGATATAGCCTCGAATTCTTGGGTTTTCCCAACTTAGACTTCCGGACCGGCATCGCTGAAAGCTCAATGAGCCATGCCAAGATGGCCTCGATCCAGCTTACTTACTAGCTAGGAACGCTTGCAGGCGGTGACCTAACACTTCCACTTCGGTTGTCGAAGGCCGCGTGCTGACTGCGGTCACATTAAGTGGGCGCGAAGTGCTGAGGAATCTATGATTCCTGAGCATGACCTATCTAGTCTTGACAGCGGGCACTTCGACAGTTTAACAGTTGGGCAGTCCGCCACGGAGCGCAGCGTACCGTCTTGCATTTCTAACTTGCTGATGAAATCCTGGATCATGCGTGACCCCGGAGCCGAGTGCCCGAGATTAAGCCGTTACGTCCGAGCGTAGAGCGAGGTACTCAGCAGAAATGCCGACCAGGTCCGCGTCAACGACTTCAACTGTGAGTAAGGGCGCCGGTTTGTTCGTTTCGAACGATCGCCTCGAGGTCGCAATGATCGGTGTCGGGTCCGTCCGGGCGCAATGCACCAACAAGGCGTCCATTCTTAGACCAAACCGTCTGTTTTCCGGCCGCTCGGCATGGCGGAGTCCCGTACAATTGAAAAGCCATTCTCAGTCAGCCAGCGCTCTGACGATTCATCTGCGACCAGCTCCGACCCTAAAGATTGAACAGTTCTGTCGAATGGCCTCAAGACCGAGGCCATCGCAACCAAAACGTGATCAGCTGGTCAGGTCAAGCGTTGTCTCATCGTTGAGTTTTCAGCTGTGTCTAGAGCGCAATTAGGGCACGGTTCAAGATTAGGTCAGCGCATCCAGCCTAGTGACATCCGATTGAGTCGCCTGTTTAGAGTTTAACGTTAAGCTTCGGTTGGTTCATGTGGCCATGGCACGCCATCCTCGACCTCCATCCGCGGTGTAGGCTTTCCAGTAGACCGGCACAACGAAACACCTAGAACCAAAAGCAGTAGATGAAACGATGCTGCGATGAATACGATCATCATTCAGACCAGGCAGGCCTTAAGCTAGGTTGCATCTCTCCCAACTCTTGAAGGAATGATTCAGCCGCAATTCTGAGCTCGCTGAGAAAGCGGGCTCTTTCGTTGTGATAGAGAAGTTGTAGATTCTGTAGATCCGATTTGGAGAGTGGCAACGTGTCGTGGACATCTAGCCATTCATCAAGCTCACTGCGGATTTCAGCGAAGCTTTCAAATATTTCTCGACGGCGGTGACGATAGCTCTCGAAGGCGGGGTTGAAATCCATAGACCAGAAGCCCTCTGTGAACTAGCCAGGTTCACCCCGCACCGTGAACATCTTACAGATTCCCACCAAACCTCTCAAGGCGCTAGGCAACGTGATCCCAACCCTCCTCGCGGCTCTTGGCCTTTTCTGGCATCGGAGTTGGCGACGCGGCTGCCCGACACAATAACGCCCCGACCACCAAGGATGTCACAAAGATCGGCACAAATAACGGAACAAGCATTGCCATTGCCTCGCCACTTATACCTTTAACCTCAATATCAATATGCATTCAATAGCTTTCGTGCTTCGCAAGACCCCGAGTGACACCAGGTGACGCCTCACGGCGGACACATCTGCAAAAAGGCGTTCCATCAAATTAGCCTTGCCTATTAACCTTCAGGCCTTTCGAGCGTTCTACGCATAGAAAACCGCAGCCTTGATCTGATTGGCGGGGCTACGGAGGTGCTGGTGTCTTGGGCTGGGAAACTTGAAGCACCAGCACCATCTTCTGGATGCAACGTCGACGCACGGTGAACACTTACGCCACGTCGGTCTATGCCAACATCTTTGCCCTCTTCAGGGCGAACATCAACCTTTACGCTATTTTCCCTGCGGGCTGCGTTCGCCGGGACCGTCGATTGGCACTGATCCGCATCTCGATGCCTGAATTGAACAACCGCCGTCTTAGGTAGCGCGAGACTTTCACCAGCAGAGCGTAAATCTCAATTTCGATTAGTCGAGTAGTTGTCCGGGGGCGGCATCACTGACACGTTTATTGCCCGTCTGCTACCCGCAGCGATTTGTGGACTTAGTAACGGCAGCTGCGACGATCCACTCGTCAGTAGTCGGGTGGCAGTCGCCGTGGCGGTTGCCATGGACTTTCTGGGGTCACCGTAGCCGTTGGCGTCGAATTGGTTGTCGCGGGCGAGTGTGAAAACCTCGATTCCTTGGCTATCGACGTAGAGATGGCGTTTAAGGCTTCAACGTAGCCAACGCCTTGGCAGTTGTCGGCCTGACCGGCGGAGCCTGGAAGTGGGGCTACTCTCAGGCTGTTGGAATCCGCCGACCGTTGAACTTCGACTAGGTGCCGAACTTCTGGACATCTTTCGGTCCTGTAGAGCTGTCCGCCTTTGCGCGGACCCGGAGTGTTTGAGTCCCGGCCGAAACGAGATGAGGTAAGAGACGCGTGCTCGTGCTGACCGACGAAACGCTTGCTTCGCGGCCGTCTGATAGCTGGTGCAGGCTGTCCTGCACCGAGCTCATGCTGAGAAGCGTATCCACGAATTGGACGGTGGAGGGTTATCGAAGTTGACGTTGCCGTCGTCGAACGGGTTCGGATGTAGGGTTTGATAGTGCGAAGGCTACACTCGGACTCACGCTCATTTCGTACCAGCGCCAGATTGCGGGTTTACAGATTCTGCCGCAGCCATTCCCCTTCGTTCGGTTGTAAGAGTGGTGCGCGACCTGCACACCGGGCGGGAAGTAAACGTCCGTACGACCGTCAAAGTCGTCGTCACCTGGAGCGATGGCTGACGCCAGAGCTCAAGACGAGCTGGGTCCACTTGAACGGTGAGCCTGAGGTCTGCCGCAGCTCTGCCTGATTACGAGCGGGCGGTGCTGGCAGTCTAATGGCGACTGCTCCGCTAGATTCGGCGTGTCTCTTCTCAGCGGAAGACGTTGAACGCCGCGCCCTTTGGAGTGGGCCTAGGAGTTGAATGGTCTCGCGTCAAGTGCAGAAAGATGCCGGAGATTATCGCAATCAGGGCAGCCATGAGAGTGAACATGACTTCGACAATAGCACTGACCTGGATGTCGAGGATGTGCCGTCGGTAGAGCACGGCATCGATCTGGTGCAAGGAGATCGCCCTGATTGAGACAAAGCCAACCAAACCCACCAATACGACGAGGGGCAGTACGAGGAACATCCACCTTCGTGCCCAGGTGAAGAAGCCAAAAACAAAGGCCAGTGCGTCTAGCACCGCTATGACTCCGATCACCATTTCCTGGTAGCCACGACGCTGCTCGTACCAACCCTGATCATAGGCTACGTCTCGTCCTTGCCTCGCAGCCCACTGCTCGACGTCAAATCCTTTGAGAAGCCCAAGGGCAAGAAGGACGGCAGCCAACCCGATCCAAAACACCGTTTGCCTCGAGAGCCATGGCGCGCTGTCACTGTCGCTATCCATGGCTGACTTGCCGGCCCATAGCGAAGCTGCTCCGGCCAGAAAGTAAAGGAGCGCGCGGAAGGTGTGGCTCTCAATCGCCTCAGCCATCGCCACAGACCTGCCACAGATATGCGAAAGCCTTTCTAGAGGTGTGCTGCATATATCTAAGTTTTCGCTCCGTGTCATAGACAGTCAAGGCCAAATCTCTACTTTGGCCTGAATCGGCGTTGACTACAACATAGTCTCAACCGCGCAATCGAACTTGACTGAAACTGATGCATTTGCCGGCTTCCGGAAGTCGAAACCTAGATTCGAGTGCGTCCGCAGGCTGTCATCGTGGATTCGTCGAGTTGCTTGCAAAGGGAAGACTCACGCTATGGAATCGGAAATCGTCCAACGGAACTCCTACATGAGATACTTTAGCTCGTTCAATACGACTTCGATGACGGTGTGATTAATTCGCTAGGAGTGTCACGATGTTGAGTCGTCAAATCGACATTGGTCGAATGCGTCAAGGGGCCCGGCGCCCTTCGGCCGACAATTGGTTCCTAGGCGCCAATTTCAGACGGCAAGTCGAATCAAAAAGAGAATGATGAATTGGGTTGCGACGCCCCGGAACCAGACGCAGACGATACTAACTCGCCGAGATTTGAAGCACGTCGACCTCCATGGAACCAGCAGTCCACCCGCAGGAGCTACCGGACAGTCATCGCACTAATCGTCGCGAGCCCAAATCTCAAGAACGCGTGTCGAAACTTGTGAACCGTGTTTCCCAAAACACTTCACGAAACGGTGGCATCAAGGCAGGACAAGCCAGACATTCAATGGGATCGCGACCCGAGGTGGACGCTGGGCAACAATCGCATCAGCGTTCTCGGTTGTCACCTAACGGGGTCATGCAGTTGGCGGCTAACGTGAATGCTGCGGCCTAACGGCGGGATAGCAGCCTTGGGCCACGATTAATCAGCAAACCCTACAGGCTCTCAACCACAGCATCGCCGTGGAGTGCCACACTCATTTATGGCAACTGTGAGGGAGTCAAGGTGTTGGCGATGAAATTGCACGTGGTCAAGGCGACGTTCGTGGCAGCCGTGGCCTTCGCGGTTTTTACTTGGACAGCGGCCGACGACCACCTTGGTGCCGACTTGCGATCTAGCCCCTTTACGGGAGCCGGCACTATGGCGAACGCGGAAACCGCACACCCGATCCTGACGGACGATTTTAGCGAAGGGATCAGCCCCGAATGGATGATCCTCGACCGAATACCGGACTACAGCAATAACGAGCAGCAATGCTATCGCCGCAACAACGTAGCCGTTAATAATGGTGTCCTGGAGATCACAGCGAAGTCAGAATTGAACTGCGCCGATTACGGCGGCTACAAGTTCACGTCGGGAATGCTGCAGTGGCGGTCACTTACATTTCTCTACGGGGACGTGGAGGTCCGCGCTCGAGTTGGCGGTGGACAGGGACCCTGGCCTGCCTTGTGGTTCCTTGGTGAAGATTGCATCAAGCAGAACGTCACCTTTGCGAATGAAGGATGCGACTGGCCAAACCCCGGTTCTGACGAGATCGACATGATGGAGATGTTGTCCGGCAAATGGGGCGAGGTGAAACAAGGCGTGCACCGCCTCGAAAAGAATGATGAGTGTAGAACCGCCATTACCGGGACGGATTGGAATACCTACGGCATGCGGTGGGAACCTAACCGGATTACGTTTTATGTCAATGGAAAGAGCACGTGCTCGATTTCCGGCCAAGGAGTGCCCAACAGACCTGTGTTCATGATCGTCAATCAAGCGGTAGGCGGGAGCGGTGGCGGAAAGATAGACGTCAAGAGTCTCCCGCGCACTTTCCAGATCGACTATGTGCGCGTCACCGCGCTCAATTAGCGGCCTTACGGGGCAAGGAACAACTGAACCTCCAATCTGAGGCGGTAGCGGCTCAAGCAAGAGCATTCGCATATGAATCTGCCGTTGTAGACGTGATTACGCGGAGCAAACCCGCTGTGACGGGTCCTAACTCCTCCAGACCCTCCGGTCGCTCCGATCCATAGCCATGAAGCATTCCATCTGGAGATCCGCGCGTTCGTGTCCGGTCGGTAGCCCCGGCGCAGCATGTGGTGCCTTGGACGTGCGTTGTGCGCTATAAGTTGGTGGGCCAGATGCGCCGTACCTTATGAGTCTAGGCACCGGATGATAGTTGCCGGTACGCCACCGACTACAACGCTGGCAGCGACATCACGCGTTACCAAGGCGCCAGCTCCGACAACTGCTCCCGGCCCGATTGTGACGCCTGGAAGGATGCAGGCGCGCGCGCCAATCCAGGCACCATTGCAGATGGTGACCGGCAGATTCTTCAAGGCTGCAGCTCGTCTATGTTGGGTCCCCACTTCATGCGTCTGTGTCAAAACCAGAACTTCTTGGCCGAAGTAGACGTCATTGCCAACCTTGACCTCCGCGTGGACATCGAGGGTGCAACCGACGTTGAACCAGCACCTGTCACCAATGGTCAGGAGGCGTTCATAGTTGGCGCTGGCGAGAATGGTCGGCATGCCGGAGAAGATACTACCGTGGCCAAGATTGAGGCCGGCCAAGCGCAAAAGTGCGCTGCGGCTACGTCCCCCAGCCCGCTTGGGTAGGAGAGTACCGAACACGTAAACGGTACGCAGCCTGAAATGAAGATCCAGAAGCTCTTCGGCTAGTACTTTTTTTAGGCGAGTAAACATAGGTTTCTGTTAGCAGGTGATGTGTCGGCGGAACTCACTTGCTCCACACCCATTCCTCCCAATTATCAAACGACCCGCGCAGCGCGGCACTAAATACTACATCGGTATCGAATCGAGTGATGAAGGTCCGGGGGATGGTCCCTTGCGGTCGCAGGTTCATCGATTGTGCAAAAACGGATATGTAACCAGCTTCCTTCGCGAGTTGATCGGCCTGGAGTGTCCAGTCTCCAGACTGCCCCATTGGAATCGCGAACAGCGATGTCGAGATTCCAGTCCGCTGCTCGATAATTCGCCGTGATTCGAACAGTTCTGTTTTTAGTTCTTCCGGGCTGAGCCTTGACATGACGCGGTGACTGACCGAATGACTTCCAATCTGAGCGCCCTGGGCCGAGACCTGTTCGATATGCTGCCAGCCCATAAAGAGTCCTTCTCGGTACGGACGTTCTGCCCAATTCGAGACGATGAATACGCTCCACGGAATACCTAGCGACTGGAGAAATGGCGCGGCATTTGTTGCCACGCTGAGGAGGCCGTCGTCGAAGGTAATCGCCAACTGCTTACTATGGCCGCTACCGCCGGCGAGTGTTTCGGCCGGGACGAACTCATAACCATTGTGTAGCGCGAGCTCAATCTGGCGCCTGAACAATGCCGGCGAAACGTCATTTACGCCCCATTCGGGCGTCCCAACGCTGTGATAACACAGAATCCTGCCGACATCTGGGCTAGCGGGCTTTGGCCGCCTGGCGAGCAGGTGCCGCTCGAAGAGAAGCCTCTTGGCTGCTACCCCATCACGGCTCAATCCCGCCGACTTGAGCAACTTCTTTCCGGTTTGGACTATCAATGCTGCCACCATCCCCGTTTGAGTCTCTGCATCGTTCGTTTTGCGAAGGTTGATTTCGAGTTCTGGAATCGGCCTATCCCATTGTTTGAGATGAGTGTCAAGCCGCCGTACCAGAACGTAACCACGCCTCGACCTTGCCGTAACGTGACATGCCTAAAACCTAAACAGGCAGTACAGAAATATTAGTTGGAGCAGGTTGGCAACGTGATAGAAGTGCAAGAGGCACAAAGGCCCTCACTGTTGAATGAACATGGGGACGTCCTGCGCGTAGCAATCGTGGGTTGCGGATACTGGGGTAAAAACCTCGTTCGTAACTTCTTCGAAGCGCCCGGATGTACCGTTAGTCACATTTGTGATCTTGACCAGAATGCGCTGGCGAGCATCGGCCGCAGATATCCCACCGCCCAATTGACCCGCGACTACAGCGAGGTCCTCAGGGACCCCAGCGTTGACGCAGTAGCTATTGCAACGCAAGCGTCGTCGCATTACCTCCTAGCTCGCGCCGCGCTCGAGTCGGGCAAGCATGTCTGGGTCGAGAAGCCTCTGACCTTGCACTTCCGCGAAGCGCAGGAGTTGACCGAGCTGGCGCTACGCAACAGGCTCACCTTGATGGTGGACCACACCTTTATCTACACCGGCGCGGTTAAGCGCATGCGTGAGAGTGTGAACTCCAACGAACTGGGTGACCTGCTCTACTACGATTCCGTCCGAGTCAACCTGGGACTCTATAACCATGACGTCAACGTGATCTGGGACCTTGCCGTGCACGACCTGGCGATCATGGATTACGTCCTACCGTTCCAACCCATAGCTGTCTCCGCCACTGCCGCCAGCCATATCGGCACAGGAGGCTCAGAGAGCCTGGCGTACGTAACGCTTCATTTCAAAGAGAACTTCATAGCACACTTCCACGTTAATTGGCTGGCACCAGTGAAGATTCGCCTTACGACGTTGTGCGGTACAAACCGGATGATCGTCTACGACGACACCGTTCCGAGCGAAAAGGTTCGCATCTACGACCGAGGTGTCACAGTCAGCAAACTCGAGCCGTCGTCTCACGACCGCACTCGACTACAGGTGGACTATCGCACCGGCGACATGTACTCGCCTATGTTGGACCAGTCCGAGGCCCTTCAGGTGGGGGCTCGTCACTTCGCCAGCTGCGTCCGCTCGGGAGAGACCCCGTATACGGACGGCCAGGTCGGTTCACGCATTGTCTCGTTCTTAGAGGCTGCCGAGCGTTCGCTCAAAGTCGGTGGCCGTATGGAGTCTATAGATTGGTAGCTTCAACGACAAAGGTTCCTTTTGTTGATCTCAATCGTCAGTACGACGAAGTAGGAGCAGAGATAGAAGAGCGTGTTCTCGCGGTCCTGCGCAGCGGTCGCTATATCAGCGGGCCGGAAGTATCCCAACTCGAAGACGAGTTCGCCAAGTTCTGCGGTGCTCTCTTCGCCGTGGCGGTGAACTCGGGCACCGCAGCCCTGCACATTGCTCTGCTTTCACTCGGCATCGGTCCGGGAGATGAAGTCATTACCGTCGCACACACGTTTGTCGCGACGGCAGAAGCGATTGTCGCCGCCGGCGCACGCCCCGTCTTCGTCGACATCGACCCGGCGACCTGCAACATGGACCCGAAGGGCATCGCTGCAGCAATAACGCCGCAGACAAAGGCGATTCTGCCCGTGCACCTCTACGGACAGCCGGCTCAGATGGACGAAATCATCGCTCTGGGCGAACGGTACGCCATCCCCGTTATCGAGGACGCCTGCCAGGCGCACGGCGCGACCTTCGCTGGTCACGCGGCCGGCTCCATGGGCTCGATCGGGTGCTTCAGCTTCTACCCGAGCAAAAACCTTGGCGCGGCTGGCGAGGGTGGCATCGCTGTAACCAATTCGCCGGAGCTTGCAGCTCGCATGCGCCAGCTTCGCGATCACGGACAAGCTAAGCGCTACCACCACGAGGCCATGGGCTATAACTATCGTCTACCGGAGATCCAGGCGGCGGTACTTCGAGTAAAGCTGCCGCGTCTGGCCGGCTGGAATGCTTCACGTCGGGCGGCTGCTGCGAGCTATGACAGCCTGCTTGCAGGACTGAACTTGGGCACGGTCGCGCAGGCCGACAAGACTTCCTCTGTCTATCACCTCTACGTGGTGCGAACACCTCAGCGGGAAATGGTTGCCAAGGCCTTAGGACAGAGCGGAATTGCTACCGGCGTCCACTACCCGATTCCGGTCCACCTCCAGACGCCGTTCCGAGAGTACGGCCAGGGCGAAGGGTCTTTGCCTAATACGGAGGCCGCTGCGCGTGAAGTACTCTCGTTGCCCATGTTCCCCGAAATTACGCAAGAAGAGATAAGCACAGTCATCGAGCAGCTGACCGCAGTCCTTGGAGGGCCTCGCTGATGTCAAATCTGTCCGGAGCTAACGTCTTCATTAGTGGCGGCGCAGGTTTCGTTGGCTCGCACATCGCCGACAAAGTACTTGCCGAAGGTGCGGCCAAGGTCACGGTCGTAGACGACTACGTCCGCGGCCGTCCGGAGAATCTGGCTCGAGCCATGGATTCGGGCAAGGTCGAGCTAATAGAAGGCGACATCATTGACGCGGACCTGATCGACGAAGCGATGGCCGGCGCGGACATCGTCTTCCATCAGGCGGCGCTGAGAATCACTCACTGCGCGGTCGAGCCGGCGCGTGCCGTCCAGGTCATGCAGGTCGGAATGAGCAACATGCTCGAGTCGGCCGTCCGGCACAAGGTCAAGCGCTTCATCTCTGCATCAAGCGCGTCTGTCTACGGCGAGCCGTCCTATTTGCCAATGGACGAAGGCCATCCCTTCAACAACCGGACGCTATATGGCGCCCTCAAGATTGCTAACGAACAGATGCTGCGAGCGTACGCCGACATGCACGACTTTCAGTACTTAGCTTTCCGGCCCTTCAACGTCTACGGCCCGCGCATGGACATCCATGGCGTCTATACGGAGGTCATGATCCGTTGGCTGCAGCGTCTCGCCCGCAACGAGGCGCCGATCATCTTCGGCGACGGCAAGCAGAGCATGGACTTCATTTATGTAGAGGACCTTGCCGACGCTTACGTCTTGGCGGCCCTCTCAGACAAGACGGATGAGGTCTACAACGCCGGCTCCGGCAGCGAGACCAGCCTCCTGGAACTCGCACAACAGCTGTGCGAGGCGGCCGGACACCCCGACATGTCGCCGATCTTCGAGGCGCCACGCAAAGTGAACCCGGTTTCGCGCCGTCTGGCGTCTGTCGATCTCGCCCGCGATCGCATCGGCTTCGAGACCACGACGAGCCTGCGAGACGGCCTGCAGCGCCTCATTCGCTGGCACGCAGCCGAAGCTGACCATCTAGTGGAGGCTACGAGATGATCCCAATAACGCGCCCGCACCTGGGCGCAGAAGAGGCCGCGGCAGCGTCGGAAGCGATCCTATCCGGATGGCTTTCACAGGGCGCAAAGGTCGGGCAGTTTGAGCAGGTAGTCGCGGACTATGTAGGCTCACGGCACGCCATCGCCACGACAAATTGCACCACAGCGCTGCACCTGGCTCTTATCGCGGCGGGGATTGGCACCGGCGACGAGGTAATTTGCCCCTCGTTCAGTTTCATTGCCACGGCGAACTCAATCCTGCACGCCGGAGCAAAGCCAGTTTTTGTCGACATCGACCCGCTGACGTACAACATTGACGTCACTCAGATCGAGGCCGCCATGACGTCTCGAACCCGCGCGGTCATGCCGGTGGACCAGATCGGCCTGGCAGCAAACATTCCTGCAGTCCGTGAAATTGCAGACCGACTGGACCTGAAGATCATCGAGGATGCAGCGCCATCGCTCGGCGCCAAGGTCGGCGAAGCTCGCGTGGGCGGCCTGAGCGACTTCACCTGCTTTAGCTTCCACCCTCGCAAGTCAATCACCACAGGCGAGGGCGGCATCATAACCACCAACGACGACGAAGCCGCCGCGACGCTACGGCGCATTCGCTCGCACGGCGCATCGACATCCGACTTGAGTCGGCACATGAGCGGCACGACCGACATTGAGGAGTACCCCGAGCTCGGTTACAACTACCGCATGACGGACATCCAAGGTGCTATCGGCATCGTCCAGATGGCCCGTCTCGACGAAATTCTGGCCAAGCGCCAGGCTCTGGCGAGTCGCTACTCTACGTTGATCAAGGCGAACATTGATGCGCTCGACACGCCGTACACGCCGGAAGGCTACTATCACACGTATCAATCTTATTGCGTGTGGTTAAATACCGAACGGCCCCGTGCCGACATCATGGCTGACATGGCGGCGGTTGGCATCGCGACGCGTCGCGGCGTGATGGCAATTCACCAAGAGCCCCTCTACCGCGCCATGTATCCGGACCTGTCTCTACCCGTGACCGAAGAGGCGACCAGGCGCACGCTGCTCTTGCCACTTTTCGCCGATATGACGTTTGACGAGCAGGACGAGGTAATCGCCAACCTCAAGAAAGCTGTGACCGGCTGAATGATCGACCCAACCGCTTTCATCCACCCGCTGGCTAACGTTGAACCAGGCGCAACGCTCGGAGCCAACACCAAGGTATGGCAATTCGCCACGGTGCGTAAAAACGCGGTCGTTGGCGAGCGCTGCATCATCGGCCAGGGCGCATTCGTGGACTCCGAAGTCGTCATCGGCAACGACTGCAAACTGGAGAACTACGTTTCGGCGCACCGAGGCTCTCGTATCGACGATGGCGTCTTTCTGGGTCCCGGCGTAATTCTGACCAACGACCATTGGCCGCGCGCGACACGGCCAGACGGCAGCCTGGCAACGGAAGCAGACTGGACTTGCGAACCAGTCAGCGTCTCCCGCGGCGCGAGCATGGGTGCCGGCGCCATAGCCCTGCCCGGCGTGACTATCGGTGAGCGGGCCATGGTGGGTTCTGGTTCAGTCGTTACGAAAGACGTACCGGCACGCACCGTTGTGGCGGGCAATCCTGCCCGCTTGCTTAAAGCGGTCCCGGAAGGGCGCTAGCTGAGCTACTCCTGATCCGAAGAAGAGCACCGAGAACTTTTCGCAGAAGCCTCAATCGTTGGCTCAACGTTCCAGCACTAATGGCTCAGAAGTACCCTCGCGCGCATTCGCTGACCATCGCCCGGACTTAAGACGGTGCATGAAGGCGTTACTTGTGTAATTCGTCCCCTAGGATTGCTTTAGCGAAACGGTTACCGAATTGCTCGACCGTGAGCTCGGTCTCGACGCTACGTCGTGCGTTTGTGCCTAGGGCATCTGCGATTTCAGAGTTCGCCAGCAGGTAAACAATCGCCGCGCGCCAGGCTGCTGCATCGCCGGGTGCCACGTAGATGCCGGAGGACTCTCTGACTGGAGGCCCCTCGGCTGGCCACGTAGTCATGCCATCTCGCCACAGAGGACCCACGACCACGGACTGCTGACCACGCGTCTTTGTCAGGATGACCGCCTTACTCATCGACATGCCTTCCAGGACGGTTGTAATGCCAGCCTGGAAGTCAATGTCGATGAGTGGGACGACCACGAACTTCGATTGGTTATACAGGGCACGCAGCCCGACGTAATCGAAGCTTTTTACGCTGACGTTCGATGCGAACGTCCGACCTCTGAGGGTATTTCGCTTGCTGGACCAATTGCTGGCAGCAGCAATAACCATCTCAACCGGCAGCCCCACAATAGCCGACAAAAGGGTCTCGTAATCCCGGCACTCGAGGCCTGCAGTGCTGACAACTTTCGTCTCAGGGGACTCAGACGACTGCCTCCAGAAATCAGTGTCCACCTGATACGGCAACACTGCTATCTGTCTTGACTGGAAGCCGAGAATACTCACCGCAACTTCCGCCTGCTTCTGTGAATGCAGAATGAGTCGGTCGATGCCACCACGGGCGATGCGGGCGAGCCAACGCTTCTTACGAGGTGTCAGATGGTGCGCCAGCACAACGTGGCGCGCGGAGGGCTTAAGCAACCTCAGCATAAGACTCATGACTAGGCCCGTGTATTCGTTGTCGGAAAATATGATGTCGCTCTTGCGTACTTCGGGAAGGGACGAGAACGCCTGTGCAGCACCCCTTCCCAGAAACAGGCGAAGCATTCGCCCCACTGCGCTACGACCAAGACTGCCGCCATCATGAATCTCGGCACCTAACTGGGTCGCCAACATCTCGTAGTCACGTCTAGGTGACACACCCCGACGTAGTCGATCGAGATCTACCTGCCGGTCGGCGTTGATCAGCATGAGTACCTTGTGGCTCAGTGTGCGGGATGGACTTTCGGCCTCGCGCCGCGCATCGATCATCGCCGTACTTCTGTCATCGGGACCCGCGCGGGCACTGCATGTGCTTTGGGTAGCCAGAGACGCTCTACGACTGAAATGAGGCCCAGGCAAGAACCGAACAGGATCATCAGACGCGCGCTCTGGAGTCCCAGGTCTACATAGGCCATGAGGACGACCATGACGAAGTACGCACAGACCGATGCTGTAATAGCGGTGGGAAGCGGATCACTGACCCTCTTAGCCAAGTTGACTCCTTGAGCGCAGGACGAGCCGAGGAGGAACCAGAAGGCGAGGAACAGCGGCAGGCCACCTTTCATCCATAGCCACAGGATGCTGTTGTGGGGTATGTATGCCCAGAAGGGCCAGATATTGCTGAGATCCGTCAGAGGCACGGGCTTGGCATATGCGAGACCAAAGCCGCTACCCAGGATAGGCTGGGCACGAATGTTGGCCCACGCGTTATATCGCTCAGCCACACGATACTCGTCTGACTGCTTGTCGCGCTCACTTAGCTGCTGGCTCTGGAAAACCGACCTAAAGCCTCGAACCGGTTGACCGAGAGTGTCGGGATTGTTCCAGAATGCGCCGGCGTATAGGACCGCGATGAGGAGTACAAAGGGGAACCAACGTGCGAAACGCCCCGAATACGTGATTGCCAGCATTATGCCCAGTACAAGGAGACCGCTCTCGGCTCCGATTATTGCTGCGCGGCGACGTGCAACCAAAACAACGTAGACTGACAATAACATGAGCAACATTGATCCAATCCGGTACTTCGGCTGCGACGACCACAGGAAGGAGGCGCCGCCAATAACGGATAGGACAGCAACAAGCATGGCCCCATCATGGTTAAAGGCCTGCTCCAGGACGCCACCGAAGTCACCGGGACGCAAGACTGTCAGATAACGCCAGGCCATCTCGAGGGTCATGATCGCCAGACAGCCCGTGATTACAGCGAGCAGTTCGAACAGGTGACGTCGCTCCAAAATCAGGGACGTCGTAAGGAGCATCACCGGGAGGATCAGCAGCATGCCTCGCGACTCCCAAAGTGCTATAGAGAGGTTGCCGCCGTTAGCCACGCCATAGCCGACCGACAGGACGAGGGCAGTCGTCAATAAGAGGCTCGACACCAACTCCATCGTACCGGGCAGCGTTATGGGAAACCCTCGCATGACACGCGCAATACAAGTGCAAATGACCATCATTTCGACCGGCGTGGCCAGCATTCCGGGAAGGCCTTGGTGAAGGCCGACAAATTGCGCCGTGAGGGGATCCTGAGGCATAGCGTCAATCGCAATCGTCGCCATGACAGCATAGAGACCCACCCTCGGCTCCGTGAAAACCAAGACTATAAAGCCGGCGAGGGCGAGCACTTGCAAAGCAATATTGGGTATTCCGAAAAGCCCTACCAACACGAGGGCCACGATGATCTGCAATATTGGGGACGAAGGGCTGGACGTCTTCTTGTCTGGACGACGAAGGTTCAGTTGCACGCCGTTATTTGGTGTGGCGAGGATTCCAGTCTGCATACTTAAGTTCTGTTAGACCACCAGATGAAGGCGGTTATCAAGCAGACCATGAAGATGAGCGGGAACAGTCGCTGAGAAGACTTGGGATAGGCCAAGCCGATGACAAAGAAGCCGACCATTCCAGCCAGAAGCGGCGTCAAGGCGTAACACGACCTAAGCCCGGTGATACGAGCGACATGATCCACTCCGGCGCGGAATAAGTGAGCTTGTTAAGGAATATCCCGCTTACCGGGATATAGCCGCAAAGCCGCACGGTCTCCTCGACTTCCGCGGAGGTAGTCTGGTTGGCGCCGACGACGAGCAGTATATTGTCGAGTTCCTTCATAAGCGCCGGCGTGCCCTCATTGGTCAGGACTGCGGGCATATCGACTACTACAACATCAAACATCCCACGTAGCCTGTCGAAAAGGATCCGCATTCGAGATACGGTCTCCAAGGGAGTCGAACGAACCGCTGTTTTGCCGTAGGGAAGTACAAACAGCTGACCGGCTCCCGTCTCGTAAATGGCCGCGTTGAGGTTAGAGTCGCCACCGAGCCATTCGCTAAGGCCCTCTACCCGAGCCTCGCCCATCTGACTAAGCAGGTTCGAGGAGTCGCCACTGTCACATTCGACGTAGATTACCTTTTGGTGCATCTCCGACAAAGCTGCAGCCAACGCCAACGCGACAGTCGTACGGCCTTCTCCTCCCCTAGCACTTACGACGCCAAGAACCTGGTTGGATAGGGAAGAGAGTCGTCCGCTGGCAAACCGCCGTAGCGACGTTACAAACTCCGAATACTCAGGGCATGCAATGTTCAAGTCTCTCTCAATTTCCGAACGCACTCGTAGGAGCTCTTCAGTCGCGTCCACACTGCGCTTCCTCTTTCGGGAAGTCCTCATGGGAACCACAGCTTCCGCGTGACGCGCGCTATCCAGCTCGCTCCGTGCCCTGTCCTCTAGGGCCTTAGGGTTAGTCTTCTTAGCGGGCCAACTAATGCTCATTCAGATACCTGCTGGGATGGAGCCATTCGAGCCGGAAGGTCGACCTGAGTAGCAGACTGCGTCGCGGGCAGCCGCTGCGCAGGCGTTAGCGTTGAAATGCCTGCATGCAATGAACCAGCAATCCGAACGAAAGAGTCGGGCCATCTGCGCCGCCTTGCTGCATGTAGCGAAGGGAGGCTGACGATTTCGATTCCCAGATATGAAAGGTCGTCTGGCACGCGGACCTTACGATCGCTGCGCCACAGAAGAAGGAACAAGGCGATCATGGCGACGCCCCCAAGGAACCCGCCTGCCGCTAGCTTCATCAGCACCGCTTTCTTGCTAGGCGGCACGGGGAAGAGCGGCACGTCCGGTTGATCCATCACAGAGAAGTAGGCCGAAGTAGCGTCCGAACTGTTGGCGATAATCTGGCTCTGTCCGTAGTTGCCCAGGATCTTATCGTAGCTTTCCTTTGCAGCCTGTTGGCTCAATTGAAGTTTAATGAATTCGGGATCAAGGGCTGCTGTAGGTGCATTCTGCGTCGTGATGCTTGCCGCGCCTGGGTGCGACCGCACGTAAGCCTGGAGAGCTGCATTCGAATCATCAAATGAGTCTTTGGCTACGCCAAGTTGCGCTTGGTAGAAGTCCGACGCTTGAGATGCTTTCTGCTTCAACTGCTTAGCGAAGTTCAGTGTGAATTGATCGATCACTGCTTTGACCGTCGTCGCGGCAACACGCCGATCGGGCGATATGAACTGGACCAGGACCAGGTGTGCACCTGCCGGCGAAATTAGAGTGTGGGTGCGTATGTCGGCGACCTGCGCTGCCGTGGGGTCCGTCACACCTAGATCCTTGAGGATACCGACGACGAAGCTCTTGGAGGCCAGGAGCTCATTCATTGTCCCCGTTTGATTTTGTGCGGGAGACGCATAAGGATTGAAGTCCGTGACTGCTCCGCCGCTGATAGCAGAGGGACGGTCAATCCACACCGAGGCGGATGACAAATACATGGCAGGGGGACGGGCAACAGCCGTCCACAAAATTCCTAGTAATACGCCCGCGATTAGCGGCGTCATTAACAGAACTTTGCGTCGGAAAACCAGGTCGATGAGCCTTATCGTCATGGAGTAGTTACCTGCACTCTGGTGAATAATTCGATTCTATGGGCCAAATGTTGAGAGGACGTTGAGCGCTGGTCTGGTCGCATGACTCTCACCGCCCGCCATCCAATCCGTGTGGACTAGTACAAACTGATGAGATTCGCTTAGCCAAAAGTGACACCATGAAATTCCTGCGCAATGGCGATGCCTCACTCGTGGATGAAAACGTAACTTGGCCTGAGACATTTCATTTTGATCAAACTTCATCGAGGAGTTCGACGTGGTGGCGCATCGGGCTAGGGTGCTTGGCCTTGAGGATGGCTTCCCTCGAGTCAGGGTATTGGGCACTGTCGTTCATGCAGTGAACCGCGCAGTGGCGCGCGACGTTTTAGCGCGCCTGGTTGCCTCGCGGGCTGGTTCTCAGATCGTTACTGTCAACATCGACTTCCTCGCGGTCTCGCGCCGGCACGACAAGTTTCAATCGATTATTAACAGTGCGGATTTAACCGTCATGGACGGAAAGCCGTTGGTTTGGATCGCTCGTTACCTTGGAATCAAGGACTGCGAGCGCATCACCGGACCTGACATGATTGAAGCGGCCGCAGAGCTCTCCGTTCGCGAGGGTGTCCGGATTTTTTTGCTCGGCGGCTCCGAGGCCGCAGCCCAGGGCACGCGGAAGGTTCTCGAGGCGAAGTTCCCAGGGGTCAACATCTGCGGTGTGTACGCGCCGCCACCTGCCTCGTATCCATTCCCGGCCGAGCTCGACAAGGAAATCTGCCAGCGCATCGAGGAGTCAAAGCCAGACGTCGTCTTCGTCGGCTTCGGTGCGCCGAAGCAGGAGCTGTGGATTCACGACCACGTGAAGGACCTCAACGTCCCTGTAGCGGTGGGTATTGGCGGCTCTTTCAACTTCTTCGCGGGATCTGTTGCACGTGCGCCGGAATTTCTGCAACGCATTGGCCTCGAGTGGAGTTATCGATTGTGGAAGGAGCCCAGCAGGCTTTGGAGGAGATACGTCCTCCAGGACATCCCCTTCGTTTTGCGAGTACTCGCGATCGAAACCCTATCGCGGCTGCGAGTTGCGCGAAGCCCGGCACTCAAAGTTGAGGCCGCTCATGAAGGGTAGAGGAAGCGCAGCTGGGAGGCAGTCCATGGCCACTATAGACATCCAAGACAGAAGCGCGCAGTCCGAGCAAGTTCAGTTCTTGGCCGGCATCACACATGACCTCAAGACGCCCCTGGCGACGATCGCAACTTCTGCTGAACTGCTGGAGAATGACCTCGAGCCAGGAGCTTCGAACCACCTTATTTCAATCATTCAACGGCAGGCTGAGAGGCTTCAGACTTTGGTCCAGGACCTGTCTGACTATTTTCGTTACGAGATGGGGACAATTATCTTGCATCCTCAGACCGTCGACCTGACCGATTTGATACGCGCCTTCTGTGTCGAATTCCAGGAGAGTGACCGGGACCACCAGCTGGACGTGCTGTTGCCTGCGTCGTCTGTCCTGGTCGATGTAGACCCTTCAAAGGTGCGTAGAATTCTCGAGAACCTACTGCGCAACGCTTCGAAGTACACCCCAGCTAGCACGGCAGTCCGTGCAACGCTTCGCGTCGATTCGACGGACAAGACCGTTACGATCGAGATTGAGGACGAAGGCACTGGCATTCCCGAGGAGTCCCGCATCGCCGTCTTCAGCCCTTATGTGCGGCTGGACACAACCAAAGGCCGCGGTGAGGGCCTGGGCTTGAGCATCGTCAAGCAGCTTGCCGAGGCTCACGGCGGCCAGGTTTGGGTGGAAGATGGCTCGGCCGGTGGTGCTCGCTTCTGCGTGCAACTCCCGTTCCAGTCGAAGATCGGGCCCGACCTCAGCTACGAGTAGTCCTCAGCCAAGCCGGACCGGCTCGGTTCGGCAGCTCCCCCACGAATAACCAAACCTTCCAAGCCATGTAGACCGGCGCGTAAAACAGCGCACCGTAAGCCTTGAGAGGCAACCTCGCGGCTATGAGTCCCCCTGCGATGTAGACACCGACTGCAGCCAGCGAGATTCGAGCCAGGGTGAATTCGGCAGGAGCGCCTATCACCCCTGTCACGAGGATAAGTACTATCGAAAAGACAGCGAGGACTGACAGCGGCGGCAAAAGCAGCTCGGCCAGGGCGACTGCAGAAGCAGGGCGCCGACGCAAAACAGCGTCGGCCAGGAGCTGCCGCCAGTAAGTACGCACTAGATACAGCTTGCCGCCCTCCCAGCGCTTCTGTTGGCCTTTCGCCGCCGCGAGTGAGCTCGGCATGTGTCCGTAGACTTGTGTATCGCCGATAAACTTGACCTTGATTCCGCTCAAGAGCAACTGGATGTGATGCTCTGCATCCTCAACTGCAGCGAAGCTCGTCCACGGCACAGCCATGAGCGCGGAGCGCGAGAAGACCATCCCGTTGCCCCAGAGTCCAGCAGAAAGGCTGAGTCGGGCCTTTCCACGGCCGCGCAGTTCATGCATCAAGCCAAAAGCGATGGCTCGGAGACTCGTGAGCATGCTTTGCATCGGATTGCTCACACGGTAGCTGGCCTGAAGCACCGTGGGGACGTCGAGGTCGAGGCATTCAGCCATGACCGTCAGGAATTGCGGCTCAACCGTTGAATCAGCATCGATGAAGACGAACGCGTCAGTGGAATGGTCATCAAGCGCCTCCTGTAGGAACCAGCTAAGCGCCTGCCCTTTACCGGGGTGCTGCGAATCTATTCGCTCGTGGATCGTTACGTCGAACTGCATTGCGATCTCCGTGGTGGAGTCCGAGCAGTTATCGGCGATTAGATGTACGCGATATAGCTCGCGCGGATAATCGAGACTGAGCAGGTTTGTAAACGTCGCAGCGATCAGTTGCTCTTCGTTATGGGCCGGGATCACGATGGCGTAACGCGGCAAGCTCTGCGAGCGCTTTCTCGACTTCGCTTTGGGCAACATCGCTGCAAACGTAAGCAGGCAGAGAAATGACGCCGCAGCTGCATCCAGAAGCAAGAACGGCCAGATTAGCAAGGACATGAAGTTACCTTTGGCAAAGTCAGGCTATTTCCTTCATCAGGTGGAGAATTGTTTTTGCGTTCCGTCGCGCATCGAACTTCTCCAATGCTAACTCACGGCTGGACCGACCCATCTGGACCCTTAAGCGGGGATTATCTACCAAGGTCTCCAGTGCGGTCGCGAGGCCTTCCTCGTCATCCGGCTCGGTCAGAAAGCCAGTCTCGCCGTGCTTCACGGCCTCGGGGTGACCTCCCACGGTCGTTGTGACAACTGGGAGTGACGACGCCATCGCTTCACCAAGGACCATTGCCAGGCAGTCAGCGCGCGTGGGCAAGGCGAATATGTCGGCCGTCCGGAACAACTCGAGCAAACTTGGGCTATTAGCGGTCAGGCCTTTGTAGACGTGAACGCCCTCTTCTTCAGCGAGGTCGCTACCCGTGACGAGGTGTAGTTCAACGCGCCCCTTCAAACGCCTTCGGTAAACGTCGAGCAAAAGATCGCCGCCCTTGCGGACGAAGTCACCGCCTACGAACAGGATGCGAGGTGTCTTGTTGGGCTGACGTTCCGGGAAGTCGAATAGGTCAACGTCCGACCCGGGTGCGATGACATGAACCTTGTTGGCCTCAACGCCGTAGTCATCAACGAGGGACCGCTTCGCCCACTCGCACCAGGCGACGTAGGCACGCGCCGGCTCAAGGGCCCTCTTCGCGACCTCGAGCTTGAACCTTTCCACTCCAGAAGGCAACTTCTTGTGATTGTAGGCTGCCGCGACGCTGTCCAAATTTAGTGGAGTCGCATCGATCGAAATGATAGTCGGGGTCCGCTCGTAAGCGCCGCGCGCCAGGAGGGCAATGGTTAAGGTATGGATGAAGATGGCATCTGAGCTCTTGGCAGCGGCGCTGTTGAGGATGTCGCGCGCCATCAGGCTGCCGCGTAGGCTCCAGTTCAGCGACACCGGCGGAACCCTGTACCGCAAATCCGCCGGCCGATAGTTCACGTCGAACCAGCGCACATCGACTCCTTCAGTCTCGCTTAGAGACTGCTTTAGATTCATGCTGTGGGTTACGTGCCCTAGGGTTTGCTCCAAAACGAAACTCGGCTCAAACATCCTTTGTCTCCAGAAGTATGTGAGGAGTTAGAAAGCGCCCCTGGCGGTGAAAACGGCCCAAGGCGTCTTGAGTAGAAGCTTCAAATCGAGCCAAATCGACCATTCCTTGGCGTAGGTGTTGTCCAGCTCAACCATCTGATTGAAGTTGAGGTTACTGCGGCCGCTGACCTGCCAGAGACCGGTCATGCCGGGCTTTACGGAAAGCCGTTCCATGTGCCAGGGCTCATATCGGGCGACTTCTGCCTCGAGCGGAGGGCGCGGGCCGACGAGGCTCATGTCGCCACGCAAAACGTTTAGGAGCTGTGGCAATTCGTCCAGGCTGGTGCGTCTGAGAAAGCGCCCGACCCGAGTGATGCGAGGGTCATCGCGCCACTTAAAGATTGGTCCGTCCTTAATTTCGTTATTGGCCATGACTTCCGCTAGCCTTTGCTCGGCATTTCTGTGCATCGACCTGAATTTGAAAACAGTGAAACGCTGTCCATTGAGGCCTAGCCTTTGCTGACGGAATAGGATGGGCCTTCCAGTTTCAAGCAAAATGAACACGCCCAGTGCTATAAACAGCGGCGACAAGCCAATTACAAGTAGTAGACTCACCGTAAAGTCGACCAGGCGCTTGGCGGCGGCCTGCAGTCCCACCTGGCGCGACACTGGTATATGAGTCAATCTCTGCTCTAGAGGGTGGCCCTGGGCAGGTAAAATGCCAACTTCATTAACCACGGCGTCCATGCCTCCGGAGCGCGGCTTTGGGTCTATCTCAGGCCCGTCCATTGCTCTAGGGAGATGTTGGCATTCGCCCGTTGACAGAGAGTTGACTTGAGGTCTAGTAAGGGCTGATCAGGCTCCGATGGCTTCGATTTGCAGCTTATAACCTGCGCCGGGCAAGGCTTGGATCGTCATTTGCGTATCAGAAGCTTCCTTAAGCTTGCGGCGAATATGAGAGAAGTGCGTCTTCAACAGCGAAACGTCACCTTCGCCATCCATGCCCCAGCCGAAGTCAATCAGACGCGCTGTCGACACGACGCGACCGAGGTTGGCGGCGAGGCAGTACAGGAGCCTGAACTCGAGCCGGGTCAGGCGGATCGGCTTATCTTCGACCGTGACTTCGAACGAGTCCAGGTCAATGACTAGCGGGGCTATATTGAGGTGACGCGGCGTGACTTCGGGAATCCGAGCGCGGGTGCGGCGCAAGATTGCTTGCAGCCTCATTACCAGATGCTGAACGCCAAACGGCTTAACAATGTAGTCGTCAGCGCCGGCGGCGAATCCCTGAATGATTTCACCCTCACGCCGGTTCCCGCTGATCAATACAACAGGAGTCTGCGCCGTCTCACGAATCGATTGACAAACCTGAGTGCCAGAAAGCTGTGGCATGTCGACGTCGACAAGTACGATGTCCGGTTCGTCGACCTTCAGTGCGTCGAGAACTTCCAGACCGTTCGAGACAGCCTCTACGGTAAAGCCAGCTCTTCGCAGAGCGTAGGCAGTGACGTCGAGGAAATCACGGTCATCATCGGCTAGTAGGACCTTAATACTCATCGGCATTCCTTGAACAGGCATGCAAGCATGCCGAACATAATCGCTCTTTTGGCACTTAGTACAGCGCGGCGCCACCGGCAACTTACGGTAGCGATACCGTCTGCACGGTTATCTTCAGGACAGTAAACGGTTCTGGACGGCCGGTCTCAAGCGGCTCTATGGTCCAAAATATAACCAACACCAGGAATAATGCGGATCAACGCGTCGCTGCCAATTTCAGCCAATTTGAGTCTAACGCTGCGAATGTGGCCCTTAACGACATGGCTGCTAGCCTCGCCTTTGTAGCCCCAGACCCGCTGAATCAGGTCGGCGTGCGGAACCACTTGCCCGCTATGTAGAGCGAGCTCTTGCAATACCTTGTGCTCGAGCCGAGTCAGGTGCACGTTGCGGGTTGCACAACGCGCGGTCCGCCATCGTGGATCGATCGAAAGGTTACCGATTGACAAGCACTGGTCCGTCGCCCCGGCTGGTGCACGCATCTCAGACCGCCTCAAGAGGGTCCTGACCCTAGCGAGCAAAAGCTTTGGACTAAACGGCTTCGACATGTAGTCTTCGGCCCCAAGGTCGAATCCGTGGACCATGTCGTCTTCTGCATCGTTTGCGCTGACGATCAGGATCGGTGTGGTCGACTCGTTGGAAATTGTTTCGCAAACCTCCCAACCGCTTGCCTTTGGTAGGCCGATATCGAGGAGAACGAGCTCAGGATTGCGCTCTCGCCAGAGTTTAAGAGCAGTTTCACCGTCATACGCCGGAATGGCCTCGTGACCAGCGCGCCTCAGAATGAAACACAGGAGGTCCGAAAGATCACTCTCGTCTTCGACAACTAGGATCGCCATTTGATTTCCTCCCCAGATCTAGTTGGTGGTTGGGCGTCCGCGCCAAACAGAAACAGCCGCTTGAATGCGACTGCTGACCTGCAGCTTTTGCATCACTCCCCTTACGTGAGAGCGAATGGTGTGCTCCGAAACGGACAAATAGGTGGCAATATCTCTGTTTGATCTACCCTCAGCCAGGAGACTAAGGACCTCCTGCTCGCGAGGTGTTAGATGTGACTGTCCTATAGAGGCCGTCTGACCGTCGTTATGCGCGCCGTGTAGACGTGCAAGACGCAATGCGACCACCGACGACACGATGAACTCACCGTGAGATATGCGGAGCAATGAATCCGCCAGGCGTTCTGGATTTAGCTCGCCGTTGAGCAGCGTCTCGTCAATTAGCCCTGTCGCGCCGGCATTGATGGCAGCGGCCATGACCGCGTCATCGCTAGCAAGGCAGAGGCAGGCCAAGGGAATCTGTCGGTTCTGGCCTCGGACTGCATCGACATTGCAGCGGACATTTTCTGGAAGACAGTCAGGTTCCAGGATGTAAAGCAGTACGCCTGCGTTATCGCAGACGGCCGGCGCTATTGCCGCGAAGCAAGTGCCCACAGCGTCAAGGGCAGGCGACTCTGCAAGAACGCGGACGATGCTCTGATAAACCAGCGGGTGGTGTGAAACAACGAGTACTCTTAAGCCAGAAGTCGCGTCATTCATCCGATCGACATCCCTGCGGGGCGACTTCCGATGCAACGACAGACTGTCGCTACGCCGCAAGGCTGATCGATTGAATGGCAGCTAGATGAAGGCATCTAGCATGTGCCTCCCCCGCCCGACAGCCAGAGGCACTACATTCATTTCAGTGCGCTTCTTGCGCGCTTTGGTTAGTACGACGTTCTTGCTGAGGAGACCTCCTACGCCGTTCTCTACTAAGAACAGCGATGGAATTGAAATGTTGCACTCATAGCTTGTCACCGACCTGCAAGCGTTGTCAATGTGCCGATCGGCCTCGCTCGAAGGCTACTCGAAGCTTAAAGTTCATCGTCCATCAGAACACCGCCGAGTCCACCGTGCGCACGTGAGTCGAACGCCTTTCAAAATCTCCGAACTAGGAATGCATCGGACGCGTCCTAAGACAACGAAGCGAGGATGCAAACGCGGGTTGCGTGACAAAGCGCCTGGCAGCAAGCCGCAATGGGGGTACTCCCCTCCGCGGCCTGCTGGGAGTGTGGCAGGAGAAGTTAGCGAAGGACGGACTGGTTTCTGCTCACGCGGCTGGTACGAGCGGTCGGAATCAAAAACAATGCAAGCTGCCGCCGTCCAGCCTCCAAGGAGAGCACACGTTCGCAGGTTATTTGTGTAACCAATCAAGCAGGCTTTCAGGCCATATTGAGCATCGGAATGGCTTCGGTTACTCCACGGCTCAGCCGAGGTCACCGCAAGCGAACTAAGACCAGTGAAGAAATCTCAGGCCTGGTGAGCGCGCGCCGAGTAGGCACCGAACCGCTCCCGCCTATCAACTGGTTCTTAACCTCCCGAACTTAGCGTTTGACAAATGAAGAAGCACACAACCGCACCGCGACACATCACTATGATCGGCGCTGGCCACGTAGGTCTCGTGACCGCCGCCTGCTTCGCCGCTCTTGGGCACAACGTTATATGTCTCGACACGGATGACGAACGTATCAAGGGACTGCATCGCGGCGAAATGCCCTTCTATGAGCCCGGCATGAGCGAACTCGTCCTCAAGGGCTGTGCGTCTGGCCACCTTACTTTTACTACGTCGTACGAAGAAGCGGCTTGCGAAGCCGAATTTGTCTTTATCGCCGTCGCTACGCCGACAACCCCCGTCGGCCTACCTGACCTTCGGAATGTCCGGGCCGCCGGCGCCGCGATTGTGCAAGCCCTGGGTTCGCGCCGGGCAATCATCATCAGCAAGAGCACCGGCCCTGTCGGCATTAGTCAGGCGCTCGAAAGCCTGCACGAAACCGTTTCCCTACCTCTAGTGGGCAATCCTGAGTTCTTGCGCGAAGGTACCGCAATTAAGGACTTTATGGAGCCCGACCGCGTCGTCCTCGGCTCGGACGATACCGAAGCAAGTCGCGCCGTCGGTTCTCTGTACGAACCTCTGGGCAAGCCCATTCTCTACACCGACATGAAGTCGGCTGAGATGGTGAAATATGCCTGCAATGCATTCCTGGCAACCAAAATCTCCTTCATCAACGAAATCGCCGAAATCTGCGAGCGCGTTGGCGCTGACGTCCGCGACGTCGCGAAGGGCATGGGCCTCGATTTTCGTATCGGACGCCACTTCCTGAACGCAGGTGTCGGCTTCGGAGGCAGTTGCCTCCCGAAGGACGTGAGGGCACTCGCCTACCTCGCCGCCGTGTACGGGTCTCACCCTCAGCTGTTGAACGCCGTACTCGAGATTAACGCTGAGCAGAGACGTCGCCTGGTTGGCCGTGTTCGCGACGCTCTCGGCGGTCTGCGCAACAAGAAGGTGGCAATCTTGGGTCTGGCATTCAAGCCTGACACGGACGACATCCGCGACGCGCCGGCACTGGACCTGATCAACCTTCTGGAGTACGAAGAGGCCGAAATCGTGGCTTGCGATCCGGTTGCCGTAGATGCAGCCCGAAAGGTCTTCCCCCGCCTCAATTGCGAAACCGACGCCTACCGCGCCGCCGAGCAGGCCGACGCGGTGATCATTGCGACGGAGTGGGATGAGTTCCGCAACATAGACTTGCCGAAGCTTCGCTCGGTCATGCACACGCCGCTCATCGCTGACGGCCGCAACATCCTGGAGCCGGCCGTCGTCCGAGCGAATGGTTTTGTTTATTTGGGCGTAGGTTTGCCCGACGAAGACAAATTACGAACGAGCGTCGCCATCTAGAGGGCTGGTGCAGCGCCGGCTTCTTCAAAACAAATGACTGACTTCAAGTGCTCGGTAATCATTGCAACTTATAATCGGTCCGCACTACTCGTCCGTCTGCTTGACTCTTTGCGCCAGCAAGATATTGGCCACCACGCGTTTGAGGTAATCGTGGTCGATGACGGCTCAGTCGATGACACCGCTGCGGTTATCGGCTCATTCGATGCGCCATTCCGACTTCTGAGTTTTTCGCAGGAGAACCAGGGGCCGGCCGCAGCTCGCAATGTGGCCATTCAGGCCGCGTCCTCGGAAGTAATCATTTCCCTCGACGACGACGTCACGGCTGCCCCGGACCTATTGCGCCGTCATGTCCGCGCGCACCAAAAAGCCGGCGTTCTCTGCGCAATGGGCGCCATGGTGCTGCCGCCGGGTAGACACTTACAACCGTGGCTGGAGTGGGAGGCAAGAGTTCTCGAGAAGCAGTACGAGGAAATGCGAAAGGGTGCGTGGCATGCGAGTCCACGACAGTTCTACACTGCCAATGCGTCATTCAATCGCAGAATCGCACTAAGCGCAGGTCTCTTTGATCCACAATTCCGGCGGGCCGAGGACGTGGAATTTGCTTACCGGATGGAGAGGCATGGTTCTGCCTTCCAGTTCTTGCCGGAGGCTGTTGTCCATCACGCTCCCAACCGAACGTTTGCTGAATGGCTTCGCGTGCCTGAACAATACGGATACTACGACGTGGTGATGTCAGAACAGGAAGGGCAGGACTTTGTGCTCAAACTGGCAGCACGAGAATTTCATAGCCGCAATACGATTCTCAGGCTCTGTGCTCACTTACTTATTGGGCGCGCGGGTGCTATTCGTAGCTTCGTATCACTTGCCAGCTTCATTGGCAAATCTGCATTTCTGCTGAATCAGCCGAAGGTATCCCAGTACGCCTATGGCGCTATCTTCAACATTAAATATTGGCAAGGAATAAGCCAGGCGCTCGGTGGAACCGAGCCATTCTGGACTCTAATCCGGATGGACAAGCGATAAGGATGACACTCGGTATCGACGATTCATCCTCTCGGAGTCATGCACGCCCAATAAAGAGGCTTGCAGAGCAATTCATTTTTCAAGCCTCCGGCCTCGCAAGCCTTCGCGTGGACTGGGCAGACTCCTGGGGAGAGGCGCATGATGACGTCTTGACCCTGCTCCCAGAGATGCCAGAGTGTAGTCATAACCTTTTTGCACAGCTCGCTAGGAATCGAACGATCGCGGCGAAGCGGATCGCGATCGTCTCGAGGGGCAAGCAACCGATCGCGATTGTGGCCCTTCGAAAGCATGTTTCAGCATGGCAACCAGTAACTGAAGGATGCGTTCCCTGGTGCCTATTTCCAGCAGAGGCGAATGTCCACGCGGTCGTCTTGGCAAGACTCGGCCTTAATGTGGAGTTTCTTACCAAGACAGACCCAAACGTCCTAAAGCCAAACTCGTACAGCTCTATCGCTATCCACAGAGCTAACCTTCAAGAGAATTTTGAGGCCTTTTGGCGTGCCAACGGCTGGTATAAGTCCATACGACTGGCTCGGAATCGTACGAGCAGTCTTCACACACGGATTGATGCGCCAGGACACCTCGAATGGGTCCATGACCAATGGATAAAAATGTGGAAGGGCGATCCTGAGCATCAAACTCTCGACGCACCGGATCGGACAATAGCCGGCCGCTCTCTCATGGGCCTGGGCAAATTTCATGTCCTAACGTTAGAAGACGCCGGTGAAATAGTTGGCGGGGTGACTTTCTACTGCGACGGAGACGTCCTCATTCCGCAGGTTACCAGCAGGCTGCGTAACGGCGGTAATGAGTCCATCGGAACTCGCCTTTTTGACGAGGCCTTCAAATGGGGAGCATCGGCCGGCTATCGGTGGATGGATCTCGGAGGAAGCCACTCCTATAAGAAACACTGGGCGCCACTCGATGGCCACATCTATCAAGCATCATTTCGACCGGCCATCGCTTCGCTAACCGATAAGATCCGCGCGAAACTGCTACCGTTCCGCTAAACGCACCCGGGCTCGGAGGTGGTGCTGCGTAAGCTCTTTGGCCAACGGCGACCTCGGTGGTTGCGAGGTGAGGCGCCGGTGAACCATAGCGAGCGTGCCGCGGGTTCGGCAACCACAACCGCAGACCAGCGAGGGTCGCCACGCCGAAGAACGCTGGGCCACGAGCGGACCCAGGCGAGGAGGCTAGAAAATTGTCTCGGACGCCCTGAACCCGCGCTTGTCCCTGACGGTCTTGGCACCAGTGCGGCGGACACACGTCTTGCGAGGACCCATCCACGAGCGAAACAGCTAGCAGACACCCGAACCGTGACGACCAAACCCAAAAGGGTCACCTGCAGGTCCGTCTAGCCGCAAGCGCGCTTCTATTTAAGGAGCTCGCCGACTAACATATCTCCGCCATCCATTCTTGAACTCCCTGGGCCAAAACCTTAGAGCTGGAGAGATGTCAACATTAGTGTAACTATCTCCTTGGGGAGCCCATACTCGTTTATAACTATTCGTCTGCCCTGGGCCAAAGTCGACATTCTTGAACCCATTGTCTGCAGCCCAGGCAATTACCGACGAGAACAGAGTGTAGGTCTCTTGATCGGGTCGCCTATAAATTTGCATTAAGTGCAACGTATCTTGATTTTCAATTGCTGTCATTCCAGAAAGTGAACGGCCATCACGTTCAACTGTAAAAGTGCGTAATTGCCCACGCTCTTCAAAGTAACGAGCCACCACAGCTGCTCCTGGAGCGATGTCGTCCTGGCGCGACCACTTCTCAGCCCATTTCTCCAGCACCCAATTCCAGGCCCGAGGGTCGTCGATTGCAAGCTTCCAGTTGCCGGCTTTGTTCTTGGCTTTTACGATATTTCGCCACGTCCCGGTCGACCGCCAGTAGCGTTCGGAGTGCGCGACTTCTAACGTAAAGCCCACCATTGGATCAAGGTGCCTGACTGACTTACCACGTCCTACCCGCCCACGGAAAAGTATATGCCGGACCGTCTTGTTTGCTGCGACGAAATTCGAGAGCGCATCTGCAGTACTCGATACGCATGGTGCGCCAAATTCTACGATACCCTGAGCTAACGGAACCCACTGATTTCTCGCGATCGAACGAAGAGGTACAAGCCCTTGAGTCTCACCATCTACACTAACGATAACGATGGCCTTCTCCATGCTCCCTGCATCGAGAAGGCGGCGAAGCAGCTCATCTGACAGAAATGGATTTTGCGGAAGACTTGCATACGCATTCTGGACGTCAGAGTTCCATCGCGAAAAGCACTGGATGTTAGTTTTACCGAACATTCCTAAGAGCCATTATCCCGATCCACAGCTCACTCAAAGTCAATCAAGAAGAGCGCATGCTATTTGCTAGGAGTCGGCCGGCTTCAACAAACGCATTCGTGCCGATGAGTCCATGATGTGTGATCGTGTGGACGTCCCGGAAACAGCGCTCGAGTGGACTGTTTGCGTAAATGGCCTTCGTCCCTGCGGCGGCATACAAGGTATCAGTTACCTGCTCGGCAATCATCGCGGCGAGTGCACCAGCGACGCCGGCGTGTTGATTCATGGCTGGCGCGCCACGAGGCAGGCCGTCCACAGTGCGTGCCGTTTCGTAGAGATAACCTCGGACTGCTTGAATTGTTGACTCCGCCCGGCCGATCTTTTCGAGCAACTCGGCCGGCACTTCGCCACCGCTGCGCTGGGCTTTATGGTTAACGATTTCTACGAAGGAATCGACAGCTCTTCGCGCCACGCCGAGTGCTACAGCACCGAGCATCGGTGATCCAACTTCGGCAAAAGGCCGACCGAGACCTAACGTGGGACGGTCCTCTTGAGTTGCCCAGAATCGACCTACAGGGACACTGAAGTCCTCTTTGACAAAGATATTCGAGACAGTGAAATCATTACTGCCCGTGCCACGCATACCAGTCGTATACCAGGTGTCGAGCAATTCACACTGTCCGGACGGCAAGACGAAGGCGTGTATGACCGGCGCCCCATCGGAGTAAGTCTGCAGCTTCCCCTTCAGCCAAAGTGGAGCGCCTGCCAGCAGCCAGTTGGAGGAATGACTACCGCTCGCGAATGGCCAGCGTCCGGTGAGTAGATAGCCACCATGCACAACCTCAGCCCGGCAGTCCCCATAGCTTGTCACGTTGCCGGCTATGAAGGCATGACCAGGCGTATAGATTTCAGCTGCTGTCGCTTCAGGTAGATAATCGGCTATCACCCCGTGGGCGATATAGATCCATGCATTCCAGCCTACCGCACCGTCCTGTCGGGAGAACTCCTCGACTACAGCAAGTGCTGAACTTAGTCCCAGCTGTTCGCCACCAAAGGCCTTCGGCACAAGCATTCGACTAAAGCCCGCCTCATCGAAGGCGCTGAAAACGGCCAACGGAAGATGACGCTCAGCCTCGCCAGCCTCACGATGCTGGTCGATAAGGGGAGCAAGACTCCTTGCCCTCTCAACCCACAGACTCTCTTCTGTCGTTGCTCTGGGAGGCACAGGAAGAGCGGCAGGACGGTATCCGTGACCATTTCTGTGGCCATCCGTGGCTTCTTGGACCCGTGGTGTGGACTTGAGGCTTCGGTAGATGGCCCTGGCTGGGGCAAGTGGCGCGCTACGCTTGATATTGGTTAGCATTCGATTTGACATCGTTCCGACCCCCAAGAGCGTTGGCGAATTCTGCAGCTCTTACAATCGCCGGCGCAAGAGTAAAAACATCGCCTGCATTTACGTTAGATGTGAGACGTTAAGTGATAGTCGATTCGGCGTGATGGTCAGGTTAGCCCGCTATCTCGACCTTCCGCTCAAAGACCCAAAACCGGCGTAGCCACCAGCGACCATCTAACATGTCGGCCCCGTTGTTCTTGTGTTGCCAGTCATATATGAATGGCCCGCTGTTTAAATCTCTCGTGAAGCAACGTGTAATCAGAAATCCGCATTCGTCTGCGACCCGTTCGATGAAGAACGGGGAAGGCCGGCTACCGCTGCCATGAATGGAGTTGCCGCCCCAGATTGTCTCTTCCTGAAAGTGTGTAACCCTGCTGGGGTCAGTAGAGTCACAAACAACACTCTCCAAGACGACCACTTTGGCTGCTCTAAAACAGCGTCTCAGGTGCGCATCAACGTCGTTAATATGCATGAGCAGGCCAAAATTTATAATGATGTCAAACGCACCGAGATGAGCGAAGTCTTGCTCGGCGTCGAGTTCGACAAATGCCATACCGTCGATACCTCGATGGCGAAGTCTAGAGAAGTTGATATTTGCGGCCCGCCCATCGGCACAGACAACTTCGGCGCCAAGCTCAGCCAGAAAAGCCCCTATCTCGCTGTGTCCGCTACCGAGTTCGAGAATCCTCTTGCCCTTTATACCGTCGAGCCCAAGGATCGTGCAGAGCTTTGTGATTCTGGCTGTGTTCCACGTACGATATGACAGGTCAAAGAGAGCATCTGAACGATGAGATGCTTCAATCGCTAAATACCGGTCAATCGGTGAGGATCGATGTTCTATCAGGAGCGTCTCAATACGCTTAAGCGTCGCGCCATTATCGAGAATCATACGGAAGGCGTTCCTCAAACGGTCTAGCAATTGGGGCCTCCTGGATTAAAGACATGACCGGTAGAATCACATCCTAATAAGCTACGGTACGGGGATTGTTGACTGGAGGTTGTGTTCAGCGGTTCCCGAAGCCGCGAAGTTCTTTACCCGGCCTCAACTCTGAAGTTCTAGGCTCTATTTGAGTAAATCCCGTAAACAGGGATGTGGTTACCGAGGTTAAAATTGCTATCCAAAGTGTCCGTTATCGTCCCAACCAAGGATCGTCCTCACCTACTGGAGGAAGCGCTGACGAGCATATGTGCACTTCGGGGTCCTGATCTCGATCTGGAAGTAATCGTAGCTGATAACGGCTCTTCTTCAGATATTGCAGCGATAGCTCGGAAATACGACGCAAGGTTCACACGCGTGCTCAAGGCTGGACCCTCGGCCGCAAGAAACGCTGGGCTACAAGTCGCGACCGGAAGCTTTGTTGCATTTCTCGATGATGACGATCTATGGACCACGAGTCATTTGCGCCCACACATTCGATTCCTCCTGGACAATCCACAATACGATGCCGCGGTGAGTCAAGTTCAACGTACCGACGCGGACGCGCATCCAATCGGAGAGCCATATCCGAGTGGGCTTGCTCGCAGTGGAAGGGTCTTCAACGACTTCCTCGCCGCGTGGCTTCAGATAGGGGCGCTTGTGGCTCGGACGGACGTGGTTCGCAAATTGGGGGGGTTCGATGAGGATCTCCAGGCGTCAGAGGAGTGGGACCTGCTCCTACGTCTGGCTGTCAAAAGCAGGATAGGGTTCATTCCCCAGGTCAGCGTTTTGTTTCGGGCTCGTGCCGCTGGTCAGCCTAACGAGGATGTCACGAACCGCTACCGCGCGAAAGTAAACTCGTCGGTCTTTTGGCGAAACGTTCGACGGAAAGGCATTCCGATGCCCAATCCGTATCTTATCGCCACGTCGTATTTTCACTATCTAGGCCTGTACTCAAAGTACCTGCTCGGGAACTGTGTGGTTCATCTTCAGAAGCACGATCAGGCCCATGCTCGAAGAGCTGCCCTATGGGCGATTCAAACGTCACCGATCCACGCGGCCGGTTACTTTATCTTCCGGCCCTACTGGAGACGCACTATGCTGAAAGCCCTACTTAGCGGGTCTCGCTAGCGTCGCCTAAAGCTTCAAGAAGAATGTCCACGATGCGGCGGTCGTTGACCTGGCCGTCAAAACGTGCCTCCGCACGTGCTCGTCCTGCAACACCCATTGCGATCAATCTCGATCGATCGTTTGTGACGCGACCGAGTACGTCGCGTAGACTCTGGATAGTAGGCCGAATTAGCCAGCCAGTCTCACCGTCCTTGACAATGTCACTCGCACCACCGACATCGCTCATTATGACGGGCAGGCCGGCAGCCATCGCCTCGATGGCAGAGATGCCGAAGCATTCTGCCCTCGTGGGTAGGATGAAGACATCCGCCTGAGCATACAGCTGGCGTAGTGCTACTGAATTGGGTTCGGCGCGGTGAATCCGGACCTTAGAGGAGTCTACTTGAACGGAATCCCGTGTAACTATGTCTAATTCAAGATTTTCAAGGAGTCCCGATTCCATCGTTTCTAACAGCAAATCGCCGCCTTTGCGATAAAAATCCCCTCCCACGAACAAAAGACGTAACGGGCCACCTCTAATCTCCGTTCGGTTGGATGGTTGCCACGCCAGGAGGTCAATGCCAGGCGGTAGGACAGTGATTTTTTCGGCTGGAACGCCTTGATTGCGAAGGCTAGACGCAGCCCATTCCGACCATGGTAGGAATCTGCTGGTTCTTTGCCAAACACATCTTTCGAGAAAGAGGGACAATGCTAAATGAGCCCCGGTCTTCGACTTCCGCTTGAAATAGAGTGGCGCCATTGACTCAAGCTGAGTCGTTGTGGAGTCCAGGTCGAGCACGAGCGGGCAGCTGCGACCTCTTAGTCGGGACAGCAAGAACGGCGCACCTGTCTCGATAACCGACGTCCAGATAAGGTCTCCATCAAATGTCGCCAGCGAGGCACTTTCAGCAAACGCCCTCATACGTCCCCTGATCGACTGCGGGAGAACACTCATCCGTTCGATAAGGCCCTGACTATTCCACCCTTTGACGCCTTCAAACCGTCCGTTGATGCGCGCGTCATGCGCGGTGTGCATTTGCAAGTTCTGGAACCGAGTCTCATGGCCGGCGTACAGCCTGCCCAAGAACAGCGCCGTGGGCACTTCAGATGTTCCGGGACCTGATTTCACGCGCCCCTGCTGATTAGGCGTCATGGTGCACCAAGAGATACGGTCTTCTTGTGCAATCGCCCGTTAATAAACCCCAACGTGGCGCGAACATCATTCACACTCACTGCGCCAGTCAACACCACGCCCATCCCATAGACAAATGCGCCTAGGAAAATCGGAACCGCGATGAACGAATTACGGCACGAGAGCACAACGATAACCATAACTAGGCTAGAGGCAGCGAATCTAGCAGCATTCCTGAATTCGGCTCGTCCGAGGACGTAGGCCGGCAACATGAATATTCCGACTAAGCAGATGAATACCTCGGTTGAAACCGTTATTACTGCAGAAGCAATAGCGCCATTACCCCAAACATGTTCCGCGACTGGAATGAACAAGAGATTGAGACCTATATCCAGGGCGGTAGCCTGGATCATCAGTTTCATCCACTTCTTTTCTCCGCCAAGAGAATAGATCGCAGTTGCGATTACCATGTTGACGCCAACAAATGGCATGTGAAGCGCTAGAATTGTAATTAACGGCGCTGCATTGCGAAACTTATCACCATACGATAACGCTTCCATAATTTCGCTTGAAAGAGCACTGATTCCAAGAGCTATCGGTAAAGTGCCGAGCAGTACTAGCTGCAGGCAGCGTCTAGTCAGCGACGCCACTTGTCCAGGACTCCGGTAGCCTTCAGCGATAGCGGGGAAGAAGGCTCCAGCCAAAATCGACGGAACAAATACTGGTATAGTTATGATGCTGTACGCGACAGCATACCAACCCGCAACTGTGACACCTGCAAGTCGGGAGAGGATTAAAATATCCACTTTCCCATGGAACGCTACCGCGAGTCCGGCCACAAAAAACGGAATGCCGCTGGCAAGTATGGTGCGCCAAGTCGTCAGATCGAGGTGATTGCTCAGACCAATCTTGCGGTGGAGGGAGAAGAGAAGTATTGCAAGGCTCAAGACTGCACCAACGTCGGAGGCAATCGCCACTGAGACGGGCCCGTACCCTTGCAGCAACAATCCTGCAGTCAGCAAGAGGCCGCTACCTCGGCCGACGACATCAGCCAGTGCGGTCGGAGCCATGTCCTGGATCCCTCTCAGGACACCACTAATGCAGCCACTGAAGGCTTGACACACGAGGCCCGGCAGGAAAGCGATAAACAGTAGCCGGGCTTCCGATTCCTGTGTTAGGAAGGAGATACAAAGAATGCCAACCGCACTGGAGGCCAGCGTCGCAGGCACTCGCATCACGAGAATATTCGACAAAACAACGGATGCTTCTGGGTGAGTTAGTCGAGGTGTGTCGCGCATCAAGAGAGACGTGGAACCCAAGTCAGCTAAGGGTCCGATGAACGCAATCAGCGTGAAGGCTACAGCAAGCCGGCCGTAATCTGCACCATCCAGGTATTTGGGCAATAGGTAGACGAGTACGGCTGAGCTTGCCCAGGTGAAGAATTGGCCGATACCTAGGGCAAGGATATTTCGCGCTATTCTCACGTTCCGAATTCCATATATCTACGAACTCACTGCCCTTGGATTCGTCCGAAGTTGGCCAAGAATCACTTTAGGCGGCTGTTGTTGTGCTCAAGTTGAGGGAAGGTGGCTGACAAGGCCCTTCATGCAACCTCTCCCGCCATCGCAGGGAATCCTTTGAGTCACACCGATAGGCATGCCTGTAGGATTTGAGGAGGAGTCGCCTGTGGACCGGAACCTACAAACGAAATCGCATGAACCTCGCCTCAGAATCGCCGCATAACTCTGACTGTGATCGCCGAGGCGACAGCTTATTTACCTGCGTTCAAGACTAGAAGCGCTGAGCGAACTGATTTGTGACAGCCGGTCAAGGTCTAAATCTAGGGGAGAACGCTCGATGAGACTTCGAGCGGGTAGCTCTGTTACCAATTATCAGCGGACTGGCTGGCATAAACGTTGAGCAGGTCTTAGGTGTTAGTTCACACGTCGCAACGCGGCTGGTTGGTAGGCCTCCAATAGAGATTTGGCCACCTTGTAGCACATCTTAGGCACCAGGAGGTACGCTAATGGTTCTAGGGAAGTTTCGCGTTCAATCTAAATAGCAAGTGCTCTCGATCTACAGGAGTGCGTAAGCCTGCCCATAGACCTCGTATAAATCCAACCAACCTCGAGAGGCCATGAGGTCGCATATATCTTGTGGAATCGCGGACGAGCGGCCACAAGACCAGAACAGTCAGATCGTAGACAACGATAAAAGCAAAACTCCAGTGATGGGCCTTTAAGGGCTTGGAGTAAGTTGCGCCTATACCATACCAAGTCTCCCAGCTACTTCGCCTCCCATCACTGTGACGTCGAAATCCATGATGAAGAACTGAGATGTGACTCGTCTCAAACACAAAGTATCCCATTAATAGCGCTCGAATGGTGAGATCCCAATCGTCAACAGCAAAGAACCTACTTCCAGGACCAAGCTCTGGATCGAAGCCACCTAACCGCAATACCACACTTTTGCGGAATGCACTGCCCGCGCCAATTCCGCGGGCATTCCGCTTTTGCCAGACTGTCTTGATTAAGGCCTCTCCGTGTCGCTCATAGACCGGGATGAAGCCTTCAGAGCTATCGTGGGATGCAGCTATAACGTTGCAATAGAGCAACGACGCACTCTGTTGGACTGTGAAAGCTTCGACCACTTTGGTCAGCCAGTCGGACGGGACCTCGCAGTCGTCGTCCGTCACAGCGATCAGTTCACCTCTTGCTAGTTCGACCCCCAAGTTGAGCGCTCGGCATTTCCCTCGACTGTCCGTCCTGATGTAGCGAAGACGGGCATCGGTGAACTGCTGCGATAATGCCTCGATGGCGTCATCGTCGTTTTGATCGATGAGCAGCACCTCAAAGTTGGAGTACGCATTGGCAAGGATCGATTTCAGAGCGATGTCAACGCCATTGCGACGGCCCCGCGTACAGAGCAGGACACTAACTAGCTCGACTTCCAACCTTATCTCAATTCAACCGCTACGGAGAGTTTCGTAACATACGCTTCGTCTGACGTTTCTATTATAGGTTGAACTTCGAATGAGCCAAGTTTCGTTTCGAGTATCCAGCAGGCTAGCAGGGTCGGCGTCGCATTCGGCCACTCCGCGAATCAGTGTGGTAATCCCGACCCGCAATCGGCCACGAGACCTTCTTACCTGTGCGACGAGTGTCCTTGCTCTGGATTATCCCAACTTCGAGGTCATTATCGTCGATCAGAGTCCATCTGATGATGGTGAGAAACTGCTCTCGACATTAGATGATAAGCGCCTGCGCGTCATCCGCACAAACAGTGTCGGGAGGTCCCGCGGGGCGAACCTTGGCATCCAAAGCGCGACTGGTAGCATTGTCGCGTTTACGGACGACGACGTCACAGTGCCATCCGGCTGGCTCAATCGACTCGCAGTCGTATTCGCACGTGAGCCCGACCTGGGTGTCTATTACGGAGCCGTGAATGCAGCCCCTCACAATCCCGAGGAAGTGCTCATTCCTGCTTATGTCCCCGAAGCCTATCGGGTCACCCGAGGCCGGTTCGTACACGCGGCGGTCATAGGCATGGGAGCCAATATGGCAGCCCGGCGCCGGGTCCTCAAGCAAGTCGGAGGCTTCGATGACCTCATGGGTGTTGGCAGCTCGTTCAGAAGTGGTGAAGACTGGGAGGTCGCTTATCGGACCCTCCGAGCCGGCTACTCCATCGTGGAGGACCCGGAAACACCCCTGACCCACTACGGTGCAAGGCCACTTACGGGCGGTCAGGCTGACAGCCTGTTCATGAACTACCTTTTCGGCCACGGCGCAGGCTATTGCCTCAACATGCGCAAGGGGGATCTCGGCGCGGCGTACCTCCTGGTCAGAGAGCTGCTGCTCAGCACCTGCGAGGCGCTGGGCAACATCGTCAAAGGCCACCGGCCGTTGGGTATCCGCCGAATCTTGGCCGTTATGAACGGTGCCTGGTCTGCCGCGTTCTGCAAGCCGGAGCCTTCGAGCCTTACCCGTGCCCTCAGGGCAGAGAAAGAGCAGACTCCGTGACGATCCCACGGTTATCAATAACAGTCCTCAACTACAACTACGAGCACTACTTACCCCGCTGTCTTGACTCGATCCTCGGTCAGACCTATGAGGACTTCGAGCTCATCCTCATCGACGACTGCTCGCCGCGGTCGCCAGTGGAAGTGATCAAACCTTATCTCTCGGACAAGAGGGTACGTTTTGCGCCTCATGTGAAGAACCGCGGCTTTGCAGCCTCATTGATCGAGGGTACGGAAGAGCTCTCACGCGGTGAGATCCTGACCGTCATCTCGGCCGACGACTTTGTCCTGCGCAATGACGCTTTTGAGCTTCAAGTGGAGCAGCTTGACCAGAATCCCGGTGCGGTATTCAGCATGACGGGCGGCGCGCTTGCTCACGAAGACGGGCGCAGAACGCCACTGCATCCGTACCCATGCAGTGCAGTGCTCTCGCCTTACGAGACCTTTACGCGGTTTCTATTCGACCCGGACTTCTGGGCCATCCATTCCGGGTCAATGATCCCCCGCGATGCTTACGTACGGGCCGGGGGATACCCGCGAGACATCTTTATGCCGCTGGACCTCGCACTTTTTCTCAAGGTGTGCCTCGAGGGCGCCACCGTCTACTGCAACGAAGAGCTTTACGGTTACGGTGTCCACGACGGGCAAATGACCAGCTCAAAGTTTCGCAAAAATGCTATCGAAGTGAGCAGACTCGTGGCCGAAGCGGCGCGCGATGGCAAACAACGATTCGGTATGAACCCGTTCAAGACGCGCCTCAACGGGACGCGGCGCCAACTGGAGCCCATACTCCAGAACGAGGCGTACAGCGGCGACCGACGGACTACCCTCGCCGCGATTGCGGCCTGGTTGAGCATTGCGCCGCTGTCCACCCTGACGGCCCGCTCAATGTGGCTGGCGCTGGCGCATGTAGCGCTCGGTAGTAGAGGCTTTCATGCGTTGCAGTTCCTGAACCGACGAGCGCATGGACGGCCGGAGTATGAGAACCTCCCATGACTGCATCTCCAGTGTCCCTGGAACGGCGGTCCGGTCCCCTCATACTGGCACGACGTGCTATCAGGGAGCCTGGCAATCTTCTGCAGGTCTTACGCGCACAACTCAAGCTGCGTCGCTGCGGCAGCGTTCCTCTGACGACACGGTTGCGCGGTAACGTCTCCGTGGAAAACAACGGCGAAATCGTCCTCGGCGAAAAGGTACGTATTGACGGGCGCACCGTGCGAGTTGAATTGGTCGCTTGGAAGAACGCCCACCTGGAGATCGGCTCCGGTACGTTTCTGAACTACGGCGCTTCGCTCTCAGCCCACCGTCAGGTCACAATCGGTTCAAACTGCCTAATTGGCAATTACGTGACAATCATGGACAACGACTACCATGACCTCAAAGAGCACGACCGACCGGGACGCTCCGAAGCGATTCATATCGGTGATAACGTCTGGATCGGCATCCGCGCAGTGATCCTCAAAGGCGTGACGCTGGGTGATGGCTGCGTCGTAGGAGCTGGCTCGGTCGTAACGTCGGACATTCCGGCCAACGCTTTAGCCTTTGGCGTGCCGGCGCGTGTAGTCCGGACGCTCGAATAATTTGACAGATGTCTAACTAATGGGGCGCTTTCGTGACCTGGTAATCCAGCCATTCAATGAAGACGTCGCCGCCTGGAATTCAAGCGGCTGGCACGGCACCGGTCTCAAGCAAAAGTTGCTGCTGCTATTTCGTCACAACGGTATGCGTGCGACCCTCATCCATCGCCTGGCCTACTGGGCTTCCGATGTGCGCATCCCGGCCTTGCCGACGATCCTGACGAACATCAACGTCGCGCTGCACGCGATCGAGATCGTGCCAGGCGTTCCGATTGGCGGCGGCCTCTACATGCCGCACACGGTCGGTAGCGTGATCAATGCCCGATCGATCGGCCGCAACGTAACGCTGCAATCTGGCATCACCATTGGCCTCCGGGCCGAACAAGAGTTTCCGGTGATCGAAGACGGCGTAACGCTTGCCGTTGGCTGCCGTGTCCTTGGCCCAATCACAATTGGTAGAGGTGCCACTGTCGGAGCCAACGCGGTGGTGCTCAACGACGTAGAACCTGGGACGACCGTCGTCGGCATCCCGGCGCGAGCAATTGGCAGTACATCGACGCCGACCCTGCCTTAAGAATCGGCGACCGTTTAGCTCCGTTAATCAACCGTTAGTGCCTTAAGTCCTGCGTCTCCGGTGCTCGGTGGGCTAATTCGGATTCCGCCCGGTAGACCGCCGCCGCTATTATCAACCGAAGCGCCCGGGCGCGAGGGCGGCGCAGGCAGCCCGCCGGCGCTCGCAGAGCTGCTGGCACCGTTTGTAGTGCCATTGGTCAGGCAGGCGATCGGCACCGAGACGCTGCCGTTAGCCAGACCGGCCTGGGCGCTAATCGATATTGTGCCCGGCGCCGTCATATCGGCTGTATAAAGCACGTTAGCTGTACCCGACACCGTCGTGCTAGCCGAGGGGTTGAGTGTGCCTTTGGTAGCGAGGAACAGCACCGTAGTGCCGTCCGGCACCAGCTGGCCCGCCGCCGTCTTCACCAGGGCGGTCACGAATAGTGAACCGTTGCAGTCATTAAGCGCGTTAGGCGCGGCCGTGAGCGTCATCACGCTGCCAGGCGCAGAAGGTCCAGGTGTGGCGGTCGGCGCCGCTTGCGGTGTCAAAGATACGGGCGTCACTGGGCAGAACACCTGAATAGTGACTGATCCCGTGAACGACCCGGTACTGGCTGTAACCGTAGCAGTCGTCTGTCCCGAGAATACATTCAGTACGGCCGTGGTCGGCTGCAGCGGGCTCTGGTCGAGCAAGCCGCTGTCGGTAGCAAAGGTAAAATACGCACCAGGCGCCAAGGGAACCGGAGAGCCGTTAGTGTCGCGAAGGCTGGCAGTAATTAAAGTTCGGCCAGAACATCCCACAACATTCGGGCTTGCGACGACGGACACGGGCCCTGCGTTTGTTACTCCGGTTGCCTGCGTACAAGAGCTAGTCTGCGCAGGCGTCAAAGGGTTTCCTATTTGGCGAAGCGTAAACGTAACCGTCCCGATTCCTGTGCACTGATAGGTTATCGAAGTCGCTACAACCTCGGGAGTAGTATCAGCATCCATAGCAGCCAAACAGCTGCTGGAATAGCCGACGGTTTGCAATCCCAGACCCGGACTCGATGGATCGCATATCTCGGGAGGGGTGCCGAGGGTCCCGCCTGAGGTGAACCGACCGGTTGCGCCTGTTGCGTCGAGTGTCACGGCTGCTCCAGAGTCGTCAGTAACGAAGAAACTGACCGTGATGATGTTTTGCGAGTTAGCAGGAGAGACGTTAGTGATACCGAGCTGCCCAGTCGGAGTCTGTGCTTGCGTGATAGAACCAGTAGCCAGCGTCAAAGTAACCCCGAAGGTAACAAACGAGAGCAGGCCAACAAAGGCTTTGACCCAGGTTAGGCGCATTGCGAACTCCAGTACTGAACGTCTTCCGGCGCATCATATACGGGCCGGCTAGGAGACTCAACTCCGTTGGAAACCAGCGACAGGCTAACAAATGATAAGGAGTGGAAGCAACTCAGCGCACTGCGGCCGCGGCTACCGCCCTTTCGATCATGGAGGGAATACCACACAGCGGGTTGATGGGAGGCTCGATGCGCAGGGAGGCTCGCATTTTTGTCACGTCAGCGACAAACTTCGTGACTTCGATGTCTCGCGCCGGTTCGGTAACAAGCTGAGAATTCGACTCCGTCTCGGTGAGGATGTAGGCGGCCAGCTGGACCAGCGTTGTCCCCCGGCCAGTGGCGACGTTTATCGGCCCAAACTCATCCAACGTGGCAGCGCGTACGAGGGCTGTGACAGCCATATCCACCGGCACGAAGTCCAACACCTGTTCGCCACCGTAGAGTTTGAGCTCATCACCCTGCAATGCTTGTCCAAGCCACAGAGGAATGACGCGCCCGTAATCACGCTCGCCGTAGACGTTGCCAAACCTCAAAACTACACAGCGAAGGCCGGTAGTCCCGTCGAAGGCTCGACAGTACGCCTCGCCTGCAAGCTTGCTTGCGCCGTACATGTTCTTCGGTTGCAGGTTGGCTTCCTCGCAAACAGGTAGAGAGGTGGGCTCGCCGTACGCCTCGCGCGAAGATGAGAAGACCACCTTGCCTACGCCGGCCTCGCTAGCCGCGAGCAGGACATTGTAAGTACCGATGACGTTGGTTTCGAATGAGTAATTAGGTTCCGTCATCGAGCCCATTACGTTGGACTGCGCCGCGAGGTGGTAGATTATGTCTACTCCCTGCACGGCGCGCTTCACCTGATCAAGGTCGCGGATGTCGCCTTCGACGAATTCGACCCGCTTAGAGTCGAGGTGACGCTGGATGTTCTGCAGACGCCCACGACGCAAGTTATCGAGGACGACAACGTCGGCGTCCGATTGGCACAGCGCATCAACCAGGTGGCTACCCATAAAGCCAGCGCCGCCAGTGACGAGAATCTTCGACATCTAGACCTCCAGCAGCAGTTCCTGGCGGAAATACGCGATCGTTCGGAGCAGACCCTCTTCGAGCCGCTTTCCAGCACAGTGGGATCCGAAGCTTGGAATTCACGTGACTTGAAGTCGCGGC
>JADMIO011053069.1_pt1 | contig 61048 bp, 64 predicted proteins | sample 8958161 | NCBI WGS metagenome assembly JADMIO01 (sample SAMN16585339, study PRJNA669376) | soil metagenome | isolation source: Crop rotation soil | place: USA: Cullars Rotation, Alabama | collected 2011
CGCGACAACTTGTCCACGTGGAATTCTAAGCTTAGGATCCCAATGTGCTGGAAAGGCGCCGAGAAAACGCTCAACGTCGCGACCTACGAAGGCAAGGCGTCGAAGGACGATGACGACGACGTCGCGTCCAACGGGGGTGCCGCGGGCGGCAAGCTCGGCCTCGCGGTCCGTCCGCTCACGCCGGAAGAGAAGCGCGAGAACAAGGGCAAGGGCGGCCTGCTGGTGGAAGACGTGGGTGGGGCCGCGGCGCGCGCCGGGATCCAGCCCGGCGACCTCGTGCTCTCGTTCAACGGAACGCCGGTCAAGACGACCGACGAGCTCAAGCAGATGGTGGCGAAGGCGGGCAAGCGCGCGGCGATCCTGATCCAGCGCGAGGGCCAGCAGCTCTTCGTCCCCGTCGAGCTCGGATGATCGAACCCCTCTCCCTTGGGAGAGGGTCGGGTGAGGGTGCCCTACAGAGTGGTTGGTGCAGTACCGGGCGCGCCCCGAGTGCGTCCGATGGACTCGTTTCCCTCCACCGGAAGTTCCGGCCGGTGAGAGGGGAACGATCCATGAACCCCAGGCCCGGTACGCCGGGCTTTTTTTTCGCGCTTGAAATCCAGCGGTGACACTTCGCTCGTCCAACAGTGTTAACGTTCGCCAACTTCGCGCACAGGATCCTTCCCATGCCGCTCAACATCCAGAATCTCTCGAAGCGCTACGCCAACGGAGTGCAGGCACTCGATAACGTGAACCTGACGATCGCGCCCGGCATGTTCGGGCTGCTCGGTCCGAACGGCGCGGGCAAGTCCACGCTCATGAGGACGCTCGCCACGCTGCAGGAAGCGGACAACGGCGCCGCGACGCTGGATGGACTCGATGTCCTCAAGGACAAGGATGGCGTGCGCCGCATCCTCGGCTACCTGCCGCAGGAGTTCGGCGTGTATCCCAAGGTCACCGCCGCGGAGATGCTGGACCACTTCGCGCGCCTGAAGGGCATCAGCAATTCGAAGGCGCGCAAGGAGACCGTGGACGCGCTCCTCGAGCGCGTGAACCTCGCGAAGGTGCGCAAGCAGAAGCTGGGCGGGTTCTCCGGCGGCATGCGCCAGCGCTTCGGCATCGCGCAGGCGCTCATCGGCAACCCGCGCCTCATCATCGTGGACGAGCCCACCGCCGGCCTCGATCCGGAGGAGCGGGTGCGCTTCCACAACCTCCTCGCCGACATCGGCCGCGACGTGATCGTGATCCTCTCCACGCACATCGTGGACGACGTGGCCGACCTCTGCCCCAACTTCGCCGTGATCAGCAAGGGACGCGTGCTCCTCGCGGGCGAGCCGCAGGCCCAGGTCGCGCGGCTGCAGGGCAAGATCTGGCGGCGCGTGATCGCCCGCGAGCGGCGTGACGAGGTGGCGGGGCTTCCCGTGATCTCCACGCGCCTGCAATCGGGCTCCACGGTCGTGCGCGCGTATTCCGACAGCGCGCCCGAAGGATTCGAGAGCGTCGAGCCGGACCTCGAGGACGCCTACTTCAGCGCCGTCGCGGGACACCTGCAGTGATCGGCGCCATCGCCTGGTTCGAGTTCCGCACCAAGCTCAAGCGGATCTCGACGTACGTCTATTTCCTGGTGTTCATGATGATCGCCACGCTGTGGGTCGCCGCGGCGGGCGGCGCGTTCGCGGGTGCGACCATCATCTTCGGCAGCGACAAGGTGTTCGTGAACGCGCCTTACGCGATCGCGCAGACCGTCACGTTCCTCGGCTTGTTCGGCGTCGTGATCGTGGCGGCGTTCATGGGACGGGCGGTGCAGCAGGATTTCGAGCACCAGGCCTTCCACTTCTTCTTCACCAGCCCCGTCACCAAGGCCCAGTACCTGTTCGGGCGCTACTTCGGCGCGGTCGTGACGCTGATGTTCATCTTCCTGGGCATCCTGGCCGGGATCTGGCTGGGCGCCCATTGGCCGAGCATCGACCACACGCGGGTCGGCCCCTGGTCGCTCTCCAACATCCTGAGGCCCTACGTCTTCTTCCTGCTGCCCAACGTCCTCTTCCTGGGCGCCATCTTCTTCACGCTGGCGGCCCTCACCCGGCGGATGCTCCCGGTGTACATCGCGGGTGTCGTGACGCTCCTCGGCTACCTGGTCGCCATCTCGCTCATCCGCGACATGGACAACTGGACGATCGCCGCGATGATCGATCCGCTGGGCTCGCGCGCGATGGCGCTCCTCACGCGGTACTGGAGCCCGTCCGAGAAGAACACGCTCGCGGTGCCGCTGGCGAACGAGATCCTTTGGAATCGCGCGCTGTGGCTCGCCGTGGGCATGGCCGCCTTCGCCATCGGTTATGCGCGGTTCAAGTTCGCGTTCGCCACCCCCGAGCGGCGCTTCGGGAAGAAGCGCGCGGCGGCGCTCGCGAAGGCCGAGGCCGAGGCGGAGGCCGCGCTCGACGCGCGCCCCACGCCGGTCCCCGCGGTAGCGCTCGATACGAGCGCGGGCGCGTACCTTCGCCAGTTGCCGGGCCTCACGGCGCTGTATCTGCGCGAGACGCTCAAGAACGTCTACTTCATCGCCCTTTCCCTTGCCGGCGCGCTCTTCGTCTTCTTCAACGCGCGAGTGATCGGGACGCTCTACGGGACGACCACCTATCCGGTCACGTACCAGGTCATCGACATCGTGAGCGGCACCTTCGGCTTGTTCATGCTCATCATCACGGCGTTCTACGCCGGCGAGCTCGTCTGGCGGGAGCGCGATGCGCGCCTCGCGCAGATCGTGGACAGCCTGCCGCAGCCCACGTGGCTCCCGTTCATCGCGAAGCTCCTCACGCTGATGGGGATGCAGGCCGTCCTCCAGGTGGTCGTCATGGCGTGCGGCATCCTGGTCCAGGTCTTCAGCGGCTACTTCAAGCTCGAGATCGGGCAGTACCTCTTCAGCCTCTTCGTGATCCAGCTGCCGGCCTACTGGATGATCGCCGTGCTCGCGCTCACGATCCACTCGCTGGTCAACCACAAGTACCTCGGCCACTTCCTGGTGGTCCTGTACTACATCGTGGAGATCAGCTCCGACGCCTTCGGCTACGACCTTCGCCTCTACCATTTCGGCAACCTGCCGACGGTGGTGTACTCCGACATGAACCACTACGGCCACTTCCTCGGCCCGCTCTTCTGGTTCATGGCGTACTGGGCCGCGGCGAGCATCCTGCTGCTGGTGGTCGCGCGTCTCGCCTGGGTTCGCGGCACGGACACGGGGCAGGCGCGCTGGCAGGCCGCCAAATCGCGCTTCACGCGGCCGCTCGTCGCGACGGCCGCGGTCGCTGGCGTCGCGTTCGTGGCGTTGGGCGGCTGGATCGCCTACAACATCATGGTGCTGAACCCGTACCGCAGCGAGTTCGCGCGTGACGAGCTGCAGGCCGAATACGAGCGCAAGTACAAGTCGTACCTCGACAAGCCGCAGCCGAAGGTGATCGCCTCGCGGGTGAACGTGGACATCTTCCCGTACCAGCACCACGTGCGCTTCCACGGCACCTACACGCTGCAGAACCGCACCGAGTCGCCGATCTCGGAGCTCTACGTGGGCTTGCTGGAGATGGCGAAGGTGAACAAGCTCGAGGCCGGGATCCCGATGAAGATCGCCGAGGAGCGGCGCGACCTCGGATGGATGCGCTACGTGCTCGAGCGTCCGCTCGCCCCGGGCGAGAAGACCACCTTCACCTACGACCTGGAATATCCGCCCAAGGGGTTCACCAATTCCGGGGCGCGCGGCACGGTGATCGACAACGGCACGTTCCTCAATAGCGGCCTCATGCCGGTCTTCGGCTACCAGGACCGCGCGGAGCTGCAGCGCGACATCGAGCGCAAGAAGCACGGGCTCGAGCCCAAGGCGCACCTCATGCCGGACCTCGACGACAAGGTGAACCAGCAACGCAACTACATCTCCTCGGATGGCGACTGGATCGACTTCGAGGCGATCGTGAGCACGGCGCCCGACCAGATCGCGCTCGCCCCCGGCTACCTGCAACGCGAGTGGACCGAGAACGGCCGGCGCTACTTCCACTACAAGATGGACGTGCCGATCCTGCACTTCTCCTCGTTCCTCTCCGCCCGCTGGTCGGTGAAGAAAGGCGAATGGCGCGACGAAACGGGCGCGGCGGTGCCGATCGAGATCTACTACCAGCCCGGGCACGAATACAACGTCGACACGATGATCACCGGCGTGAAGGACTCGCTCGACTACTTCACGCACGCCTTCAGTCCCTACCAGCACAAGCAGGTGCGGATCCTCGAGTTTCCCCGCTACGCTGCATTCGCGCAGTCGTTCCCGAACACCATCCCCTTCTCCGAGAGCATCGGCTTCATCGCGAAGGTGAAGCCCGACGATCCGAAGGACATCGACTATCCGTACTACGTGACCGCGCACGAGGTCGCGCACCAGTGGTGGGCGCACCAGGTGATCGGGGCGTACGTGCAGGGTGCGACGATGATGTCCGAGACGCTCGCGCAGTACTCGGCGCTCATGGTGATGAAGAAGAAGTTCGGGGACGCGAAGATGAAGCGCTTCCTCAAGTACGAGCTGGACAACTACCTCACCGGTCGCGGCATCGAGCGCAAGCAGGAGCAGCCCCTCTACCGAAACGAGAACCAGCCCTACATCCACTATCGCAAGGGGAGCCTCGCCATGTATGCGCTCCAGGACTACATTGGCGAGGAGAACGTGAACCGCGCGTTGGCGAGCTACATCAAGAAGGTCGCATACAAGGGTCCCCCGTACACGACCTCGCGGGACCTGTTGGCGGAATTCCGCGCCGTGACGCCGCCCGAGTACCAGTACCTCATCGAGGACCTCTTCGAGACGATCACGATCTACGAGAACCGGGCGATCTCGGCCACCTACAGGGAGAATGGCGGCAAGTACGAGGTGAAGCTCAAGGTCTCCGCGAAGAAGTCGCGCGCCAAGGACCAGGGCTCGCTCGACGAGGTGAAGATGGACGACCTCATCGACATCGGCGTGCTCGGCAAGGACGACAAGCCGCTCTACCTCGAGAAGCACCGCATCAAGTCGGGCGAGACCGAGCTCACGATCGTGGTGGACGAGCTGCCATTGCGCGCGGGCATCGACCCGGTCGTGAAGCTGGTCGACCGGCGCCCGGACGACAACACGGTGCCGGTCTCGAAGGAATAGCCGGCTAGCGGATCACGCGTTGCGCCCGGAGCAGCATTTCGGGCGAGGCCCGGTAGCCCAAGCGGCTGGCCGTGCGCGCATTGAGGACGAGTTGCGGACCGGCGGTGTTCTCGAACGGCAGCGACGCCGGCGCCGCACCCCTGAGTATCTTGTCGACGAATCGGGCGAGTTGCCGGCAGGCATCCTGCATTCCCACGCCGGACCCATATGCGAACAGGCCTCCCGCCTCCGCGTATTGCGCGACATCGGAGAACGAGGGCAGCTTCGCGTCCAGGAGGGCCTGCGCGACCTCGGGGATCGACATGGCGGCATCGAGCGACGCCCAGACGGCATCGACCTTCTGGCGCACCAACGACTGCACCGCCGGTCGCACGTTGCCGGCACGCGCGGGGACGGGCAGCACCTCGAGGCCGACCGCGGCCGCGAGCTTCCGTTCGTACTCGAACGAGCTCACGAACTCCACGTTGTGAAGAATGCCGATGCGCTTCGCGCGAGGGAAGGCCACGCGCACCGTTTCGAAGAGCTTGCCGTTCTCGTCGACTTCGGGGGCGACCAGCCCCGTGATGTTTCCCCCGGGCCGCGACATCGAAGCCGCAAGGCCCTGTTGCACGGGATCTCCGAAGACCAGCACGACGATGGGGGGAGCCTTCAGGGGCAGCAGGAGATCCTCATATACGCCGCCCGCCACCACGAGCACGTCCGGGCGCCCGGCGAGCATCTTCGAAAGCGCCGGCTCGCGCTCCACGGACGTGCCGACGCTGCACGCGTACGCGACCTCCAGTCTCGCCGCGGGCCAGCCCAGCTGCTCGAGCTGATCCTCGAATGCGAGCCGCGAGGACTCGAAAAACCTCTCGTTCCAGCCGGTGAGAAATCCCACGCGGCGCTTCGAGGTCTCGCCGACCGCGATCCCGGACAAGAGCGAGGCGGCGGCGAGCAGAGCGAAACGCCTTCGCCCTTGATTCATGCCGCGAGTATGGTCCTTCTCCGGTGAAGGAGAAGTGCAAATTCACCGCCTACCTCACCGTCGCCAGGAACGCGTCCAGCTTCCCGTTGAACTCGCCCGGCTTGTCGAGCTGGGGCCAGTGGCTCGTGCCCTCCATCTTCACGTGCGGGATCGCGGGCCGCACGTTCTGCAGGTCGTTGGGCGTATCGCCCGAGGCCGTGTAGATGATGAGCTTGGGACCCGGATAGCGATCGATGGAGGGCAGGGGATCGTCCGCGAAGAGCGCGCGCATGATCGCCAGGGCGGGCTCGCGCTGGACGCTATCCATGCGCTCGAGGATCTGCGTGCGCACCCGGGGCTGCGCACCCGTCACGAGCTTCTCCCAGTACGCCTTCATGGTCGCGTCGTAGTTCGACTCGATGGCGCCCATGATCTGCTTCGACTGCTCCGGTGGAATCTTTCCCGGCGCCCCGACGAGGACCAACCCCGCAACCCGGTCGGGGTGCGCGCCGGCGTACTTCGCGGCGACCGCACCGCCCATGCTGTGGCCCACAAGCACGAAGCGGGGGATCTCCAGCTTCGCGACCACGGCCTCGACGTCCTTCACGAAAGCCTCGATGCGATAGTCGCCATCCCGGGGCCCCGCGGACTTGCCGTGGCCGCGCAGGTCGATCGCGAGCGCGCGGCGCTTGTGCCGCAGGTGCGAGAGCTGGTCGGCCCACTGCGAGGAGTCGCCGGCGAACGCGTGGAGGAAGAGGACAGGCAAGCCGTCCTTGCCGCCGCCGTCGTCCACGTAGATGGCGCCGGCCGGCCCCTCGATGCTCTGGTCCCCGCCCTCGGGCTGCTGCGCGGAGAGCGGGGTGCAGCCGGTCAGCGCCCCTGCCGTGATGGCAGCGCCGATGGTTCGCAAGGTAGGCATTACCGGACTCCAGCGATGGGTATTCCGGTTAGAGACGCGCGATCCCCTTCGGTTTCACCGGCAAGCCGAGAGGCTTACTCCCGGACGAGCCGGATGTGGGTGATCTCCGACGGGATCCCGAAGCGCATCGGCGGGCCCCAGTAACCCGTGCCGCGCGAGATGTAGATCCACATGCGGCCCAGGCGCTCGAGGCCCGCGGTGAAGGGCTGCTGCAGGCGCACGAACAGGTTCCACGGCCAGAACTGCCCGCCGTGGGTGTGGCCCGAGAGCTGCAGGTCGAAGCCCGCCTGCGCGGCGGCGGGCGCGGTGCGCGGCTGGTGTGCGAGGAGGACCTTCACCGCATCGGGCGGGGCGCCTGCAAGTGCGGTGCGTGGATCGCTGCGATGCGAGGGATCGAAGTAGTGAGCCGAATAGTCCGTCACGCCTGCAACTGCGACCGCGGCCCCGTCGCGCTCGATCACGATGTGCTCGTTCACCAGCGGCGTCACGCCGAGACGGCGCATCTCGCGAATCCACGCGTGCGCGCCCGAGTAGTACTCGTGGTTGCCGGTGACGAAGTAGGTGCCGTGGCGCGAGGCGAGACGCGCGAGCGGTTCGGTATGGGGGGCCAGCTCGCGCACGCTGCCGTCGACCAGGTCGCCGGTGATCGCCACCATGTCGGCATCGAGCCCGTTCACCCGGGTCACGATCGCTTCCACGTAGTCGCGCTTGATGGTGGGGCCCACGTGGATGTCGCTGATCTGCGCGATGGTGAAGCCCACGAGTTGCGGCGGCAGGTCTCGCAGCGGCACGTCCACCTTCACGACGCGCGCCGTGCGCCTCGCCATGAAGTAGCCCGCCACGGTGATGAGCGGCGTGAGCAGCATGACGCCGATCGCGGAGCCGCGAATCCAGGCGTCGAGCGACTCCGGCTCGACGAGCAACGCGGCGGCGGCGACGCTCACATCCCGAGCGAACGTGAGCACCAGGAGCCACGAGAAGAAGCCCATGGCGATCCACGGCGCCAGCACGGCCCACGGGCCGCGCCCCTCGGGCACGTGCCAGCCCTTGGGCATGACCCAGAAACACGCCGCCAGCACGACGACGCCCACCGCCTGCACGGCAACCTCGAACGGCTGCAGGAGGCGCAAGCCGATGTAGGCCAGGAGCGCGGCGAGAAGCAGGGCGGCGGGGTTGATCCGTAGGCGCATGAAGTCTGCAGGTGGGGCCGCTGCGGGCTACCTGCAAGAGTGCTCAAATGTGCACCATTATGGCCGCCACCAATCCCCGCTTCTTCCGCACGCCGGCGGACTTCCGCCGGTGGCTCGAGCGCAACCACGCGAGCGCTGCGGAGCTCTGGGTGGGCTTCTGGAAGAAGGGCGCGGGCAAGGCGGGGATGGGATACGACGAGGCGGTCGAGGAAGCGCTCTGCTTCGGCTGGATCGATGGCCTCGTGCGCGGGCGCGACGCCGAGTCGTACGTGCAGCGCTTCACGCGCAGGAAGCCGAAGAGCATCTGGAGCGCCATCAACCTGCGCAAGGTGGAAGCGCTCGAGCGGGCCGGCCGCATGGCTCCTCCGGGCCGCGAGGCGCACGCCCAACGCGACCCGAAGCGCGCGAACCTCTACTCGTTCGAAAATCGCGATGTGGTGCTCTCCCCCGCCTTCGCCAAGCGCTTCAAGGCGAGCAAGGCGGCACGGAAGTTCTTCGAGGCCCAGCCGCCCGGGTACCGTCGCATCGCCGCGTTCTGGGTCATGAGCGCCAAGCGCGAGGAAACGCGCGAGCGACGCTTTGCGCAGCTCATGGCCGACTCGCAGCGCGGCGTGCGGATCCCACAGCTCGCGGGAATCGCTCCGCGCGACAAGAAGTAGTTACCTCCGGCCGGGCGTTAGGCCTCGATATCCGGGCTCCAGGCGGGGCACGCATCTTGCGACTGGTTTCCGTTTGGATAATCCATTCAGGAGGCCGTCATGAAATCCAGGATCCTCGTCACGGCGTTGGCCCTCGCCCTGGGCGCTGGCGCGAGCTTCGCACAGACGTCGGGCGCGGGTGCGGGCGCGGCAGGCGCCGGTACCGCGGGCAGCACGGGCGGCAGCCGGGGGGCAGTCACCACTCCCACTCCCAACACCGGCACCACCTCGTCGCAGACGGCGATCGGCACGACTTCGCCGAACGGCACCGTCACGCCGAGCAACGTGACGACGACGACTTCTCCTTCGGGCGTCGGCGTCAGCAACACGACCGGCACTGGCACGAACACGAGCAACGGCATGGCCGCGGGACCTACCGCGACGATGAACGGGTCGGGCACCATGTCGGTGACGCCGCAAGGCACGGTCACCACGACGCCGGGCGTGACCACTTCCGGTTCGCTCACGGCGGGCGGGACCACGACGTCGAGCACGCTCACGAACTCCAACGGCGGTCCCTTCAATGGAGCGGCGACGCTCAACACCGTTCCGGGGTCGGGCACCACCGTGACCACGCCTTCGCAGAACGTGGTCGGCGGTGGCGGCACGGTCGGCGCGGTCGTGACCTCGTCGGCACCGGTGATCGGCGGCGGCGCGGCCGTGGTCGTGTCGAGCTCGGACCAGGCGGTGCTCGACGCGGTGATCGCGGCGCTCTCGGCCGACCCGTCGCTCCAGGGCGCCAACATCCAGGTCCTCGTGAGCGGCGGCCAGGTCTCGCTGAGCGGCACCGCGCGAACGAGCGCGCAGGCCACGCGAGCCCGTGACATCGCGGCGAACGCGGCCGGCTCCAACCGCGTCACCTCGGCGATGAAGGTCGGCTAGCGGTCGCGGACGAGCTTCGCCTGCACGCTTCCCGGCGCGCCGGCGATGTAGGCGGTGTACACGCCGCCCGCGTCGAGCTCGGCGGGATCGATCGACGCGAGCGTCGTGACGCCACCGGGGGTCGCGAAGCTGATGTTGTACGTGGTGCTCGGGGTGAGCAGCGAATAGGAAGAGGCCGTCCCGTACGCCACGCCCGTGGCCTGGCTCGCGAAGTTCACGAACGCATCGACCGTGGGCTCGCCGTTCATCGCATTCACGAAGCGCAGCTTCGCGAACCCCGTGGCCGGAAAGCCGTTGTCGTCGGGAATCACTGCGAGCTGCGGGCTCGCGGCGGTTCCCAGGGCGATCACCGTGAAGTCGCTCGCCGGGTTGATCGCCTGCGTCTTCGAGGCGATCGCCACGCCCGGGACGTTGGCCTGCTCGATCGAGAAGTCGCGGTCACCCGAGGGCAGCGTCACGTAGGTCGAGCCGCCTGCGAACGGTACGTTCGCGAGCGCCGTGGTTCCGTCGGCCTTGAAGTTGAGGAGACCCGCGTCGGGAATCGCATTCACCGCCTTGAAGCGTCCCAGCGGGTTGGGGAGGAAGGTGCCCGTGCCATCCTCGCCGTTCACGAGCAGGACGGCGTTCACGAGCTTGCCTCCTCCGGAAGGAAAGACCGCCGCCGAAAGAGCCTGCCCCTCGGAGAGGGATAGCGGGGCAGACTGGAACAGCACGTCCTTGGTGTTGGCGGCGGTAAAAACGATCCGGTAGCTGCCCGGCGTGCCCTCGGTGTAATCCGTCACCGTGGTGTAGCCGATGCCCGCAATGGTCGCGACCGTGTCGGTCACGCTCCCGGAAGTGATGTAGAGGTCCACGGCGCCGGCGTCGGGCGAAAGGCCCACGCCGCGAACCTTGAACTTGCCCGACGAGGGATTGGTCGTGTCGTCGGGCAGAAGCATGGTGTTCATCGCGCCGCGCTTGCCGATGATGGCGAGCGTATTCATGGCGCCGTCGTTGTAGGCGACGCTCTTCTCGAGGAGGACCGCGCCGTTGCTCGAGGAACGGATCTTGGTGTCGCGCGTGCCGGCGTCGAATGCGGAAGTGGAGGACGTCTGCCCGAGAGCCAGGCTCGAGACCTTCACGTCGTCATCGACGAGGACGTCGAGCGCCTCCGAGTCGGACACCGCATTGAGCGCCCGCATCTGGGTGGAGTTCTGCGCGTGGCCGCCGTTGTGGCATCCGGCCAGCAGCACCATCGTGGCCGCGAGTGCGGCGGCCCACCAGGGTTTCCTCATTCGATTCGCTCCCTCTCTCGTTCTCGATGCCTTCCGGCGAATCGTAGGAGGTGCGGATCGAGGCCGCTCGGCTGGATTGCAACGGAATGGCGGGAGCCGCCCGGCCTGCAAAGATTCCTTACAATCTGCGCTCGCCCCGCCACGAGCGGGTGAGCGACGATGGCGACACCTATGACGAAACACATCCTCGTGGTCGACGACGACCGCGAGATCCGCACCCTGCTCGCCGAGTACCTCGAGCGCAACGGCCTGCGGGTCTCGACGCTGCCGGACGGCCGCGACCTCATGCGCACGCTCGAGGAAAAGGCGGTGGACCTCCTCGTCCTCGACCTGATGATGCCGGGGGTGGATGGCCTCACCCTGTGCCGCGAGCTGCGGGCGAAGAGCAAGCTCCCGGTCCTCATCCTTTCGGCGCGCGGCGAGGAGGTCGACCGGATCGTGGGCCTCGAGATGGGCGCCGACGACTATCTCGCGAAGCCCTTCCACCCGCGCGAGCTGCTGGCGCGGATCCGCGCGATCCTCTCGCGCTCCGGCGGCGCCGACGTGCAGCCGTCCTCCGAAAGCTACAAGTTCGGCGGCCGTCGCCTCGACACGATCCGCCGCGTGATCGAGCATTCGGACGGCCGAACGGTGCCGCTTTCGGGCGCCGAATACCAGTTGCTCGCGATCTTCGTCACGCGCCCCAACCGCGTTCTCTCCCGCGACCTGCTGGTGGAGCTCACGCAGGGCCGCGAGGCGCCGGCCTACGACCGCAGCATCGACGTGCGCGTGAGCCGCCTGCGGCAGGTGCTCGAGGACAAGGACGATCCGCGGCTGCTGCAGACCGTCTATGGCGAGGGCTACATCCTGAGCGCCAAGGTCGAGGCCGCGGCGTGAGGCTCTTGCCGCGCACGCTTGCCGGGCGCGTCTTCCTCGTCATCATCGCCGGTCTCGTCGTCGCCCACCTGGCGAGCTACGCGCTCTTCGAGGTCGAGCGCGCGCGTTCCCTCGAACGGTTCTCCGCGGGAGAGGTCGCCGCGCGCATCGTGGATTCCGCGCGTAACCCACCGACGGCGACCGGTGCCGATGCGGGCCCGGGTTTTGGCGCGCGCGAGCCGGGTTCGCGGCGATTCCGCGAAGGTGGCAGTGGCGACGCGCCGCCCGTGCGCCATCGCATTCGCTGGCGCGAGCTGTCAGAGCCGCCGGCGCAGCCATCACCGCTCCATCCGCCGGCCGCGGGGTTCGAGGCCGAGCTGCGTCGCCTGCTCGTGGAAACCCTGGGCGAGGATCCGATCGCGTGGATGTCGGTGCGCTCGCTACCCGCGCCGCCCGCCGAGCCGCGCGCGGGAGACCGGCCGATTCCCCGCGGCGATCGCGTGTTCGAGCTCCTCACCGTCGCACTCAAGCTGCCGGGAGGCCGTTTCGCAACGGCGGAGACGCCGATCTTCCACTCTTCGCGCGGGCTCCCGGCGGAGGCGTGGACCAGCATCGCGCTGGTCTTCGTGGTGACGGCGGTCTTCTGCATCTGGGCGGTGCAGCTCGCCGTGCAGCCCGTGCGCATCCTCGCCGGCGCCGCCGAGCGCTTGAGCCGCAACATCGACGAACCTCCGCTCGCGGAAAAGGGCGCCCAGGAGCTGCGCGCCGCCACGCGAGCGTTCAACCGCATGCAGGATCGCCTGCGCCGCCACGTGAACAGCCGCGCGCTCGCGTTCGCCGCGATGTCGCACGATATCCGCACGCCGCTCACGCGCATGCGCCTTCGGCTGGAGACGCTCGGCCCCGAGGCGAAGGAACGCCTGGGCGAGGACCTGGACGAGATCGAGTCGATCGCGCGCTCGGTGCTCGAGATCTCGCGCGGGCTCTCCGCCGACGAGCCGATCGTGGCCGTGAACCTCGACGCGCTCGCCGGCCGCCTCGTGGGCGACTACGAGGCCATGGGGAAAACCATCGCGATGACGGGACATGCCGGCATGATCCCCGCGCGGCCGGCATCGCTCAAACGCGCCATCGGCAACCTCATCGATAACGCCATCAAGTACGGCCGCGACGTGACGCTCGAGCTGGGCGAGACGCGCACGCACGTGACGCTCGCGGTGTGCGATCGCGGCCCGGGCATTCCCCTGGAAGACCTCCCGAAGGTGACTACACCCTTCTATCGTGTCGAATCGTCACGAAACCGCGACACCGGCGGCGCGGGATTGGGGCTCGCGATCGCGAAGGACATCGTCGAGGGCCAGGGCGGCGAGCTCACCCTCGCCAATCGCGACGGCGGGGGCCTTACGGCGACGGTGCGTTTGCCGCGCTGAGGCGGCAATTTTTCTTGCAATTCTTTACACCCGCGGCGCGCGGGCTTCGATAGGTTGGAGTCTCGTTCGGCAACGCCCCAAGGAGACTCTCATGAAGAAAGCCGTGCCCCCCATCCTCACCGCCCTCGCTCTCGCATCGACCGTCGCCACCGCGCAACCGATTCCCGGGCAGGGATTCAACCGCATCGACGTGGTGAAGCTGCTCAACCTGGACGCCGATCGCGCGGGCAAGGTCGAGTCGATCCTGGAGAACGCGCACGTGCGCATGCGCAATGCGCGGGCGCAGATCGGACGCCCTACGGACGACACGACGCGCGCCACGCTGCACGCCGCGATGAAGGCGATCCGCGACGACACCGACCAGCAGCTCGCCACGGTCCTCACGGCCGCCGAGATGCAGGAGCTGCTGGATTCGATGCCTCGTCCGCGACCGGCGCGCGCGACTCTCCCACCGCAGTGAGCTCGGCTCACCCGGGATCGGGTATGTTTGGGGATGACCTCGAATGCCCGATTCTGGACCGGCGACATGCCCGTGGAACCGTCGGCCCTGCAGCAGATTCGTAACGTCTCCTCGTTGCCGATCCTTGCGGGCCCGATCGCGGTGATGCCCGACGTCCATCTCGGCAAGGGCGCGACCGTCGGTACGGTGATTCCAACGAAGGCCGCGATCATTCCAGCGGCGGTAGGGGTCGATGTGGGATGCGGGATGGTCGCGGTGAAGACCGATCTCGTTTCATCCGATCTTCCCGACAACCTCGCTCGCATCCGTTCGCAGATCGAGCGCGACGTTCCCGTGGGCTTCGACTTCCACAAGGATCCGCTCGGCCCGAAGGGAAGCCGCGAGGCGCAAACGCTCGTGCGACGCATGAAGGAGCTCGAGGCGCGCTTCGCGAAGCTGCGAATCCTCGGACGCATCGGCAAGCTCGATACCGCCCGCGTATGGCGCCAGCTGGGATCGCTGGGCGGCGGCAACCACTTCATCGAGATCTGCCTCGACACCGAGGGCGCGGTCTGGATCATGCTGCACTCGGGCTCGCGCAACGCCGGAAAGACGATCGGCGAGGGCGCGATGAACATGGCCAAAGAAGTCGCGAAGCGCATCGATCGCGAGCTTCCCGATCGCGACCTCGCGTGGCTCGACGAGGGGACGCCGGAATTCGACGCGTATGTCGAAGCGCTCGGATGGGCGCAGGAGTACGCGGCGTTGAACCGCGACCTCATGCTGCACCTCGTGCACGGCGCGCTCGAGAAGGCGCTGGGGCGCGACATCACGTTCATCGGCGAGGCGACCAACTGCCACCACAACTACGCCCGCGTCGAAGAGCACTACGGCGAGAAGGTGTGGGTCACGCGCAAAGGCGCGGTGAGCGCACGGCGCGGCGAGATGGGCATCATCCCCGGCTCGATGGGCGCCAAGAGCTTCATCGTGCGCGGCAAGGGGAACGCCGAGTCGTATTGCTCGTGCTCGCATGGCGCGGGCCGCGTCATGAGCCGCTCGGCGGCCAAGCGCGCCTTCACGCGCGAGGATGTGATGAAGCAGACCGCGGGCGTGGAGTGCCGCAAGGACGAGGGCGTGATCGACGAGATCCCCGGCGCGTACAAGGACATCGAGGCGGTGATGGCTGCGCAGTCCGACCTCGTCGAGGTGGTCGCCACGCTGAAGCAGGTCCTCTGCGTGAAGGGCTAGCGCCCTACCAGCGGCATTTCCCCTCGCCGAACTCGTTCGCCACCAGCGGCACGATCGCCAGCAGGCCCATGCCGGCGTACGCCGTGCGGCAATCGGGCTTGCGGGCCTTCTCGATCGCATCTTCCATCTTGTTCCTCGGTTTCGGCGGCGGCGGCACGCCGAAAAGTGCCCGCTGCCCCGACCCCTCGCGCGCGAGCTCGCCCGCGCGTCTCTTCGCGGCATCGATATCGACCGAAGGCTTCGTCGGATCGTAGTCGCCGCCGGGCCCGTCGCGCGGCCGCGTACGGAAGGGGCTGGTCTCCGGCAGGGTGTACGGCGTGCGCAGCGACGGATCGGGTCGCGGCGTGGCGGAGGGCGTGTCGAAGCTCGGCGTCGTGGCGTCGGTGCGGCTCGTATCGGGGGCGGTGGTCGAGGGCGGCGCGTCCTTGCGCTCCACCGGCGTCTGGCTCGGGATCGCGCGCGACTCGATGGGCGAGCTCAATATCGCCGGCGAGCTCGGTGCTGAGGGAATGGCGCGAGTCTCCACCGGCGACTTTTCCACCGGCGCCGTCACGGGCGGTGCCGGCATCGCCTGCGTCTCGACGGGTGCGGCCTTCTCGACCGGAGCCGTGACGGGCGGCGTGGGAATGACCGGCGCCTCGACGGGCTGCTTGAGCACCGGCGGCGTGAGAGCCGGGATCGGAACGGCTGGAATCTCGATCGGCTTCAACGGCGCGGGGGGCGGCAACTCGATCGCCGGCGCCATCTCGCGCGTCGGCTGCGGTGCCGTCACGCGCTCGATCGGCGTGGGAACGACGACCGGCACTTCGAGCGCGGGCGGCACGCTCAGCTCCCGCGGCACCGTGTCGGACGCCTTGAGGCGCTCCATCTGCTTCGGCACGACCACGGGCACCTCGAGCGCAGGCGGCACGCTGAGCTCGCGTGGAACGGTATCGGGTGTCTTCAAGCTCTCGAGCGGCCTCGGGACGACGATCGGGACCTCGAGCGCGGGCGGCACCGTGAGCTCCGCCGGCGGCGAGTCGGGCGTCTTCAGGCGCTCGAGCATCTGCGGCACGGCGATCGGCACCTCGAGCTGCGGAGGCACCTTGAGCTCCGGCGTCTTCATGGGTGAAGGCTTGATCGCCTGGAGCTGCTGGGGCATCTCGATGGGCAGCGGCTTCTCGGCGGGCGGCGGCGGAGTCTCGACCCTGGGAAGGTCGGGAACCACTTCGGCCTTCGGCGGCGGCGCGATCCGGGGCGCGATCGGCGCGGGGGCGGGCGGCGTGAAGATCGGCTGAGTGGGGCGCGGCTCCGGTTGGAGGCCCTGCAACGTGACGTTCAAGGAGCCCCACATCGCGCGGCCCTCGCGGCTGCCACCGCTCGGCGCCCCGAAGAGCGCGATGAGGAGCGCGTGCACCAGCATCGAGAGCAAAACGAATTGCGCGAGCGGCGTCTTCTCGAACGGATCCAGGGCCCGCTTTGGCGGCCTGCGGCCCGTGCGCCAGTGCGACGGAATGCGATCGGCGCTGATGACGCTCACTACTCGGCCCAGCGCCTCAGGAAATCGTTCACCGACTTCGGATCCATGCTGCGCATCGACTCGAACTCGCCGTTCTTCTGCGCGTGGACGACGCGGCCCTTCGCGTCCAGCACGGCGAGCGCGGGCACGCCCTTCTTCAGCGGGATGCCGTAACGCTCCGCGACGTCGAAGTTCTTGTCGATGCCACGGTCACCCACGTTAACGTGCACGACCACGAACTTCTTCGCCAGCAACGCGGCGTTCTCGGGCTTGTGGAAGTTGATGTCGAGAATCTTGCAGTCCGTGCACCAGTCGCCGCCGAAGTCGACCAGCACGCGTTTGTTCTCCCGCGCGGCCTGGGCCACCGCGGCCTCGATGTCCGCGGAGGCGCGGGAGGTGTCGGGATAGAGGGGGGCGGCGTTCGCGGAGAACGCCAGCAGGGCGAGAAGGACGAGGAAGGCGCGCATGAACGTGATTCTATGCGCGATGCCGCCCTACGACGAACCGGATTTCGGAGCCGGCAGGCGCGGTAACAAAGCGAGCGACAGGAGGGCGACACTGGCCCCGGCAGCCAGCAGGTGCTTGAGGGTGTGGCCGCTCATGAATCCCAGGCCCGCGAAGATGGCGCGATCCTCCACCTCGGCCACCTTCGCGAGGCCGTAGAGCCCGATGGCGACCACGAATGCCATCCGGTTTCCCGACGAGTCGCCCGAGATCGCCTGCCATAGCGGCACGACCACGAGGGGGGCGAACTGGATGTAGAGGTAAGGGCGCAGGTCGGCGGTCGCGGACCAGACGATCACGCTCGCCACTCCGATGACGGCGAGGAGGGCCGTGAACCATGCGGGCTGGTTCGGCGCCACGGTCGCGGCCCGGACGCCCGAAAGCAATCCCGCACACGTGAGCGCGATGGGGATCCGGTCGAAGATGAGGCGGAAGTCGCCGGGCGCCCAGTGGTAGAAGCCCGAGCCCAGCGCGGTGAGGATGAGCCCCGCCGCGAAGAGTGTGTATCCCGGCAGGGCGGCGCCCAGCCTTTTCCATCCTTGTGCGCGAAACACCCACAAGCCCCACGCGCCCACGAAGACGAAGGGGACGTTCGAGAGCACATCGAGCGCGTTGGGGATGCCGAAGAGCCGCCGCTTGTCGGCGAAGTCGTGATAGTCGGCGTACTGCGCGATCGGCCCGTGGACGAGCATGGCGATCGCGGCGATGACGAGGAGCGCGGCGGGCAGGCGGCGCGGCACTTTCATCGCGCTATGGTCGCACGTTCTCCAGGAAAGTCCGCTCCTCCGAGAGGATGAAGCGCTCCTTCTGCGCGAAGGCGAAATTCTCGCGGCCCGCCGCATCGGACCTCAGGCGCGCACGGTAGGCCTCGTAGTCCGCGAGGCCCTGAAACGAGATGAGTCCCCATGCGATGTCGTTCGTGCCTTCGTGCGGGAGGAAGTAGCCGACGAGGTCGCCGCCGCAGCGCGGGATGATCTCGAGCCAGCGACGCGAATAGGCCTCGAAGGCGGCGCGCTGGAAGGGGTCGATGCGGTAGCGGATGAAGCAGGTGATTGGCATGGGCCCACTATGCCCCGCGCCTTGCCGCAGATGGTTCGTTCCAGCACGAACCATCGCCGGCACGGCTGGTTTACCATCGATGGCATGAAAGACGGACCCAACATCGCGGGCATCGCGGCGCTCATCGGCGATCGCGCCCGCTCGGAGATCCTCACGGCGCTCCTCGGCGGCCAGGCGCTCACGGCGACCGAGCTCACCGGAGTGGCCGACGTCACCAAGCAGACGGTGAATCTGGCGCAGCTGGTCGACGCCAAACTTCTCGCGGTCGAGAGCCAGGGACGCCACCGCTACTTTCGCCTCGCCGACGACGATGTGGCCGAGCTGCTGGAAAGTTTGATGGGCGTCGCCTACCGCACCGGCGCGCTGCGCCTCAAGTCGAGCCCACGCGATCCGGACATGCGCAAGGCGCGCGTCTGCTACGACCACCTCGCGGGCGACTTCGGCGTGATGGCGTACGACGCGTTCAAGAAGGGGCGCTGGATCACGCACGACGAATCGGGGCTCACGCTGTCACGCGCGGGCAGCGAGTTCTGCCGGGAGCTGGGCCTCGACGTCGACGGCGCCACTAAGGGCCGGCGGCCGATGTGCCGCGTGTGCCTCGACTGGAGCGTGCGCCGTCATCACCTCGCCGGCCACGTCGGGGCGCAACTGCTGCAATACTGTTACGAGAAGGGATGGGCGAGCCGGCGGCGCGGGACGCGCGTGGTGGACTTCACCCCGCGCGGCGAGCGCGAGTTTCGCGGGATGTTCGAAACTTGATATCGAGGATGACGATGGCGAAAGTCTATTGGGTGGCGACCTACCGCGCGATTCACGACCAGGACAAGTTCGGGGCGTACGCGAAGCTCGCGGGCCCGGCGCTCACCGCCGCGGGCGGGCGCTTCCTCGCGCGGGGCAATCCCGTCCAGACCTACGACAACGCCGTGCAGGGGCGCGTGGTGCTGATCGAGTTCGACAGCGTCGAGCAGGCGCGCAAGGCGCACGACAGCCCCGCGTATGCCGAAGCCCTGAAGGCGCTCGGCAACGCGGTCGATCGCGACATCCGGATCGTCGAGGGCGTCTAGGCCCGCATCAGGTCTGGATGTCGAGGATGGCGTTCACCACGGTGCCCACGCCGCCGTTGTGGGCCTCGGCGATCTGGCCCGCGCGCTCGACCTGCGAGCGATCCTGCGCGCTCCCCGTCAGGAGCATCTTGCCGTCCTCGATCGGCTGCACGGTGATCTTCGCGTTCTTCATCGCGGGATCGGCGTTGATCTCGTCGGCGATCGAGACCGCGAGCTGGCCTTCCAGCCCCTGGTCGCTCGAAACGGAAGCCGCGGGCTCCGGAACGTAGGTGAGCGGGGCGCCCGGCGCGAGGTTGCGGCCGCCTTCGCGCATCTCGGCAGGCACCGATTGCTGCTTCGGAATCCACGCCGGCACATAGGGGACTGTCGGCGCATCCGCCGTGGGGTCGTCGGACGTCGCTTGCGCGGCGACATGCTGCATCGCACCGGCCGCGAGCAACGCGGCGATGGCGAACGAAATGCGGGTTTTCATGGGACCTCCTCGATCGATATGTGCTTCGACCGCGAATGAGGCGCTCAATCGGTGGGGATACTCCTCTCGGCCCATGCCGATCGGGTCATCCGCTCACTCGACGGTGCGGCCGGCCCGGACGAGGAGCTCACCCACAGCCGCTATAGTGGAAACATGCCCCACGTCTTCGAAGCCGCCCCGAGCGGCCGCTCCAAGTGCCGCGGATGCGGCGCCACCATCGCCAAGGGCGAGGTGCGTTTCGGGGAGCGCATGCCGAACCCGTACGCCGATGGCGACGACGCCCAGATGACGCTCTGGTTCCATCCCCTGTGCGCCGCGTACAAGCGGCCCGAGGCGATGCTGGAGACGCTCGTAGCCGGAGCCGAGATCGCGGATCGCGCGGTGCTCGAGCGCGCGGCGCAGGCAAGCAACGAGCAGAAGCGGCTGCAGCGCATCGACGGCGCTGAGATCTCGAAGAGCGGGCAGGCCACGTGCCGCCATTGCCGCGAGCCGATCGCCAAGGGCGGATGGCGCGTGCGTCTCGTGTTCTACGAGGAGGGGCGCTTCAATCCCTCGGGCTACATCCACCTCGCTTGCGCGAAGCCGTACTTCGAGACCGAGGCGGACATCGCCGACCACCTGCTGCACTTCAGCAGGGACCTCGCCGCGGACGATCGCGAGGCCCTGCGGGGCGCCTTGTCCTAGGCGGTCGCGAAGCGCTGCTCGAGCAGCCCCAGGAAGTGCTGCCAGCCCTCGTCGTGCGCGTGCCCCATCTCGTCGTCGGGCAGGTTGGCGTGCTTCAACGTGAGGAGCGTGTCGCCGCCCTTCGCCTTGAAGGTCACGGTGACGGTCGATTCCAGGCCCCACGTGTGGTTCGACATCCACGTCATCTGGATCTTCGCGCCGCGGTCGAGCACGAGGAAGCGCCCGTAGTGCGGCCGCTCGGTTTTCGCCTGCATGTGCACGAAGTAGTAGAGCGATCCCACCTTCGGCTCGAACACCATGCGCTTCGAGCCGTGGAAGGGATTCACCGGCGATTCCGGATCGAGCCAGGCGTCGTAGACCTCCTGCGGCGTCGCGGCGATGGTGCGGTTGATGTTGAGCTCCATGGTCTTGAGTGCGGTCATTTCGGTCTCCTTTTCTCCTTGAAGTGGCGTTCGACGCGGTCCAGGTGGGTGTTCCAGAACCGCTCGTATTCGTGGACCCAGGCCGACACCGCGCGCAGCGGCTCGGGCTGGAGCTCGATGAAATGGTCGCGCCCCACCACTTCCCGCCGGATGAGGCCCGCCGACTCGAGGACCTTGAGGTGCTTCGAGACGGCGTTGAGCGACATGTCGAAGGGCTCGGCGATCTCCGTCACGCGCGCGGGGCCCGCGACGAGGCGGCCGAGGATCGCGCGGCGGGAGGGGTGGGAAACGGCGCCCAAGACGTTGGTGAGTGGGTCCATGGCTACATTCAACCTAAAGGTTGAATGAATGTCAAGTCCCTGCGATTCGCGGGTATGCTGCGCCCTGTGCGCACCCTCTCCGTCTCCGACAATCTCCTGGTGATCCACTCGCCGCTGTGGATGGCCCTCGCGCTCATCGCGGCCGGCATCGCCATCACCGTCGGCGTCTTCTTCATCCGGTGGCGACGCGAGATCCGCCTCGGCGCGCTCCTCGGCGTGATCCTCGTCCTCTACGGCGGATGGAGCCTCCTCAAGAACACGACGACGTTCGAGCGCCGTGGCTTCTACGTGGAAGGACTGCGCGGAGAAGAACAGCGCGTGGGCTGGTTGCAGGTGAGCGGCATCGGGAAGTCTTCATCGACCGACGAGCTGGTGCTGAACCTACGCTCGGGTGGCGAGTTGAGCGTCGATCTCTCGGGACTCTCGGCGGATGAGCAGGCGACGGTGACAACCTTCGTGCGCGGTCGCCTGAAGCCGACCTAGCCTCAACCCCCGGCCAGCCGCTTCTTCGACTCCAGCTCATCCCAACGCTGCATCAATCGGTCGAGCTCCGCCTCGGTCTCGGCGTGTCGGGTGTTCAATGCCTTGACGTCGATCGAGCGATCCGCGTAGCTCGTGGGGTCTGCGAGACGGCGGGCGAGATCGGCGTGCTCGGCCTCCAGCTTCTCGATCGCAGCCGGAAGGCCTTCGAGCTCGCGCGTTTCCTTGTACGAGAGCTTGGCGACGCGGGTTCCCTCTGTCTTGGGGGATGGCTCACTCCGCGCCCCCTCTCCCTTGGGAGAGGGCTCGCTTCGTGCCCCCTCTCCCTTGGGAGAGGGCTGGGGAGAGGGTCGCTGTGCAGCTGCCCCCGAGCGCGACGCCCGCTTCCAATCCTCGTAGCCCCCGGCGTACTCTTTCCACCGGGCGTCACCCTCGTAAGCGATCGTCTGCGTGACCACGTTGTCGAGGAAGGCGCGGTCGTGGCTCACGAGGAAGAGGGTGCCCGCGTATTCCTGGAGCAGCGCCTCCAGCAACTCGAGCGTCTCGATGTCGAGGTCGTTGGTGGGCTCGTCGAGGACCACGACGTTCGCGGGGCGTGCGAAGAGCCGGGCCAGCAAGAGGCGGTTGCGCTCGCCGCCCGAGAGAGATTTCACCAGCGCGCGCGATCGCTCGGGCGGAAAGAGGAAGTCGCCTAGGTAGCTGATGACGTGGCGTCGCGCGTCGCCGACCTCGACGTAGTCGCCGCCGGGCGAGATGGTGTCGGCAAGCGTCGCCTCCTCGTCCAGCGCCGTGCGTAGCTGGTCGAAGTAGGCCACCGTGACGCGCGCGCCCATGCGTACGGTGCCCGCGTCGGGCTCGAGCTCGCCGAGGATGAGCTTCAAGAGCGTGCTCTTCCCGCTGCCGTTGGGGCCGATGAGGCCCACGCGGTCGCCGCGCATGATGCGGCAGGAGAAGTCGTCCACGACGCGCTTCGTGCCAAAGGACTTGCCGACGTGCTCGAGCTCCGCCACGAGCTTGCCGGAGCGCTCGCCCGAGGAAAGCGCGAGATCCACCTTGCCGACACGGTTGCGCCGCGCCTCGCGCTCCCCGCGTAGCGCCTCCAGCCGACGTACGCGGCCCTCGTTGCGCGTGCGCCGGGCTTCCACGCCCTGGCGGATCCACGCTTCCTCCTGGGCGAGCAGCTTGTCGAACTTGCGCTCGCGCACCGCCTCGATGGCGAGCGCCTCGGCCTTGCGCTTCTCGTACTCGGTGAAGTTGCCCGGGTAGGTCGTGAGCCGCCCGCGGTCGAGCTCGAGGATGCGGCGCGCGACGCGGTCGAGGAATCGCCGGTCGTGCGTGACGAAGAGCACCGCGCCTTCCAGGCTCGCCAAGGCTTCCTCCAGCCACTCGATGGAGTCGACGTCGAGATGGTTCGTGGGTTCATCGAGGAGCAGCAGGTCGGGCTCGAGCACGAGCGCACGGGCGAGCGCCACGCGCTTGCGTAGCCCTCCGGAGAGCGTTTCCACGAGCGCATCGGCCGAAAGGCCTAGGCGCTGCAACGTGGCCTCGATGCGGTGCTCGATCGACCAGGCGTTCGCGCGGTCGAGCGCCTCGTGCAGCTCGTGCATCTTGTCGAGGTCTCCCGCGGTGGCGGCGGCGTGATAGTCGAGGAGGAGCTGCTGGGCGGCGCCGACGCCGAGTGCCACGGCCTCGAAGACCGTCTGCCGCGGCTCGAGCGCCGGCTCCTGCTCGACCACCGCGATCTTGAGGTCCGGTGCGAGCCAGACCTTTCCATCGTCGGGCCGCGCCGCACCCGCGATGACCTTGAGCAGGCTCGACTTCCCCGTGCCGTTGCGCCCGATGAGGCCGATGTGCTCGCCCGGCTCCACCACCAGGTCGACGTGGTCGAGAAGCGGCACGTGGCCGTAGGCGAGGGAGACTTCGGAAAGCTGGAGTGCGGGCACGAGATTAGTATCTTACGTCCATGCAACATGACCTCATCCCCACCCTGGCCGCGGCCGTACGCGAGCAGACGGGCCTCTCGTGGTCGCGGGCGAAGAAGCTCTGCGCCGACGGACGCGTCACCGTCGATGGCGAGCGCTGCCTCGATCCGGCCGCGCGGGTGCGTCCAGGCGCCGCGGTCGTCGTGAACCTGCACGGACCCAAGGCGGAAACCGGCCCGCTTCCGAAAAGCGCCATCGTGTTCGCCGACAGCGACATCGTGATCGTGGACAAGCCCGCAGGAATGCTTTCCGTGGCGGACGAGGCCGGGAACAAGGACACGCTCGTCGAGTACACGCGCACCCTGCTGCGGCGCATGGGCGGACGCGGCGACGAGGGCGGGCTGGGTGTCGTCCACCGCATCGATCGCGACACGAGCGGGCTCATCGTCTTCACGCGCACGGCGGACGCGAAGCGCAAGCTCGCTGCGGCTTTCCGGGCACACGACATCGAACGGGTCTATCACGCCATCGTTCACGGAGAGATGGCCGAGGAGCGCATCGAGTCTCACTTCGTGCTCGACCGCGGGGACGGACTGCGCGGCTCGCACGGCCACTACCGCCGCACGAAGGGGCCACCGCCAACGGATGCGAAGCTCGCAGTCACCTTCGTAAAGCCGCTGCGGACCTTGAACGGCGCCACGCTCGTCGAGTGCCGCCTCGAGACTGGTCGCCAGCACCAGATCCGAATCCACCTCGCTGAGCGCGGTCATCCGCTGCTCGGCGAGAAGGTCTACATCCGCGATTTCGAGGGACCGAAGATCGAGGCGCCGCGGACGATGTTGCACGCGCGCGTGCTCGGATTCGCGCACCCGCGAACGGGAGCACGCGTGTCGTACGAGCGCGATGCGCCCGCGGACTTCCAGGAAGTGCTCTCACGCTTGTAGGGAGTCAACAGTCGAATCCCGAGAGGCCTGCGAAATCCAGCACTGCGTGGGCGACGACTACCGGCCATAGCCGTCCGAGCCTTACGTAGACGATCGTCACCAACACTCCGAAAAGGGCGATGGGGATGACCGCGAGGGGGCCCTGATAGAGGTGATACAGCAATCGTATGGCCACGCTCACGTTGATCGCCGTCGTCAGTCCGAATCGTTGCCGCATCGACTGGACGACATATCCCAGGACGATGAGCTCCTCGAACAGCGGGTTGATGATGGACAGCGCGAGCACCAGCACCATGCTCGCCGTCACGTTGGATGGGACTTCTCCCACGACGCTTCCCAGGACGCACCAGCCGAGCAATATCGCGCCGGCGATCGCGACGCCGAGCACGGTCGTCCCATTGGAATAGTGGAAGGCGAAGTCGCTCCACTTCCACTGCCTGGCCCTCAGCACCAACCACACGATCGGTCCGACCAAGACTTCGTAAACGAGGACGCCGCCGATCTCGGTGTCGCCGAAGCGCACGTCCTGGTTGTGATAGGAAAATGCGGCGTCCAGGCTGGCCAGTATCGACAACCCGAAGGCGAGCGTGATGACAAGCGTAAACTCGCCGGCGTGGAATTCGCGCGGCGGCGGGCCGAGGTGGGTCTTCAGCGGATTGCGTCCGCTATTTTCCGGACGACCACGAATCGCGGAGCGTCACCGTGCGATTGAACACCGGCACGCCGGCCTTGCAGTCCCTGCGGTCTGCGACGAAATATCCGTGCCGCTCGAACTGGAAGCGATCCTCGGGTTTGGCATCCTTCACAGACGGCTCGAGGTAGGCATGCACCACCGCCTTCGCCGCCGGGTTCACGTCGTCGAGATAGTTGCCCGTGGCCTTGCCGGGATTGGGCACGCGGAAGAGGCGATCGTAGAGCCGCACGTCGGTCTCGTACGCATGGGCCGCCGAGACCCAATGGATGGTGCCCTTCACCTTTATCGACTCCGCGCCCGGCGTGCCCGACTTGGTCTCGGGCAGGTAGTCGCAGTGAACCTCGTCGACTTTCCCATCGGGTCCCTTAGAGAAACCGGTGCAGCGAATGACGAACCCGTACTTGAGCCGCACCTGGTTGCCGGGGAATAGACGGAAATAGCCCTTCGAGGGAATCTCCATGAAATCCTCGCGCTCGATCCAGAGCTCGTTCGTCATTGGCACCATGCGCTTGCCCCAATCGGCCTTCTGCGGATGGTTGGGCGCGAAGCACTCCTCGACGTGGTCCTTGGGCCAGTTGTCGATCACGAGCTTGAGGGGATCGAGCACGGCGATGCGGCGCGGCGAGGTCTCGTTCAAGACCTCGCGCTGCGCATCCTCCATCACCTGGTAGTCGATGACCGAGTCCGCCTTGGAGACACCCGCGCGATCGACGAACAAGCGAATCCCCTCGGGCGAGTAGCCGCGACGGCGCGCACCCACCAGCGTCGGCATGCGCGGATCGTCCCAGCCATCGACGTGCTTCTCCTCGACGAGCTGCTTCAGGAACCGCTTGCTCATCACGGTGTACGTGAGATTCAACCGCGAGAACTCGATCTGCTGCGGAAGCGGACGCTGCAACAAGCCAAAAGTAGCGATCTTCTCCAGCACCCAGTCGTAGAACGGCCGCTGGTCCTCGAACTCCAGCGTGCACAGCGAATGCGTGATGTTCTCCAGCGCGTCTTCGATCGGGTGCGCGTAGGTGTACATCGGATAGATGTGCCACTTGGTACCCGTGCGATGGTGCTCGGCGTTCTTGATGCGGTAGAGCGCCGGGTCGCGCATGTTGATGTTGGGCGACTTCATGTCGATCTTGGCGCGCAGCACGTGCGAGCCGTCGGGATACTGTCCGTCGCGCATCTCGGTGAAGAGCTTGAGGTTCTCGCCCACCGAGCGCGTGCGGTGAATCGAATCGATGCCGTGCTCCTTCAAGGTGCCGCGGGTGGCGCGCATCTCCTCGGCGGTCTGCGAGTCCACGTATGCATCGCCGTGCTTGATGAGCTCGACCGCGAACTCGTACATCCAGTCGAAGTAGTCGGACGCGTGGTAGAGGTTCTCGTCGTTCGCACCCCAGTGGTAGCCCAGCCAGTGCACCGCGTCGAGGATGCCGTCCACGAACTCCTGCTCCTCCTTCTCCGGATTGGTGTCGTCGAAGCGCATGTGGCACACGCCCTCGTACTGCTCGGCGAGCCCGAAGTTGAGGCAGATCGACTTCGCGTGCCCGATGTGGAGGTAGCCGTTGGGCTCCGGCGGGAAGCGCGTGCGGATCTTCGCGGGATCGAGGGGCGCGGAGGCGTGCTTCGCCGCCGGCCCGGGACCTCCGCCCCAATGGCGCTTCGCATACTTCCCCTCGGCCAGGTCGCGTTCGATGTGCTGGCGGATGAAGTTGGTGAGGTGCGCGCCTTCGACGGGCGGCTTGGTATCGTTGGGCATTGAATCGACGAGGCCAAAACGACCATTTTGCCTCAGATGTAGGTCCCAGCCGATTGCCCGGTCAACGCACGCGTGGGACGATGCGTTTCATGCCCGTGGCCCGCTTCCTGCTAGCAATCCTTTCCCTCTTCGCCCTGTCGGCGCCGACGGCGTACGCGGCCGCCAGCGCCCAGATCCTCACGCCCGCCAACACCAGCGTCCTCGGCGGCACCACGCAGACCTACCAGGTGCGCTTCTACGACGCGCTCAATCGCCCGTCGGTGGGCGAGGCGGTCACGTTCTCCAACGACGTCTGCGGCCGCTTCGGCAACGGCGCGTTCGTGCAGACGGTGATGACCGATCTTACAGGCGTGGCTACGGTGACCTTCACCGCATTTACGCAAGGCATCACGTGCTGGGTGCGGGCGGCGGCCGGCGTGCAGGTGCAGTTCAACGTCTTCACGTACACGCAGCAGCAGGTCTATCTCGACGGCAAGGCGTCGCCCAGCGAGCCTCGCCCGGGGCAGCCCTTCACGTTCACGACAGGTCCGTACCAAGGGGTGTTTCCCATCTACGAGGCCGACGTAAGTGCGCGCGTGATTCCCGGCACCATTTCGGCCACGATCTCGCCGGGCACGGACAACACCGGGCAGGGCGGGCGCGGCGTCGATTTCGAGGTGACGCCGCAGGACAAGCCGGGCGACTTCGCGATCGAGGTCACGTCGAGCGGCGTCACGCAGAAATTCACCTTCGCGCATTACACGCCGTACCAGGACCTGTGGTGGAGCGGCATCGCGGAGAACGGCTGGGGCATGAGCATCGTTCAGCACCGCGACATGCTCTTTGCGGTGATGTACGTTTACGACGACGCGGGCAAGCCCACGTGGTACGTGATGTCGGGCGGCGCGTGGAACGACGCCAAGACAGCCTTCACGGGCGCGCTGTATCTCCCCACCGGAACGCCCTACGGCGCCTACGACGCGACGAGATTCAATCCGGGAGCGCCGGTGGGAAGTGCCACGCTCACGTTCACGGGCACCGGCAAGGCGACGCTCGATTACACGATCGAGGGCGTCGCCGGACGCAAGCAGGTCGAGCGGCAGCTCTTCGGCCCGGAGGTCGCGGGCGCGCCGCTGCATGGATTGGGCGACATGTGGTGGGGCGGCTTCTCGCAGAACGGCTGGGGCATCGCGGTGCTGCAGCAATACCGCACGCTCTTCTCGGTGTGGTTCACATACGACGCCGCGGGCAAGCCCACGTGGTACGTGATGCCCGGCGGCACGTGGACTTCCGCGAATACGTTCGAGGGGCGCCTCTATCGCACGACGGGCTCCCCGTGGCTGGGCCGCCCATACGATCCCTCCGCGTTCAAGGCGAATGACGTAGGCTCGTTCCGCATCCGCTTCCTGGGCGACACCGCCACCTTCGACTATTCGATCGACGGCGTCGCGGGCTCCATGCCCCTCGAAAGGCAGGGCTTCTGATGCGCGCGTTCTGGGCCGCGCTCCTGCTGGCGCTGTCCTTCGGCGCGAACGCGGGACCGCTCGACCGCGACTTCCAGAAGCTCGAGAAGCAGCTCCACCTCACGCTGCCGCAGAAGCAGCAGTTCGACGTGGCGGTGGGTGCCACGCAGCGCGCATTGGTCGCGGTGGCGATGGCGGGGATGCAGATCCAGGAGCGCGTGAAGGCCGAGTTCGCCAAGCCGCGCCCGGACTTGAACATCCTGTACGACATCCACGAGCAAATGATCGAGCAGCAGAAGCCGCTCTTCCGCGAGGCGCGCGACGAATGGTCGAAGTTCTTCGCGCTGCTGGACGACGAGCAGCTGCGGATCGCGAAGCGCTACATCGAGGACCGGCTGGACCTATTTCTGCGCTAGCTTCGGCGCGGGCTTCTTCTTCTCGGCCTTGGGCGGCGGCACGAATGGGTCGCCGCTGAAGGCGATCTCGGGCTTCACCTTGTCGATCACCTCGGGCGTGAAGCCGGGCACTTGCGCGAGCTCCGCGAAGTTGTCGATCGAGCCGTTGCGCGCGCGGTACTCGATGACCGCCTTCGCCTTGTAGCGATCGAGGCCCTTGGTGCGCTGCAGCTCGGTCTGCTGTGCCGTGTTGACGTTCACGGTCGCGAACGCTGCCATGGGCAGAAGTGCGGCAATCAAGGGGAGCATCCTGCGCATCGGAATCCTCCTACAAATCGTTTCTAAACAACGCGATAGGTCCATCTTGGACCCCGGTGCCGGGCGGGGGTTCGGTTTCCGGTTGCGGATACAAATAAGAACGATTATCATTTGATCGCGTCCCACACATAGACAACCAAAGAACCCGGAGAGACACAGATGCTTCGCCTCATCGCCGCCGCCTTCCTCGCCACGTCGCTCGGCGCCATCGCCGCCGACGGGGACATCACCGTCGTGATCGAGAACCACAAGTTCACCCCCGACCGCATCGAGATCGCCGCGGGCAAGAAGGTGAAGCTCGTGATCGACAACCGCGACGCCTCCGCCGAGGAGTTCGAGAGCCACGACCTCAAGATCGAGAAGGTCATCCCCGGCAAGTCGCGCGGCACGGTGTTCGTGGGCCCGCTGAAGCCGGGCGAATACAAGTTCGTGGGCGAGTTCAACGAGAAGACCGCCAAGGGCGTGATCGTCGCCAAATAAGGAACCGCCATGCTGGGCACCGCCCTCGTCGTCTTCCGCGAAGTCCTCGAAGCCGCGCTGATCGTGGGGATCATCGGCGCCGCAACGCGGGGCATCCCGGGGCGTGCGCGCTGGATCGTCGCGGGCCTCGTGACCGGCATCGTGGGATCGCTCCTCGTCGCAGGCGGCGCGGCGCAAATCTCGAACCTCGCCGAAGGGATGGGGCAGGAGCTCTTCAACGCGTCCATCCTCGGCGTGGCGGTGGTGATGCTCGCGTGGCACAACATCTGGATGTCCTCGCACGGCCGCGAGCTCGCCGCCAACGCGAAGAAGCTCGGCGGCGCGGTGCGCGAGGGGTCCAGGGAGATGTCGGTCCTCCTGGTGGTGATCGCGGTCGCCGTGCTGCGCGAGGGGAGCGAGACGGTGCTCTTCCTCTACGGCATCGCCGCATCGCCGGACCATTCCCCGGCGCTCATGGCGACGGGCGGCGCGGTGGGGCTCGTGGGCGGCGTGCTCGTGGGCTGGCTCCTCTTCGCGGGCCTGCTGCGCATTCCGCTCAAGTGGTTCTTCTCGGCCACCTCGTTCCTGGTGCTGCTGCTCGCCGCCGGCATGGCCGCGCAGGCCGCGCGCTATCTCATCCAGGCCGACATGCTGCCCAGCCTCGCCCAGCCGCTTTGGGATACCTCGTGGTTCGTGGACAACGGCTCGCTCATGGGCAAGGCGCTGCAGGGCCTGCTCGGCTACGACGCGCAGCCCTCGGGAATGCAGATCGCGTTCTTCGTCACGGTGCTCGTCGTCATCGCCGTCGGCATGAAGTGGGCCGGCCGCCGTTCGGACGCCACGCCCGCCTAGCAAACCCCCGCCTAGCAAAACAAGGAAGCAACATGTCTCGCCTCTCCCGGCTCCTCGCAGCCGCCGCCCTCGGCTTGCCCTGCATCGCAACCGCGGGCCCTTCGGATTACGTCTTCGAGCCCGCGGTCGAATACGGCGAGCGCGAGATCGATTTCAAGGCCGGCACGGGCAAGCTGCGCGGCGACGAGGGGCGCGAATCCGCGGCGAGCCTCGGCTTCGGCTACGGCGCCACGCAGTGGTGGTTCACCGAGGCGTACCTCAAGTACCACCACGAGCCGGGCAATCACCACCAGTACGACGCGTTCGAGTGGGAGAACAAGTTCCAGCTCACCGAGCACAACCAGTACTTCGTCGACGTGGGCTTCATCGCCGAGTTCGAGGCCCCGCGCCACGAGGAGGGCTACGAGCTCAAGGTGGGCCCGCTCTTCCAGGGCGATGCGGGGCCGATCCGCTGGAACGCGAACCTGTTGTTCGAACGCATCCTGCGCGGCAGCCCCGACGAGCCGCACCCGACCGAGATGGGCTACCAGCTGCAGGCGCGCTACCCGGTGAGCCGCTCGCTCGACGTGGGTGCGCAAGCCTTCGGCGACATGGGCAAGTGGGATCACTGGGCGCCGTCGCACGAGCAGGACCATCGGCTGGGCCCGGCCGTGTTCGGCAAGGTGAAGCTGGGCGAGGGCCGCGAGGCGATCCGCTACAACGCGGCATGGCTCGTCGGCGTGACCGACGGCGCCGCGAAGAATACGTTCCGTCTCCAGGCCGAGTACGAGTTCTAGCGGCTAGGGTTTCGGCCCCGGGGGCGCCCCTTCCTCGCGCCGCTGCTTCACCATCTGCACGATGAGCACCACGAGGCCGATGATGAGCAGCACCGCCGCCGCCATCAGCTCCACGCGCTTCAAGTCGTGGATCACGGCCTCGAGGGCGCTACCGAATAGATAGCCCAGGCCCGCGATGAGCGGCGCCCAGATCGCGGCGCCGATGAAGTTGTAAAGCACGAACTTCCACGACGCGACGCGGCCCATGCCGAGCATGATGGGACCTACGATGCGGAACCCGTACATGAACCGGATGCCGATGATGAGCGGCGCGTGCCATCGCGCGAGGAGCTCGTCGAACCGGTGCGTGCGGGCCTCCCAGTTCGGGTGGCGCTTGAGCATTTCCGCGCCCTTGTAGCGCCCGAGGAAGAAGTAGAACTGGTCGCCGAGGAACCCCGCGACCATCGCGACCATCACCACCCAGCGGAAATCCATGTAGCCGCGATACGCGGCGAGGCCCGCGAGGGCCAGGATCGTCTCGCCCTCGAGGAAGGCGCCGACGAACACGGCCCAGTAGCCGTAGGTGTCGATGAGGCCGGGGATGTCGATCATGGGTCAGGGGCCGAGGCGGCCGGTCTGCCAAGTGACTCCGATCGAGATGAAGCGTTCCGCCGGGGTGCCGTTCAGGCGCGCAAGGTAGGAAAGATCGAACTCGAGGCGATTCGGGATCGCGGCCCAACGCGTCCCGATGCGCCAGAATTTTTGCCGCGCGGTGTCGCCGAAGACTTCGCCCAGGAGGCTCACGCTGCTGCCCGCGACGGGCGACTCGGCGGCGAGTCCCCATAGCGTGGCCTCGCGCGACGCCTCGCGATCCCGGCTCCATCCCACGTTCGCGTGGACGAGGAGCGGCGCATCGGTCGCCACGACCGTAAGGACGGCGAGCACGAACGGATTGTCGTAGCCGGTGAACCTCTCGTTGGTGGGCCTGCGAATGACGCCCAGCACTGTCGCGAATCCCCACCGGTTCTCGGGCGTCGCCTCGCGAAAGAGCGTCTTCGCCTGGAGGTAAGCGTCGGTGAAGCGCGTGCGTTCTTCGTGCGAGCGCGCGAAGCCGGCCTGCCATTCGGTGTCCCAGAAGAAATTGCAGGAGGGAACCGCCCATCCCGTGGTCACATCGCGCGAGCGATCGACCCACGCCTCGATCTGACAGGCGTGGTCCTCGACGACGGACGCGTCTTCCACCGAGAGGGGGCGGCCCGCATGGGCTGCCGATGCGACGAGGAGCAGCGCGGCGGCGGCCGCGCCGCCGCGCGTCATTTCGCCGCGGCCGAGCGTGAGCGCATCTCCCCGATCCACGACACGGGAAGTGCCGCGCCGACTCCGGGTCCCGCGAGCGGGGCCGTCGTGGCGACGCCGACGAGGTGACCACGGTCGTTGAACACACCGCCGCCGCTCGCCGTGGCGGCGATGGGCACGGAAAGCTCGAGCACCGGACCCGAGGGCGTGCGGCGCACCTGGTTCACCTTGCCTTCGGTGGCGGCCATCTCGCCCTTGTCGTTCATGCCGACGACGTAGACCTTCTCGCCCGCCTTCGGATCCTCGGCGGCGAGCCTGAGCGGCGGCGTGGTGAAGCCGGGCACCAACAGGCGGCAAAGGTCCAGCATCTCGTCGGTGATGGTGAGCTCCGCGGGCATCGACTCCTTGCCCACGCGCACCACGAGCTTTCCGCCCGCGGGGATGCCGTGGCAGGTGGTGATCATCTGGCCCGTCTCTATCTCGATCGCCATGCCGAGCGGCGTTGCGGCACCCGACATCGAGTAGCTCAGCACGCGGCCGGTGGAGGTCGATGCCTCGGCGAGGACTTCGGCGCCGGTGCGCAGCTTCGGCGGTGGCGGTGGCTCGGGCTTGGGCGCCTCGGCGACGGGTTCCGGAGGCGGTGGCGGCCGGCCATGGGGCCGGAATACGAAGAAGAGGACGATGAGGATGAGCGCCATGCCGCCGACCATCCCCATGAGGCGGAGCTTGCGCGCGCGATCCTCGGCGTCGGACTCTTCCGAGATGTCGAAGTCCGTGACCTGCTCGCGGGCCGCCGCGCGTTCGGCCGCGGCGGTGATCGACGCGTCGTAGGCCGCGCGACGGTCCGGGTTGGAGAGCACCTCGTGCGCCTGCTTGAGGAGCGCCGCGGCGTTGGGATCGAAGGTGGTGGCGCGCTTGAGCTTCTCGGCCTTGTGCTCGTGCGCACGGGCGATGTCCTCGGGGGCCGCGTCCGCGGGAACCTCGAGGATCTCGTAGAGCGTGCGCTTGCCTTGCGCCATGGCGGCCAATGGTACGCAATAATCGGCAATATGACCAAGCCGCTCGTCGTGCTGTTGCTCGCGTTCGTCGTCGCGGGCTGCGCGTCCCGCCTCGATATCCAGGGCCACCGGGGCGCCCGGGGGCTCGCCCCCGAGAACACGCTGCCCGCCTTCGAGCGGGGCATCGCGCTGGGGGTGACCACGGTCGAGCTGGATGTCGGCGTGACGCGCGACGGCGTCGTGGTGGTCTCGCATGACCAGTCGCTCAATCCCAACATCACGCGCGGCCCGGACGGTGCGTTCCTGTCGGCCCGCGGCCCCGCGATCCGCGACCTCACGTACGAGGAGCTCTCGCGTTACGACGTCGGGCGCCTCAATCCGGCGACCGCGTATGGCAAGCCCTTCCCGGACCAGCAAGCCGTGGATGGCACGCACATGCCGAAGCTTTCCGAGGTCTTCGACCTCGCCCGGCGGATGGGCGACCGCGTGCGCTTCAACATCGAGATCAAGAGCGATCCCTCGCGGCCGGAGCTCACGCTCGCGCCCGAGCCGTATGCGCGCGCCGTCGTGGCCGAGATTCGGCGCGCGGGCATGCAGCGCCGCTCCACCATCCAGTCCTTCGACTGGCGCTCGGTCGTGGCGGCGCAACGCGAGGCGCCGGAGATCGAGACCGCGTACCTCACGGTGCGCGCGTCGGGATTCGACACGATCTGTTCAGGGGCGGCGACGGGCAAGCGCGACGCGCCGCTCGCGGATTGCGGCCCCACGCTTTGGACGGCGGGATACCGGTTGCAGGACTACGGATCGGTGCCGAGGATGGTGCGCGCCGCGGGAGGCCGCACCTGGTCGCCGCGCCAGGAGGACGTGGACGAGGCGGCCATCAAGGAAGCACACGCGGCCGGTGTGCGCGTCGTTGTGTGGACCGTGAACGATCCCGCCGCGATCTCGAAGATGCTTGACCTCGGGGTGGACGGGATCATCTCCGACCGCCCCGACATCGTCATTCGACTTGCGCGCGACCGCGACGCTCGTTGACGAAGGCGAGGACGACGAGTGCCGCGATGAAGAAAGCGCCGGTGAGGAGGATCGCGAGGCGATGGTTGCCTCCCGTCATCCAGGTGACCGCGCCATAAGTGAGCGGACCCAGGATCGCCGCGAGGCGGATCGCCACGCCCCAGAGGCCGAAGAACTCGGCGCTGCGCCCGGCGGGCGAGAGATACGCCACGAGCGCGCGCCCCGCGGACTGGCTCGAACCCATGCACAGGCCCGCGAGGTTGGCGGCGACCCAGAACATCGCGGCGGTGGTCGAGACGTATGCGACCACGGTCATCGCGACCCAGCCCACGATCGTGAACCGCAGCGCCGTCACCTTGCCCAGGCGGTCCTGCGCGTAGCCGAAGCCGAACGCGCCGATCGCCGCGGTCACGTTCACCACGAGGACGAGGACGATCGTGTCCTGCGTCTTGAAGCCCATCACCTGCTCGGCGTAGATCGCCGCGAGCGCGATCACGGTGGCGACGCCGGCCTGGTAGAGGGTGCCGCACACGAAGACGAGGAGGAGGTCGCGGTACTGGCGCGCGTGGTGTGCGGTTTCGAGCAGTCGCGCGATCGCTTCGCGCACGCCGTGCGTCGCACCCGGTTGGGGTTGCGCGCGCTCCTTGAGCAGGAGGAACGTCGGTAGCGAGGCGAGGGCGTAGACCACCGCGGTGATGATCATCGTGCCGCCGACCGCCTGCGCCGTGGTCGAGCCGCGCGAGCCGGCCCTCATCACCCAGGCGAGCGAGATGCCGAGCGCGAGGATGCCGCCGAAATACCCGAGGCTCCAGCCCCAGCCCGAGACCTTGCCCAGCGCCTGCGGGGTCGCGAGCTCGGGCAGGAACGCCGCACAGAGGTTCTCGCCCAGCGAGTAGGCGACGTTGGAGACGACGATGAAGACCACCGCGTAGGGCACCATCCCCGGCCCCGCCCACGCGAGCGCCACGGTGCCCACGATGCAGGTGAAGGTGGTGACCGCGAGCAGGCGCTTCTTCGCGGCGTGTGCATCGGCCCACGCGCCGAGCAAGGGACCGATCACCATCACGATGGCATACGACACCGAGAGGGCCGCGGTCCAGGCGAACGTGGCCCAGGGCGCGTTGCCCGCGATCGAGGCCACGAAGTACGCGTTGAAGACCGCGGTGAGGACGACGGTGGTGTAGCCCGAGTTGGCGAAGTCGTACATCGCCCACGCCCACACCTCGCGGCGCGCGACGCCGGGGTTGAGGGATGGGGCGCCGCCTTGGTCAGCCACGCGGTTTCTGCGCCACGAGCGTCGAGAGGACCTGCTGGGCGACCTCGAGCGCGCGGTCGCGGCCCACGCGCAGGTCCGCGACGGTGAGCGGCACGAGGTGGTTCGGGATCACGCCCTGTCCCTCGATCTTCTGGCCGTTGGCGAGCACGAAGCCCACCTCGCTGTATGCGAGCTCCGCGCCTCCGGGCACATGCGTGTATCCGAGGAAGCCGAGGAGGCAACCGCAGCTGGGCTCGCCCACGACGACCGCGCGGCCCGAGGCCTGCATCTCGCCCGAGAAGAGCTCGCTCCCGCTGGCGCTCCCGGCGTTTACGAGGATCACCACCGGGTTGTCGTAGGCGTTCTTGTTGCCTTCGACCTCGCTCTTGAGCTTGATGATCTCCACCGTGCCGAAGAGCATCGACACCGGCCGGCCGGTGCGCGTGGTGACGCGGCCCAGCTCCGCGTGCTGGGTGAAGAATTGCGCCAGCATCGAGTTCACCGCGTGCACCGCGCCGCCCGGGTTGCCGCGAAGGTCGATCACCATGCCGGGCGTGTCCTTGAGCGCCGCGACACCCTCGACCGCGTGCGAGGTGGCGCCGAGCGTCCATTGCGTGAGGCGCAGGTAGCCGAAGCCGCTGGGGAGCACGCGGTGCGCGGCGGCCGGGCGGGTGGAGAGGCGCTTGCGCGTGAGCTTCGCATCGAAGCGCGTGCCGTCGGCGCGCTCGAAGGTGAACTCCATGCTGCTGCCTTCCTTGCCGGTGAGGAGCCGGCGGAGCGCCCGCAGGTGGCGCGAGCGGTCGGTGGAATCCTGGCGCGTATCGGCGAGGAGCCTCTCGTAGGCGACCCCGGCGGGCTCGCCCGCGATGGTGACGATCGCCATGCCGGGACGCACGCCCGCCCACCACGCGTCCGATTCGTTGTTCACCGCGGTGACGACGTACTTGCCTTCGAGCTGGACGAAGCCGAAGCCGAGCGTGATGGATTCGTCGCGCATGCGAAGCGCCACGCGCTCGGGTGATTCCACGCGCGTGTGCGAGTCGTGCAGCTCGCCGGTCATGCGGTCGAGCACGTCCCAGAAGGCGTCGTCGGTGGGAGCGGCCAGCGCGAGCGGCCGGTAGCGCGCGCCCACGGCGTTCCAGTCGACGCCGTTGAATTCGGGGTCGTGATATCGCTCGTAAATCGTGTTCCACACGAAATCGAACGCATGCTCGCGCGCCGCGACGTCCAGCGCCTTCCTCGCCGGCCCCGGCACCGGCTCCGTGGGGATCCCCTGCGCCTCGCCCATCTGGCGCCCGATCATGTTGTGCGGATCGAGGAACGAGCAGCCCGCCAGGGCGACCACGACCAGCCAAAGGAGGAATCGCATTCTTGGATGATAAATGGGGTCAGAGTCGAATTTAGATAATTCGACATTTCCCCGCCGCAGATAAATGGGGTCAGAGTCGAATTGAGTTAATTCGCCGGTTCCGGGTTGTCCAGCCGGCCCGCGGCGCGTTGTAGCTTCCATGGCTAGATTTCCCCGGCTCCTGCTCCCTGAATACCCGGCCCACCTCGTGGTCCGCGGCAACGATCGCCAGGACATTTTCCGGAGCGAGGGGGACCGCGTGTTCTTCCACCGGTGCATGGTGGAAACCACTAGGAAGCACGGGGCGTCCGTCCACGCGTACGTGCTGATGTCCAACCATGTCCACCTGCTGGCATCGGCAACCAAGGCCGATGCGCTCAGCAAGGTGATCCAGTCGATGGGACGGCGGTACGTTTCGTATTTCAACTACCTTTACGGCCGGACCGGGACGCTGTGGGAGGGACGGTTCCACTCGTGCCTCGTCCAGGCGGACCGATACTTCCTCGCCTGTCACCGGTATATCGAGATGAATCCGGTGCGGGCGGGGATGGTGCACCGGCCGTCGGACCACCGCTGGTCGAGTTACCAGTTCAATCGTTGGGGCAAGGCCGATGACCTGCTGACGCCTCACTCCGTGTTCCTGGAGCTCGGCAAGACCGACCATTCCCGAAGGAGCGCGTACGACTCACTCTTCGAGTTGCCGGTTCCGTGGGAGGACGAAGCGATCCGGGAGGCCCTGCGCACGAATGGGGTGTACGGCGACAAGCAGTTCTGCACGCAGGTGGGGAATTTGACCGGCCGCCGTTTCGAGTCCCTACCTCGAGGTCGGCCATCGCAATCGAAGCGATCGCGCGAATTATCTTAATTCGACTCTGACCCCATTTATTGGGGGCAGGTCACGGCGCGGAGCTGGGCGGCGGGGAAGTCGCGTTGCAGCAGGGTGAGGCGGGCGAGGAGCTCGGAGTCGGGCTCGCGGACCAGCATCACCAGCTCGCGGAGGTCCTTGGTGAACGGGCCCTGCTCGGCGCCCTTCACGCCCTTCGCCTCGATGGAGGCGAGGAAGCGGCGCGCGGCGTCCTCGGTGGAGAAGACGCCGAGCGAGATCGCGTTGTCGGGCCTTATGGAAAGATCGTTCACGCCCTGCCGGCGGATCTCGGCCATGCGCGTTTCGGCGCCCTTGCGGTCACGCGTGGGCGGAATGAACACCCAGTAGCGCGTGATCTCCTCGATGCGGCGCTCGGAGATGCGCGGGCCGGCCTGCAGGGCCGCGAAGGCCTCCCGGGCGCGGAAGGCATCGTTGGCGGCGATGCCGGAGAACTCCACGCACGCGGCGCCGGCGAGGGAGGCCACGGCCTTGCGATTGTCCTCGGCGCGGCGCGCGGCGATGGAAGGCGGCGTCACGGCGACGATGCGCACCTCGTCGCGGTTCTTCTCGCGCGCGGCGAAGTCGGCCTTCTCCACCGGTCCCGAGAGCCACGCGTGGGCGCCGATGGCGAGGATACCGAGCAGCAGCAGGAAGAAGATCAGTCGGGACACGGGCGGGCTAGTCGGATTCGCGGGCGATGAGGAGGAGCCCGTCGAGCACGAGATTCTCGTGGAAGGCGTGCGCCATGGGAAGGTGCGGCGCGATTTCTTCCGCGGCGCCGCCGGAAAGCACGATGCGCGCGGGCGCGCACCCTTGCGCACCCATGCGGGCGGCGACCCGGGTGATGGCGCCGGTACAAGCGTCGATCGCGCCCGTGGTGATCGCGTCGGCGGTGGACGCGGGGAATTCGACGTAGCGCCCCTCGGCAAGGCGCAACCCCGCGGTCCCGCGATCGAGCGAGCGCCGCATGAGTGCCGCACCCGGCACGATCAGCCCGCCCAGGAATCGGCCGTCGCCCGCGAGCGCGTCGATGGTGAGGGCGGTCCCGGCGGTGACCACGAGCTTGTGTCCCGGATGCGCATGGTGTGCCCCGATGAGCGCGGCCCAGCGATCGGCCCCCAGTTGTTCCGGATCGCGGTAGCCGTTGGCGACGCCGAGTTGCTTCTCCTGCGAGCGGATGATCGTGAACGCGATCCCGCGCTCGCGGCACGCGCGCTCGAGGTCTTGCGCGACCAGCACGCCCGCCACGTTCGATGCAGTGGCCCGTTTTACGCCCTCCAACGACGGCCACGCGGCGCCGATCGAGTGCGCCTCGGCGGTCGGCACCGCGCCGCGCGCTTTCCAACCGCGGCCGTCGCTCACGCCCCATTTCACGCGACTGTTCCCCGCGTCGACGAGCAGATAAATGGGGTCAGACTCCAATTAAGTTAATTCCGCAGAAAAATGGGTCGATTATCTTAATTCGACTCTGACCCCATTTATTTTCCACGGAGCGAGATCTCGGCGGAGGAAAGGGACACCGTGGCGCCGCCGGGGAGGGCGACCACCAGCGCGCCGTCGGGGGCCACGTCGACCACGTCGGCGTCGTAGGGGGCGTCGCGCGGCGGGACCACGCGCACGCGCCGGCCCTGGTAGGCGTGCGAGGCGCGCCACGCATCGCGCACGCTCGCGAAGCCCTGCGCCTCGAAATCGGCAAGCGCCGAAGCGAGATGCGCAAGCAACTCGCCCAGCAGCGCCGAGCGCGACGGCACGGATGAAGCGCAGTGGGCGACGTCGATCACGGGTTGGTCGATGCGTTCGAGCACCGATTCACCCAGGCGATAGTTCACGCCCACGCCGATCACCGCGACCGAAGGGCCCTGCATCTCGCCGCTCGTCTCCACGAGAATTCCGGCGAGCTTGCGAAAATCGACCACGACGTCGTTGGGCCATTTCACCTGCACGCGCTCGACGCCGCAGGCCGCCAGCGCCCGCGCGACCGCCACCCCCACGGCGAGCGAGAGCCCGGCGAGGTGTCCGGCACCGCGCTCGAAGCGCCAGAGGAGCGAGAACGTGAGCGAGCCCCCCAGCGCCGAGACCCACGAGCGCCCGCGCCGCCCGCGCCCCGCGCTCTGCCATTCGGCGGCGAGGCAGGTGCCCGAGGCCGCGCCGGCATTGGCCATCTCCAGGAGCCGAGTCGAGGTGGAATCGATCTCGTCCACGACCTCCAGGCGGACACCGGTGCCGGCGATGCGCTTGGCGATCGCCGCGGCATCCAGGAACTCCAGCGGCTCGGCCAATCGATAACCGCGGCCGCGCACCGAGAAGATCTCGAGCCCCAGATCGGGCACGCGCTTCAGCGCCTCGGAGAGCGTGGCGCGCGAGCGGCCGAGCGATCTCGCGACTTCCTCGCCGCTATGGAAGCGTCCGTCGGCGAGGCGACGCAGCGCCTGGAACGTGAGCGCGCTCACGTGCGGCGGTTCTCCGCGAGCACACGGAAGGCCTCGCGTCGGTAGGCGATGCCGGCGATGATCGCGTCGAGCAGGAGCTCCACCCGGCGCGTGAGCTTGGAGCCCGCGCGGTAGTCCGCGGGCGCGATGAAATCCGCCCGCCCCGCGTTGAGGAGCTTCACGCACACCTCGCGGCCCTTGCCGCTCGGCTGGTACACCGCGACCGTGTGCCCGCCGGATTTCTTCGTGAGCGCCATCGAGGGCACGTCGGTCATCCCGTCGCCCACGTAGATCATGTTCTGGAAGGGGATCGGGCGCTCGGCTTCGGGCATGTGCTCGTTGATCGAGTCGTTGATGCCCTCGCGCCCCTTGTTGATGCGGAAGAGGAACTGGGTCTTCATCGTGTCGGTGACCAGCAGCTTCGGGAAGGTCGCCACGCCGTGGTGGTCGAAGTGGTACTCGGAGGCGTAGATGCGCTTGAAGTGCCTGCGGATCGAGGCGCCGTCGAGGATCTCCTTCTGGCCCGCGGAGATGAGGTAGTGCTGGACCTTCACCTTGCCGGCGCTCTTGCGCCGGACGTACTGGTTGATGCGCGTGAACCACGTCGGCACGCCGGGAAAGTATTCGATCGCGTCGGCCATCGCGGCGAAGTCCTCGCGCTTCACGTTGATGCGGCCGAGCTCCAGCGCCTCGATGATGTGGCGCATGTACACGAGCATCATGTCGGACTCGGTCTCGCGCGCGTCGCGGTTCACCCGCGCCCAGAATTCCTTCGGCTCCACGCCGATCTTCGGGAGCACGGTGTACTCCTGCATCGGCTGCGGGGAGAGGGTGCCGTCGAAGTCGTACACGACCGCAATGGTGCTTTGGAAGAAGCGAGGCGCCATGGCCTCATTCTAAGATACAGTCCCGGGATGAATGCTTCTTTCCTTCCATCCCTCCCGCTGCACCTGAGTTACCCGCTTCTCTTCGGAATCCTGCTCGTCGCGGGAATGCTGGGCGGCGAGCTCGCGCGCTACTTCCGCACGCCGCGCATCCTGGGCTACGTGCTCGTGGGATTCATCTTCGGGCCGCTCGCCTCCGCCATGGGACTCAGCCTCCTCATCGACGAGGCGCGCATCTTCGTGGAGCTCGCGTTGGGGCTCGTGCTCTTCGACCTCGGCCGGCGCATGGACATCAAGTGGATGCGCCGCGACTGGACGCTCGCCGTGGCGGGCGTGGTGCAGAGCGCGGCCTCGTTCGCGGCGGTGTTCTACACGCTGCTCGCGTTCGACTTCCGGCCGATCCAGGCGGGAATCGCCGCGGCCATCGCGATGACGACCTCGCCCGCGGTGCTGCTCCTCATCGTCCACGACACGCGCTCCGAGGGACAGGTCACCGAGCGCGCGCTCAACATCGCCGCGCTGAACGGCCTCCTCGCCTCGATCATCGTGACGATCCTGCTGGGCTCCACGCACTTCGTCGCGCGCACCGACGTGGAGACCGCGATCCTGCATCCGCTGTACCTCTTCGGGGGATCGCTCCTGGTGGGCGCGGCCATGGCCTGGGGCGCGCGGGTGATCGCGCGCGCGGTCGAGAAGGATCGCGAGGTGCACTTCACGCTCGTAGCAGGGCTGGTGGTGGCCGGGGTGGGACTCGCGCAGGAGCTGCGCCTTCCCGTGATCCTCGCGCTCCTCGCCTTCGGCCTTTTCTCGCGCAACGACGAGCGCGGCTACGAGCTCCTCAATGTGAACCTGGCACCCGTGGGGCGACTCCTCTACATCGTGCTCTTCGTGATCACGGGGGCGAGCATGCCGCTGCCCATGCTTTTCGCCGGCGGCGTCGCGGGCCTCGCGTACGTGCTCGCGCGCGCCGCAGGCACGATGCTGGGCGTGCTCGCGATCGCGCCGCTGGGCGGGCTGCGCCTCAAGCAGACCGTGGGCCTGGGGCTCGCCCTCCTGCCGATGTCTTCAATCGCGCTCCTGCTGCAGCACGACATCGCGCGCCTCTATCCCGCGTTCGATCGCGACATGTCCGCGGTGGTGCTGGGCGCGATCATCGTGATGGAGATCGTGGGGCCCATCGCGGTCCAGGTCGGGCTCAAGCTCGCGGGCGAGACCGAGCCCGAGGCCTCCGAGCCGGAGGTGGCCCGTGCCGCTTGAGTTCTCGCGCTCGCAGCTCCTCACGTTCGGGGTGGAGCTCGAGCTCATGGTGCTCAACACGCGCGACTACAACCTCGCGCGCGGGGCGGCCGACCTGCTGCCGCGGCTGGCGAAGATGAAGCTTCCGGGCGAGGTGAAGCCGGAGATCACCGAGAGCATGATCGAGATCAACTCGTCGGTGAACACGAGCTACGACGGATTGCGCCGCGAGCTCACCGCGGTCCGCGACGGCATCGTCTCGACCGCCGAGAGGCTCAACCTCGCGGTGGCCGGTGGCGGCTCCCACCCATTCCACCGCTGGCACGAGCGGCGCATCTATCCCACCGAGCGCTTCAAGCGCGTGTCGGCGCTCTATGGCTACCTCGCGAAGCAGTTCACGGTGTTCGGACAACACGTGCACGTGGGAGTCACGAGCGGGGACGACGCGGTGTACCTCACGCATCGCCTGGCCCCCTACATCCCGCACTTCATCGCGCTCTCGGCCTCGTCGCCGTTCTACCAGGGCGAGGAGACCTCGTTCGAGACCTCGCGACTGCACGCGGTGTCGGCCTTTCCGCTTTCGGGCCACATGCCGGCGGTGAATTCCTGGCAGGAATTCAACGCCTTCTTCGACGAGATGCAGGGCTACGGCATCGTCGAGAGCATGAAGGATTTCTACTGGGACATCCGCCCGAAGCCCGAGTACGGCACGATCGAGGTGCGCATCTTCGACACGCCGCTCACGGTCGAGCGCGCGGCGCAGCTCGCGGCCTACGTGCAGACGTTGTGCGCCCACCTCCTGCGGGTGCGCCGGACCGAGCCCGTGGAGCCGATGTACCGCGTGTACGGCTACAACCGCTTCCAGGCGTGCCGCTTCGGCTTCGACGGCAACCTCGTGGATCCCTACACGCGCGCACCGATGCGGTTGCGCGAAGACCTGCTCGCCACGCTCACCCGCATCGCGCCGGACGCCGAGGCCATGGGGACGCGCGAGGCGATCACGGCGCTCGATCGCCTCGCCAAGATCGAGATGAACGACACGCGCTGGCTGCGCGAGCGCTACGCGGACTCCAAGTCGCTCAACGACGTCGTGCGGATGCAGAGCGAGGAGTGGGCGAAGTAGCCTTGCTTTAAGGCTCGCGCAGCGTCAGAGGACCTTGCCGGGGTTCATCAGGCCGTGCGGATCCAGCGTCGCCTTGATCGACTTCATGAGGGCGAGCTCGAGCGGATCCTTGTAGCGCTTGATCTCGTCGCGCTTCAACTGCCCCAGGCCGTGCTCGGCGCTGATGGAGCCACCCAGGGCGTGGACCACGTCATAGACGATGCCGTTCACCTCGGGGCCGTTGCGGAAGAACTCCTTCGCGGCCTCGAAGCCGGGGCGGCTGCAGTTGTAGTGGATGTTGCCGTCGCCCACATGGCCGAACGCGACGACGCGGATCTCGGGGAAGCGCTTCGCGAGCGCGGCGGTCGCGCGCTCGATGAGCTCGGGGACACGGCTCACCGGGACGGAGACGTCGTGCTTCACGGACACGCCGTCCAGCTTCTGGGCCTCGGTGATGTCCTCGCGCAGCTTCCAGAAGGCGTTGCGCTGCGCCTCGCTCGCGGCGATCGCCGCATCGCGCACCAGCCCTGCCTCCGCGGCCGCCCCGAGCGCTTCCTCGAGCAATCCATCGAGCGCTCCACCCTCGGTGCTGTCGGAGAGCTCCACCAGCACGTACCAGGGGTGAGGCTCGGGCAAAGGATCTCGTGAGCCCGCGATGTGCTTCGTCAGGAGATCCATGCACACGCGCGAGACGAGCTCGAAGCCCGTGATGCGCTCGCCGCAGCGCTGGCGCAGGAAGGAGAGGAGCTTCACGGACGCGGCGGGATCGTCGAGGGCCACGAACGCCGTGGCGTACGAGCGCGGCAACGGGAAGAGCTTGAGCACCGCGGCGGTGATGATGCCGAGCGTCCCCTCGGCGCCCACGAAGAGGTGCTTCAAGTCGTAGCCGGTGTTGTCCTTGCGCAGCCCGCGCAGGCCGTTCCAGGTGCGTCCGTCGGGGAGGACGACCTCCAGGCCCAGCACCAGCTCGCGCGTGTTGCCATAACGCAGCACCGCAGTGCCGCCCGCGTTGGTCGAGAGGTTGCCGCCGATCTCGCAGCTGCCCTGGGCGCCCAGCGAGAGCGGGAAGAGGCGCTCGTGCTTCTCGGCCACTTCCTGCAGCGTTTGCAGGACGCAGCCCGCCTCGACCGTCATGGTGTTGTTGTCGGTATCGACCTCGCGCACGCGGTTCATGCGCGTGAGGCTCACCACCACCTGCCGGCCGGACGCGTCGGGGACGGAGGCTCCGCAGAGGCTGGTGTTGCCGCCCTGGGGCACGATCGGGATGCGCAGGTCCGACAGCAGCGCCACGACCTTCGACACCTCTTCGGTGTTCGCGGGGCGCACGACTGCTGCGGCATGGCCGTGGTACGCGTCGCGCCAGTCGTTCTCGTAGGGCGCGTGCTCGCCCTCGGCGACCATGCCGCGCTCGCCCACGATCGCCTTCAGGCGTTCGACGAGGTCCTTCGGGCTCGAGAGGTCGGTCACTTGCGGATCTTCGAGATGAGGTTCGTGGTCGAGCGCTCGTGGCGGAACGGGATCGAGTGCACCTCGCCGTCCCAGCCGCGCACCTCGGCCGCGCCCACGATCTTGTCGGGTGCCCAGTCGCCTCCCTTCACCAGGTGGTCGGGCCGGCATTGGAGGATGCGCGCGAGCGGCGTGTCCTCCTCGAACCAGGTGACGAGCGTCACGCTTTCCAGCGCCGCCACCACCGCCGCGCGATCGGCGAGCGCGTTGATGGGCCGGTCGTCGCCCTTGCCGAGGCGGCGCACCGACGCGTCCGAGTTGAGCGCGACGACCAGCGACGCACCGAGCGCGCGCGCCTCCGCGAGGTACGTCACGTGGCCGCGATGCAGGATGTCGAAGACGCCGTTGGTGAACACGAGCGGCCGCGGCAACGTAGCCACGCGCCGCGCAAACGCCGACGGATCTGCGATCTTGCCCTCGAAGGTCGGATAAATGGGGTCAGACTCCAATTAAGTTAATTCGGACGTCCCGCACGGTGGTGCGTGACAGATTAACTTAATTCGACTCTGACCCCATTTATTCAGTCGTCGGTGGCGGCGATGACGCGGTTGCGGCCGGCCTGCTTGGCGGTGTAGAGCGCGCGGTCGGCCATGCGCATCACCTGCGCCCAGTCCTGCTTGCCCGGAGCGAGCGCCGCCACGCCCGCGGACAGGGTGAGGTGGCCGAGCGGCTCGCCCTCGAAATCGAGGTTCATGGAGGCAAAGGCCGCGCGGATGGCCTCGGCCTTGTTGCGGCTGTGCTCGAGGTTGGCGCCCGGCAGGATCACGCCGAACTCCTCGCCGCCGAAGCGGCAGGCGATGTCGCTTTCCCGGGTGGCGGCACGCAGCATCTCGCCGATGCGCGCGAGCACGAAATCGCCCGCGTCGTGGCCGAAGGTGTCGTTGAGGAGCTTGAAGTGGTCGACGTCCAGGACGATGACGCCGATGCCGCTGTTGGTGCGGCGCGCGCGCGGCAGCTCCCGGCTCATGGTCTCGTCGAGGTAGCGGCGGTTCCAGAGGCCCGTGAGCGGATCGCGCATCGAGAGGCTGTGCGCGCGGTTCCAGGCGTCGACGAGCGCCAACATGAGCAGGAACACCACCACGCTCGCGAGGAGGCCCGCGCCGAGGAGCGTCCAGGGCTTGCCTGCCCGCAGCTGCGCATCGAACTCCGGACGCGAGACGAACTGGATCGTCCAGCTGCGGCCGGGCATCGGGAAGTGGATGATGCGCTCGAACTCGGGCTGCTCGTCGTTGGCCGCGGCCGACGCGCGCCACGCGCGGCGCGTGTCGATCATCTCGGCCTGCTGCCCGCGCGAGGGCTGGTCGAAGATGCGCATGTCGATCACCTGCAGCACGCCCTCGTCGAGGATGCCCTGCATGAGGTCGTGCATGCGGAACGGGCTGAAGACGAAACCGGACACGGCGTTGCGCCGCTCGCGCCGCGGGAGGTCGCGCACGAACTCGTGGAACACCGGCACGTACATGATGAAGCCGGGCTGTTGCGGCTGCGAGCCCCGGAAGGCCTCGCCGGCGAGGACGACGCGCCCCGTGATCGTGGCCTCGCCCGAAGCGCGTGCGAGGTCCATCGCGGCGCGTCGCGTGGACTCGGAATACATGTCGAACCCGAGCACGCGCACGTTGCGTCCCGAGAAGGGCTCGTTGTAGACGATGGCGACCATCTCGTCGCGGTCGCCGGGCGGGCGGATGTCGTACTCGGGAAAGCCCTCGGCGCGCAGGCGCCGCACGTGTTCGGCCTTCTGCGCGGCCGTCACCCACTCGGCGAAGCCGACCGCCTGGATGCCCGGAAAACGCTCCTCGAGCTGGAGGTTGGCGATGAAGCTGCGCCACTGCTCGCGCGACACGTGCGGCGACGAGGCCATGTGCGCCGCTCCCGAGCGCAGGATCTGCTCGTAGGCGACGAGGCGCGCGCGGATGGCGGCCACCGCGGTCTCGGTGCGGCGCTCGAACTGCATGCGCGCATCCTCGTAGCGGTTGCGCTCGAAGCCGATCCAGCCCGCGGCGGTAAGCGCGAGTGCCGCGGATAGCGCGATCCACGGGAACGGCGAGCGCAGGGCCTCGCCCGGACCTTCGAGCCTCCACCGCATACGCGACGCATCGTCCCTGGAAAGAAGATGCGGCATTGTCCGGGCCAGCCGCGCGCCCCGAAGTGACTCACGTCACTCGCGAAAATACAGCTGTAAGGCGGGTTACGACGGCAAGTATTCGAATACCTTCACGACGCGGTTCACGCCGCTCGTGGTGCGCGCGATCTCCACGGCCGCATCGCCCTCGGCAGGCGTGACGAGCCCCATCAGGTACACCACGCCCGCCTCCGTCAATACCTTCACGTGGTTGGGCGAGAACTTGCCGTTGTTCACCATGCGCGCCTTCACGTTCGAGGTGACGAGCGAGTCGCTGCCGCGCGAGGCCATCGACGAGACGCCCGCCACCTGCAGCTCGTTGGTGACCTCCTTCACGTTGTCGACCTTGCGCACCGCGTCCTCGATGCGCTTCTTGATGTCCTCCGTGTGCGCCTCCCCGGTGAGGAGCACGCGCCGGTTGTAGCTCGTGGCGTTCACGTGCTCGCTGCCGAAGTCGTTGCGAAGGAGCGAGACGATCTTCCACTCGATGGTCTCGTCCTCGATGTAGGTGCCGCTGGTGCGGCGGTCGGACGCCATGACCGCGGCGGCGGTCATGCCGGTGACGGCGAGCGGGAAGCAGCCCGAGAGCTGCGTGGCGGCCACGGCCAGCGCCGCGGCGATCGCTAGGTTGCGCATCATTTCCTTTCTCCGAAGATCACGTTGTCGACCACCTCGCACAGGCAGTGGACCACGAGGAGGTGAACCTCCTGGATCCGCATGGTGCGAGGGTGCGCCACGTTGAGGTGGTGGTCGTGGGGCTTGAGCATGCGCCCCATCTCGCCGCCGTCGCGCCCGGTGAGCGCGATGACGGTCATCTCCTTCCTGTGCGCGGCCTTCATGGCCTCGATCACGTTCTTCGAGTTGCCCGAGGTGGAGATCGCGAGCAGCACGTCGCCGGGCTGCCCGAGCGCCTCCACCTGCTTCGAGAAGACGCTGTTGTAGTCGTAGTCGTTGGCGATCGCGGTGAGCGCCGAGGTATCCACCGTGAGCGCGATGGCGGGCATGCCCGGGCGCTCGCGCTCGAAGCGGCCCACCATCTCGGCGGCGAAATGCTGGCTGTCGGCGGCCGAGCCGCCGTTGCCGCAGGCGAGCGCCTTGCGCCCGACCTTGATGGCGGTGGCGAGCGCGGTGCCGGCGCGCGCGATCTCGGCGGGCAATGTGTCCGCCATCTTGCGGCGCAGCTCCACGCCCTCGTCGAAGTGCTGCTTCAGGTGTGCGGTGAGGTCCATGGACGGATTTTAGCCGGATGCGGTGAATACGGCGGATGCGTCGGGTGTCGTCTCCCACGACACATCGGTGCTCACGACACATCGAACGCTCCGCGGATCCACTTCAGGTCGCCCGCATCCACGGCGACCACGTCGAAGCGGCAGGGCGGCAGGCGCGTGAGATTCGAAAGGTACAGTCGGGCCGCGGCGACGATGCGGTGGCGCTTGCGCGGGCCGACGCTTTCCAGCGCATCGCCGAAGACGTCGCTTGCGCGGCTTCTCACCTCCACGAACACGAGGCATTCGCCGTCGCGCGCGATGAGGTCGATCTCGCCCAGCCGCGTGCGGTAGTTGCGATCCACGATCGCGAGGCCGTGGCGGGCGAGGAGCTCGGCGGCCCGGTCCTCCGCATCGCCGCCCGTGGCCTGCGCGGGCGTGGGATGCGCGATGCCGCTCACGACGAGGGGCGCAGCGGGATCACGCGGCCGCCGTCCACCTCGGCCGGGGAAAGGGTGCGCGAGAAATGCCGATCCTCGAGCGAGATGCGGCCCGTGACGCCGTCGATGGTGGCCTTGCGCGGATCGCCCCGGGTGATGAGGAGCGCGATGCGGAAGGCATCGATGCCGAATGCATAAAGGCGCTCGTGCTCGACCGAGAGCGGCGTCTTGGGCTGCGGATAGGCCATGACGGCGGGATGGTCGGGGCTCACGAACCAGGGCATCTCCACATAACGCACACCCTGCAGGTCCACGTTGACGACGGACTCCGCGCGCGGGTTCACGCTGAGGGTCGTGGCGTAGACCGGCAGCATCCCGGAGATGTACGGGCGCACCGCGCGGGCTTCCACGGTGTCGAGCGCTAGGAACACCATGTCCCCGCGGCTGTTGGCGATGCGCTCGCGGATCACCGGGGCGTCGTCGGGATTGCCGCTGAAGGTGATGCGCCGCAATTCGCCCGCCGCGCGCGTCCACTCACGCTCGAATGCTTCCTGCACGCGCTTGGACAACGCCGAGTTGGAGCCGATGACGATGGCCCCGCGCAGGCCATCGCCCACGGCCTGGAGCGCCACCTGGCGCGCCTCGTTCTCGAGCGAGAGCGAGAACGAATACACGTCGGGCGGGAGGTTCGGGCCGCGCAACTCGTTGAGGGCGAGCACGGGTTGCAGCGCGCAGTCGCTGGTGGCGAGCATCTGGGCGCCGTCGCGCGTGAAGCCGCCCACCACCAGCACGGCGCCCGCGGCCTGCGAATAGCGGCACGCCTCGACGAGCGCGGTGCCTTCGTTCTCCACCGCGGTCACGTTGACCGGGATGCTTTCCCGGCCGGCGGCCTCGACCGCCGCCATGAAGCCCGCGCGGACCGACTCGGCGAGGCGCCCGAGCGCGGCGGAGGCGGTGGGAAGGATGAGGGCCACGTGGGCACGTCGCGCGATCGGGCGGGATGCGACGTTGCCGGCGCCGGGCGCGGTGCCCGGTGGCACGGGCGCGGTTGCCGAATCGGTGTACGGGCGCACGACGGTGGTGCGCGCGAGTCCCGTCGCCGGGTCGATGTCGTCCGGTAGGATGGTGCCGGTCGGAGGGTCGGCCGAGAATGCCGGCGTCGCCAGCGTGGCGATGAGGATTGCGAGGATCGCCTTGGAGCGCGACATGGACCCCGGATTATATGTGGTGGCGACTCCCATCGGGAACCTCGGCGACATCACCGAGCGGGCGCTTGCCGCCTTGCGCGACGCCGACGTCATCGCCGCGGAGGACACGCGCGTCACCCGCGGCCTGCTCACCCATTTCGGGATCGGCGCGAAGAAGCTCGTATCGGTGCGCGAGCAGAACGAGCGCAGCGAGGCGGCACGCATCGTGGCGTGGATCCGCGAGGGGAAGTCGGTCGCGTTCGTATCGGATGCGGGCACCCCGGCGGTGAGCGACCCCGGCGCGCGGCTGGTGGATGCGGTGCGCGCGGCGGGCCTGCCGGTCGTGCCGCTGCCGGGCGTGAGCGCGCTTACTACGGCGCTCTCGGCTTCGGGCATCGAGGCGGATGGCGTGGTCTTTGTCGGCTTCCTGCCGGCGAAGGGCGCGGAGCGGCGCTCGCGGATCGCCGAGCTTGCCGCGAGCCCGTGGGCCGTGGTCCTCTTCGAGGCGCCGCATCGCGTCGCCGCGACGCTCGGGGACCTTCACGCGGCCCTCGGCGACCGCGACGTCGTGATCGCGCGCGAGCTCACCAAGAAGTTCGAGACCATCGCCCGCGTGCCGCTCGCCGCCGCGCGCGATTGGGTCCAGGCCGACGCGGACCGCCTCCGCGGCGAGTTCGTGCTGGTGGTCGAGGCAAAGGCCGTCGAGCGCACCGACGGCCTCGATCCCCGCAAGGTCCTCGAGGCGCTCCTCGCCGAAAAGCTCCCGGTGAAGCAGGCCGTCGCCATCGCCGCCAAGCTCACGGACATGAAGCGCAACGACCTCTACACGCTGGCGCTGCAAATCAAATAAATGGGGTCAGAGTCGAATTAAGATAATTCGGCTGCTCGCCGAGTGCGGAATTATCTTAATTCGACTCTGACCCCATTTATAATTTCAGGATGGCGGACTCGATAACCATCACGCGACCCGACGATTTCCACGTCCACCTGCGCGACGGTGAGCTGATGGAGTCGGTCGTGGGCGCCACGGCGCGGCAATTCGCGCGCGGCATCGTGATGCCGAACCTGAAGCCGCCGGTGACCACGCTCGCGCTGGCCAAGGCTTACCGCGCGCGGATCGAGGCGGCGCTGCCGAAGGGTTCGGCGTTCGAGCCGCTGATGACCCTCTACCTCACCGACAACACCGCCGCTGCGGAGATCGAGCGCGCGGCGAAGTCGGGCGTGGTGAAGGCGGTGAAGTATTACCCGGCGGGCGCGACCACCAACTCGGACTCCGGCGTGAGCGACATCCGCAAGTGCGACGCCGCGCTCGAGGCGATGGCCGCCGCGGGCATGCCCCTCCTCGTGCACGGCGAGGTGACCGATCCCGAGGTGGACCTCTTCGATCGCGAGGCGGTGTTCCTCGAGCGCACGCTCTCCGCGCTGGTGAAGCGCTTCCCGAAGTTGAAGATCGTGGTCGAGCACATGACGACGCACGAGGCGGTGGCTTTCGTCGAGCGCGCGCCGCAGAACGTCGCCGGCACGATCACGGCGCACCACCTCCTCATGAACCGCAACTCGATCTTCGCGGGCGGCATCAACCCGCACCACTATTGCCTGCCGGTGCTCAAGCGCGAGCCCCACCGCCGCGCGCTGGTGAAGGCCGCGACCTCGGGCAACCCGCGGTTCTTCCTCGGCAGCGATACGGCGCCGCACACCCGGGGCGCCAAGGAATCGTGCTGCGGGGCGGCGGGCATCTACACGGCGCACGCCGCGCTCGAGCTCTACGCCGAGGCCTTCGACGCCGTGGACGCTCTGGACAAGCTCGAGGGTTTCGCGAGCCACTTCGGCGCCGACTTCTACGGGCTCCCCCGCAACAAGGGCAAGGTCACGCTCGAGCGGCGCAAGTGGGAAGTGCCCGGCGAATACCCCTTCGGGCAGGCGACCGTGGTGCCGCTGCGGGCGGGGCAGAAGCTCGCCTGGCGCCTCGCCGGCTGACGGCGTGGACTGGATCGGCGCGCGCGAGCGCCTCGCCGGCGCGATCTTCGCGCCGCTCGCCCCCGCGATCTCGAGGCTGCCGGCGCAGCGCTTCCCCACGCCCGAGGAGCTCACCGCGCTCGCCGAGGGCGTAAGCACCGCCCGCGGCAAGGCGCTGCGCTTCGTCCTCCCGCGCGACCACGACGACCGTGAGCGCCGCTACTACGAGCTGCACATCGCCGACACCGGCGAGGTCGAGACGCGGCCCGACAACTGGCACGATCTCTTCAACGCCCTTGCATGGATCACCTATCCGCAGGCCAAGGCGCGCATCAACGCGCAGCACGCGGCGATCCTGGAGGAGGGCGGCGACGAGGAGGCGCGCAACCGCGGCCCCGAGCGCGACGCGCTGACGCTCTTCGACGAGGGAGGCGTCATCGTGGCCGCCCGCTCGCCCGAGCTCATGCGCCTCATCGTCGATTTCGAGTGGAAGGAGCTCTTCTGGAAGCGGCGGGCGGAGCTCGAAGGCGCGATGCGCTTCTTCGCCTTCGGCCACGCGTGCCTCGAGCAGGCGCTCGAGCCCTACATCGGCATGGTCGCGAAGACCGTGTTCGTGCCGGTGAACGAGCTCTTCTTCATGCTGCCGCTCGAAGCGCAGGTGGTCCAGGCCGATGCGCTCCTCGCCGCGCACTTCGCCAGCCGCGCGAAGTTCCATTCGCCCAAGGCGATGGCGCCGATGCCGGTGCTCGGCGTGCCGGGTTGGCACTTCGCCGCGCAGGACGAGGCTTTCTACGACGACGCGAAGCATTTCCGGTCGAAGGCGCGCGGCTAGCGCGATATCATTCCCGCCATGAAGAGCCTCTGGAACGACCAGGAGGCCGCCGGCTTTCCCGGCGACCTCGGAGCCCGCATCTACACGTCGCGCCTCCTCGGCCGCGACAAGACGCTGGTGCTGCACGGCGGGGGCAACACCTCGGTCAAGATCCGCGAGAAGGACCTCGTGGGACGCGAGGAGACGGTCCTCTACGTGAAGGGCAGCGGCTGGGACCTCGAGTTCATCGAGGCCGCGGGCTTCTCGCCCGTGCGCATGCAGCGGCTGGTGGACCTCTCCAGGCTTGCGCAGCTCTCGGACCCGCAGATGGTGAACGAGATGCGCACGCACATGCTGCGCGCCGAGGCGCCGACGCCGTCGGTCGAGGCGATCCTGCACGCGATCCTTCCCTACAAGTACGTGGACCACACGCATTCGGACGCCGTGCTCGCGGTGTGCAATACCGCCGACGGCGAGCGCCGGATCCGCGAGATCTACGGCGACTCCGTCGTTGTGATCCCGTACGTGATGCCGGGCTTCGACCTCGCGCGGCTCGCCGCGGAGATCTTCCCGCGCGAGTCGGGGCCGAAGACGATCGGCATGGTCCTCATGAACCACGGCATCTTCTCGTTCGGGGAGACCGCGCGGGAATCCTACGAGCGGATGATCGAGCTCGTCGATCTCGCGGAGCGCGCGCTCCCGCCCGAAAGAAGCGCCGCGTCCGCCGCCGCGCCCGCGCAACCCGCATGTCGAGAGCTCGCGGCGCTGCGCCGCGACGTCTCCGCGGTTGCCGGCCGGCCCATGATCGTCGCCACGCACCAGGACGCCGCGAGCCTCGCCTTCGCCGGCCGCGCCGACGTGGGCTCGATCTCGACGCGCGGCCCGGCCACGCCTGACCACGTGCTTCGCACCAAGCGCGTCCCCATGGTGGGCCGCGATGCGCGCGGCTATGCGCAGCAGTACGCCGCGTACTTCAACGAGCACTCGGCCACGGCGCGCGAGCCGAAGAAGATGCTCGATCCCGCGCCGCGCGTGATCGTGGATCCGGCGCTCGGCGTGTGCACCGTCGGCAACAACGCGAAGGATGCCCAGATCGTCTTCGACATCTACGCGAACACGATGCGCACGATCCAGCGCTCGGAGCAGATCGGTGGCTGGAAGGCGCTGCCCCCGAAGGACATCTTCGACGTCGAGTACTGGGACCTCGAGCAGGCGAAGCTCGCCAAGTCGGGCTCGCCGCCGGTGTTCGCGGGCGAGGTGGCGCTGGTCACGGGTGCCGCCTCGGGCATCGGCAAGGCGTGCGTCCAGAGCTTCCTCGCGCGCGGTGCCGCGGTGATCGGCCTCGACATCGATCCCGCGATCGCGACGCTCCACAAGCGCCCGGACTACATCGGTGTCGCGTGCGACGTGACCGCGGGCGGCGAGGTCATGCAGGCGATCGAGAAGGGCGTGCGCGCCTTCGGCGGGCTCGACATCGTGGTGCTCAACGCGGGGATCTTTCCCGGGGGCAAGCGCATCGAGGCGCTCGACGACTCCGAATGGTCGCGCGTGATGCGCGTGAACCTCGACGCGAACCTGGCGCTCCTGCGCGAGGCGCATCCGTTGCTGAAGCTCGCACCCCGTGGCGGAAGGGTCGCCGTCATCGGCTCCAAGAACGTGCCCGCGCCGGGCCCAGGCGCGGCGGCCTACTCCGCATCGAAGGCGGCCCTCGCGCAGCTCGCGCGCGTGGCCGCCCTCGAGTGGGGCAGCGATGGCATCCGCATCAACATGCTGAACCCGAACGCCGTGTTCGATACGGGCCTCTGGACGGACGAGGTGCTCACACAGCGCGCGAAGCACTATGGCCTCTCGGTCGAGGAGTACCGCCGCAACAACGTCCTCAAGGTCGAGGTCACCAGCCGCGACGTGGCCGAGCTCGCCGCGGAGCTGTGCGGGCCGCTCTTCGCGAAGACCACGGGGGCGCAGATCCCCGTGGACGGCGGCAACGAGCGGGTGATCTGAAGCCCCTCGCGTAAAATGGCGGTGTGAAGCAAGCCAGGCGATCGCTGCGCCACTTCGGTTGCGCAGAGGAAAGTCGGGACTCCGCAGGGCAGCGTAGCGGGTAACGCCCGCCCGCCGTGAGGCGAGGATCAGAGGAACAGAGACGAGTCCGGTTCCGCGAGGAATCGGGGTGAAACGGCCAATCTCTACGCGGAGCAACACCAAGTAGGCAGACGATGACGTGGCCCACCGAGTCTGCGGGTAGGTGGCTCGAGCCATGCGGCAACGCATGGCCTAGAGGAATGTTCGCCGGGGGTCCGAAAGGGCCCTCACAGAATCCCGCTTATCGGCTTGCTTCACATCTATTTCGGCTGTTGACCATTCGCGTCGCCGTTGTCGCTCCCGTGCGACGACCGCGGCCGATGTGAGTTGTGACTTGCTTCACAACTCGCCCCCAACTCCTTGATTCCATGGGTCGCCCGGTCCTGCAACATTTCGGGCACGGGTTTTGATCGTGTCTGCCTGTCGCTACAAGACAGAGAACCCGGCGGCGCACATCAGGGAGACAGGAATGGCAAGTGTTCAACGCATGCTGGCCCGAAACGGTCCGGCGGCGGGCGCCGCCACGCTGGCGGCGTATGCGGTCGACGACCACGCTTCGCGAACCTACGCGCTCGTGGTCACCAACCTCGCCGCGGGATTCAGGACGCTGGCGGGATCGCAGGAAAATGCGCGCGCGCTCGTCGAAGCGCTGCGCGAGGGGCGCCGCGTAAGGCTGGTCGGTCCCTCGTCGACGGAGTTTCCGGCCGTCGTCACCGCATTCGATCCGCCCACGGGCGAGATGACCTGGAACGACGTGAAGATCGGGCTCATGCTCGCGCGCGACGCGCTCATGGCCGCGGGCATCACGCGTCCCGTGCACGCGCAGCTGCAGGCGGTGCTCATGGGAGGCGAGGTCTCGCCGCGCGGTCGCAGGCCCCTCACCTTCCGCGGTGTGCTGCAGATGCGCGCCGAGGGCATGAACTGGGGCCGCATCGCGGCCGCGCGTTACCTGCGCCCCGAGATCCGCCGCATCGCCTGAATCAGCGCAGCCCCGCCCATCGCGACGGCGCGATGCGCATGAGCGTCTTCCATCGCGTCCCGTCGCCGCGCACGAGCGCCGCCTCGCCCTCGGCGAGCTCCGGCGGTCCCGCCAACGCGAGGAACTGGTTCCCATGCGCGACCACGATTCGCACCGTGCCGCTCTCAGGCGGCGTGGCGAGAATCGTCTCGAGCGAGCTGTAGTCGGGCGCGCCACCCGGCGTCATGTGCCCCAGGACTTCGCGCGAGGCCGTGGCGTGCCCGGCGATCAATCGCGCGGTTTCCAGCGTCCGGCAGTAAGGGCTCGAGAGCACTTCGCCGATGCGCACATGCATCGCGCGCAGCGACTCGCCAATCGCGCGCGCCTGGGCGCGTCCCTCATCGGTGAGGTTGCGCTGCTTCGAGCAGTCCGCGAGCGCGTCGTCGTCGCGATCGGACTGGGTGTGGTCGGTCGCCGCGTGGCGCACGTAGAGCGTGACGCCGCCTTCGACGAGCGTCGCGCGAAGGTCCTGCGCCGAGGCGGGAATCGCCGTTGCGATGCACAACAGGAGGATGGTGCGCTGCAGCAAGAACACGCCGGCTCCCTGTGGACAACTTCGTGCACTACATTAGCTTGGATTCCCAAGTAATTGATTACATTATGTTTCAGCGTCGCAGAAACGAGTCGAAAAACCCACGCTAACCCTTTGTCGCACAAGAAAAATTTCCCTTCCGGCACTCTTGACGCCCTGTAGCTGTGTCTCTACAGTGTCGCCAAGTGGGAAAACGTGGGAGGAAGGGTGTTCCAAGGGGCGACGCAGATCAACCTGGACGCGAAGGGCCGCATGGCGGTGCCGACGCGTTCGCGCGAGCCCCTCACCCAGGGCGGCACGGTGAAGCTCGTGCTCACCGCGCACCCCGAGGGTTGCCTGCTGCTCTATCCGATGCCCGCGTGGGAGCCCATCCGCGCGAAGGTCATGGCGTTCCCGAGCCTCGATCGCCAGGCCAACCTGTGGAAGCGCCTCCTCGTGGGATTCGCCGAGGAGTGCGAGCCCGATTCGGCGGGGCGCCTGCTCGTGTCGTCGGAGCTGCGCGACTTCGCGCACATCACGCGACAGGTGATGTTCGTGGGCCAGGGAAGCCATTTCGAAATCTGGGACCTCGAGACGTGGACGAAGCAGCTCGAGGCGTTGAGGTCTGGAGGCAGTCCCAACCTGCCGCCAGGGATGGAGAACTTCTCCCTGTGAAGCCCGCGGGGAGCCCACTAATCCCGCCGTGAAAGAGGCTTCCCATGTCCCGGTCCTACTCGAAGAAGCAATGTCTGCCCTCCACATCCGCAAAGACGGCATCTACGTCGATGGCACCTTTGGTCGCGGCGGGCACAGCGCGGCCATCCTCGCCCGTCTCGGTGTTCGCGGAAGACTTCTCGCTCTTGATCAGGACCCCGCGGCGCATGCGGATCGCGCGCTCGAAGATCCGCGTCTTGAGCTGATCCACGCGCGCTTCTCGACGATGAGATCGCAGCTCGCGGCCCGGGGAATCGCGAAGGTGGCCGGCGTGCTGCTCGACCTGGGCGTCTCCAGCCCGCAGCTCGACCAATCCGCGCGCGGCTTCAGCTTCGCCAAGGATGGCCCGCTCGACATGCGCATGGACACCTCCCGCGGCGAGACCGCCGCGCAGTGGCTCAACCGCGCCGACGAAGAAGAAATCAGGGAGGTGATACGCACATATGGGGAAGAACGGTTTGCTAAAGCAGTTGCAGCAGCGATTGTTGACGCACGGGGCCGCGAGCCTTTCGGCACCACCCGGCAACTTGCCGAGGTCGTGGGTCGCGCGGTTCGCACGCGCGAGCCGGGGCAACACCCGGCGACCCGCACCTTTCAGGCTGTTCGGATTCACGTCAATCAGGAGCTTGAAGAGCTGGAAGTGACGCTGCCGCAGGCAGTGGACGTGCTCGAGGCCGGCGGTCGCCTCGCGGTCATCAGCTTCCACTCGCTCGAGGACCGGATCGTGAAGCACTTCATCCGCGACCGTTCCACCGCCGACAAGCTTCCGCGCGGCGTGCCGGTGCGCGCGAGGGACCTGCCGAAGCCGCCGCTCAGGGCGCTCGGCCGTGCCATCAAGCCGGGCGAGGCCGAGGTGCGCGCCAACCCGCGGGCCCGCAGCGCCGTGCTGCGAGTGGCCGAGAAGAGCTGAATGTCGAAGCTCAACATGCTCCTCCTCCTCGTCGTCGTCGGCTGCGCGATCGGCGTCATCACCTCGCAGCACCTGTCGCGCAAGCGCTTCAGCGAGCTCGAGACCGAGCAGGCGACCTCGCGCAAGCTCGCCGAGGAGTGGACGCAGCTGCAGCTCGAGCAGAGCACCTGGGCCACGCACAAGCGCGTGGAGGCCGTCGCGGCGAAAAGCCTCGGCATGCGCCTGCCGGACGTTTCGAGCACCGTGGTCGTCGCCGTGGAGCGCGCGCGGTGAGGGCGCGCAAGTTCGAGAAGCGCACCCCCGAGCTCCGGCTCAAGCTCGAGGGCTGGCGCTCGCGCTTCGTGCTGGTCCTCGTCATCGCGGGTTTCGGCGTCCTCGCCGGCCGCGCGTTCTACCTCCAGGCGATGGACACCGGCTTCCTGCAGGCGAAGGGCGAGCAGCGCTACACGCGCGTGATCGACCTCCCGGCCTCGCGCGGCAAGGTGCTCGACCGCAACGGCCAGCTGCTGGCGATCTCCACCGCGGTCGAGTCCATCTGGGCGGCACCCGACGACATGGAGGGGCTGGAGGAGCCGCAGGTGCGGGCGCTCGCGCACGCGCTCGGCATGAGCCCCGCCGACATCCGCCAGAAAGTTGCCAACAAGGATCGCCAGTTCGTCTTCCTCAAGCGCCAGATTTCGCCCGACCAGGCGGCGAAAGTGATGGCGTTGCGCGTGCCGGGCGTCTTCCAGCAGCGCGAATATCGCCGCTACTACCCGGCGGGCGAGGTCATGGCGCACGTCGTGGGATTCACCGGCATCGAGGACAACGGGCAGGAGGGGATCGAGCTCGCCGCGCAGAAGCGCCTGGCGGGCGTGCCCGGCGTGCGCAAGGTGATCAAGGACCGCAAGGGCCGCATCGTCGAGGACGTGGACAGCCTGCGCGTGCCGCGCGACGGCGAGTCGGTCACGCTCGCGATCGACCAGCGCCTGCAGTTCCTCGCGCACCAGGAGCTCAAGGCCGCGGTGGAGCAGAACCGCGCGAGGGCGGGCTCGCTCGTGATCCTCGACGCGAAGACGGGCGAGATCCTGGCGCTCGTGAACCAGCCCGACTACAACCCCAACAACCGCACCGCGGTCACGGGGCGCCAGACGCGCAACCGTTCGGTGACCGACCTCTTCGAGCCGGGGTCCACGTTGAAGCCCTTCACCGTCGCCTCGGCGCTGGACCTGGGGATCGTGAAGCCCACGACGCTCATCCAGACGGCCCCCGGCTCCATGACCATCGGAAAGGCGACGATCAGCGACTCGCATCCGATGGGCCTCCTCACGGTCGAACAGGTGATCCAGAAGTCCTCGAACATCGGCACGGCGAAGATCCAGCTGCAGATGCCCGCCGAGCGCATGGGCACGCTCTACCAGGAGCTGGGCTTCGGGCGCGCGCCGCAGACGGGATTCCCGGGCGAGGCGAAGGGACTGCTGAGGCCCTGGGCGCAATGGCGGCCGATCGAGCAGGCGACGATGTCCTACGGTCACGGCATCGCGGTGTCGCTGCTGCAGGTCGCGCGCGCCTACACCGTCTTCACCAACGAGGGGCAGCTGCTGCCGCTCTCGCTCATGCGCCGCGACGCCGCACCCATCGGCAAGCCGCTCATCACGCCCGAGACCGCGCGCGAGGTGACGCGGATGATGGAGATGGCCGCCTCCACCGGCGGCACCGCGCCGCTCGCGCAGGTCCCGGGGTACCGGGTCGCCGGCAAGACCGGCACCGCGTACAAGCCCGAGAACGGCCACTACAACGAGAACAAGTACGTCTCGTCGTTCGTGGGCTTCGGTCCCGTGACCAACCCGCGCCTCATCATCGCCGTCATGCTGGACGAGCCCAACGCCGGCAAGCACTTCGGCGGCGACGTGGGCGCGCCGGTGTTCTCCTCGGTGATGGGCAAGGCGCTTCGCCTCATGGCCGTCGCGCCGGATGGGCCCGCCTCGCCCGCGAATTCCGGCACGTTGAACGTGCAGGCGCAGCGCACCGGGAGCGAGGGATGATCGCCGCCGCGGAATTCGTGCGCACCGAGGCCACGCGCCTCCTCGACCGGCTCGCACAGCTGGGCGTGCCGCTCGCCGACCTCACCGCCGACTCGCGCGCGGTGAAGCTGGGCTCGATCTTCGTCGCGTATCCGGGCACCGCCCGCGACGGCCGCAGCTTCATCGCCGAGGCGATCGCGCACGGTGCGGCCGCCGTGATCTGGGAGCGCCAGGGCTTCTCGTGGGACGAGCGCTGGGAAGTGCCGAACCTCGGCGTCGAGAACCTGCGCGCGCGCATCTCCGAGATCGCCGGCGCCGTGTACGGCGATCCGTCGGCGTCGCTCTGGATGGCAGGGGTCACCGGCACGAACGGCAAGACGTCGGTGTCCCAGTGGATCGCCGCCGCCTCCGACGCGCTCGGGCGGCGCTCGGCCGTGATCGGCACGCTCGGCAACGGCCTCGTGGGCGAGCGCGTCGAGGGCAGGAACACGACACCCGATCCCATCGTGCTGCAGCGACTCCTCGCCGACTACCTGCGGCGCGGCGCGCGCAACGCGGCGATGGAAGTCTCGAGCCACGGGCTGGACCAGGGCCGCGTGGCCGGCATCAAGTTCGACGTCGCCATCTTCACCAACCTCACGCGCGACCATCTCGACTACCACGGCACGATGGAGTCGTACGCCGAGGCGAAGTACGGCTTGTTCTCCGCCCGCGGCCTGCGGCAGGCGGTCGTCAACGTGGACGATCCCACGGGTGCCGCGTTCGCGCAGCGCCTCGCGGGCTCGGGCCTCGAGCTCATCACGTTCGGCTCGGCAAACGGCGCGCGGCTGCGTGCCTCGCACGCGAGCCTCTCCGAGGCGGGCGTGCGCTTCCAGGTCGAGGGCGACTTCGGCAGCGCCGAGGTGCGCGCGAAGGTGCTTGGCGCCTTCAACGTCTCCAATCTCCTCGCGGTGCTGGGCGCGCTCCTCGCGCAGGGCATCGCTTTCGACGACGCCGTGCGCGCGGTGGGCGCGCTGGAACCCGTGCCCGGGCGCCTCGAGCGCGTGCTTTCCAGCACAGTGGGATCCGAAGCTTGGAATTCACGTGACTTGAAGTCGC
>JADMIO010634414.1_pt1 | contig 61038 bp, 50 predicted proteins | sample 8958161 | NCBI WGS metagenome assembly JADMIO01 (sample SAMN16585339, study PRJNA669376) | soil metagenome | isolation source: Crop rotation soil | place: USA: Cullars Rotation, Alabama | collected 2011
CGCGACAACTTGTCCACGTGGAATTCTAAGCTTAGGATCCCAATGTGCTGGAAAGGAGGCCAACATGCAGACCTTTTGAAGACTCGGCCAGTTAGGATTAAATGAACTATTTATTCAGACACAAAAAAGCCACTGCTGAGAAGCAGTGGCTTTTCCAAAAAGGGTAGAGGCTTAAACCTTACTTGACGTTAGCCAGGAAGTCCTTCACCTTATCCTTGTGCACAATGCCTTCCTTAAAGCTATAAGCGCCGGTCTTAGGGCTGCGTACAGCCTTGATCACCTTAGTATAGTTCTTTGCTTCGGCGGCCAGCTTAGGATCCTTCTTAATCGCCGTTTTTGCAGCTTTTGCCATGGGTAATTATGTTTTGTGGTTGGCTGAATCCGAATTCCGAACTCGTTCTGTTGAGCGGAATCGAAGCGCGCCTTCCGAATGATTTACTTGATTTCCTTGTGAACAGTTACCTTCTTCATTAGCGGATTGTACTTCTTCAGTTCAATACGCTCTGGAGTATTCTTCTTGTTCTTAGTGCTGATATAGCGGCTCGTGCCGGGAAGGCCGGAGTTCTTATGCTCAGTGCATTCGAGGATTACCTGAACGCGGTTACCTTTCTTAGCCATAGAAATTATGTGAGAATGTGATAATGGGGCAATGTGCTCTCCACACGCCCGCTAATTGATTTTAAACGTGTTGACCCTCAGCACGCAGCTGCTTTACTACGCTCATCAGACCATTCTTATTGATGGTACGGATAGCGTCAGAAGAGACCTTCAGGACAACCCAACGGTCTTCTTCAGCGAGGTAAAAACGCTTAGTCTGAAGATTAGGCAGAAAACGGCGAAGCGCTTTCTTGTTTGAGAACGATACTTTGTGGCCTTTAATGGGCTTCTTACCCGTTACCTGACATACGCGCGCCATGCTTACTGAATTTTGGACGGCAAAAGTAGCTCTTTTAACCGAATAAAGATGAGATTTTTCAGAAAAATTTTCTGAATGTCACAATTCTCCTGAGGGGTCGACCTGCCCATTACCCATCCTTACTATAGCCTAACTATAGTCTAAGAATAGTGTAAGAATAATGTAACAATAAACTTACTCCCACTTCTCTATTATCTAACCATTGTCCACCTATGATGAATAAGTGGCCGGTCTATTATTTTCCCCAAACATGCCCTATTAAGCGCAAATCAAATTCACATTCTAACACTCCAACTGCCTCCTTACTTCGGTCTACCACCGTTATTCCCACTTCAGCCCTCTGAACTTAGCAACCCAAACCTTACTCTTTGTCACGGTATCGCTGGCAGTACCAGACTATTCAAATCAGCAATACCCGGGATGTTCTCGCTAATTAGCCCCTCGCCATACTCAGCACCAATACGCTTGCCCAGCAGCCCATCCCGGTATCTGATCTGTTCCAGGAAGTTCTGGCTGGAGATATAGGTCTGAGGCTCATTAGATTCCGGGTTATGGAATTGGCTCCTATAGCATTGTATAGCTTCCAACTTCTGCCCATGCACCTCCGTTACATCTACGATAAACGTGGGCGTTAGCTGACGGTCCTGTATCATATGAAATACCCTCTTTGGACGCCAGGCCTGCTGCTGTTGCCCTTTATAGAGCGTTTCCACCTTCCTTAGTCCCGCCAAAAAACAGGCATCAGCCACCAACTTCCCCGCCCGGCCATGGTCAGGATGACGGTCCTCAAGTGCATTGGTAATCACAATCTCCGGCTGCCACCGACGGATATATTGAATGAGCTTCATCTGGTGCTCCTCATCATTTCTGAAGAATCCGTCCCGCATCCGGGCATTTTCCCTGACCACAACGCCCATTGCCTTAGCAGCATCAGCCGCCTCCTGCAGGCGGATTTCAGGCGTCCCCCGCGTCCCTAATTCCCCCTGCGTCAGGTCTAAAATGCCTACAGCCTGACCAGCTTTAGCATGCTTGATCAATATACCGGCACAACCAAGCTCTATATCATCAGGATGGACAGCTATAGCAAGAAGATGAAGTTTTTGAACCACGATTTTCAGGATTGAACAGATTGACCCGCAAAGGTTATGGTTTCCAGCCAACCCGAGAATAGGCTTGGCTAATCAGTAAAATCCTACGAATCCCGGTTCTCAATTGGCTTGATACTTCGCCTTATAGCGGTAATAATTGCTGGCTTCCAGGTCGCGAACCACATTCTCGATATCTCTGTCATTGCCGGTCGGGTCATACTCCCGCTTCAGGTTGTTTGAGAAGAGCAAGGCAACACCCTGCCAGATTGTAGCCGTGAAGCCGCCTTTCATTTCCTTAATGATCGAGAAGCAGTTCTTCCCCGTCTGCCGATCTATCAGCTTCACCAGTATCTGCCCCTGAGTTATCGTCAGGTCAGTCAGTTCGCCCTTCCAGCGGCGGTTCAGTTCTTTCTCTATGCTTTTCAGGTAAGCCTTCCGGGCACTCTTATTATCGCCAAAGCGCTCCAGGTTCACGTCCACATCTTTGAGCACTTCCGCGGCAACCACTGCATAGGGATACACCTTGCCCACATTATACTTCAGCCGGTTCCACTGCTCCCGCTGTCGCACGTAGCGTCTAGGCAGCTTATCATGCACCTCCACCTCATCCAGGAAGATCATAGCCAGCGTATCATTCCCCACGATTACTCCGCCCAGGCGAATAGTGTCATTCACGCCGTGCGGTATCTGCGCATGGCAGGGCAGGCCGCACCACAGCACGAGGACGAATAACACAGCGGCGATCTTCATGTCTTTCAAATTTCAGGAAATGCAATCGGATTTGTACGATGTTAATTGATAAATCTGTTTCCGAAGAAAATCAGGCTAATGGTGGCTCAGAAATTTATCCCGCTCAGCGTTTAATGTAACCTTTGAACCACAGGGTATATTTGTAAGGATAATGCTAAACATGAAAAAACTCCTGCCCATCGCTGCGTTGCTTCTCGCCTCCTGTACTCAGAATAACGAGCATTCCGATTCTTTCGTGCATGCCAAGGTGGATTCTATCGTCGGTTCCCGCATGGAGGAGATTAACCGTAAGGCCATGGAGGACCTGGACCAGCGCATGACCATCGAGGTGAAGCAAAAGGCAGATTCCATCATTGCCGCCCGCCGGGCAGCTATGGCCAAGGGCGCAGATACTACCGCACATGCTCCCAGCAACACGGCCCCACTTGAGCAATGACCCCTCAACCGATCCTCTTCTTCGACGGCGTCTGCAACCTCTGCAATGCCGCCGTCCAGTTCGTAATACGCCACGATAAAGAGGGGAAAATTCACTTCGCTTCCCTGCAGTCCGGTCCCGGCGAAGAGGCAAAGGCAGCGGTCCTTGCCGCCAAAGGCAAAGTGCCAGACTCACTTATCCTTCTCGAAGACGGCCAATACTATACTGAGTCAGATGCCGCATTACGTCTGGCTGCTCATCTTGATGGCGGCTGGAAAGCACTTCGCCATCTAAGCATCTTCCCAAAGTTTCTCAGGAATACTGTCTACTGGCTGGTTGCCGCCAGTCGCTACCAGTTATTCGGAAAGAAAGATGCCTGCATGATCCCCACACCAGAATTGCGGCAGCGCTTTTTGGACTAACAACACTTATTCAATCTGGTAAATCTGCATAATGGTGCTCCCTTCCCGCTGTATGCCCCATACTTTTCGGTAGGGATAGTCCTGCGGATGCAGGCGGAAGTTGCTCATGATGTAAGCACCTTTCTCACTTTCTTCAGCCCACCGGATGCGGTGTTGCACCTCGGGTGGCAGAGCCAGCACATTATCAAGCAATGGTGTATGGATTTGCACCACTGGAATCTCTTCCCGGGCATCATGTGCCAACAGGTAGGCAAAGCCCTGCTTGTAGGAGGCGCCCCAGTATTCCATCTCAAAATGTTGTCGCAGGTATTCAGGTTCATGCGACACGAGCGCATTAAAGTAAACCTGCTGAAAAGGATGCGCCTTTACCATGAAGGCAATCACCGGGCTCGCCTGTACGAGGCAAGCTCCGACGGTCAACATTCGCGCCCATTTGACCTTCCCCAACTGCGCAATTCCAAACAATCCAACGATGATGAATGGCGGATAGATAAAGTACAGATGCCGCCAGTCATCATAGACTATTGAATGCAACACAATAACACTAATTATGGGTAGTAGACAGCCGGCTACACAGATCGCCAGCATTTGCCTGAAGGCGTCGTGAAGTATTGCCGCTGGTCTTCTTATCAGCCAAATCAAGGCGCCACACATCCCTGAAATACCAATGAGGAGCCAAAGTATCGGGGTAGAGATCACTATCCAATACGGCACATAATACCAGGGCAGCCTGCTGCTGGGGAACATCTCGCCCGTAAAGAAAATATTAGCGTCAAAGCGGCTGAACTGCGACATGTTTCGCAACGCACTCCACAGATGGCCAATCGGGTGAAACCAAAGTGTCGGCCACGTGACATACAGCGTCGCCAGGCTAATGGAAAGAAACAGCAGCAGTCTTCTGCTGTAAAGCTTCCGATTCTTTTTGTCAGCAATAAGCTGCACGACTAGCAGCATCATCACCAGCGCTATTAGCAATCCGCCGAGCACACGTATCCCAGCTGCAAATCCACAGGCGGCGCCTGCCAGCACATACTGGTAATTCCGCCCGCCTTGCAGCGCAACACAGATGGCGTAAAGCGCAATCAGGACTGCAGCCAGAAAGGGTATGTCCTTAGTATTAAAAAATGCATGCGCGAAAATCCGCGGCTGCAGCAACAGTATCACCAATCCCACTAGAGCGATCCACTGTCTCCGATACATTCTCAGTATGAGCAGATACCCACAAAATGCGCCCAGTAGGAAGAAGGCGAACGTGCAGATATGCCGCAGCGGAATGATCCGGTACAGCTCGTTCATGTTCAAAGCGCGCTCCACCCCCATTAATAACAGCTCAAATGAGGCTCCATGATCTGAATCCCAGAAAGTGTCGATGATCTTCGGATCTAGCGTCCGGATAAACTCCAGGTTCGTCAGCCCGATGGTCCTCTGGGATGCTTCATCCCACGTCACACCGTAGTCCTTATAGATTGCGCAGCCTACTGCGAAAGTGACCAGAATGATGATGAGGCCGGGTAGAAATCCGGCACGTTTCTGCGTAAGAGTATATCGGTTTTTGGCAATCATTCCAGCATGCTGAACATTTTGAAAGATAGTATATGCCTGACGGTGCGAGGCTCAAACAAAGAAAAGTCAGATTCCAACCGCTCAAAACTTTCATCTTCTAATAAAATATTGATTCCCAATAGCCGGAAGAGGACTTCCAGCAAATGGAAGAGCTCTTCCAGTCATTGGTACACGTCTTCCAATCATTGGAAGACGACTTCCAGCCGCTGGAAGAGCCCTTCCAATGATTGGGAGAGCTCTTCCAATCATTGGAAGAATGCTTCCAGTCGTTGGTAGGGCTCTTCCAATCATTGGAACAAGCCTTCCAGCCATTGGAAGAACACTTCCGGCCATTTGTAGTCTTCATCGATGTTGACATTCCAACATTTTCAACACACTTAGCTGTTCTAAATTTGAGCGATGAAGTACCTCTTCAGTCTTTTGATGCTCTGCTTTGCCCTGCAGGCAGGGGCACAAAGCATCCTCTATACCCCTTATGAGAAGTTTGACATCCGCGGCGGCGATTATAGCGTGGTGGGCAAAGTGGGTGGACTTATTTATACCTATCGAGCCTCTGGCGGCGAGCATTTCTTGGATGCTTGGAACGACAGCATGGAGCGCCGCGCGACGGTAATCCTCGATTTCTTCCCCGAGAAGATCTACGCGACCCGCTTCATTGCTTATGCGGATAAGATGATCGTGCTCTTCCAGAGCAATGAGCACGGCAAGATCATCCAGCAAGCCGCCATCCTGGATGCCGCAGGCAGATTGCAGGGGAGGGTAGTGAAGATTGATGAGGCCAAAACCGGTTTCTTCGGGCCGTCAGGCGACTATTTTTCCATCGCGGTGTCAGAAGACAAGAGGCAGATCGTCGTGTACGATGCATCCATAAAGGGAAGCACGCTACACCTGGAGCACACCCTGCTGGACGATAATCTGCAAAAGCTGCAGCACAGCACAACCAACTATAATGGTGAGAATGCACTGACTGCCATGCCCGGGATAGTGGACAATGCCGGTACGTTCTACCTCCCGGTCAGCACCTCCATCGGTAGCCGGGATTACGCAGATGGCATATGGCTGTTGACTCTACCACGAGGCAACGCAAAGCTCGTCGCTACAGAGCTGCCGCTGAATGGTAAATATGCTGCAGGCATCTATATGCGAATGGACAATGCCGCCCAACGCATCTACGCTGGCGGATTCTATTCTGAAAAGAAGGCCGGCAATTATGAAGGGGTGGTCTTCGCGCAGTTCAGTGCAGATTCGTCCCGCACGGTTGCCGCAAAGCAATATCCCTTCGACGAACGCCTGCGTGCTGCATCGGGAGAGCGCAATACGCGTCGTGCTTTTAATGATTACCAGACGCGTCAATTAATAATCCGCAACGACGGCGGCCTGGTACTGGTGGCTGAGGATTATTATTTGAGTGTGCGAAGCGGCATCTCTCCATATGGCTATTACACGGGCTTCTATAGTCCTTTTGTAGGCACACAGAACATCCGCGAGTATCATTACGGAGATGTACTTGCGTTGTCGTTCAGCGCTGATGGCCGCCAGGAGTGGTACGCGTTCGTCCGCAAAGACCAGTATTCACAGGAAGACGGTGGCTCGTTTTCCTCTTATGCCTTCATAAATACCGGTGGAGCACTGGGCTTCCTCTACAACGACTACGATTATCACCATTCCCGCATCACACTGAGCACGATCGCTGACGACGGCAAGGTATCCATGCAACCACTGGAGGCTCGGGGCGCCTCAGATCCTGACTGGATGCCCCGTTCCGGTAAGCAGGTTTCGGCACACGAACTGGTAGTTCCATGCCTGCATCGCCGCCAGATATGCTTTGCCAAAGTCGTATTTTAGCCCCGTGCTGCAACTTGTTAGGGGCAATACCCCTTACACCATCATCATTATCGCCATTCTGACCCTGGTGTTGAAGCTGCAGGCACTCGGACATGCGATAGTTCCGGTTGTTGATACGCACCATGCGCTGTTCGGTTACATCGTCTTCCTGCTCAAGCATGTCTTGGGGAATAGCGCTACGGCCTTCTCCTTGCTCGCCATCGTACTGACCTTCGCCCAGGCGGTCTATCTCATGAGCATTGCCAGCCGGCACCGCCTGTTTGCGAAGCATACCGCTGTCCCTGCCTTTGCATATATAGTACTTAGCTCTCTACACCCGGCCTTCGGGCAGTTTTCCGTCCAGCTCCTTGTGAACTGGTTCCTATTGGGCGCCTTGGATACCATCTTGCATTTCACGAAAAGAGAAGAACCTAACCGGACTATTTTCAACGCCGGTTTCCTTTTGGGCTGCGCCGTATTACTGCATTTTCCCGCTATCATCTATTTTCTGCTCTTTTTGCTGGCGCTCTTGTGGCTGCGCGCCTTTAAGCCCGGCGAGGCGATTGTAGGCTTCCTGGGTTATGCCACGCCTCTATACTTTGCGCTTTGTCTGCTCTACCTATGTAATGCTCTGCCAGTTCTGAAAACCTGGCCGTACTGGGGAAATGGCTTACCCGTTCACCCAAAACCTTCGGTGTACCTAATAGGGCTGCTTAGCGGGCTGACGATATTGTTCCTGTCCGGAATATTCATTTTGGTGCGGACGTTCTACAAAATCCCCGTTTCTGTACGCCGTGGCTGGGGCGCTGTCGGAACAGCCATGGTAATGAGCATTGCAGTCAGTGCCTTCACACCAGCCTCAGAAAATACAGGCTGGATGAATGTATTGCCCCCACTTGCTCTGCTGGTTATTCCGCCTATGGTGGGCGAAGGGCGCCTTGAACGGGGCAGAAGCAACCGCTTTGCTACTTTTGCATTTTATTTATTGCTAGCGTTGGTGCTCTTTTGCCAACTTGCACTGCGCCATTAATTGACGACTATTTTTCATGAAATTCGGAATCATTGTTTTCCCCGGCTCCAATTGCGACAGAGACATGGAGCACGCACTCCGCGACGATCTAGGCCAAGAAGTGGTAATGCTCTGGCACAAAGACCGTGACCTCAGCGCCTTCGATGTAGACGACTGCATTGTACTGCCGGGCGGCTTCTCTTACGGAGACTACCTCCGCTGCGGTGCCCTGGCCCGTTTCTCGCCTATGATGGAGCAGGTCATCAACTTCGCCGGACGTGGTGGTAAGGTGCTGGGCGTCTGCAATGGCTTCCAGATTCTCTGCGAGAGCGGCCTGCTACCTGGCGTCTTGCTGCAAAACGATCATCAGAAGTTCGTATGTAAGAATGTATGGCTCAAGAGCGAGCATGCCGATAATATTATCGGTGATAATGTAGGCGCACGTGTGCTGCAAATCCCGGTAGCTCATGGAGAGGGGCGTTACCACGCAGATGCAAAGACAATGCAGAGCCTGAAAGAGAACAACCAGATCGTCTTCCGCTATTGCAATGCAGCAGGTGAAGTGCATCTGACCTCAAATCCTAATGGCGCCACCGATAATATCGCAGGTATTTGCAACGTAAATCGCAATGTTTACGGAATGATGCCCCACCCGGAGCGCGCCACAAGTGATGCACTCGGCAATATTGACGGTCGCGTAATTCTGGAGGCGTTCACGCACATGAATTAACACTTTCTATCTTCACGGTGGGTCTTTAAATAATGTCCAACTACAATTATGCACACACTACATAATTGCTTCGGCCGGTTGCTGATATTGCTTTTGCTTGTATCTGGGTTTACAGCCTCAGCACAACTCGTTAAAGACCCGACAGACTGGAAGTTCTCTGTAAAAAAGCAAAGTGCGAATCACTATACACTGACAGCCACAACAAGCATTCAACCAAAGTGGCATATCTACGGAATAAAGCCAGGTGGCGACGGTGAATTGATAGGCACTTCATTCACATTTGATAAAGGCAGCGCAAAGACGAGCGGTGAGGTTAAAGAAGTAACGCCTGCAAAGCAGGAAACATTGATGGACGAAAAGGTAAACTTGCATTCTGGTGCAGCAACCTTTAGTGTAAGCGTGATTGGTAAAGCCGGGCAGACGATCAGCGGAATAGTGGAATATCAGGCCTGCAACGACATGATGTGCCTGCCGCCCAAAAAGAAACAATTCTCAGTTAAGCTCCCCTAAATACTACCAATGCGAATCTTTCGCCTGAGCCTGCTCATCGCACTACTATTTGGTGCAGGCTTTTCGCACGCACAAATAATCAAGGACCCGACTACCTGGACCTATGAAGTAAAGAAGTCAGGAGACAACAAGTACAAGCTCATCTTCCACCTCTCTCTGAAGGAAGGCTGGCATATTTATTCTTTGAAGCCTGGTGGGGATGGTTCGCTCATTGCGCCTTCCTTTTCTTTTAATAAGGCTCCATTCTTTAGTTCTGTCGGTAAGCTAACCGAAAAAGGTAAACTAATATCTAAAGTCCGTGAGGGAATTGACGGAGCCGTCAATGAGTATCATGGAAAGGTGGAATACACGCAGGAAGTCACTGTTACAGGTAACGGCAAGATCACCGGTACCCAGGAGTACCAGGTCTGTGACGAACAGATGTGTCTGCCACCAAAGAAAAAGCCCTTTTCGTTTGAAATAAGGGACGCTAAAGGCGGAACAGACTCCGTTGCACAGGCTACTACAACAACAACAACGGATTCTCAGCAGCTAGCTGTAAATGGAGTCCCTTCTTCATCCATAGATTCAAGTAAGGCATCAACCAAGTCAGGTAAAAGCAGTGCAGCAGCCACTCCCGCAGGCGGACAGAATCCAGATATGCCGGAACATACTAATCTTCTGCTCTTATTTGCCCTCTGCTTCCTTGGCGGATTGCTGGCCATTACGACGCCATGTGTCTATAGCATGGTGCCTATTACAGTAAGCTTCTTTACAAAGCGCAGCAAGACCCGCGCAGAAGCTATTCGGAATGCGATGTACTATTCGCTTTCCATCATCATCATCTTTACCGTACTGGGTGTACTGATATCAGCCGTCTTCGGCCCCCAGGCACTCTATAAGCTTTCCTCCAACTGGATTGCTAACCTGTTCTTCTTTGCTGTATTCGTAGTGTTCGGCATTTCCTTCCTCGGCGCGTTTGAAATCACACTGCCATCCTCCTGGACCAGCAAGACGGATTCACGCGCAGGCACCAGCTCATTCAAAGGCATCTTCTTCATGGCGATGACACTGGTAATTGTGTCGTTCTCCTGCACATCCGGTATCATCGGCCCTCTCTTAGTGGCTGCTAGCCGCGGAGGCTTGGTAGGCCCTGCATTGGGTATGTTTGGCTTCTCACTAGGTCTTGCATTGCCTTTTACCTTCTTCGCCTTCTCGCCCGGCATGATCAACAAGATGGCCAATGCCGGCGGCTGGCTGAATCAGGTGAAGGTGACACTTGGCTTTATCGAGCTGGCGCTGGCGCTGAAGTTCTTCTCCAATGCCGACCTCGTGAAAGGTTGGCGCATCCTCGACCGCGAGATATTCATCGCCATTTGGATTGTGATCGCTATTATGTTGGGCATGTACCTGCTAGGCAAGTTGAAGCTGTCTCATGATGATGCCAATGCCAAGAATATCTATGGGCAGGAGTATGTATCATTATTCAAGCTCTTCCTGGCTTTTGCCTCATTCACGTTTGCTGTGTATCTGCTACCTGGCATGTGGGGAGCACCGCTGAAAGGACTAGGCCAGTTCCTGCCACCTATGGGCACACAGGACTATGTGGTCTCGAATGCGGGCACGACTGCTGCGTCCGCCGGCAATACTGTGAGTATCGGAACAGGCGATAAGCCTGTAAAGTATGTGCAGGAAATGGAACGCCTGGAACCCGATGCTGTAAAAAGCCTGGGTCTCATGACCTACCTTGACTACAACGAGGCATTAGCAGCAGCTAAGAAAGCTCACAAGCCCCTGATGCTTGACTTTACAGGTATCACCTGTGTCAACTGCCGCAAAATGGAGTCTAAGGTTTGGTCGGCACCCGAAGTGCTTCAGCGGATGAAGAGTGATTTCATCATTGCGTCCCTGTTTTGCGATGCATCTCAGGTGAGCATCCCTAAGGATGAGCAATATCATTCTGATGCTTTAGGCGCAGACGTTACCAACCTGGGCGACAGAAGCCTCGATCTGCAGATCACCAAGTTTGGCTCCAATGCCCAGCCACTCTACTACTTCGTAGATGAGGACGGCAACAAGCTGGCCGACAAGGGCTACGGCTACGACCCGGACGTGTCCAAGTTCGTAGCACATCTCGAAGCCGTCAAAGCGAAATACAAAGAACTTCACCCTTAAGAACGCAATCTGTAGGAACGCCCCGCCCATCTTGGTGGGGGCGGCGCGTTCTTAATAGTAGGAGAGACCTCCTTTTAGGATAAACACCTAACCCATGGTCAAAAACATTTCCCTGGCATTGCCACCTCATGTTGTGGCAGATGAAAGCGCCTTTAGAATATCTGTTGCCGCAACGGCAGGCGTAAGCGCGGATCGAGTCACGGGCCATCGCATCCTGAAGCGCAGCATAGACGCACGATCACGCACCAAGGGCGTGCAGATTGTACATCAGCTTGATGTCTACATCGACGAGCCATTTCAGCCAGCCAAACCTTTCGATCCTGAATTAAAGGATGTACATAATGCTCCTTCGGTAATTGTCGTAGGCGCCGGTCCTGCAGGATTATTTGCCGCATTAAAGCTCATTTCTCTCGGCTTCAAACCTGTTATCCTGGAGAGAGGAAAGGACGTCCGCTCCCGCCGTCGCGACCTGGCAGCGATGAACAAGGAAGGCATCGTCAACCCGGAAAGCAATTACTGCTTCGGTGAGGGTGGGGCAGGTACCTATTCAGATGGCAAGCTCTATACGCGCTCTACAAAACGCGGAGACATCAATCGCATCCTCGAACTTTTCATACACTTCGGTGCAGATAGCCGCATCCGCTACGAAGCCCATCCGCACATCGGTACAAACAAGCTCCCGCACATTATCACAGCCATACGAGAAGGCATAGAACAGTGCGGCGGCGAAGTGCACTTTGCCAAGAAGGTCATTGGCTTTGATGTGCAGGACAATCATATTAAAGGGGTAAGAACAGAAGATGGCGCTAACTACAGATCCGACGCTGTAATCCTCGCAACCGGCCATTCTGCACGCGATATTTTTAGCCTGCTGCATCAACAAAACATACTGATTGAAGCCAAGCCCTTCGCCTTGGGCGTGCGCATTGAGCATCCTCAGGAGTTGATCGATTCTATCCAGTACCACTGCGCAGTTCGTGGAGACTATTTACCGCCGGCAGCTTATTCACTAGTGGCACAAGAATACGGGCGTGGCGTATTCTCCTTCTGCATGTGCCCCGGCGGCATCATAGCGCCAGCCGCTACAGCACCAGGCGAAGTTGTGGTCAATGGCTGGAGCCCCTCTAAGCGTAATAATCCTTACGCCAATTCTGGAACAGTAGTAGCGGTGCATGAAGAGGACTTTGCAGCTGCAGGCTTTAAAGGTCCCCTCGCTGCCATGCACTATCAGGCCGCGGTAGAAGCAAAGGCCTATGAAGCAGGCGGAGGTCGCCTTGTTGCTCCAGCACAGCGCATGGCCGACTATGTATCAGGCAAGCCTTCACAAACCCTCCCCGATTGTTCCTACTTGCCGGGCATACGCTCAACGAGCATTGCGAATGTCTTGCCTGCACCAGTCCATGTTGCCCTGCAAAAAGCGATAGTAGATTTCGGCAAGAAGATGAAAGGCTATTTCACCAATGAAGCAGTCCTCGTTGCGACAGAATCCCGCACGTCGTCCCCGGTACGTATTCCACGTGACAGCGAGACATTGCAGCACCCGCAGATCAAAGGCTTGTTCCCATGCGCAGAAGGTGCCGGTTATGCAGGAGGTATCGTAAGCGCAGCAATCGACGGAGAACGCTGTGCTATTGCGGCGCATCAACATACGTTAAGATACTAGTGCCGCACAGCCCCACACCAGCTCTTATTGTGGCTTAGTGGCCTTAAAGGTTTTCTGGAAAATATAGGCAAGCCCCAGCGGGGCGCTATTATTTAGCGATGGGCAACGCCCATTGACCTCTTCTACTACGTATAGATGCGTCTTACTCCTCAATAGTCTCCAGCCGCTCCACTTTAATAATACCTTCCAGTTCACCAAGCTTCTGGCACAGGTCATCAAGCTCGCTACGGTCATGCACAAACACTTTGATATTGCCTTCAAACACCCCATCCTTTGAGTCAATAGAAAGCGAGCGCATATTCATCTTCAGTTCACCAGAGATGATATTGGTGATTTTCTGAACAACACCCACGTCGTCCAAACCCGTAATGCGTACGCCGCTGAGAAACGCCAGTTCCTTGTTCACTGCCCACTTGGTCTTCACAATGCGGTGCCCATAGTGCGCCAGCAGCTGTGCTGCATTCGGACAATCGGTGCGGTGGATCTTCAGCCCTTCCCCTGACGTTACAAAGCCAAAAACATCATCTCCAGGAATAGGCTGACAGCACTGAGCGAGTTTATAAAGGATCTTATCAGAACTCTCTCCGAAAATAATAAGCTCAGCACCCTTCCCGGGCTTGATAGCCTTAGGCTCTTCTTCAACCTTGTGCTCGTGTTTTACTTCCTTGTCTTTTGGCAGGAGCTTATCTCCGTGGACGGCGAAATGCTCCTTCAGGTCTTTTACCTCAATGGCGCCAACAGCCACACCGTAATACAGGTCAAGCATCGACGCTTTCTTGAAGTAGATGCACAGCTCATTGATGTTGCTCGGAGTAAGCGCAACACCCATATGTGAGAGCTTGCGTTGCAGCATAGCCTTTCCTTCTTCAGCTATAAGCCGCTTCTCTTCCTTTAGGTAATATTTGATCCGGCTCTTCGCCTTACCTGTCGTTACAAAGGCCAGCCAGTCTTCGCTGGGTTTTTGCTTGGCAGAAGTAATGATCTCTACCTGGTCACCGCTCTTCAGTTCATAGCTGAGCGGTACGAGACGATGATTCACCTTGGCACCTATACATCTTGCGCCAAGCTCTGAGTGCACGTCAAAGGCAAAGTCCAGAGCAGTAGCACCCTTAGGCAAAACGCGCAGTTCACCCTTAGGGGTATAGAGATAGATCTCTTCTGTAAATACCTCAAGCTTGAAATCAGAAAGAAAGTCCAGCGTATCTGTTTCTGGGTTGGAAAGCACATCCCGGATATGCTTCAGGAAGTGATCGAGTTTACTTTCCTGCGCCGCCTGCTGTGGCGTTGCACCTTCCTTATACTTCCAGTGCGCAGCAAGCCCCTTCTCCGCAATCTCATTCATGCGGTGACTACGTATCTGCACCTCTACCCAACGCCCGCCTGGCCCCATCACCGTGGTATGCAACGCCTCATAGCCATTACCCTTGGGGACCGATATCCAGTCGCGCAGTCGCTCTGTACTAGGACGATAGTTGTTGGTGATAATAGAGTAAGCCTTCCAGCAATCTGCTTTCTCCCGCTCAGGCGGAGAATTAAGAATGATGCGGATAGCGAAGATGTCGTACACTTCCTCAAAGGCCACATGCTTCGTGCGCATCTTATTCCAGATAGAATGCACCGCCTTTGATCGCCCATAGATTTCAAAATCAAAGCCAGATTCCTCAAGCTCTTCTTTTAAAGGCCGGATGAACTCGTTGATATACTTGGTGCGCTCACGCTTTGTCTCTTTCAGTCCCTTGGTGATGTCCATAAACACCTCCGGCTGCGTGTACTTTAGCGCCAGGTCCTCCAGTTCACTCTTGATCTCGTAAAGCCCCAGACGATGGGCAAGGGGAGAGTAGATATAAGTAGTCTCACTGGATATCTTCAATTGCTTCTCCCGGCTCATACTGTCCATCGTACGCATATTGTGCATCCGATCAGCCAGTTTAATCAGGATAACCCGGGGGTCATCAGCAAGCGTCAATAATATCTTCCGGAAGTTCTCAGCCTGAATAGTAGTGTTCGCCTTCAGGTCTACGACATTGCTGATCTTGGTAAGGCCATCAATGATTTTCGCATACTGCTCACCAAACTCACGCGAAATATCATCGAGCGTCATCTCAGTATCCTCCACCACATCATGTAGTAACGCGCAAATAGCACTGGTTACTCCCAGTCCTATTTCCTCCACTGCAATGCGTGCCACAGCAAGCGGATGAAGTATATAAGGCTCCCCGCTTTTCCGTCTTGTGTCTTTATGTGCATCTGCTGCCAGTTCAAACGCCCTCCGCAGCATATCCCGGTCTCCTTTCTTAATACGAAGCTTCAACGCGCGCAGCAAGGCGCGATATTCACGAAGGATGAGGCGTTTTTCCTGTTCTTCTTTAGATATTGTTTGTCCCGTAACTACCTGCATATATGTACTCCCGCTCTGAAATCTGTTTCACTAATTTAGGAAATCTGCCCTTGGCAGATTTGTGAACATTTAGTGCGGTGCTATCGTGCTATTAATGAGTATTCACTGTAGTCATTCCATGATTCAATAAACTGAACCTGGGCTAACCCATCTGCTTTATTCTAATGGGGCAATGGGGTCCCACATTTATCGGATACTGAATCAGTGTTCCCAATATTGAGAATTCAAATACGTAAGTGCAATACCCACGTTTTATTCTAATATGGAAAAAGATACTCCACACTTACTCCATACATACTCTACACATACTCCACACATACTCCATACCTAAGGCGTCGGCAAGGCATTGTAGAGGTATCCACATAGCATAGTACTGCCGTACTACCGGCGTAGGTAAGCAGTACAAAATCTAGGTTCTCTTGCCGCGACATAGCTATTTCATGCTTCCCGCAAAAGCGGCACCTTCGACCCACTACTTCCTCAAAATCTACAGCCCTCAGGCCCGCTATCTTTGCGGCCATGAATAATGCAGCATTGCATGCCATTTCGCCCGTTGACGGTCGCTACCGCCGGCAGGTAGAAACCCTTGGTTCCTATTTCTCTGAAGCCGCACTGATGCGTTACCGTGTACGGGTAGAAATAGCTTATCTGCTCCACCTCGCGCAATATGGCGTTGTCACCCTGCCTGATAATATCTCTGAATCCTGGCTAAATGGCCTCTGGGAACAGTTCTCTGAAGAAGATGCATTGCATATCAAGCAAACAGAGTCGGTCACCAACCATGATGTAAAGGCAGTAGAGTATTTTATTAAGGAAAAGCTGGAAGCTAAAGGCGCGAAGGACATAACAGAATGGGTACACTTCGGCCTGACCTCACAGGACGTGAACAATACCGCCGTCCCGCTGCTGTGGAAAGAAGCACTGGAGCAGATATACTACCCGGCCATTCACGCCCTACTTGATAAGCTAAAAGCCCAGGCACAGGAGTGGAAAGCCATTCCGATGCTGGCTCGCACACACGGTCAGCCTGCTTCACCCACCATGCTGGGCAAAGAATGGTTCGTATTCGTAGACAGAATTGAAGGCCAATTCCAGGCCTTGAGAGGCATTCCTCACAAGGCGAAGTTTGGCGGCGCTACAGGCAATTTCAATGCCCATCATGTCGCTTTCCCGGATAGGGACTGGACAGCCTTTGGCAATGAGCTGGTAGAGCAAAGGCTTGGCCTAAGGCGCACCAGGTTCACCACCCAGATAGAGCCTTACGACGGCTTTGCCGCCCAGTGCGACGCCCTTAAGCGCATCAACAATATCCTCATCGACCTCTGCCGCGACATCTGGACCTACATCTCGATGGACTACTTTAAGCAGGCTACGAAAGAAGGCGAAGTCGGCTCTTCAGCTATGCCGCATAAGGTCAATCCCATCGACTTCGAAAATGCAGAAGGAAACTTGGGTATCGCCAACGCATTGTATGAACACCTGGCGGCCAAACTGCCCATCTCTCGTCTCCAGCGCGACCTTACAGACAGCACCGTCCTACGTAATATCGGCGTGCCTTTAGCCCATTCTATGATTGCTCTGAAATCTGTAGAAAAAGGACTCGGAAAGCTGCTCCTGAATGGACAAAAGCTGGAAGCAGACCTCGAAGCAAACTGGGCCGTAGTGGCCGAAGCCATCCAGACTGTCCTTCGTCGCGAGAAGTACCCTCAGCCCTACGAAGCGCTCAAGGCACTGACACGCGGTAAGGGGGGCATCAACAAGGATTCCATGCATACATTCATTGAAGGCCTGGACGTCAGCGACGAGGTAAAGAAAGAACTGAAAGCTATTACGCCACACAACTACACTGGCGTATCTTTCAATTATTAAGCGGAATTCCGCAGAGCATATTTGTTTAGCGATGGGCAAAGCCCCATCGCCTATGTAATCAGTGCAGGCAATGAATATTCCTCTGCCCCTATTAAAAGACCTGCAAGGAACGCCCGGCTTCGACGAGGCCGCATTCCTGCGTGCACATGAATTGGCCTCCCCTACATCGATCCGCCTGCATCCCTTAAAAGGGAAAGATCTTTTCCCTGACGCAGAGAGAATTCCCTGGCATCCCGATGGACATTACCTCACAGAGCGCCCGCTATTCACTGCCGACCCATTATTCCACGCCGGCGCCTACTATGTGCAGGAAGCCTCTTCCATGCTACTCCATCACTTTTGGAAACAGCTTTTTGATGGACAGAAGCGTCTACGCATTCTGGACTTATGTGCGGCACCAGGAGGTAAGAGCACATTACTAGCCTCAGAATTGGATCAGCACAGTCTGCTCATCTGCAACGATGCCATCCGCAGCAGGGCCGGCATCCTGGACGAGAACATCACCCGCTGGGGCTACACCAACACCTGGGTCACCAGCAACGACCCCCGCGACTTCGGACGGCTGACGGGCTACTTTGACGCCATCCTTGTAGATGCACCCTGCAGCGGCTCAGGCCTTTTCAGAAAAGACGCCCGGGCACTGGATGAATGGAGCCGTGAGGCTGTAGAGCTATGCAGCGGCCGTCAGCAACGCATATTGGCAGATGTGTGGCCGTCCTTGAAAGAAGGAGGCATCCTCTTTTATGCCACCTGCTCCTATTCGCCACAAGAAGATGAAGACATCCTAAGCTGGCTGGAAAGTGAGTTCGAGGTAGAAGGCGTCTCAGTCCCAATGCCGGGCGAATGGGGTGCTGTCCAGATCTTATCAAAGTCTGGTAAGCTAAGCGGCTACCGTTGTTTCCCTGACAGGGTGAAAGGCGAGGGTTTTTTTATCGCAGCACTTAGAAAAGCAGAGCCAGAAAAACCTTTCTACTACCCACGCTTCCGTGTCGCGCGGCTAAAGAAAGGAGAGGACGCCGCCCGGGAACTGCTGAGACCAGCTACTTATGCAGTAATAGAAGATCCCCGCCGCTCAGCGACAGCCATCTTTGCGGATCAGGAACCTGACTACCATTTGCTGAATGAAGTAGTCTACCTCCGGCGAGCAGGCGTGCGCTTAGGCACGCCAGCGCAAAAGGACTGGATTCCGGAGCATGACGTTGCCCTAAGCATAGATCAGCATCCAAATATCCCTAAATGGAATCTGTCGCGGGAAGATGCTCTACGTTACCTGCGCAAGGAGGAGCTTTCCAGTCCCGAGGGCATGGCAAAGGGTTGGTATGTAGCCAGCTATGAGGGCCGCGGCCTCGGTTGGGTCAAGGTCCTGGCCGTGCGGGTCAATAATTACCTGCCCAAGGGTTGGCGTATTCGCATGGAACTACCAGACGGAGGAGAAGATGGCTGGTGACAAACCTTTGATACTACGCTGCGGAAAATTGATTAGCTTAGCGGCAATCAAAACATTATTACGGCCTTAAATGAACCGTTTATTATTGACTCTCGGCGTTGTTGCATTATCGTTCGGCGCCTGCAACAAGGGCGACTCTACCACCTCTGCAGAAGAAGACCTTCGCAGCGGCACTTGGCGTCGTACTTCAGGAAAGGTTTTGTATAAGGATCCATACACCCGTAAAGATAGTCTGGTAGATTATGTGCTTACGGATAGCGCCTGCCGTAAGGACAATGCACTGAACTTTAAGGATGGTCGCGTTGGTACAATTGATCCTGGTTCCGTCCACTGTACAGCCGGTGAATACTTCAAGGAGTTTACTTGGGAAGTATCTAAGGATGAGAAGCATATTTCTCTCTATGGTGTCGCCGACTACTTTCCGGTCAATGATGTGGATGCCGAAATCCTTACCCGAACGTTGGGTTATCTGACAATTCGCTACAAGGTAGTAAACGCCGATCCTATTCACAGCACTTACGACACGCTTGTCTACACCGACGTTCTGCGCAGGTGATAACAGCTTTTTAATACGAAAGGCCGTCCCGCGCAACTGAGGGACGGCTTTTTTGTTGCCTTACATTTGCCCCGTTTTAAATTCTACGTAGAAAAAGAACACGTTATGATAAAGATTACCCTGCCTGATGGTTCCGTGCGTGAATATGCGCCCGGTACTTCGGCTATGGATGTTGCCAAAAGCATCTCTGAAGGACTGGCGCGAAAGGTGCTGGCCGCAGACGTGAATGGAGAGGTATGGGATGCCTCCCGCCCTATTGAAAACGACGCGACCCTTAAGCTGCTGACTTGGGATGATAAGAGTGGTAAGAGTACCTTCTGGCATTCGTCTGCCCACCTAATGGCCGAGGCGCTGCAAAGTTTTTATCCCGACACCAAGTTTGCGATCGGTCCTCCCATTGAGAATGGCTTCTACTATGACATAGATCTGGGAGAGCAGAAGCTAACTGAAGCTGATCTTGCTAAGATTGAGGCTAAAATGAAGGAACTGGCCAAGGGCAGCAACGCGTACGTTCGTAAGAACGTGCCGAAAGAAGAAGCTATTGGCTACTTCCGTCACAAGAACGATCCCTACAAGCTGGAGCTCCTGGAAGCACTGGAAGATGGCAACATCACTTTTTATACACAAGGTGAGTTCACCGACCTCTGTCGAGGCCCGCACATTCCCAACACTGGCTTTATCAAGGCGGTCAAGCTCACCAATATCGCTGGTGCCTACTGGCGCGGCGATGAAAAGAACAAGATGCTCACCCGTATCTATGGCATTACGTTCCCTAAGCAGCAGGAGCTCGACGACTACCTGACCCTGTTGGAAGAAGCAAGGAAACGTGACCATCGCAAGCTGGGCCGTGAGCTTGAACTATTTACTTTCTCTGAAAAGGTAGGCTCCGGTCTTCCAATGTGGCTGCCTAAGGGCGCCATGCTTCGCGAGCGCCTGCAGCGCTTCCTGCAGCAGAAACAGATGGAGATAGGTTATGTCCCTGTTGTGACGCCTCACATCGGCAGCAAGCAGCTTTACGTTACATCAGGCCACTGGGAAAAGTACGGTAAGGATTCCTTCCGCCCCATCACTACGCCCCAGGAGGGCGAGGAGTTCATGCTCAAGCCAATGAATTGCCCGCACCACTGCGAGATATATAAGTCTGCACCACGTTCCTATAAAGACCTGCCATTGCGTCTGGCTGAGTTCGGTACAGTATACCGTTATGAGCAGAGCGGTGAGTTGCATGGTCTGACACGTGTACGCGGCTTTACCCAGGACGATGCCCACCTCTTCTGCCGTCCCGAGCAGGTAAAGGAGGAGTTCAAGAAGGTAATAGACCTCGTCATCTTCGTACTGGACTCCCTGAACTTTGGTGAGTTCACTGCCCAGATATCCTTGCGCGACCAGGAAGACCGCAGTAAATACATTGGTTCTGAGGAAAACTGGGAAATAGCTGAGCAGGCCATTATTGACGCCGCCACTGAAAAGGGCCTGAAGACCGTTACAGAATATGGCGAAGCTGCATTCTACGGCCCTAAGCTGGACTTTATGGTGCGTGATGCGCTGGGACGTAGCTGGCAGCTGGGCACCATCCAGGTGGACTACAACCTGCCGGAGCGCTTTGAGCTGGAGTATGTAGACGCCGACAATAGTCGCAAACGCCCGGTAATGATTCACCGCGCGCCATTCGGTTCACTGGAACGCTTTATAGCGGTGTTGCTGGAGCACTGCGGCGGCGATCTGCCACTGTGGCTTTCTCCGGTCCAGGTGAAGGTTTTGCCTATTTCTGATAAGTACAATGACTATGCTGAATCCGTTATCACCCGCTTGGCAGCTGCGGATATTCGTGCTGAAATAGATGATCGCAGTGAGAAGATCGGCCGCAAGATCCGGGATACAGAGCTGGCAAAAGTTCCATATATGCTCATTGTTGGTGAAAAGGAGGCAGCTGATGGAATGGTTTCTGTTCGTAAGCACAAAGAGGGCGACAAGGGCGCAGTTACCATTGAGGACTTTGCGAAGGAATTGGAGTCAATTGTGAGCATGCAGATGGCAGGCAAGCGCACAGAACCTGTGGCATAAACTTTTCCTGACGGAAGCATAGCAATTCAATCATCGTCAATTCCGCTATTTTTGTGCGGAAGATTTTTCACTCAAAAACCTTTAATGCAGAAAAAACCGAAAGGCAGACAGCCCTTCAAACCAAGACAGAAAGAGCGGGAACACCGCATCAACGAAGAGATTACCGGACCAGAAGTCCGGGTGGTAGGAGATGATATAGAACCCGGAGTTTATCCCGTAGGCCAGGCGCTGCGCATGGCGCAGGATCGTGAGATGGACCTGGTAGAGATTTCTCCGCAGGCAGTTCCTCCAGTTTGCCGGATCATCGACTACAATAAATTCCTTTACGAGAAGAAGAAGAAGGATAAGGAGCAGAAGGCGAAGAGCAAGCAGAGCGAGGTGAAGGAAATTCGTTTTACTCCCAATACGGATGATCATGACTTCGACTTCAAGCTGAAGCACGCTGCCAAGTTTTTGCAGGATGGCGATAAGGTGAAATGTTATGTACAGTTCCGCGGTCGTGCCATCATGTTCCAGGAGCGCGGCGAGTTGATGCTGCTAAAGTTTGCAGAACGCCTTGCCGAATTTGGCGCGCTGGAAAGCATGCCTAAGATGGAAGGACGTCGAATGATTGCCATTTTTACGCCCAAGAAGAAGAAATAGTATTCACAACTCAGATAGAAAATGCGCCCCCTCCAGGGGCGCGTTTTTTGTTTATAGGTGTCTGGATAGTGTTCACGACGTACATTTCTTGCACAAAAATCAAATGCTATGGTACAGCAGAAAAAGGCAGGAGTAAGCAGGCTCTCGCTGATGTTCGATAGATTCTCAACCACTGCAACCCGGCTCACTGGCAGGCCCGCTGCTTTCATTATTGCAGTCATTATTGTAATTGTGTGGGCAGCAACAGGTCCCATTTTTAATTATAGCGAAAACTGGCAGCTGATCATCAATACAGGTACTACAATCATCACCTTCCTGATGGTGTTCGTCATCCAACAATCGCAGAACAAGGACACTGTAGCACTGCACCTCAAACTGAATGAGCTGATTGCCGCTACTAAAAGTGCCAGCAATCGGCTTATAGATATTGAAGACCTGACAGAAGAAGAGCTTACGGCGCTGAAACAGTTTTACATCCAATTGTCAGAGCTTGCAGAGGAAGAAAATGACTTGTTCAGCACACACTCTATTGACGAGGCAAAGAGCTTACACAAGTCCAAATTGCGACCCGGACATAAAGGTTTGACTGAAGCCCCGGAAAACATGCATCCCCATGCCCATCGCCATCTGGATGAACGGAATGATGAATTGCCAGAGGAAGCCTGACGTCTTTAGGAGAGGTATTTAGCTACAATAGGTACTCGCCGGCCCACACCAAAAGCCTTGGGGGAAACACGAATGATAGGGCAGAACTGATTCCGTTTATACTCGTTCATATTGACCAGTCGAAGGATGCGAGCCACCAGCGCTGCATCAAATCCCATGGCAGCAATCTCCTTTGGTCCCTGCCGACGCTCTATATACTGATAGAGTATCGCGTCCATGATAGCATAGTCGGGCAGGCTGTCACTGTCTTTTTGACCCGGGCGAAGCTCCGCGCTCGGTGGTTTTCTGAGAATATTTTCAGGGATGATCTCTCCGTTACGGTTGATGTAACGAGCCAGCTGATAGATCTGCTGCTTATACAGATCACCCAGCACACCAAGACCGCCAGCCATATCTCCGTACAAAGTGCCATAGCCGGTAGCCAGCTCGCTCTTGTTAGAAGTGTTGAGCAGGATATACCCGAATTTATTGGACATTGCCATCACCAGGTTCCCGCGTATCCTGCTTTGTAGGTTCTCTTCTGCAACCGAGAAAGGTAGCTCTCCAAACTGGGGCTGGAGCGCCTGCATCATCTGGTCGAATATCGGCGCAATGGCAATGGTATCATACCGATTGCCGAGATTCTCGGATAGTTGCTCCGCATCGCTTACAGAATGCGATGTTGAGAATTGTGAGGGCATGAGCAGCGCACGCACATTGTCCGCACCAAGGGCCTCTGAAGCCAGGGCCAGAACAACTGCACTATCGATACCCCCGCTACTAGCTACGATGGCTTGCTTAAAGCCCATCTTGCTGAAGTAATCCTGGATGCCGACAATCAACGCCCGGTAGATCAGGTCAATATTGCGGGACTCTTTGAAGGTCTCAGGAATGTCCTCTATCTCTGCTATTTCTTCTTTTCTGCGCAGGGCTGCTTGGGTAAACCGACCGTCCGCCCCCAACTCAACACAGTTGAGCATTTCCTGGAAGTAGGGCATCTCCAGCACCACATCCCCATTGCCGGCCATTACCATAGAGCCGCCGTCGAAGACCACTTCCGTCTGCGAGCCAATGGCATTGCAATACACCATGGGCAGCCCGTACTTCTCTACGTTCTCACGCACCACATGCCTACGACCCTCGCCATGTATATAGTCGAACGGCGATGCGCTCAGATTGACCATCAGTGTTGGCTGTTGTTTGATCAGCTCATCCATCGGGTTGATCCGGTATAGCGGATCGTCTATCAGGTTCCAGATGTCTTCGCAAACTGTGACTGCAAGGCGATGCCCTTTGAACGGCACGACATGCCAGTCAAAAGCGGGCTCAAAATACCGGTACTCGTCGAAGATGTCGTAGGTAGGCAACAGCGTCTTATGAATAACAGCCTTGATCTCTTGCTCGTGCAGAAAATAAGCTGCGTTAAACAGGTTCTTGCCTTCAATGCGCGGATTGCGTGCGGGTGCACCTACCAGCACAGCAATGGAGTCTGCCTCCTCACGAATGCGGTCAATGGACTTCAGGCACTGCTCAATAAAGTCCTCAAACTCCAGGAAGTCCCGTGGCGGATAGCCACATACGCTAAGCTCTGAGAAGACAATCAGATCGCCACCGCCCCCTTTGGCTTCGCGGATAGCAGCTACGATCTTGTCGGTATTCGCCTCGAAGTTTCCGATGTGATAATTCTGTTGGGCGAGGTAGATTTTCAATGCCTTGGTAGACTCTTTCATGGCTAGGAGGAGGAAAGACCTGAATAGGCTCCAAAAGTAATGCCCGTGAGGAAGCACGGGCATTACGGGTTGGGTAAAACAGTTCGTTAGAAGAACAGCCCTATCCTGAGCGCTACATTATTCAGGCGTGTATTCGCATCGCGGAACTTGCCGCTGTAGCCAAGGTTCTTTGCGTCAAAGAGGTCAGGCTTGGTGGCATCGGGAGCAAAGCCATTATTGAAGAACAGGCCGAGGTATACCATCAGCTTATTGCTCACCGGATATTCTAAGCCCGCTCCGAGATTCATCTCGAAGAGTATGGGTGCAATGGCACCAAAGTCGCCGGTGATCTTTGCTTTGGTATCCGATACTGACTTTAATGTAGTGGTGCCAGTATCATAGTAAGTAACTGTATAATCCGCTTTCTTCGAGATGTTGATACCTGCTGTCAGTCCGGCCTGTCCAAAGAAGCGAAATCCATTGATCATGTCACTGCGCAGCTTCAGTGCCAACGGTACCTCGAGATACTGAAGGCTGTAGTCGAAATCAGCACTGATCACTTTATTCTTTTGTGGAGTGGGGTCTTTGGCGGTGGCAATGATCTTACCACCTGTAGATGTGATCTGTATACCACTGATCAAACCGTAATTAGGCGCAAAGAAGTAATCGGCCATGATGCCGTAGGTGAAACCTAGTTTGGTCCCGTTGCTTTTTACTCCGAAATCCTTCTCGTCGTCAGTGGATGCTGTAGGCTTCATCCAGCTAATGTTGGGGGCTATAAAGGCGCCGAAGTGGACGCGATATAAGTCAATATAGGGCAGGGGTGGTGGCGGAGGTCCGTCCTGTGCCAGTGCAACGGCTGCACTGATGGCCATAAGACAGGTAAGCAGAATTGTCTTCTTCATAAACGGTGTGTTGGGTTAAAAGTAGGGTCTGCAAAGTTCAGGCCATACTGCTACCGCTTATTTTCGCACCACAAAATGTCTCTAGTCATTCTCTCTGCCCCTGCCCGTAAGGCCGCGCTTTTAGCCGGACTCGTAATGTGTTGTTGTCTGTCTGCGTGTCACAACGAAAATGGTACACCCAAAGTCTCGGAAGAACAGATCACGCTGAATACCCGCCGCTTTGATCGCGACCTGGCTGCCATTGACACCAACCACATTCCCGAAGGCCTGGAGGCTGTGCGCCAGAAGTATCCCGACTTCTATGATTTCTGGATCACCAACCTGATGCCATTCGGGGCGCACGGCGGTGAAGACACTTCGGCTAAGGTGCGTCAGCAGCTGCACATCTTCCTTACCTACAAAGATTTTCGCGGTCTCTTCGATACGGTGGCTAAACACTTCCCGGATACGAAGAGTATTGACGAGCCCCTACGCAAAGGCTTTGCTTATTACAAGCACTATTACCCTGCTAAGGGCGTCCCAAAGATTGTCTATTTCGTTTCCGGTCTGAACAAGTGGAGCGCCGTGACGGCAGATACCGGCCTTGTAGGCATCGGGCTTGACATGTTCCTGGGCGGCTCTTATCCTTTCTACAAGTCTGTGCTCATCCCGGACTATATGTATCCGCAGCTGCGCCCTGAGTACGCACCCGTTTTTACCTTTCGCGCTATTTACGAGGACAAGCATCCTTTCCAGCCTGAGAACAAGACGCTCCTGGATATGATGGTGCAGCGCGGCAAGGAGCAGTATTTCCTTTCCAAAGTCCTGCCTTTCCTGTCAGACGACACAAGACTTGGATTTACCGAAGCGCAGACCAAATGGTGCGAAGGGAATGAGGCGCTCATCTACAATTTCTTTGTCAAGGGCAATATGCTCTATGAAACGAATTGGGGCAAGATCATCCGCTACGTGAACGACGGGCCTACTGCTGCAGGCATGCCAGCGGAAAGCCCGGGCAATGTTGGTACCTGGCTTGGCTGGCAGATTGTGAAAGCTTATGCTGCTAAACACCCGGAGTTGAGCCTGGAAGAGATTATCGCAGTGAAGGACGCACAGGCTATGCTGCAGGAGAGCGGCTATAAGCCGAGGAGTTAAGAGTTCCAGTCTACATCATCAATACATACTTGAATGAAGTCTCTTTACATCGCTGCCTTATTGCTGATAGGCGCAGGCAATGCCGCTTTCGCTCAGCTTTCAGAAACTGACAAGGTGAAGACCTCGCTTGCCGGCACGGACAATGCAGACACGATTGCCTGGGTGCGCAGCGGCGTCTTCCAGGTAGGCCTCAACCAGGGCTACCTGCACAACTGGGCTGCCGGGGGTGAAGTCGTTTCGCTGGCTGTGGATGGACTGCTCAGCGGCAACATCACCCGCTATTATCACAACCAGATATGGAGCAACAGCGTTGACGCCGCCTACGGCTTGTTCTACGCCTATTCCAATCACTTTGTGCCGCGCAAGGTGAACGACCGACTCGATTTCACTTCCAAATACGGTGTGCGGCTTAAGAACAGGAAGCACTACTACTTCACCGGCCTCTTCAACTTCAAGAGCCAGTTCACACGCGGATACGATTACAGTGTGCCCGACTGGCAGACCTTCTCTACATCCAACTTCATGTCGCCGGGCTACTTCACCCTGGCTGCCGGTATCGAATATCGTGGCGGCACAACTGTCTCCATTTTCTTTTCTCCCGCGGCCCTGCGCCTGACTGTTGCAGATGAGAAGTACACGATTCGCAAACCCGAAGGCGCGTTCGGTATCCCGTATGGCAAGCAGAGCCGCATGGAGCTCGGTGCTTATTTCACAGGACGCTACACGAAGGATATTACGCCTACCATCAACTACAAGACACGCCTCGACCTCTACGCCAATTACCTGGCCAAGGACAAGACGGACACGCTGGGCAATGTGGTGAAGAAGGACAATCCCGGGAATATTGACATCTTCTGGGACAACCTCGTCAGCATTAAGCTCGGCAAGTATTTTAATCTCAACATCGCGCTCACTGCCATTTACGATAACGATATTCCGTACGATTCACAGTACGAAGACGCAACGGGCCAGATGGTTACCAAGGATGAGCCCGGAACGAGCCTGGGCTGGTGGCAGGTGAAGGAGGTGATGAGCTTTGGGTTTGCGTATAGGTTTCATTAGCGCCCGCAATATCTTCTGAAGTACGGACTACACGACCAGAAGATTGCACGGATTCGTTATCATTGGCATTCCATGATGCGAGACATCTTATTCAGCATAGTGTGCATTCTGCAAGGCGTCACAGCACTTGCACAGCTTAAGGCCGAGGATCAGGTCGGCGTTGCTGCATTTATCAGCAATGTAAAAGCCGGACGGAAGGAGACGATTGCCAGCCGTACCTACTATCCTTTGCGCAGAAAATACCCTTTACACGACATAAAGAACAAGCGTGAATTCCTGCAGCGCTATGATGAGCTATTTGACAGCAAGCTGGTGGATATGATCACAAAGTCGTCGCCTGATAAAGACTGGTCGCAAGTGGGGTGGCGCGGCATCATGCTTCATGATGGCCAGGTATGGCTTGATGATGATGGCAAGCTCGTGGCCGTAAACTATGAATCAAAGGTCGAGGAGCGGAAACGCATGGCGCTGATTGAGGCAGATCGTCGCCGTCTCTATCCCGGCGTCAGGCAGTTTAAGGAACCGGTGTGCATATTGGAGACCAGTAAGTATAGGGTGCGCATAGACGAAATGGCTGACGGCGCCTTCCGCTATACATCGTGGCCACGAGCCAAGGCTATGAGTGAGAAGCCCGACCTGATTATAGAGCACGGCGAGTTTGTACCCGAAGGTTCGGGAGGCGACCACAGCTATCAGTTTAAGAACGAAGGCTACGTATACCACTGTCGCATAAACGTGATGACGGATGATAAGTCGCCTGATGCAGTATTGGAGATTGAGAAGGGAGGACACACTGTTCTTTCTCAGGCAGCCAGGATCATCCGGTGAGGCGCGCAAAAAGACATATTCTAAAGCCTTCAGCTCTTGTCCGGACATAAGACCTTTTTCAATTGGAGCACTGGTAAGGACAGCGCGTTGGCGTTGCACCATATGCTGGCCGATAATCGATACGATGTGGGCACGCTGCTTACCACCGTAAATGATCATTACGGTCGTGTAAGCATTCACGGGTTGCGGGAGAGCCTGCTTATGGCCCAGACAGAGGCGATGGGAATGCCGGTGGAAGTAGTGAGGCTTCCGGAGCATGTGACCAACGCCACCTACGAAGGCATCATAGGTGAAGCGACTGCGAAGCTGCTGGAGCAAGGCTACACACACGCCGGCTTCGGCGACATATTCCTGGAAGACCTGCGCGCGTATCGCGAGCGACAATTGAATGCTGTGGGCTTAAAGGCTGTATTTCCGCTCTGGAATTGCACCACTTTAGATCTGGCCAATCGTTTTTTCGAGAGCGGCTTCAAGGCTGTGGTGCTTTCAGTGGATGCGGCAAAGCTGGATGTCTCTTTCGTTGGACGCGACTATGATGAGTCTTTCCTCCGCGACCTTCCGACCGGTGTTGATCCTTGCGGAGAGAATGGCGAGTTTCACACCTTCTGTTATGATGGGCCGATCTTCCGTCACCCGGTGCCCTTTGAAAGGGGTGAAAAAGTCTACCGGGAGTATCCTTTGAGCGAGCAGGAAGTCTCGGGCTTCTGGTACTGCGATCTGGTTTAATAGCTGGAATATTTTCTCCTTGTACCCGGGGGCAAAGCCAATCCAGCGGTCGCTAATGCAGATATGACAGTCTATCACAGCGCCCTTTGCTTCTTAAAAAAGTTTTTGCTGCCTGATGATGTTATCAGGCAATGCAGACAAACGTTCTTGCTGGCTGATGATGTTATCAGGCAATGCAGACAAACGCTTTTGCTGCCTGACAATGTTATCAGGTACCGTAGACAAGCGCTTTTGCTGCCTGATAATGTTATCAGGTACCGTAGACAAACGTTTCTGTTACCTGATGATATTATCAGGTGGCGCAGACAAACGCTTTTGTTACCTGATAATGTTATAGGGCAGCGCGGACAAAAGTTTTTGTGTGATGGCTATCGGGCATTAATGCGAAATATCATACCTCGAGTATCTATGTTAGTTAATGATGCGCTAATGTGTTTTTAATCAATGCTTTATAATAAATAAACTTAATAAAGATTCATTCATTGCAACAGCTGGTTGAGGCTTTCTTTGTGCGGCACACGAAAAATTTATACACACAAAGAAATCTTATGAAGAAAAAGCCATTGTTTTTAGGCAACCCATTTCAGAATGCAATGATGATCTCCTTCGAGCGGGCCATCACCATCTCTGCCTATACAGATGCCGCTTTGTCGGCCAGCCCGGCTCATGCTGCAGAGTATGCGCTCTATCACCCACTGCACGTCGCGCTGGTGAATGCATATAGTGCATGGATAAATGGTAGGGGATCGCAAAAGAGCTCTACCACAACGCTGAGAGGATTATTGAAAGAGCTGACCAGGCAAGTGCGGGATTGGGATTGGGAAATCCAGGCATTTGCCAAGAAGGGCACTGCCGAATATGAAAAGTTCTTTCCGAATGGCCGGTCGGCATTTAGCAAAGGAAAGCAGCAGGTGCGCATTGGCGTACTGCGTGCACTGAGCGATGCGCTGGGTGAGGTGACACCCGTGCCTGCCGTAAAATCGGTAGTGGATGATTTCCTCTCAGATCTTGTTGCTGTCAATACAGCTCAAAAAGGTAAGATCAGCATAAAGGACACGCTGAGCGAGGCGGTGGACACGGCCCGCAACGAGGCCAGCGAGGGATTATTCCTCGTGCTCCTAAAGCTGCTTACTGCCAACTATAAAAATCCGGAAGTAGTTGGTTCCTTCTTTGACCTGGAACTCATCCGCAAGGAAAAGCAAACTGATTTTACCGGCCATGTAGCACAGGAGACTCGTCGCACTATTGTGAAGCGCAGCCTGCCGGACAATTACCGCCTAACCATCTTCAATAATGGTCCTGTAGACCTTATTTACTACTTCACTAACATCAGGAATGGTGCGAAGCCTATTGGCGTGACTGGCCTGAATCTGAAGTCGTCAGAATCAATGACGGTAGATGCATCCCAGCTCGGCAATCCGGCACTGGACAAATACCTCACAGTGTATAATGCTTCCGAGATCATGGAAGGCGAGTGGCTAGTGGAGCTTTAATAGGGAATAGAGAATAGGGCATAATGAAAGCCGGGGCATTGCTCCGGCTTTTTTGTGTTTATGCTTTGGCGGTCAGTGACCGCTTTCCGCCGCATCGAAGTATGGAGACTTTGCTGAGCGGGGAGGGAATTGGCCATTCCCAGATGTATTCCGCAGCATTGGATTTTGCAATCGCTAGTGTACGAAAGATGGGCGTCTGCCCCAGCGGGGCTATCTGTCTGTAGCAAAAACCGGCCGATTCTTCCGTTCATGCCTCGTAGAGGCTACCTGTGTAAGGGTGCATATGTGACAGGTAGCCTCTACGAGGCATCCCGAACAGGTCTTTTCTGCTACAGACAGATAGCGCCTACAGCGCATTCCGCGCCTTTCGTACAGTAATGATTTTGCAATCCGACGCAATATTGGTTGGGATTTGCAATCCCCGCTTCCTCACAACAGCTTAAGCCGATTAACTACCTCCATCACACCATCCTTATAAGTAGCACCGATTGTCAGCCTCTGGTTTGCTACGACAACACAGTTGCCATCTATCTCGCTCACCTGCGCAAGGTTGACGATGTAGGATTTGCTGATGCGGAGAAAGGCCGGATGCGCACTTAGAGATTCCTCTATGCTCTTCATGGTGCTATGGATCACCAGTTTCGAACCTCCCAGCCATAAGCGCACGTAATCCTTCAGTCCTTCTACGATGGCCAGCTCACTCAGGTCGATGCGGATGAGGCGGCCGTCTGCGCGGACAAACAGCATGTCCGGTTGTTGATGACTTGCCGTGCCTGCAGGCTGTGTGGCGGTATGCAGCGCCTGCGCCTTATGCACTGCCTTCAGGAAACGCTCAAAGGGAATGGGCTTGAGCAGATAGTCTACCACATCCAGGTCGTAGCCGGCAATGGCAAACTCTGAATAGGCAGTAGTGAAAATGGTAAGCGGCACCTGCTTCAATGCCCGCAGGAAATCAATGCCGCTCATCTCCGGCATGTTGATGTCCAGCAGCATTAGGTCCACCGGCTGCCGACTGAGGAGCGCAAATGCCTCCAGCGCATTGGAGCATTTGCCGGCAAGGCTCAGGCCCGGCGTTTTGGAGATGTAGGTTTCCAGGATATCCTGAGCCAGGGGCTCATCGTCTACGATTAGTACCTGCATGTATCAGCTCAGGTTTACGGTCACTTCGGTGGTGAATATATGATCCTCGCAGCCGGCATAGATGGTGTGCCTGCCGGGAAAGAGCAGATGCAGCCGCTGCCGCAGGTTTTGAAGACCTATGCCTTTTTCTGCAGGAGGCGCGGCGGGCACTTCCTTACAGTAATTGCGTCCGCGTATGTGAAGCACGCTTTCTTTTATCACGAAAGAGAATTCAACAAACATGTCGTCGCTGATGATCCTTGTGCCATGCTTAAAGATGTTCTCCAGCACGGGCAGCCAGAGCAGCGGAGGTAGGGCATAGTCACGGTCAGCCTCCACACGGAACTGCATCTTCCCTACGTCCTTAAGGCGCAGCAATTCCAGGTCGGTATAGGCCTGGATGATACCGGCTTCTTTCTCGAAAGGGACCACAGCCGTGCCGCCTTCATAAAGCAGCGAGCGGAGAATGGCCGACAGCTTCAGCATAGCTTCCGGCGCAGCGGAAGAATCCTTGAGGGTCAGCGCATAGATATTGTTGAGTGTATTGAACAGGAAATGCGGCGCCAGCTGGCTTTGCAGGAAGGCAAGCTCCGTCTCCGTCTGCTGTTGCTTTGCTTGTTCGGCAGCCCTGCGCTGACGGGCATAGTCATTCATATACCACGCCATGCTAAAGACAAAGACCCACATCAGGTTGCCGACAAAGTAGGACCAGGTCTCACTCAAAAGAGTAGCTGCAGACCAGGATGTTGAAACAGGAGACGTGATCATGCCTACCTGTTGCAGCTTGTCTACATCGATATGCGCATCTGCCATCTTTAGGCCGATAGTGTAGCATACAGAGATCCATCCCACATGCAGTGCCAGCCAGCATGCATATGCGAGGCGCTTCTTCCGCTGAAGCAGGCGCGGTATGAGAATGAGATTATTGACAAAGACAAGAAGGAGCTGCAACACGAAGCCCGTGCAGATCACCCACCAATACCAGGGCGAATGCAGAAAGCCGTAATGATACTCCTTGTCATTCTCCACATTCATGCCGTGCGCCAGCAGGATAAGGCTGGGCCAGAGCAGGACATTGCGCAGTACGCGGTTGCGCAGCAAGTTGCCGGCTCTGGTAAGGATGGCGGAAGCATTCATCTGGATGCAAAGAAGCGTTTTGGGCGACTGCACGCCAAATTCTTTAGACAAACACCTATCCTGACCCGACGAAATAGTGTTCCGGGCGGGAGCCTGATGTTTGTCTAAGATCCAACCTTGTTTGTCTAAAACATTTTATGGGGTGTTTGTCGCTCCGGTTCTTTGCTCCTATAAAACACTACAAGCATGAAAGCAATCATCACAGCGGCTGTCCTCTTACTCCTTACAGCCAATGCTTCCCTCGCGCAGCAGGCTCCTTCTAAGACCATCATTCAACCGGAGGCACTACATCGCCTCGATTCCCTGTTCCACTACCTGGAAACGACCGGTCTTTATAACGGGAACATACTGGTAGCGACGGGAGGGGAGAAGAAGGCATTTGCCGCGATAGGCTACGCAAACCTGGAGACTAAGGAGCCTCTGACGGAATCCTCCACCTTCGAGCTGGCTTCCTGCTCCAAGCAGTTTACGGCAGTAGGTGTTCTGACGCTTGTGGCTAAAGGCAAGCTGCGCCTCGACCAAACTGTGGAGAGCATTATCACTGGCTTCCCTTACAAGGGTGTCACCGTCCGGCACCTGCTCAATCACACAGGTGGACTGCCCGACTATATGGAACTGATGACGGAGCATTGGGACCATAGCCGCATTGCAACCAATAAAGACGTAGTTGCCATGCTGCAGCAATATCATCCCGAAAAGCGCTTTGAGCCCGGCACTAAATGGGAATACAGCAATACAGGCTATGCGTTGCTGGCCTCAATTATTGAGAAGGTATCGGGCAAAAGCTTTGCGGCATACATGAAAGAGGCGGTCTTCACACCACTGCACCTGAATCATACACTGGTGTACATGCGTCGCTATGCACCTCGTAAGATTGAAGGCTATGCATACGGGTATGTGCAGGACAGCACCGGTGCCTATAAGCTACCCGACAACGTGAAGGAATCGGCTATGGTTATTTACCTGGATGGCATTGCCGGAGACGGCTGTGTGAACACAACAGCAGGCGACCTATTGACATGGAACAATGCAGTACGCGATCAAAAGCTGCTTCCTGCGACGCTATGGAAAGAGGCGCTTACTGCACCAATGATCGACGGCAAACGCACCAATTATGGTTTCGGTTTCCAGGTGGTGGAGAATCCGGAGCGCGGCAGGGTCCTGATGCACAATGGCGGCTGGCCTGGCTACACCACGCGTAATGTATTGTACCTGGATAAGGACGTGTCGCTTATTTACCTCAGCAATAAAGAGCAAAGTGGTGCAGTGATGGAAGCCAGCTGGACAGCAGTAAAGAATATTGTTTTTGGCCAGCCCGCTGAGTTTCCGAAGCCACTGGTACAGACAGTTGCCGACGTAGATAAATCTGCGTACACACTCTACAGCGGTACGTACGTATCAGCAGAGATGCCCGACTTTGAGCTCAAGGTAAGGACGAGCGATGGCCACCTGTTTATCCAGGCCACAGGCCAAAGCGAAGCTGAGGTAATGCCTGAAGCTCAGAACCGCTTTTTCATTCCCGACTTCCCGATTACTATAGAGTTTCTCGCAGAGGGCTCAAAGCCTGCATCGACTCTGGTGCTGAACCAGAATGGGAAGCATGAGTTCAAGCGGAAGCTTTAATGCTTAAATCATCGTAGCGCCTGCTTTTTCGTTCGCATCGTAAAGTTGAGGTGGAAATATTCTGAAAGGAGGCTCTTTATTTTCGACCAGTTCACAAAAGAGTGTTTTTTGTTGTGCATCCTTTCTCTTATCATTGTGCACAAATCACACACAATTATGTTTGAATCAGTTAAAAAGGTTTTTCAGAACTATGCAACCTTCAGTGGCCGCGCCAGCCGTGCGGAATATTGGTGGTTCTTCCTTTTCTGGCTACTTGTAAGCATCGGGCTTGATGTCATCCAGATTTATACCGGAATCATTTATCTCTCTCTGCTTTGGAGCCTGGCTATCATCATTCCGAGTATTGCAGTTGGCGTGCGTCGCATGCACGATGTTGGCAAGAGTGGATTGTATCTTCTAATCCCGATTTATAGCCTGATACTGGCATGCACAGCAAGCGACCCGGGAGCAAATGAGTACGGCCCAAACCCCAATGAGCCATATGAAGCTTTTGATTTTGAAAGCAATCAGCTACAGGCCTAACAATGTCTGCCTGTAGCTGATCCTGGCCTACCAGAAAGTCTGATAGAGCAAACAGCAGTAGCCGTCATAAGAGACGCTACTGCTGTTTTTCTTTAAGCAATTCGTTGCTGCTGAACTGCAATACGGTCAGGTGAAAGCAGACATGCCCCGGCTGCTCCCTACCGCTTCAAAATAAACTTCGCTACATCAAACTGATTGGCCGCATCAGTAACGCGCACGACATACAGCCCATCATTATGAACCGCCATATCCACCATCCACAAGTCATCATCCACATTGCGCTCTTCCACCATCAGGCCTGTCATCGTGTAAATGGCAATGTGGTAACGACCTTCCTGTTTCATCTTGATCCAGATGTTTCCCGTGGTGGGATTAGGATATAGCTTGTCTATGATCTGCGTTGTTGTTTCCGGCTGTGGCGCATCGTCGCTGGTGCGGTACCGGGCAGAGTAGGGCGTTATGATCAGCGGAAAGAAGTTCACCTTGATCTTGCTGTCTCCTGCTTTGGCCAGCATATCTTCCATATCATACTTGCCACCCTCAGCCTTGCTTTTACCGCGCGCATCGCCCACGATCAGCACCACCCGCTTGGTGCGTGAGCGCCAGAACTTTTGATTGGCTGCCTCGATAAAGGCTTCGTAAACCGACTCAGGCAGATCGCAGCCCGAGCTCACTTTCAAAGAGTCAACGTATTCCTGGGCAGCATAATAATCCGTCTCGAAGTCGCGGAAGCTAAACCAGGTATTACTGTCACACTGCAGGTCGCGATAAGTGGCAATGGCAAGACGTACATTCTTCTTCTCTCTGAGTTCTGCAATGATCTGGGCCATGCCTTCCTTCACCTGTGCTATATCATCGCTCATGCTGCCCGTCACATCCATCAGGAAAAGCACATCGCCATAGTCCACGTTGTTCTTGCAGATGATATCCGAGATATTGCGCCGCAGCAGGTCTGCGCTCGCGATCAGCTTCATTTCGCCTTTGGTAATATCGGCAAGCCGGGTAAAGCTGTTAACCGTAGCCGTATCGTAAGCCTTATCATCCAGAATAGGCGGCAGCGTTACTTCCAGCTTCATAAGCGAATCAAACTCTTTATCCACTACAACGTCCTCGCTGACGGTGTCCGGGTTCACCAACGGGAGTACGTCAGCTTTAGGGGCATCGACCGTGTCGGGCTTCTTTTGTTCCTGCGTCGAAGATTCGTGCTTGCAGGCAAGGAGGCAAAGAGGAAGGGCGAGAAACAGTAGCTGGTGTGCGATACGCATAAGGCAGGAGATTTATTTGCGTGAGTAAAAGCCGACTACCCATAAAGAACGATAGAATTGTCATAGTTATTTCATCTGGCAGACGCTGAAAAAGCAGCATTCACCTCAATCTGGTATTAGGTAGCAAGTATCAGCTACCAGCAGGGACCCAACGTGTTAATCTATCAACGTATCAACCTATCAAGGTGTAGTATGTTGCAGCCAATATAATAGATGACAGTAGCTCAGGTTTTCCATAAATCTCACGTCTGCCGCCTCACCCACATAAATTTGAATCATGAAGGGAACCGCGGTCGTTAGCATCAGCAGATATGCGCAGAATGGCATTGTGGAGATGCAGGATACACTAGCTGCAGAAGAGCCGCTCGGCCTCTACCTGCAACACGGCTCTGAAGGCGCCCAAATCACACAGTCCATGTCTGTCACCATGCGTACGCCTGGTGCAGATGCGGTATTGGCTGCGGGCTTCTTATTTACAGAAGGCATCATCAGTAAGGCTGCCGATATAGCATCCATAACCGAAGCGGCTTTAGGCGAGAACACAGTATTGATAAAGCTCAGTGAGAGCGCACAGCCGGTATTGCGGAATGCCGAGCGCAACTTTTACACCACATCAAGTTGCGGCGTATGCGGAAAGGCAAGCATTGAGGCCATCAGGGTGGTGTCCCACTATTCTAAGACAACGGAGGATAGGCTTAGTGTAGCTCCCGCAATCCTCTACAAACTGCCCAATGCGGTTCGTGCCCGGCAAGACACATTCAACAGCACCGGCGGACTTCACGCCTCAGCCCTCTTTTCACTTGACGGCGACTTCATAGCACTAAAGGAAGATGTAGGCCGCCACAATGCCCTCGATAAGCTGATTGGCGAGGCATTCCTGGAAGACCGCCTGCCTCTGGATCAACATATACTACTACTCAGCGGACGCGCTTCCTTTGAGCTGGTTCAGAAGGCGGTAATGGCCGGCATACGCATTATCGTGGCTATCGGCGCACCTTCTAGCCTGGCAGTGCAACTGGCAGAGGAGCACGGCATAACTTTGACTGGCTTTCTGCGCGGGGACCGGTTCAATGTGTACACACACGCCCGGCGCATCAGCACAGCAGTTTAAGAGCATTTATGAAGATCCGGATCAAGGGAGCCTCGCTTCGCCTGCGCCTCAGTAAGTCTGAAGTGGCAAGACTGGCGGCATCGGGCAGCGTAACAGACGAAACACCATTTGGCGACAGGACGTTCCGGTATGCCGTGCAAGGCTCTGCATCTGACCCTACGATTTCCGCAACATTTGCAGGCGATACAATCACGATGCACGTGCCTAATGAACAAATCCGGGACTGGGACAAGAACGATGTAATAAGTATTGATGCACACATGCCTTTGCCCTCAGGAGGCAGCCTCTATCTCCTGCTGGAAAAGGACTTTCAATGCCTGGACAAGACAACCGAGGACCAGTCGGACAACTATACCAATCCAAATAAAACCTGTTAGGGAATGGCGGAGCAGGAACTGATACCCGGTGCGGAAGGTCCGGAGCATTTTACCGGACTAAAGCTGGGGCTTGTCATGAAGACGGCGGCTGGTATTCCTGCTGTGCTTTCTTCCTTCCGGCAGATCTATGGGGAAGCTGGTTTAGTGCGCGGTATGAAGGGCCTCTGGATGATGAACAAGAAGGGTGGCTTTGACTGTCCGAGCTGTGCATGGCCCGACCCTGACGATGAGCGTTCCCGCATAGCAGAGTATTGCGAGAACGGTGCAAAGGCGGTGGCAGAAGAAGCCACGACAAAGAAGCTCACCCCTGAATTCTTTGCACAGCACTCCATAGCCGAGCTCGCTGCCTTAACGGATTTTGAGATAGGCCGCAAGGGCAGGATTGCGCAGCCCATATATGTGCCCGAAGGCGGCAGCCACTACCAATCCATTAGCTGGGAAGATGCATTCACAAAGATTGCCGGGAAGCTTAATGCACTCGCTTCGCCCGACGAGGCCATCTTCTATACAAGCGGCCGCACCAGCAACGAAGCAGCTTTTCTCTATCAGCTGTTCGTGCGCGAATACGGCACCAACAATCTGCCCGATTGTTCCAACATGTGCCATGAAAGCTCTGGCGTAGCGCTGGGGGAGTCGCTGGGCATCGGCAAGGGCTCTGTAAAGCTCGAAGACTTTTACGAAGCGGAAGTGATCATGATACTGGGTCAGAACCCCGGTACCAATCATCCACGTATGCTCACTGCTCTGCAGAAGGCTAAGGCAAACGGTGCTATGATCATAGCTATCAATCCACTCCCTGAAACCGGACTGATGGGCTTTGACAATCCGCAAACGATAAATGGTATCCTGCATAGGAACTCTGCGCTCACAGACATCTTCCTACCGGTAACGATCAATGGTGACATGCCCCTGCTGCAGGCAATAGAGCTGCTGCTGCTGGAAGAGGAGGCAAAAGCGCCGGGGACCGTCCTGGATCACGCGTTTATTGCGGAGCATACTATAGGCTTTGAGGCCCTACGCCAGCATCTGCTGCAAAAGGACCTGAATATTCTGGCCGCGCAGTCGGGTATTGATCTTGCGCAGATCAGGGAAACGGCTGCCGTGCTCAAACACAAAAAGAAAATCATTGCTTGCTGGGCCATGGGGCTTACCCAGCATAAGAATGCGGTCGGCACCATTAAGGAAGTGGTGAACCTGCTATTGATGAAAGGCAGCATAGGCAAGCCGGGGGCCGGCACCTGCCCGGTGCGTGGCCACAGCAATGTGCAGGGAGACCGTACCATGGGCATTTATGAGAAGCCGGTTGCGGAGTTTATGGACCGGATTGAAAAGGTGTTCGGTTTCAGGACTCCGAGAAAGCACGGTCTCGATGTAGTAGACTCCATAAAAGCAATGCATGAAGGACGCGCGTCTGTGTTTATTGCCATGGGCGGCAACTTTCTTTCTGCCACGCCGGATACGCATTATACCGCGCAGGCCTTGCAGCGCTGCGACTTGACAGTGCAGATATCTACCAAGCTAAATCGCAGCCACCTGGTGCATGGCAAAGAAGCCATCATTCTCCCTTGCCTTGGCCGCAGTGACCGCGACATGGTGAATGGCGAAGCCCAGTTTGTGTCTACAGAGAATTCAATGGGCGTGGTGCAGTCTTCCAAAGGCGTATTAAAGCCCGTATCTGAAGACCTGAAAAGTGAGCCCGTGATTGTGTGCGAACTGGCAAAGGCAACTCTGGGAAGCCGCAGTAGAGTACCCTGGAATGCCTACATGCTGCACTATGATGCCATTCGTGATGCCATTGAGCAGACTATTCCAGGCTTTGAACAATATAATGAACGGGTAAGGCAGGGCGGAGGCTTTTACCTCCCCAATTGCAACCGGGAGCAGCGCTTCAATACAATTACGGGCAAGGCATCATTTGGGGTGTCCGACTTTGAACCAATCCCTTTGGCGGAGGATGAGCTGCTCATGATGACCATCCGTACGCACGACCAGTTCAACACAACGATATACGGTCTCGACGACCGGTACCGCGGCATTTACAACGAACGTCGAGTGGTCCTGATGAACAGGGGGGACATGCGGCGCTTTGGCTTGGAAGACAAGGATGTTGTCGATCTCTACAACTACTACGGCGACGTAACGCGTGTAGCCCACAACTTCATCGTAGTGCCCTATGCCATTCCAGCGGGCTGTACCGCTACTTACTACCCCGAGAGCAATGTCCTTGTGCCTGTAGACAGCGTAGCTAAATACAGCAATACGCCTACTTCTAAAAGTGTAGTAATAAAAGTGCGTAAGGCAGACCCGGTGCTGGCTGCCGGTCAGCGTGACAAGAAGTAACTTTAAGGATGAATTCTCACGGGCAAACCCTTAGCCATATCGGCGACGATAATCAGCCGCAAATGGTTGATGTTGCAGATAAGGCGATCACAAAGCGTAGTGCTAGAGCAAGAAGTATAGTAGTGCCCGGAGAAGCCGTCCTGCAGCAATTGAAGGACGGTGACATTCATACGAAGAAAGGCCCGGTATTTCAGACAGCTATCATAGCCGGTACTATGGCGGCGAAGAAGACAGCCGAACTGATCCCGTTCTGCCATCCAATAGGATTGGACAACTGCAAGGTCAATATTTATATCAATGAAGCGCAGGAGATAGTAATAGAGTGCCTCGCTACAGTGACCGCAAAGACCGGGGTGGAAATGGAAGCACTGACAGGTGCAAGTGTGGCAGCCCTTACAATATATGATATGTGCAAGGCCTTATCTCAGGATATCATTATCCGCGAGACGAGGCTCATAGAAAAGACAGGCGGTAAAAGTGATTTCAGAATAAGTGAGTAAACAACATCAGAAGCACGCAAAGCTGGCCAGACCATCGGGTGGTGCATGGGGCAGGGTAGAGTTCGCCGTTATCGGTGCACCATGCGGTGTGATCCGCCAGATAGCTCAAAACCTCTCCGCGCATTTTGAAGGAAAGGCGCGGATAGGATTTGTAGATGCAGGACATCACCCTGCACACAGCTCAGGCAGTGCGGCTGTCCAGTTGATGGATAATGGCGCCTGGCAACAGATAGATGTGACCAGGCGATTCACTTCGGCTGATCAGCGAATGCTGTTCAATGAATGCGACCTCGTGTTGGTAAACGGCAATCATTTTGAAGCACAGCAGCAAATAGTATTGGTCCACCCCGACAAATCGCTCGACGGGAAACTGGCGAAGCTCACAGATATCCAGCTTGTGCTTCTGACGGAGGACATGGCTATTCCTGATTGCCTTACGGCTCTTATCCAATCGGTTCCGGTTCTCAGCCTGAATGATGATATGGCAGTCTTTAGCTTCTTTGAAATCTATCTGGAAAAGCGGGTTCCTGAGCTAAATGGTCTCGTGCTAGCCGGCGGACAAAGCCAGCGGATGGGCAGTGATAAAAGCACGCTGCAGTATCACCATGCGCCTCAGCGTGATCATGTTTTTGGTCTGATGCTGCCCGTTTGCCAAGAAGTATTTATCTCCTGCAATGCACCACAAGCGGCGACAATTGACCTGCCGAAAATTGAAGACAGGTTCCTGGGCATTGGGCCGGTGGGTGGAATTCTCTCTGCCTTTCAGTCTGCTCCTGACACCGCTTGGCTCGTTGTCGCGACCGATATGCCGTACCTCAGCACAACAACACTCAATTATCTGATAGAGCATCGGGATCCTTCAAAGCTGGCGACTGCATTTGTTGGTAAGGACGGCTTGCCCGAGCCTCTAATCACCATATGGGAACCACGTGCTTATCCAGTGCTGCTCCAGGCACTCAGCATGGGTCTTAGTTGCCCCAGGAAGATCCTGACGGCCCATGATACACTCATGTTGCAGCCGCCTGAGCCTGCCGAGCTACAAAACATCAACCTGCCTTCCGAGCGCGACGTTGCGCTCGAGGCTATTCAACAAGTACCTGCGGTGGCACAGCAGTGAGCTGTGGAAAGAATAAAATTGAGCGATGAAGATTCTTCTCTTTGGTATTACGCGTGAAATTGTAGGTTCGGAGCAACTATCCATTCGTGCAGAGGCTGGCATAAAAGACGTTGCAGGTCTGAGAGCATGGCTCGCGTCATCCTATCCGCAATTGGGTTCGCTGCGTTCGCTTGCTGTGGCAGTCAACAAAGAATATGCAGCAGATACACAGCAACTGGATGATAGTGCAGAAATAGCCCTCATTCCGCCCGTAAGCGGAGGCTAAACTTTGGTAACCTGATACATGATCTCAATTGTTCACGATATAGACCTGAGTGCAGTATATGCCCATCTGCGCGCGCCCGAAGCGGGCGGGATCGCTTTATTTGTTGGCACTGTACGGGATAATGCGGCAGGGAAGAGTGTGGTGAAGCTTGTGTTTGAAGCCTATAAGCCGATGGCGCTATCGGAAATGGAGAAGATTACTGCCAGGGCTCGGGAGCGCTGGCCGCTTACCGGTTTGGCAGTACAGCATGTTGTGGGCGAAAAGAAGGTGGGCGAAGCTGTGGTGGCCATAGGAGCAGCATCAGCACACCGCGATGCAGCCTTTGAAGCCTGCCGCTTTCTGATCGATGAATTGAAGGTCTCGGTGCCTATCTGGAAGAAAGAATATTACACCGACAGCAGTATCTGGGTAGCTGCGCACCCATAAAAGAAGAGAAAATGAGTGTGCTGATAGACCATTACGGACGAAGACTGAATTACCTGAGGCTTTCGGTAACTGACCGCTGCAACTTGCGCTGTTATTACTGTATGCCTGAGGAAGGTATAGCCTTTGCACGCAAGGCGGAGCTGCTGAGCTTTGACGAAATGGAAAGGCTGATGCGCGTGTTTGCACATCTTGGAGTGAATAAGGTGCGCATCACAGGTGGAGAGCCATTTGTGCGCAGCGGCCTGATGCCATTCCTTGAAAATCTGGTCAGCCTGGAAGGTATTGACGAAGTGGCCATCACCACCAATGGCACATTGATAGAGCCTCACTTGCGTACTTTGCTTCACTGGGGCATCCGGAAGATCAACCTGAGTCTCGATTCGTTAAGCCGCGAGCGGTTCTTCCACATTACGCGTCGCGACTCGTTCGAAGAGGTAATGGCCGTTCTGCACAAAATGCTGGATGCGGGCTTCGAGCTAAAGCTGAACTGTGTTGTAGTAGCACGAAAGAATACAGAAGACATCCTTCCCTTTGTTGCGCTTACAAGGCAGCACGCAATATCCGTACGCTTCCTGGAAGAAATGCCTTTCAACGGCGGCGACCATCAACACGCAGCAAGCTGGAATCATAAGGACATACTTGCACACATTCAGCAACATTTTACTCAGCTCGAAAAGCTGCCTGCAGAACCATCTTCCACATCCGTCAATTACCGTGTCGCTGGTCATGCCGGAAGCTTTGGCATCATTCCTGCCTTTAGCCGCACCTTTTGCGGTACTTGCAACAGGCTACGCTTGTCCGCTACGGGGGAGCTTCGTACCTGCCTGTATGGACCGCCCGCTATAAACCTGCGTGATATGCTGCGCGCCGGCGCAGATGATTCATTGCTTCAGGCAGCCATTATTGATGCAGTTTCCGGAAGGGAAAAAGATGGCTTTGCTGCTGAAGCAGCCAATGCTGCCATTCATCACTCTATGTCTGTATTAGGAGGATAATATGCAAGGGGATTTTTCAGAACGTTATAGTCGGCAATTGCGGCTGCAAGGCTTTGGGCAGGAAGCCCAGCAGAAGCTTGCGAAAGCAAGAGTGCTCGTTGTCGGTGCCGGCGGCCTTGGCGTACCCGTGCTACAATACCTGGCGGGCATGGGCATAGGCCACCTAGGGATCGTAGATGATGATGTGGTTAATGTCAGCAATCTGCACAGGCAGGTCCTTTATGCAAACGAGGATGTTGGACAGCCGAAGGTGCTGGTAGCAGCAGCAAAGCTGTCAAAGCTTAATCCTTATACTACCATCCGGCCATTCCAAAGAAGATTGGATAAAACATGGGTGCTTGAAGTCACGCGTGACTACGATGTAATAGTAGACGCAACTGACAACTTCAGCACGCGATATCTGATCAATGATGCCGGTGTTATCCTCGACAAGCCTTTTGTCTATGGGGCTGTGCAGGGCTATGAAGGCCACGTTAGCGTTTTCAACCACGAGAACGGGCCAACGTACCGCTGCCTCTATCCATCGGCGCCAGCGGCTTCAGAAATACCGGACTGTAATACCGCAGGCGTGTTGGGGGTAGTACCCGGTATAGTAGGTACGATCCAGGCCTTACAGGTAGTAAAGCTCATAACCGGTGTCGTTAAGAGTCTCGCTGGCTACCTGCAGGTTTTTGACTTTCTGAATGACGAGCAGTATAAGGTCAGGCTAAAGACGGATCCAGCCAATAAGCAGATAACAGCATTGAGGGAAAGCTATGAGGTTGATGTATGCCACACCTCAGTGCGTAATATCCAACCCGAAGTCATCAGGCAATGGCTGAAGGAGGGCAGCAGCTTTTCATTGATCGACGTGCGGGAACAACACGAGTTTGAAGCCGGTCATATTCCCGGCGCACAAAACATTCCGTTATCCAGCTTCGATGGTCTAAGCCTTTTACCTGCCGCACAACCGCTCATCCTGTATTGTCAAAAGGGAAGCCGTAGTGCGAAGGCACTGGCTATGCTTCCACACAACAGCGCAGATATTTACGAGCTGGCCGGGGGATTTGATAACTGGATGGCTACAGAGCGGCAACTATGGTAACCGTACCCACCTTAATACTACTCGCGCTTGCATTCTTCGTGATTGCTGCATTGTATGCGTCGGTGGGTTTTGGCGGCGGCTCCAGCTACTTGGCCATTCTGTCCCTTTACGTGAAGGACTTTCTGGCCATCAAGACCACTGGTCTGCTCTGCAACCTGGTGGTTGTGTCGGGTGGCACGTACCTGTTCAAAAAGCATGGCTATTTTGATTGGAAGCGTTTTCTGCCTTTTGCGCTCTGTGGTGTGCCGCTCGCATTTTATGGAGCTACCTTTCATCTTTCCTTCACCACATTCTTTATAGCGCTGGGGGGAGTGCTTGCGTTGTCCGGCTTGCTCCTGTTCCTGCAGATATTACTACGTTCCGCCGGTAGCATCAGAGCAAGGCACACACCTCTGGCACTGGACATTCTGCTAGGCGCCGGCATTGGCTTTCTGGCAGGGCTGGTAGGTATCGGCGGTGGCATTTTGCTCTCACCGGTCCTTAACCTGATGTGTTGGGATCAGCCAAAGAAGATTGCTGCGCTTGCCTCCTCCTTCATCTTCGTCAATTCTGTTGCCGGCCTGGCAGGGCAATTGTTCAGCGGTACTTTCAAGGCTCCAATGCCAGATATTATTGTCTTGCTTCTTGCTGTATTCCTGGGCGGACAGCTCGGCACGCGTGTCAGCATACAGGCCATTAAGCCTGCTTTGGTGAAAGGCCTGACCGGCCTCCTCGTGTGTTATATCGGTGCCAGACTGCTTCTGAAGTATACTAGCGGCATTGAGATATAAACCATGATATCTGTAACCACGGCACATAGCTTAATAGCCCAACACACGCGCCATTTTGGGATGGAATGTGTAAGCCTGTTAGAGGCTACTGGCCGTATCCTGGCGAGCGACGTATTGGCAGATCGTGATTTCCCACCATTCAATCGGGTGATGATGGACGGCATCGCTATCCGCTTTCAGTCGGCTGAGCAAGGTCAGCGTTCATTCTCTATTGAAGGTGTACAGGCAGCAGGGCAGCCCGGGGCCGCACTCCACAATGCAAATGCATGCATGGAAGTAATGACGGGTGCAGTATTGCCCCTGAATACAGATGCTGTCGTTCCGTATGAGGCTTGCACTATGGAGCATGGTGTAGCCCGAATTAGTGATACGCACATCAGGAAGCATCAGCACGTGCATCTGGCAGGGAGCGACTGCGGAAAGGGGGACTTACTGATTCAGCAACATGAACGGATAACACCCGCCACCATTGGTGTTCTTGCTTCGGTCGGTATCCACCAGGTAGAAGTACTTACCCTGCCAAGGGTTGCCATTTGCTCGTCAGGCGACGAGCTGGTGGCCGTAGAGGAAAGCCCGCTGCCACACCAGATAAGACGTTCCAACAGCTATATGATAGCCGCCGCATTGCGCACTGAGGGCATAGACTCCGATCTGTACCACCTCCCGGACGAGCAAAAAGGCATAGAAGCAGCATTGCACGATCTGCGTTCCCGATACGATGTGTTGTTATGCTCTGGTGCAGTCTCCAAAGGGAAATACGACTTCCTGCCTGGTGCTTTGAGCACTTTAGGAATGCAGTCTGTCTTTCATCGTATTGCCCAACGCCCCGGAAAGCCATTTCTTTTTGGAGCGTTTGATGGGGGACCTGTTATGTTTGGCTTTCCCGGAAACCCCGCATCCACCCTGGTGTGCTACGCAATCTATTTTTTACCCTGGCTGCGTGCCTCCCTGAAGCAATCAGTACCGGTTGTCCACGCCCAGCTTTTTACCTCGGTAACCTTTGCGCCTGCGCTCAGCTACCATTTATTAGTAAAGCTGCACCTGGTAAATGGTGTATTGAAGGCAACGCCCTGCGAGGCCTCCAACTCCGGCGATATACCCGGTCTGCAAAAGGCAGATGCAGTAATTACGTTACCCGCTGAGCGCTCACACTTTGAAGCTGGTGAAATATTTCCAGTGACGCTGCTGGCGCCCTTATTCTAGCCGCCGGCGGCAGTTCGTCAATTAGGTCGCAATCAGGACTTGCGGTGCTGCAGACTTCATTCTTGTCTTTAGCCAGGAAGATTGATGAAGCGGCTGCCTTTCCACTTTTTCGGAGTCAGCCATTACCTCCTTATCTCTCGGTCCGTAGCTCCTGGTATTAATATAGCATAGCAGATCTGGGTCTCAATTACGATGAGGTAAGGTCGTGCAGGTTCCTCAATAGTCCCATGCTTCGCTCACGTGTCTTCTTGAGCAGCGTCTCAGTAAGGCTGTCTCGTTCGCTGTCATTTTCTTCGCTGTATGGCTCTGCAAAGCCCGGTACCATCACAGCCAGCTCATAAAGAATGGAGGATATAAGACCAATTGGTTTGCAGTCATAACCAATGCTTCATCAAGAAATGGAAATCACATGATTCTCACACTTAAGTAGTATGCCAGAATTTGGATGGAGTAATAGCTTTGACCCAAACCGCTTTTCACATGCAGAAACTATTACTTCTCCTTCTCGGTATGTTCCTTCCGGGGATGGTAATGGCCCAGACAATTACCACTGTATATGGCTCTTCTGAGCGAGCGTATATAGACGGCGCAGGAAATCAGTACTTCGTAACCTGGACCGATCTTATCAAAAGAGACCTCTCCAACAATGTTACTACTCTTAAATCGGGCGGCGGTCATTTCCAGGATATGGCAATGGATGCCCAGGGAAACATTTACCTGACGGACTTCAATACAAGCACGATCTACAAGATCACACCGGGTGGTTCATCTTCTGTGTTTTCCACGCAGGTGGCTAGCCCGCACAGCATCGCCATTACACCATCGGGAGACATCTTCGTCACGGAATACTATACCGCCAAAGTGTGTCAGCTGGCATCAAATGGCGCTGCGTCTGTATTTGCTACACTTACCGGGCCGAATTGCAATCCGCACCAGATATGTTCTGACGCGGCGGGAAACCTCTTTGTGTCAACCGGCCCGGATGGTCTCCTGCGTAAGGTCACGCCATTAGGTGTTGTTTCTACAGTGAATAACTTCGGCAGCTTCACGGTAGGCTGTGCGGTGGCGCCCGACGGATGGATCTATGTATCCCTCCACTTGGCCAACCAGGTAGTGCGCTATCATCCTGCCACCGGTATCACACAAACGATTGTGCAGCCAGTTTTCGTGAACGGACCGATGAACCTGTCTGTCGCGGGCGGTGATCTGTATGTCGGCGCAAGGAGCAGCAATACGCTAAAAGTCACTGGCGTTTACACTCCTATCCCGGCAACCGGGCTGGACCTTTGGCTGAAAGCCAATGAAGGTGTAAGCACGCTTGCCGGTACCGTCACTGGCTGGGCAGACAAGAGCCCTAATGGCCGGAATGCAATTGCTTCAGGTAGCCCAATCTTTGCGACCAATGTAGTGAATGGAAAACCCGTGGTCCGCTTTGGCGGCAGCAATGCTGGGCTGACTACACCCTCATTTGCCACGTTTCCCAACAAGCGGGGCAGTGTGTTTGTTGTGTCAAAGTCGAATGCTAACGTTAGCTACGGCACGTTGATCGGTACCTACTTTGGAACGAACCCAGCCTGGCAGTTCGGTGCATATTCCTCCACCTTTGGCTACTACGATGGCGGCCCTTTCCTCAGCAACGTTGCAATCGGTACATCTTCCCCCAACCAGTGGGGGATAGTAAACCTGGCGCGTGAGAGTGACAATCAGCAGAAGCTCTATTACAATGGTGTGCTGGACGGCACATTGTCCATAGCCAATGTGCAAGTGGCGCCCAACCCAGTTAAGATTGGCTGGAACGGCGCTCAAACAAACATTGAAGTATTTTCCGGTGACATAGCAGAAATCCTGGTCTACGGCTACGATCTCAGTCAGTCCCAGCGTGACTCGGTGAATCAATATCTCGCCGCTAAGTACAACATCAGCATCGTCACCACCACTCCGGCTATTGCGCTCAGCAGTACATCGCTCAATTTCGGAAAGCTTGGACTCGGTTTCAGCCTGGAAGATTCCATCATCATTTCCAATCGGGGTACTGCTCCTTTGAACATCTCAGGCATTACCAGCTCCAGCCCAGCCCTGACTTTGAGCTATGCAAAGACCGTGGTGCCAGTTGGGGATACGGTGCGTCTCAAGATCCGTTACCAGCCGGCCGTTGCCGGTACCACAGCCGCTACCATCACTATCAGTCACAATGCGGGTAGCAACAGTACGATCAGTGTTGCCGGCGAGGCCGTTGCTACCGGCTTCACGCACAGCCTGCACTTCCTGCCTGGCTTCAGCGGCAACCTGCATGGGGCAAGCTGGTTTAACGGGCAGAAGGGTTTTGTGAGTGGAGCAAATGGTACACTATATCGCACGCTGGATGGCGGCGCTAGCTGGTCGCCTCTGTCCTTTGGTAACACAGCCATCGCCCTGCGCAGTATCCGCTGCATTGGCCCTGACCTATGGTTGTTTGGCGATAATGGCCACATCTGTGTGTCGCACGATGGCGGCGTAAGCTTCTCTGCTTTTAATGGTGTCACTGCATCTACGTTTCACGATGCTTATTTCGTCAATGCCAACTACGGCTTTGCTGTAGGCGACAATGGGACTATCTGTCGCTACGATGGCGCCTGGCAGAACTATGGGCTTGGCCTCAGCAATACTTTTTACGGTGTGTATGCCTATGGCACCAGCGCATGGGCGGTAGGCTCGGGCGGCATTGTGTGCAGGTATAACTACGCAAGCAATTCATGGGGCCCGATCAATCCAGGTGTGTCCAACGACTTTTATGGTGTAGGATTCTGGGACGACAATATTGGCTACATAGTAGGCAGCGGGGGCATCATCTGCAAAACCACAAACGGTGGCACCAACTGGACGCCGCTGACCAGTGGGGTGACCGTCGATATCCGGGGTATTCGCTGCTTCTCTGCCAGTGTAGCCTGGGCTTGTTGCGCCAATGGGATGATCCTGCAGACCACAGACGGGGGCGCTACCTGGGTGAAGCTGCCTATCGGCAATTTCAACTGGCAGCGGGTGGACTTCAATGGCTGCAACGGCATCGCTATCTGTCACAATGGTGCCGTACTCACATTCCAGACCAACCTGTGCAACGACAGTTACAATCCCTATTACACACGCAGCTATCTGGGCTCCCCATACCCCATGTATGGTGCCTGCTTTACTTCCCGCACGAGCGGTGGTATCTGTGGTGGCTATGGTTCTTTCTTTATTACGAATGATGGTGGGCAAAGCTGGAATTCCTCCAACACAAATACGCTTTCCAACATTCGCTGTATCCGCATCTTTGGCAATAAGGCCTTTATCTGCGGCAGCGGTGGCTTTATTGCGCATTGCAATAATGGAGGTACGAACTGGCAGACGTTCACAGGGCTGCCGCCCGGAGTAACATTCTACTCTATGTCCTTCTACGCGAATGGCACCGGCTGGGCGGTTGGATCAGGAGGAACGATCTGCTATTACAACGGCACTGGCTGGTCCCCTTATACGACCGGCGTCACCTTCGACTTCTGCTGCGTTTACGTGATCGGCAATGTGGCATATGCCTGCGGTGCCAATGGCGGCGTATGGAAGTATAACGGATCGGCCTGGGTAGACGTATCGCCCGCCGGAGTCTCAAATGATTTCTACGCCTGCGCGTTTGTGAAACCCAATGTGGGCTATGTAGTAGGCGCCAATGGAATAGTATGCAAGACAACCGATGGTGGCCAGACCTGGTTCCCGGTTAGCGGCCCCTGCGGGTGTCATCTGTATTGTGTGAAGGTGGGCTGCATTGATGAAGTAATGGTGGCAGGCGCCGGCGGCAATGCATACCAGTCGACGGACGGAGGAAGCAGTTGGACATCGCACGGGCTCGGTCTGGCAACAGACATCCATGATGTTCATCTCGCGGGAGGTGCTGGTTACATTGCCGGTGCTGAAGGCGGCGCTTATGGTTTTGATTTCGGATCTGACACGCTCACTACTGAGATCAGCCTCAGTGGCCCTACTACCTTTTGCGCAGGGGGCAGCGTTACGCTGACGGCGCGCGGTGGTACCAATTACAGCTATGCCTGGTCTAACAGCACAACCGGCGCTTCTGTAACAGCACAGACGGGTGGCACTTATTCGGTAGTTGTGAAGGATGCAATGGGATGCGAAGCCTCGGCATCAGAAACAGTAACGGTAAAGGCAAACCCGGTTGTGGCCATCACACCCAGCGGTAATACTGCATTCTGCCAGGGAGGATCGGTGACACTGACTGCCAGTGGTGGCGCCAGCTATGCCTGGAATAATAGCGCTACCACACCAGCTATCACGGTTAACACATCCGGCACCTATACCGTGACAGGAACAGGCTCCAATGGATGCACTGCAACTGCAAGTGCTACCGTGACCGTTCATCCTTTGCCGGTTTTAGCTGCATCTATCTCCAGCACACCCGGTGCCGACAACTGCGGCAACAATACGATCTATATAGGCTACGGTCAGCAATCGCTCAACCTGAACATTGCCGGTGCTACAGGCGGTACACCTGCATACAGTTACTCCTGGACACCCGCTGCCACGGTAACCGGCAGCACTGTCGGCTCCGGCACTGCCGGCGCAACTGTGAATCCGACCAGTACTACGCTTTATACCGTTACCGTTACAGATGCCAATGGCTGCACAGCTTCAAAAGGCACCACCATAAGAGTCCGGGATGTGCGCTGTGGAAACAATAACAACATGGTGCAGGTATGTCATAACACAGGAAGCGCCACCAATCCCACTACTGCGCTTTGTGTTTCACCGAGTGCTGTCCCTGCCCACCTTGCCAATCATGGTGATTGCCTCGGCGATTGCACGAACCCTTTTGCGAAATCAGTGGCGCACACCAGCACGTTGCACCTGGAAGACGGAAGTGTAACAGTCTATCCCAATCCGGCCCGCGGAAAGATCAATATTGCGCTGCCAGAAACAGGTAGTGCCTATAGTGCGTACCAGATCATAGATATTACAGGCAGGGTAGTGCTTTCCGGCCAGCTTGGCGGCGATATTCACGCAGACCTGATAACGATTGATATCAGCGCACTCACGCCAGGCTTATACACCCTGCGGGCAGTTACAGAAAGCGGAGCGGGCGTGACAAAGTTCACCGTCCAATAATAGAGAAGCATTTGTTTAAAAAAGGCAGCAATAACAGGCTGCCTTTTTTATGCTCCCGCAGGCCACTTGGTGTAAGTGTAAATCTCCAATAAGCCAGCCGCACCCAAAAGGCACAGTCTTTTCGTCAGATAAGCCATGGCAAACCAACCCAGGCAGCAAGACCTTTCCGGCTATGTAATTGTGAAGGGCGCACGAGAGCACAACCTGAAAGACATCTCGCTCTCCATCCCGCGTGATGCGCTCGTTGTCTTCACCGGCGTATCCGGCTCCGGCAAGTCTTCACTGGCGTTTGGCACGCTTTACGCCGAAGCGCAACGGAGGTACCTGGAGTCGGTATCACCCTATGCGAGACGCCTCTTCCATCAGATGCCTGTGCCCGAAGTAGATGAGATCGATGGCCTGCCGCCGGCGGTGGCCCTGCAGCAGCAGCGCGGCTCGCCTACAACGCGCTCTTCTGTGGGCAGTGTCACTACGCTTTCCAACCTGCTGCGCATGCTGTATTCCCGCGCAGGCGATTACCCCGAGGGACAAGGCATCATTTATGCGGAAGCTTTCTCGCCAAATACCCCGGAAGGCGCCTGTCCCCAGTGCCACGGCCTGGGCCGCGTCTATGAGGTAACGGAGGCCTCTATGGTGCACGATAGCTCCCTGACCATCCGCGAGCGCGCTATCGCTGCCTGGCCTACAGCATGGGGCGGACAGAACCTCCGCGATATACTGATCACCCTTGGCTATGATGTGGACAAGCCCTGGCGTGAGCTGCCTAAGAAAGACCGCGACTGGATACTCTTCACCGAAGAGCAGCCTACTGTGCCCGTCTATCCCGGCTACACGCATGAGCAGGTGAAGCGTGCTATTAAGCGCAAAGAGGAGCCCAGCTATATGGGCACCTTTTCCGGTGCGCGGCGCTATGTGCTGCACACCTTCTCCAACACACAGAGCGCTATGATGAAGGCGCGAGTGGCACAGTTCATGATCCCCAGCGATTGTCCGTTGTGTGGCGGCAAGCGGCTCAATCGCGCATCACTCTCCGTAAAGTTTGCAGGCCTCGACATTGCAGACATGTCTGCTCTGCCCATGAAGCGGCTGTATGAGATAGTAAAGCCCTATGCGGCAGGATCGGTAAAAGCATCTGCCAGAGAATCCGCCGCACACCCCGAGAAGATCATCGTTACCCAACGCATTGCTGAAGACCTTGCGTCCAGACTGACCGTGCTCCTGGACCTCGGTCTCGGCTACCTCTCACTGGAACGTAGTACGCCTACGCTGTCTCCCGGAGAGTTGCAGCGCCTGAGACTCGCCACGCAGGTACGCTCCAATCTTTTTGGTGTGGTTTACGTGCTTGATGAGCCCTCGGCCGGCCTGCATCCTGCAGATACAGAATCGCTGCTGAGGGCACTCGATCGCCTGAAGGCATCCGGCAATTCCCTCTTTGTAGTCGAGCACGAGCTGGATGTCATCCGCGCCGCCGACTGGATAGTAGACGTAGGTCCGGCAGCAGGAGAGGGTGGTGGTGAGGTACTCTACAGCGGACCGCCGGAGGGCCTGAAACAAATCGAAGGATCGCAGACGGGCAGGCATCTGTTTGGGAAGGACAAAGCTGTTGTACATAAGCGCCGGCAACCATCCGGCTGGCTACGGTTGCATGGGGTTACACGCAATAACCTCATCAGGCTGGATGCCGACTTTCCGCTGGGCGTGCTCACCAGCGTCACCGGCGTATCAGGCTCTGGCAAGAGCAGCCTGGTGAGCGGCGCACTGGTAGAGCTGGTGGCCACAGCCCTTGGCCACGATATTCCGGCAGACGAAGAGGCCGCAGGCGACGGCCCGGCAGAGGCGGCAGTAAAGACACTGGGTGGCCAGATCACGGAAGGCATGGACCGCATTAAGCGTCTGGTGCGCGTAGACCAAAAGCCCATCGGCCGCACACCGCGCTCCAACCTCGCCACCTACACCGGCCTGTTCGACAATGTGCGGAAGCTCTTTGCAGCAACAAAGACTGCTAAAGCGCGCAAGTACGATGCAGGCCGCTTCTCCTTCAACGTAGCCAAAGGCCGTTGCGAGAAATGCGAAGGCGAAGGCTTCGTATGCGTGGAGCTGCTTTTCCTGCCCAGCGTCTACGCACCCTGCCCGGTATGCCATGGTGCACGCTACAATGCAAAGACTTTAGAAGTCAGGTACCAGGACAAGAACATTGCCGAAGTACTGGGCATGACGGTGAACGAAGCTGCAGAGTTCTTCGCGGAAGAGACGGCCATCAGCCACGCCCTGACCACGTTACGCGAAGTAGGCCTTGGCTATATCCGACTAGGCCAGCCGGCTACAGAGTTGTCGGGTGGGGAAGCGCAGCGCATCAAGCTAGCTACCGAGTTGCAACGGGCTGGCCGGGGTAACACACTCTATATCCTCGATGAGCCCACGACAGGACTGCACCCGTCGGACGTAGTAAAGCTGCTGGCCCAACTGGAAGGCCTGGTAGAAGCCGGCAACACCGTCATCCTCGTAGAGCATGACATGCACGTGGTAGCTGCCTCCGACTGGGTAATAGACATAGGCCCCGGCGCGGGAGATGAAGGTGGACGCATTGTAGCGGCCGGCACGCCAGAACGCGTAGCGAAGAACAAGGAGAGTAAGACTGCGAAGTACCTGCGGGCGGAGCTAGGTCCTTAGCTCAATAGAATTGTTCAGCCAAATATTAAGCTGGCATCCTGAGCGCTTGGGCGAAGGATCTGCCTGATCGAGCTTTTCGCATGTTGGGTGAAGCCAGGCGGGTCCTTCCTGCGTCAGGATGACAGATCGATTTGGCTTTTGAATGGACCACTGGATTGATGAGCAACTATCATCGTTCCTTAGTCCAATAGAATTGTTCAGCTAAATAAAAAGCTGTCCTTTAGGTTTGCTTTTAGCTATATTATTAAATAGCTATTACTATTACTACGCTTTCTTTTTTGCTTCTTTTTTCTTTGTGGACAAGCTTTAATCTGTGGATAACCTAACCACCGGCAGCGGCGCTTTATTTAGTTGTCAAGGCTTCTTTAATGCCTATAGGATGATAAAATCCGCTGCCGGTTTTTCCCTTAGTGGCCATATAACAATTAGGGTAAGACCCATTATTAAGGACTAGGACCGATGGGGCAAAAGCGGTTAGGTCAGACACAAAACTAAAACACCTGTTTTATGACTGCACCCAATCAATTCTACATTGGTATTGACGTATCCAAGCTCCACCTGGACGCAGCACTGATGGTGGTAGAGAATCACCGCAAGGGAGCGATCTGCACAGAGCGTTTCGAGAACAATGCTGCAGGCCTAAAGCGCTTCGACAAATGGCTGAGGTCAGCAGGAGTTACAAGGGACGAGCATACGCTTCTAGTAATAGAGAACACAGGTATCTATCATCGGCTGATCTGGCAGTTCTGCGCCCAAAGCGGTATCCGGATCAACATTGGCAATGCAGCTCATATCAAATGGAGCCTGGGCATCACCAGAGGCAAGAGTGATAAGACAGACAGTATACGCCTGTGCAACTATGCCTATAAGGAAGCAGAGGACCTCAAAGCTGCACCGGCACTGGATCCTGTGGTGCTGCAGCTAAAAGACTTGGTTACCTCCAGAACCCGGCTCATAACTCAGCGGGGAGCTAACAGAAAGTACCTCAAGGAACTAAAAGGAACCAACGACAGGCAGACCCAGCAGGTAATAGAGAAGGCTCACCGGGACGCTATAGCTGGAATAACAAAGTCCATTAAGGCTATAGAAGCGCAGATCAGAGCCATTGTGCAGGGCTCAGAGTCTGTTGCCCGCAATTATAAGCTGCTGCTCAGTGTGCCCGGTATTGGTCCTGTCACCGCCATCTACATTATCTGCTGTACAGCCAACTTCGCAGCCAAACCCTCAGGCAAGCAACTGGCTTGCTATGGCGGAGTAGCTCCTTTTGGCAGACAGAGCGGTACCAGTATTAAAGGCAAGCCTAAGGTGCATAAGATGGCCAATAAAGAACTTAAGCGGCTCCTGCATCAAGGAGCGAGATCTGCTGTGCAGCACAATGCAGAATACAGGCAATACTATGAAAGGAAAGTAGCAGAAGGCAAGCACGAACTGTCAGTGATCAACGCCATCAAAAACAAGATCATCCTGCGGGCAGTAGCGGTGGTAAACAACCAACGACCCTATGTGGATAAACTCAAACTCGCCGCCTGATTATGCATCCAAAAAATGTTTGGTGGAATCATAACAATCATCCTGAGCGCTCGGGCGAAGGACCCGCCTAATCGAGCTCAACCGATGCTAAGTGAGAGCATCTTCGCTCCTCCGCGTCCTGCTATTAAGATGATCATCCAAACGGACAATCAAATCCACAAATTCAAAGAACTTTTTGGAGATAGGACTGGGAAATGGCTTCTTCAATTTTTCCCTATTCCCTATTCCCTCTCTCCTGCCGCAACATACGGTGGTTAACAAAGTGCCATTGTACTCTTTGAGCACGTTTGAGCACGAATGCGTCTGAATTGAACTAAAAACGTCTAAATCCGTACGAATGAGTACAAATGAATACGAATGCGTCTGTTTGAAGCAATTTGAGTACGAATGAAGACGAATGCGGTAATGCGGCAACGTGATAATGCGGTAATGTGAGGCTACGCGTAGGCAGTAAAGAGCCTTGAGGTGGGAGTTAAGGAACGGGAATTGTCATAAAAGGGGGCTTTAACGGCTTTACCTCGGGGTTACTACGGTATAACGACGGAGTATCATCGGAGTAAGAACGAGGTAAGATCGGGGTGGTGAGTTGATACGTTGAAGGTTAATATGTTGATACGGTTTAGACTTCATTCATAATAAACATATCAACGTATCAACCTTTCAACTCTGCACCCAGTCTTTCCTATTCCCTATTCCCTATTCCCTATTCCCTATTCCCTATTCCCTATTCCCTATTCCCTACTATGTGGATATGTTAATTGATTCTCCCCCCAGGCTCTTCACTGCATTCTATCTTTATCCGCTGCCGCAAGCATCTAACAAACAGCGATTTAATGACGAGTGAAGACCTAGAGCACATAGTGCACACTAACCCCGCATTGCAGATGCTGCGACTGCAGAATGCGAAGTGGTTCTTACCCTTCCTGTTCAAATCATTCAAAGAGGCCGGACGCTTTTCTATCGATGAAAAGCTGCTGGTGCAATTGCTCTCTGAGACCCTGTCGGGGCATGCAGATGATGTGGAGGATGCAGAGGAGGCCGGAATCATCTTTGGCGAGAATGAAGAGCTGCGCAGCCGCAAGTACATCGGCCGCTGGGTAAAGGAGCGTATCCTGCAGGACTTTACCGATGCACAGGGACTCATACAGTTTCAGCTCAGCTCACATACTGAGCGGGTCTTCCAATGGCTGACGGCCCTACAAAACCGGCATCACGTAGGTACCGAGAGCCGTTTTAAGCTCCTGTTCAATTCGCTGCGCGATATCGTGGAGCATACCGAAGGCAATGCCCGCAAACGACTGGAATTGCTGAAGGACAAGAAGGCCGAAATAGAAAAGGAGATCAAGGCCATAGAGCTGGGCCGCACGCCGGACAGCTATAACAATGCCCAGGTGCAGGAGCGGCTTGATCTGTTCACCCGCCTGTGCTATGAGCTGGTGGGCGACTTCCGCGAGGTGGAGGACAACTTCCGCCAGATACACCGCTCCATCGTTACCCATCATACAAAGGCTGAGAAGCATAAGGGTGCTATAGTGGGCTATGCATTTCAGGCCTATGACGAGCTGCGCAATAGCAGCCAGGGCAAGAGCTTCTACGCCTTCTGGGACTTCCTGATATCAAGGGCAGGGCAGGAGGAGTGGACAGAGCTGACGGAGCAGTTGCTGGGCATGTTGCAGGACCGGCAGATAGAGGCTGACGATGCATTTATCGCCAACATCAAGTCCATGCTGCTGCAGCAGGGACGCAATGTGTATGAGGCCAACGATAAGATGGCCGAAAAGCTGAGCCGTATCATCTCTGAAAAGGAGATTGAGCGGCACCGCCGTCTGCACCGGCAGATCAATGGCATCAAGGAGCTGGTGTTCGACCTGATGGAGCGGGACGATGTGCCCTGCGGCATACAGATCGAAGGGGGCGCAGAGATAAAGATGCCCATGGATCGCAAGCTGCAGATGGCGCCCCGGCAGGCACCGGGCGTTGTGGCGCAACCTTCGCAGGCGTCACAGACCATTGCTGATCCTGAGCGCTTCAGTCGCCTCCTCAACACCGCATTTATTGACAAAAAGAAGCTCTGGCAAAAGGTGCAGAAAGCACTGGCTGCACAGGGCGTGCTATCGCTAAAAGAAGTACTGGAGCTGCAGCCTCTGGAGCATGGGCTTGCTGAGGTGGTAAGCTATTTCAGCTTTCTGCGCGAGCATGCAGCCAAGACCAATACTGTACCCGGGGCTACAGAGCTAATACCGCTGAATGAAGAGCGGACAAAGTTTGTGGAAGTGCCCTACCTAATGTTTAACGCATAAGACAAGAATGATCGCAGAAACAAAAGTACTGCCCTACACTGCCGTATTGATAAAGCTATTGAAGGGGCCTGTGGAGTACCTGGAGAAGACTACCTGGGAAAAGCTGGTCCGGTATAAAAGCGAGCTCCAGACCTTCCTGGCCACCATAGGGCTGACGCTGGTGGCAGATGAAGAGGATGGCTACGCCTACCTGACGCAGACGGCTGCCGATGATGAGGAGGCCGGGGTGAGCTGGGTACAGCGTCGGCCGTTTACTTACGAGGAGAGCATCATGCTGGTGCTGCTGCGCGAGATGATGGCCGAGTTTGAAACCGGAGAGGCAACCACGCGTGAGCTGGTGCGCAAGCGCAAGGAGATAAAGGAATATGCGGAGCTCTTCTTCCGCGAAAAGCCAAGCCGCGTTAAGTTTCTCAAAGAAATAGACCGCCTCATCGATAAGATGGAGGAGCACGGCTTTCTCGACCTGGCAGAGCAGTCGGAAGTGCCCGACGAGCAGCGCTTCCGCATCCCTAAGATCATCAAGGCCCGCATCAGTGCGGAGATCCTTGACGATTTTGCCAGGCAGTTGCAGGAAGTAAAAGAACAGGCGATGCAACTGGAAGCCTACAACCCCATTGAAGAACTGGAAAAGACAACCCACGAATAGATGCAGCTTAGCGTTTTTAGTACCGACGAGCAGAAAAGCGGCTTCAGGCTGCAGTATATGGAAGTGCTCAACTGGGGCACCTTCGACGGACAGATATACAGCATCCGCCCAATGGGGGAGACCAGTCTGCTGACGGGAGCCAATGGCAGTGGCAAGACCACATTCATTGATGCGCTGCTCACCCTGATGGTGCCAGAGAAGCGCATGCGCTTCTACAACCAGAGCAGCGGTGCCCGTAAAAAGGATGACCGTACAGAAGAAAGCTATCTGCTGGGCGGCTTCGGTAGCGTGAATGCCGAGACCAGCGGCACTACACGCACGGAGTATCTGCGAGCGGATAAGGACAAAGCCTATAGCATTCTGCTGGCTCACTTTGCCAATGAGGCGGAGCAGCTGGTCACGCTCTTCCAGGTGCGCTACTATTCGGGCGGGGAGATGAAGAAATTCTTCGGCATAGGCCACAAGGCGTTGGGCATCGAAGAAGATTTTAAGCCCTTTGACCTGGGTGGCAACTGGAAGCGCGCGCTCGATCAGCGCTACAACAAAGGCGCACGGCGACAGATAGAATGGTTTGATGCTGCCAGCCGCTATGCACAGCGACTGGTCGAAGTGATGGGCATGCAGAGCCTGCAGGCCCTGCAGCTATTCAACCACACGGTGGGCATCAAGGTGCTGGGCAACCTGGATGAGTTTATCCGCACCAACATGCTGGAGCCGCGCAATATGGAAGAAGAGTTCCACGGCCTCAAGGACCAGCTGGCCACCCTGCTGGAAGCCCGCAGGAATATGGAAAAGGCTGAGGCCCAGATAGCGTTGCTGCAACCGCTGGAGGAATATCATGAGCAGGCCGCAGCGCTGAAAAGCGAGCTGGAGCAGTGTAGTCAGGCATCAGACGCTGCCAACATCTGGAGGAGCTTCACAAAGCATGAGCTCCTCGGCAAGGCGATAGTGGAAGGCGAGACGGTGTTGGCTGACACCCGTCGAAAGCTGCAGGGCGCAAAGGATGCACTTGCATCGCTCAGCGAAGAAGAGCGGGCCATCCGCAATGGAATAGAAGGCAACAAAGCAGGGCAGCGACTGAAGGATCTGGAGGTCCAGTTGGCAGACCGGGAGGCAAAGCTGGAAAGCGCACAGAAGCAGTTGGCTGCATTCACTTCCTGGGCGGTTCAGCTAAAGCTGCATACCACCGATCCGCAGGATGAGGCAACCTATGGCCAGATAAAGCGCGAAGCCGACAAGGCCATGCAGGCATTGAATGCCGAAAAGGTGGCTAATGATGAGGAGCAGTTTGCAGCCCGCAACAGTCAGAAGGCGGCTACCGCAGAACAGGAGACGCTGGAGCAGCAGCTCAACAGCATGCAACAGAGCCGCAACAATATGGACTGGCGCCTCACCGACCTGCGTAAGCGTATCTGCGATGAGCTCAATATCGACACGGCTGAGCTACCTTTTGCCGGCGAGCTGATGCAGGTAAGCGATGAGCACATGGAATGGCAGCCGGCATTGGAAAAGCTACTCGGCTCCTTTGCCAGAAGACTGCTCGTGCCGGAGAAGCACTACAAGCGGGTTACCCGCTATGTCAACAACAACAACATAAGGGCAAAGCTGGTGTATGAGCAGGTGGGCAACATCGTCCTGAACCAGCACCCCGAGCGGGGCACGGTGCCCGACAAGCTGGACTTTCACCCCGATCATGAGCTGAGCGAATGGGTGGAGCAGGAGGTGATCAAGCGTTTCCGCTATAGCTGCCTGAAAGATGAAAAGGGCATGGACCGCTATGAAAAGGCCATTACCCTGAGCGGACTGGTGAAGGATGGCCGCAGGCATGAGAAGGACGATCGTCCTGACAAGTCGGACCCGAGCAGGTATGTGATGGGCTGGAACAATGAGAAGAAGAAAGAAGCACTCCTGTCAAGGCGCGCTGCACTGGTAAGCACTATCTCCAACACCGAAGAAGTGATACGCCGCTGCGAGCAAAAGGGCAGGCGCATTGGTGATGCCTTTTACGCGGGTACGCGCATTAAGGATCATGCAGGGTTTGATGAGCTCAACACTGCTTCTATTGCTAAGAGCATACATAAGCTCAAGGGCCAGGCGGAGGAGCTGCGCAAAGGCAACGAAGCCCTCGATGCTCTACATCGCCAGTTGGAGGACATCAGGCAGACAGCAAGAGGGCAAGAAAAGGAGCGGGATGACTACCTGCGTGCCGAAGCACTGCAGACAGCGCAGCTGGCGAAGCAAAGCGAGGAGTTGGAATCACTCCAGCCCCTGATGAAGGCCCTTGTCGAAGAGACCAAAGACCTGCTCCTGCAGTTCCAGCAGCAGTATGCCCTTTCCAGCACAGTGGGATCCGAAGCTTGGAATTCACGTGACTTGAAGTCGCGGC